>Ga0193726_1002946_pt1 | contig 11121 bp, 8 predicted proteins | sample H2c1metaG_FD_144928 | JGI IMG/M metagenome (GOLD analysis project Ga0193726, IMG submission 144928) | Soil microbial communities from a riparian zone of the East river system, Colorado, United States - H2c1 | ecosystem: Environmental > Terrestrial > Soil > Riparian zone | place: USA: East River... | reverse complement strand
GCAAACCGTTGCGACATGCAGCCGCTTACGATGAGTTTTTGATCGGATCGCTTGTTCAAGCCGCGCTGCTGGTGCGCCTCCACAATCGCCTCGATTGATTCCTCCTTGGCTGAGTCAATGAACGCACAGGTGTTAACGACCAGGACGTCGGCGTCCTCCGCGCTCGAAGTGATTTCCATGCCACGCTGCAACACGCTGCCAAGCATGATCTCTGCATCGACGAGGTTCTTCGCGCAACCAAGGCTGATCATGCCAACCTTTGGCTTACGGGAGTCGATCGCGGTCGTGATTGTCTTCATTTTGAATAGGGTTCAGCGTCTGCAACGCCGTAGCATAGCAAAGGCGGGGTTGGGCGTTTTCTTAAATCGTCCGCAGCTACTAATTAACCGTCACGTCTTCGTCGTTGTCCTCCAACGCCTTGCCATTCTTTGTGATCTGGACAGCATCCGGGTCGAGAACCCGAATCGAGACATGTTTGCCACGGAATTCTACAGGACCATCTGCCGGGGAAACCCAGCGTTCGAAGGCGGGACTGCCGCCTTTGTCGCCCACAGTCACCTTAACGTAGGTCCGTTTAAGTGGCCGAATAGCAATGCGATCCTGTTCGGCTGATTCTGCGGACGACGAATTCGTCGTTTCTTGCGGTGTCCCCTTATCTTCGCTAGTCACGGGCTTTGCCCGACGCACCTCCGGTTGACTTGGCGCTGCGGAAGCAGCCAAAGCCTTACGGATTTCTGGAGGACCCGCTGATGCAACCGGCGAGGTTGCAGCTTCGGATGGCGCTGGCGGCGCGACGATCGGGGCAGACGCAACGGTGCCTGGTGACGCTCCCGTCGCCCCCGGTTGCCCAGCTTTGGGGCTTGGAATCGGCGACGCACTCGGTGACACCTGTGCCGTGGACTCGCCTTGTCCGGGCGCAAGCCGCCGCACATTCAGGATGAACTTCATTACCGAGAAGCCGATTACCAACACGAGCACGCCAAAGATGAGCGGCATTGGAGAGATCCGCTCGTGGCTGGTTGTTGTAGGACGGCGCCGCCGAACGACTGGAGCGGCGACCGGTTTCTGAGGGCGATTTTCCTGCAGATACGAGTAGCCATCGACCGTCATTCGCTCAGAATCTTCAAACGCGTCCAGATACGGCGTGACATCGACATCTAAAAACTTGCCGTAGATGAGCAGAAAACCTTTTGCATATGCAAGGCTGGGAAATTGGGAAAAATCATCAGCCTCAATCTCTGCCAGGCGCGCAGGGCGAATTTTCGTCATCCGGGCTGCTTCGTCGAGCGTAAGGTTCCTCGCGAGCCTCGCTTCTTGAAATTTTTTACCAAGCCCTTCTATCGTCATTGCACAGAAAATAGCGGCTAAACGGCAGCATCGAGATCGACCAGAATCTCGCGTGGTTTGGCGCCTTCGCCGGGACCTAAAATACCGCGCTGCTCCAGAATATCAACGATTCGCGCGGCACGCGTGTAGCCGAGTCGCAGGCGGCGCTGAAGCAACGACGTGGAGGCGCGCTTTTCCTGGCGAATGATCTCCAGGCATTTTTCGACCAACTCTTCGTCTTCATCCGTCACATCTTCCTCAGGCGTTGCGGCGGATTGTAGCTTCTCGTGCATCGCCGTATCAAAAGCCGGCGGGCTTTGCGCGGAAACAAATTCGACCAGCCGATGAATCTCATCATCCGTAACAAGAACGCCCTGTGCGCGAATGAGACGCGAAGCACTCGGCGGCAGGTAAAGCATATCGCCCTGGCCGAGCAATCGATCGGCTCCGTTTTCATCCAGAATCACGCGACTGTCGATTTTGGAAGCGACCTGAAATGCGATCCGGCTGGGAATATTCGCCTTGATCACGCCGGTGATGACGTCTGCGCGGGGAGTTTGCGTAGCAACGATAATGTGAATACCGGCCGCGCGAGCCATTTGTGTGATGCGTGCAACACCACTTTCAACGTCTGCCGGCGCGGTTTGCATCAAATCCGCCAACTCATCGATGATGACAACGACATACGGCATCTTGTCAGGAATTTGCACCTCATCCTTTGTGGTCGAGGGCGCTGAGCCTGGATCTTCCGAAGGTTCATCTTCGTCACCGCGGTCAGCGGCTACAGGTTTCTTCTGTCGCACATTAAAACCCACGATGTTGCGCACGCCAACGCGCGCAAAAATTCTGTAACGACGCTCCATCTCGTCGATCAGCCAGCGCAAGGCGAGCATCACTTTTTTTGGATCGACTACTATCGGGAACGCGAGATGCGGCAGCGAACTATACGCCTGAAGCTCGACCATCTTCGGGTCAACAATCACCAGACGGAGCTCTTCGGGCGTGAAACGAAAGAGCATGCTGGCGATCAGCGCATTGATACAAACACTCTTGCCGCTGCCAGTGGTACCTGCGACCAACAGATGCGGCATTTGCGCGAGGTCGGCAATAATCGTTTTGCCGTAAACGTCTTTCCCGAGCGCGAGCGGGATTTTGGCGTTTCCCTTTGCCTCTTCCCAGTCGGATGACTGCAAAAGTTCACGCAGTTTTACTGTCACTTTTCGGCTGTTCGCCAGTTCGATGCCCACCGTGTCTTTTCCGGGGATCGGTGCGAGGATATTGATTCGTTCGGCGCGCGTGGCTCGAGCGAGGTCCCGCTCGAGGCTTACAATCTTGTCCACACGAACGCCTTTGGCCGGATAGACTTCATAGCGGGTTATAGTCGGCCCTTTTGTGATATCGCCCGGTGCCACGGCAATTCCGAATTGCCCTAAAGTCTCAATCAAAACTCGTTGAACGTCCTCCAGCTCCGAAGGATCAGACGTGCCACGCCCCTCCATACTATGCTCGTCCAGCAAATCCATCCCAGGCAGGGCATAATTTTCCGATGTCCACGTTGGAGTCATCACACTCGGCGCCGATCTTGCTTTCCGTTCGCTGGCACGCAATTCAGCGAGAGACGGTTTTCTGCGGGTCTCCTGCTCGCTCGGCAATGCGGTTGTATCGACGACCTTTGGTTTCGGCCGATTTGCCAGTTCCTCCGGCGAAATCATCGACCCGGTCAACTCGCCCGTGGGCACGCCTTTCTTTTTTAATTGTTTTTCGAGTAATCGCCGCTGCTTGGCGAGCTGCTGCTCACTGATTGCCAGTTTCCCCTTGAGATCCGATTTGCGCAGTCTGCCGCGCAATCGCCACTCCTGCAGGCTTACACTCACGCGTCGCATGAGCGCGACCGTCTCGCGAACAAGATGAATGGGACGTAGTCCGGTGACCAGGATCAGTGTGGTCACATAAATTCCAATCAAAAGGAGAAGCGTACCGAGTGGGCCAAGAGCGTTGCGGAGTAACCCACGGTGCTGATCGGCGAAAGCGTATCCGATCCAACCACCCGGCCCCTGGATGTTGAAGGCGGCGTGCCAGCCCTGCAAATGATACGGCTGCACATGCAGCAAACAGGCCCCCGATATGACGAATAAAACAATCCAGGCCGACCGGGACGCGACCCGCAAACCGGGATAAAACAGTTTTGTGGCGCCGAAACCCAGCAAAATTGCGGCCAAAAGGTACGACGCCGCCCCAATGAATTGGTAGCAAATTCCCGCGATAATTGCGCCTACTGGGCCGATGAAATTCTGCGCAGGGTGATTCGCTGGCGAAATATGGCTGAACCAAACCCAGGACGGCACATCCTTTGGGGTGTAGGAAATCAGCGCAAAAAACAGCAGCGTTCCCGAAAATAGCAGAACGAGAGCGAAGACTTCGTTCCATGCGTTGTGTCTGTCTGTGCGAGCCACCGCGTCTGATAGTAATCCCGCAGCAGCGTCTTTCAATCTTTTGTGGAAGCGCTCGCCGCGGCGAGCGCCCGGGGGTTTGAAACACACGCCGCTACAGCTGCTGTCATTGCTCGCCAACGAAACGCTGGGGAATACGCGCTTTCGGCTTGCAGGTTACCAGCGAGGCTGATAACTGTGCCAGCGCATTATGGCTCTTTTCCTCCGCTACGGCCTCAGTGCTGTTGCGCTCTGCATGCTGCTGTTTTGCATCTCGTGCGAGAAACATCCGCTCGGCCAGATACCGGAAGTTCAGCGGGAGCAGTCCGATCCGGCAACGAGGGTCTGGTCCGAAGAAAGCAAAATCGAGTCTGAAAAATCGGTATCCTCGCCGGCCCCGGCGGAAGCTGTTCCGCACGAAGATCGTTAGGCAAAGGAGATCATATGGCCAAACACAAATACGCAACCTCGCCCCCAAACTTAACGGGCATGCCTCCGGGCGTACCGTACATCATTGGCAACGAAGCCGCCGAGCGTTTCTCCTATTACGGCATGAAGTCGGTCCTGACCGTCTTCATGGCGCATTACATTTTGAATCAGTCTGGTGTGCTCGCGCCGATGAGTTCGAACGAGGCGTACATGTACACGCATTACTTCGTTTTCGGCGTTTACTTTCTTCCGATTCTCGGCGCGGTCATCGCCGACGGCTGGCTGGGCAAATATTGGACTATTCTCTCGCTGTCGCTCGTCTACTGCCTGGGTAATCTCACGCTGGCGTGCATGGCCACTTCCTGGGGGATTGCAATTGGGCAGCGAGCGATGCTGGCGATCGGACTGTTTCTGATTTGTCTGGGTGCAGGCGGGATTAAACCGTGCGTCTCGGCGAACGTTGGCGATCAGTTTGGCGATTCGAACAAACATCTGCTGTCGAAAATGTTTGGCTGGTTCTATTTCTCGATTAACGCCGGCTCTTTCATTTCTTCGCTTCTTTGTCCCTGGCTTCTCAGCAATCCGAAGTACGGGGCGGGATGGGCATTTGGAATCCCTGGGATCGCGATGTTGATCGCGACTTTGTTTTTCTGGGGCGGTCGCAAGAAAATGGTGCACGTGCCTCCGGCTGGACTTAGTTATCTCCGCGAAACATTCAGCAAGGAGGGTCTTATCACGCTGGCGCGAATCGCAATGGTTTACGTTTTCATTTTGGTTTTTTGGGCCTTGTGGGGAATGAGCAATGGAGCCGAATGGACGTTGCAAGCCGAGAAAATGGATCTGCACGTGTCTTGGCTGCCGTGGATCAACATCAACTTTTCGCCATTTCACATTTCAGCCGGATGGGGATTGGATTTGCTGGCCGCGCAGGTGCAAACCGCGAACCCTATTTTGATCCTGATTTTTATCCCCTTGGTGAATTATATCATTTACCCGCTGATCAACGCCGTCTTCCCGCTCACTCCGCTGCGAAAAATCGGAATAGGGCTTTTCATTACCGCGCTCTCCTTTGTTGTCATTGTCATGATCCAAGGGTGGATCGATGCAGGGTCACGACCGCACATCAATTGGCAGTTCCTGGCCTACATCATTCTCACACTCGGTGAAGCGATGGTATCGATCACTGGTTTGGAATTTTCCTATACCCAGGCACCGAATACGATGAAGAGTTCTGTGATGGCGCTGTGGCTTCTCACTGTCGCCTCGGGTGAACTCTTTGTCGGCCTCGTCAATAAATGGATTTTGGGCGCAGGAGCGGCGCATAAGATCAGCGACTATCAGTACTTTACCTTCTTCACCTGGTTGATGTTTGGAGCCGCTGTCATCTTCGTTGTCGTCGCCTGCTTCTACAGGGGCCGCACCTATCTCCAATCACAGCTCACTCTGGATGAAATCGCAACCGAGCCGATTCTTCACGGCGGCACGCCGAGCTGAATTCGATGAAAATCGCCATCGCAGCTGCGTTCTTGTTGTCGTCGTCGATCCTCAGCGTATTCGGGACTCCACAGGACGACGCGTTTCAAAAGATTGCGAACGACTACATCGAGCAATATTTGCGGGCGAATCCGGAGGATGCGACGGAGCTCGGCGACCATCGGTTTGACGGTCAGCTGACTGATTACTCACCCGAAGCACGGGCGAAAGAACTCTCAACGCAAAAAGAGTTTCGCGACAAACTGAATTCCGTCGACGGATCGCAGCTCAACAGCACGAATAATGTCGATTTTCGCATCCTCAAGGAGAACATCGATTACCAAATCTTCCGGGCTGAAGAGCTGAAAGATCAGGAGTGGAATCCCCTGGTTTACATGCAGAGCCTCGCCAACAGCCTTTATTTGCTAATCGCCCGCGATTTCGCGCCACCAGAACAACGGATTTCAAATCTGCGTCAGCGTCTGGAAGCAATTCCCCGCGTGATCGCCCAAGCGAAAACGAACCTTCAACGTCCGCCGCGCGTCCATACGGAGACGGCGATTGAGCAAACCCAAGGCGCAATCAATCTCGTGCGTGAAGGACTCGCCCCGCTTCTTGATCGCGCGCCGCAAATGAAAAAGGAACTTGGGCCGCTACAGGAAAAAACTGCGGCTGCTCTCGAGGATTACAAGAATTGGCTGCGGAACGACCTCTTGCCGCGGTCCAACGGCAATTTTCGTCTCGGCGCGGAGAAATTTCGAAAGAAGCTGCACTTCGCTCTCGCATCGGACCTGTCGATGGAGGAAATCATGAAGCGTGCGCAGGACGATCTGAAACAAACGCAAACCGCTATCTATGAGACAGCGTTGCCGCTTTACAAAAAATATTTTCCGAAGGCGGACGCAGTAACGCTCGCGGACAAACATAAGGTGACGGCTGGAGCGCTCGACAAACTGGCAGAGCAACATCCCGACGACACCACTGTTGTGGATTACGCGAAAAAGGTTGTTACCGAAGCGACCGATTTCGTTAAATCGCACAATCTTGTCGCTGTCCCGAACACGCCACTGGATGTGATCGCAATGCCTGAGTTCAAACGCGGCGTGGCCATCGCCTACTGCGAGTCCCCTGGCCCGCTCGACAAAACGGGCAAAACATTTTTCGCCGTCTCACCCACGCCAAAGGACTGGTCAAAGGAGCGACAGGAATCGTTCTTTCGAGAATACAACAACTACATGATTCGGGACCTGACGGTGCACGAGGCGATGCCAGGCCATTACCTCCAACTGGCCCACTCGAACCAGTTCCATGCGCCCACGCTGGTTCGCGCAATTTTCCAAAGCGGCCCATTCATCGAAGGCTGGGCTGTGTACTGCGAACAGGTGATGGCAGAGCAAGGCTACGGTGGACCGGAAGTGAAAATGCAGCAGTTGAAAATGCGATTGCGCGCGATCGCTAACGCCATCCTCGATCAAAGCATACACGCCGGAAACATGACTGAGAAAGAAGCGATGGATTTGATGATGAAAGAGACTTTTCAACAGGAAGGCGAGGCCGTGGCAAAATGGAAACGCGCACGCCTAACCTCCGCTCAGCTCTCGACTTATTTCGTGGGCGCCACTGAGCATCTGGATCTGCGCGCGGAGGAGGAGAAGAAACTAGGCAAAGATTTCGACCTCAAGAAATACAACGATCAGGTGATCTCATACGGCAGCCCGCCGGTAAAATACGTTCGCGAGCTAATGGGATTATAGCTGGAACGCGGTGTCCTCAACGCATTGGCAAGAGAATCGCCCCTTCGGCGCCGAGTTTTGCAATCGTCTTCGGAGAAACCGATCCACCTTTTCTTCAGCGATAATCGAAGCAACATTTGGCAATGCCCAATGTCGCCACATGGATGCGTCCGAAGGATGAAAAATGGTTTCGCCCATTTTTTGCAAAGCACCCTGAGCTTCATGTTTTCGACGCGCGAAACGGCGATGTTTCGATGGACCAAATGGACGGCTTGCTCCTGACGGGCGGCTCCGACATCACGCCGGAATTTCTGCGTCAGGAAAATGTAGATCCTAACTTGATCGACCAAGAAGATCTTGATCCCAGGCGGGACGGCTGGGAGTTCGATGCGATTTCAAAGGCGCTCAAGCGTGGACTGCCGATCCTCGCGATTTGCAGGGGTATTCAAGTCCTGAATGTCGCTTTGGGCGGCACGCTCAAACTCGATATTCAGGGTCACAAGTTACCCGAACAAAAAGAGCAGGACATTCAATCATTGCGCTACGACGGCAAGGCGAAGCATCGATTCGAAAATGTAAACAGTTCACATCATCAGGCGATCGATCGGCTCGCAGACGGTTTCGAAGTTGAAGCCTGGTGCGCCGATGACGATGTCATCGAGCAAGTGCGCCTGCGTGATTATCCCTTCGCTCTCGCGGTCCAATACCATCCCGAGCGCGGAAAGATTTACGACACTCTATTTGAAGATTTCTTTGCGCGACTCAAGTCGGCGAAGAGTTAAAATTTACAAAGTTAAAAACAGTCGAAGCGCAACACACCCATTTAACTTGTTAACCTTTTAATCATTCAATTGGTCACTTGCCGCGATAAACACAGCGCGCGGTAGATGTTTCGTGCACGACGATTTCACAAAGACCAGGACATTGCGATTCCAATTTCTTCCAAAACCACTCCGCCATGTTTTCAATTGTAGGATTCTCCAAGCCTTCGACATCGTTCAGATAGGCGTGATCGAGCATTTTCATCAACGATTTCATCGCATCGCTTATTCTGGCGTGATCGTAAACCCACCCGGTTTTTGGATCGACATCGCCTTCCACTGAAACTTCGACCTTGAAACTGTGGCCATGCACACCCCGGCATTTGTGGCCCTCCGGCGCGTTGGGCAAAGTCTGCGCCGCTTCAAAAGTGAAATCTTTCGTTAATCGTGCTCTCACGCTCGGGAAAATACCATTGCTTTCGTTGTGTTGTCATCCCCCTGGCAGGTCGGCGGCCGAAGTCAGCTATGGCTGGCGACCTCCAATCAAACTCCGCGCTGTGTCGGACTCCAGATAAACTTGTGCATCTGAAGTTGAAAACGAACATTCAGCTTGTCCTCTAAAATCCAGTCGACGATCTCACGCGGATCAATCCGTCCAAAGATCGGTGAGAATAGTACGGCATGACAGCGTCGAGGAAGATCGTAACGCTCCACCTTGTCGCAAGCCCATTCGTAATCTTCTCGCGAGCCCATCACAAATTTCACTTCGTCGCGCAAGGTGAGATGATCGATGTTCGACCAAAGATTTTTGTCCACTTCGCCGCTCCCCGGCGTTTTCAAATCCATTATCCGATGAACGTGCGGATCGACTTTTGAGATATCGTGCGCGCCACTGGTTTCGAGCAGGATCGTATAGCCGGCATCGCACAACATCGACATCAACGGCAGCACATTCTTCTGGAGCAACGGTTCGCCGCCTGTGATCTCGACCAAAGGACAGCGAAACGCGACCACGGCATCCAGGATCTCCTTCAATGTCCGTTTCTTCCCCTCGTAAAACGCGTACTCTGTATCGCAATAATTGCAGCGCAGGTCGCAGTACGTCAGCCGCACGAACACACAGGGTTGTCCTACCCAGGTGCTTTCACCCTGAATTGAGTGATAGATTTCGTTGATTGTCAGCGTCTTTTCGCGCTCGGCAGTCACGTCAACAACGTCTTACGCGAAGAATCGCAAAGCAAGTAACCCGAAGCCCGGCCGCTGGCAGCGATCGCTATAGCTTGACGCTACAACCGGCGTCCATAATCTGAAATTTGGCGGCAAGCCGGTTTTGATCTGGCATCGCGTTGCGCCGCCTCCGCATCGCTACGGCGTGCCGAGGCACGACGCGGTCGCCATTCCCGTAAAATGTTTATAACGTGAAGGTTTTGACACATTTTTATCGCTCGTCGGTTGGGAAAAAAATGATCGTCGCGATCACGGGGATCATTCTGATTTTATTCGTAATCGGACATTTGCTTGGAAATTTGCAGATTTTTATCGGAGCGGACTGGATCAATGGTTACTCGGAACATCTGCGTGATCTCGGGCCGCTGCTTTGGTTGATCCGAATTTTTCTCCTCGCCACGGTCATTACTCACATCTACGTGACCATCCAATTGGCAATTGAAAACCGGCGCGCCCGCCCTGAGTCGTACATCGATAAGCGGTACGTCAAAGCAACGTTTGCCTCGCGTCACATGGTGATGAGCGGACTGATCGTGTTGGCATTTATCGTTTATCACATCGCGCACTTCACGGTGCGAGTTACTGATCACCGGTTCGGCCTGCTAAAAGCTGATCCTCTTGGCCACTACGACGTTTACTCCATGATGGTGTACGGATTTCAGAATTATTATGTGTCCGGCTTTTACGTCCTCGGCCTTTTTTTGCTTACGCTCCATTTAAGCCACGGATCATCCAGCTTTTTCCAATCGCTTGGATTGAATGATAAAAAAGTCGCGCCGCGTCTCGCCTTGGGTGGCCGAATCTTCGCGTGGCTTCTGTTCATCGGTTACACGTCGATCCCCATCGCCGTCCTGCTTGGGTGGGTTAAACCGGCCCAACAACTATGATTGGAAGGTTCGACGCCAAGATTCCGCCAGGCCCGCTTGCTCAGAAATGGCGAAACCATCTCGATCATTCGCGATTAGTTAGCCCACATAACCGGCGAAAATTCGAGATCATCGTTGTAGGAAGCGGTCTTGCCGGTGGATCGGCGGCGGCGACGCTGGGCGAACTGGGTTATCGAGTGAAATGTTTTTGTTTTCAAGATTCGCCGCGACGCGCCCATTCGATTGCGGCCCAGGGCGGGATCAATGCCGCGAAGAATTATCAGAACGATGGCGACAGCGTTTATCGATTGTTTTACGACACGATCAAGGGCGGCGACTTTCGTTCCCGTGAAGCAAACGTGTATCGCCTCGCTGAAATCAGCAATCACATCATCGACCAATGCGTCGCACAGGGCGTGCCGTTTGCCCGTGAATATGGCGGATTGCTAGCCAACCGCTCGTTTGGCGGCGCGCAGGTATCGCGCACTTTCTACGCGCGCGGACAGACCGGTCAGCAGCTTCTGCTCGGCTGTTATCAAGCGCTTTGCCGTCAAATCGCGGCCGGCACGGTGCAGATGTTTCCCCAGACGGAGATGCTCGACCTCGTGGTTGTCGACGGACACGCCAAGGGAATCGTGACTAGGAGCCTGTGCTCTGGAAGAATTGAAAGGCACGCAGCAGATGCTGTCGTGCTCGCGACCGGCGGATATGGAAACGTGTTTTATCTGTCTACTAACGCGCGGGGTTGCAACGTCACGGCCACTTATCGCGCGTACAAAAGGGGCGCGCTCTTTGCGAATCCAGCGTTCACGCAGATTCATCCCACGTGCATCCCGGTCAGTGGTGAACATCAATCGAAGCTCACACTGATGTCTGA
>Ga0193726_1002945_pt1 | contig 11125 bp, 10 predicted proteins | sample H2c1metaG_FD_144928 | JGI IMG/M metagenome (GOLD analysis project Ga0193726, IMG submission 144928) | Soil microbial communities from a riparian zone of the East river system, Colorado, United States - H2c1 | ecosystem: Environmental > Terrestrial > Soil > Riparian zone | place: USA: East River... | reverse complement strand
TCAGAACGACTATCGTCCCTGCGCGGCATTCGCTGTAGCACCCTTGCTGGCGTTCGCCACCGCCTTTGTTGGGTCGATAGTCGTTCTGATCGGTTTTTTCGAATGGCTCAAGAGCCGCGGCGCTTCGCTGAGCGCCACTTCGCCGATGATTCATTGGCTCACCGCCGGCGCGAGCGTCTACTTGCTGTGGGCATTGCCCGCCGCGATCGCGGCGGCGATCGCATTGCTCGCGATTCATCGCCGTGAGATCTCTATCTGGCCTATGGTCGGTATCATTGTTACCTGCGTCGTCGGCGCATTGACGAATTTTTCATTCGACCTGCCGCCGCTGGCCGCGGATCCAGGAATGACCGCTGGAATCGGGCTGGGCAGCGAGAATGTGGCATCGGCGATGATCCGTGCCGGAAGCACTGCGGCGCTCACCGCGCTCCCCTACCTTTGGGCGCGGCACTCGCAGCGAACTGACCCTGACGCATTGAGCTAGCGAATCGATCGTGCCGGCCCAATGACCATGCACGATCAATCAGATAGGACCAAATCGCGGCTGCTCCGCCCCACAGTCCTGTTGCTCGTCGTGGCGATCCATGCCGCGTTGTTGGTGGTCGCCTCGCGCCAAGTGACACGAGTGGACACGCGCAGTGAAGAGCCTCTGATTCTTCTCGCGCTGCCCGACCAGCTCCAAGTCCCAACCCCCGCCGGACCGGCAGAGGCACGGCCGCGCAAGAAGCCGGTCGCGCCGCGTGACTCACAGTTCGTCACCATACCGGCGCCTGCGCAGCCGTCGGCGGCCGATAACCCACCCGCGCCCATCGATTGGAACAGTGAAGCCGGGCTCGCGATCAAGCGGCAGGCTGAGTTGGCGATGGCAACCCCGCCCCGCGCCCTCGACAAGCATGGCGCAGGCGCGGATCTCAATGGCGGCTTGGGTCCCGATCGAGAGGGAAAATCAGATTTTGGCTGGGATCGGTCGCACACTCACCGAGTCGAGAGTCTGGAGGGCGGCGGGATACTCATCCATATCAATGACCGCTGCATCGTCGTCCTGATTCCCTTTCCGCTTCCATTCTGCGGCATCGGAAAAATCCCGGCACGCGGCGATCTTCTCGACCACATGCACGACGAGCCGCAGGCGGATGCCAATCAGAAAAATATTGCTCCGTGAGCACTCAGGCGATACCGCCGTTTGCCGACGGCAATAATCCCCAAGATTTTCTCAATGCGGCTCTATAGTGGACGAATTTCACGCGCCTGCCGACCCGCGTTGCTAGCGCGCGGGCCCCAAAGCTTCTATCAACTTGCACGCTCGCGTAACGGCATCCTCGGAGTCAATGCGCGACGCGAATTCCCGGCGCCGTTGCGCTGACGTGCCATCGCTCAGAATCCTTTCAATTGTCGGCACCACGCGTCGTGCCCAATAGCGGCTCTGCGGAATGCTGCGGCCCAATCCAAGCTGCTCGATGCGCCATCCGCTGTCGAACTGATCATAGCCGTGGGGCACCACGAGATGCGGAACACCCGCTTTGATTCCCTGCGCCAACGTGCCCACGCCGCCGTGGTACACGAGCAGCGCGGCGCGCGGCAGCACCTGACTGAAGGGCAAGTAGCCGAAGACCTTGATGTTTGACGGAAGGTTCTTCGAAATCTGCTCCGGATAGTTGGTTACCAGCATGGCGCGCAAACCCATTTCCCGCGCAGCTTTGACCGACTCCTTGAAGAATCTCTGCATGGTGGATCCTGCCGAACCCGGTGTGAAAATGATGGGTGGCGCACCCGCATCGAGGAATTCCTCGGCCTCCGCCAAGGGCGCAACTTCGCCATCCGCATCCCACAGCGGAAACCCAACGGTGTGGGTATTGGCCGGCCAATCCGGCTGGGCTGCGGCAAACCACTCAGGAAAGAAGGCAATGACCAACTGCGGTGAATGCAGCCAGCGATGCATTACTCGATCGACCAAGCCTAAGCCAAGCGTCGCTCGAAGCGCGTTGAGCGGTTCTTTGATCCGGCGATCCAAAATCAAGACATCGATCAAACGGAACAAGCCTTGCTTGAACCACTTCGGACGCGAGGCGGATAACCTGACATTGCCCATCATCCCTTGATCGGCAAAGGTGCGGATGACGCTGGGTTGCAAGTGCACGGAAGCACTGGGCACGCCTAGTTTTTCCTGCGCCACGCGCGCGCCGAAGGCCAAGCTGGAAAATGCCACTACGGTATTCGCGTCCGCATGTTTTTCGATCAATCGGTAAATCTCAGAGATCGCAGGCACGATCAGCTGCGCAATCACTTTGAAGCCCTTGCGCAGATGCCACAGCTCGGGGTTGGCGATGGCCGCACTGGCTTGCGCGGCGGTGCCCACCGGCAGGAACCCGATGCCCTGCGCCTCGATCAGTGCTTGAAAAATCGGGTTCGTGAGAATCGTGGCCCGGTGGCCGCGGGCCTTGAGTGCTGCACCGAGCGCGATGAAGGGATGCACATCGCCGGCGCTTCCCATCGTGGGCAACAAGACATGGAGAGCCCGGTTCTCACTCATCGGTCGAATTTTGTCGACAAAATAATTGACGAGGTGGTGCGCTCGACGCCGTCCAGCGCGCCAATGCGATCGATGACTTGGTCCATTTCGGCGACGGAGGCAGTAACCGCAACCGCAATCAGGTCCACATCGCCGCTGACCGAATGCAGGAGGCGCACCTGCGATATGTCGCGCAACGCCGCGGTCACGGCGCGGGCCTCCTTCGGACCCACTTTGATCATGACATGCGCGCGTACGGCGCCGAGGCCATGCTCGGGTGCCAAACGAACGCCATAGCCGGTGATGATTCCCTGCTTTTCGAGCCGCTCAATGCGGCTTTGGACGCTGGTACGCGAACGGCCGACCAGTCTTGCGAGCATGGCGGTGGAGGCGCGGCCGTTCTCCCGCAACGCCGATATGAGCTTCTCGTCGATGACATCCACGGCATTTCGCCTGTTCTAGCCTACGTAACGTAGTGATTATGCCTTAAAAACGTCTATATGACCCTACCATTTGCAGTGCTTCCGGACAAAAATGGGCGGCTACTTGGGAGGGCGGTATGAAAAACATTGTTATCGTAGGCGCGGGCAAAATCGGCTCCATGATCGCGGAGTTTCTCGGCGGTTGCGGCGACTATGCGGTGACTGTCGTCGATCGCTCGCAACCCCAATTGGATCGGCTGGAAACGTCGGCGGCCGTCAACAAAGTTGCGGTCGACATCAGGCAAGCCGATGCGCTGCGCAAGCTGCTGATCGGCAAATTCGCCGTGCTGTCCGCCGCCCCTTATCACGCCACGCGCCTCATCGCGGAGGCGGCCAAAGCCGCCGGCGCGCACTACCTGGATTTAACCGAGGATGTGGCGAGCACCCGCACGGTCAAGCAGCTCAGCGCAGGCGCCCGTACGGCCTTTATCCCGCAGTGCGGATTGGCGCCGGGTTTCATCACCATTGTTGCCAGCGACTTGGCCTCGCGATTCGATGAACTCAACGATGTGCGCATGCGGGTCGGCGCGTTGCCGAAATTTCCGTCGAATGCGCTCAACTACAATCTGACCTGGAGCACCGACGGCGTCATCAATGAATACTGCGAACCGTGCGAGGCCATCGTCAATGGCCATCTCAAAGAGACGCAACCGCTGGAAGAACTGGAAGAGTTCTCGCTCGACGGCATTTTGTACGAGGCATTCAACACCTCGGGCGGCCTCGGCACTTTGTGCGAGACCCTGGCCGGCAAGGTGCGCAACCTGAATTACCGCACCATTCGCTATCCCGGCCATGCCGCCATCATGAAGGCCTTGTTGAATGATCTGCGGCTGCGCGACCGGCGCGAACTTCTAAAGGATATTCTCGAGAATGCCGTGCCGATAACCCTGCAGGACGTGGTGATTGTATTCGCCACGGTAAGCGGCATGCGTGGCGGGCAGCTCATGCAAGAGACCTACGCCAATAAGATCTATGCGGCGCCGATCGGCGGCAGAGTCCGCAGCGCCATTCAGATCACCACGGCGGGCGCCATTTGCGCGGTGCTCGACATGCTGAGCGCCGGCGAATTGCCTCAGGCCGGCCTCATTCGCCAGGAAGAGATCGGACTGAAGGCCTTCCTCGCGAATCGTTTTGGCCGCGTCTACGCGATGGCCGCGCCGGCCGCGGCAAACGCGGCTTGAACCTTGTTTTAAGGGACAACGCCCGCGGTATCGCCGCTCACCCGATGAATGATGTGCGGACAGCCCGGCCAGGCGCGATTCGGCGCGACACACGCATGGGACTATCGACAGGCATAGGTAGGGCGGCTCTGCGAATCGAGCAGGCCGTGGCGCATCAGCCAGTCGCGCGCATCTTCGGCATCCTCATCAAACCACTTCGCGGCGCTTCCCAGCCTGAAGGTGTAGCCCCACTCGTCCATGTCGCGGCACATTCGTTCACGGCCGACGTTCGGCAGCGATTGCGCCAAGATGATTTGCAGGTAGCAAACGGCATTCTCTTCCGCGTGATCACCGCCGGCATCGGTATCCAACCCGGCGCGCCGTTCCGGCGTCATGCAAATAAAATGGGCGCCCTCATGCAGCACCGAATGCACCGGCGTGTCGAGCCGCGCCAAGATTTTGGATCCCAACAATCCCGCCTCGCGCTCGCCCCAGTAGGAGCCGGGGATGACTTCGTCGGGCGCCACCAGGTGCAATGACAAGCCATAACGGTCCAAGAGAACTTGCAGCGCGAGCCGATCGATGGCGTTAACCAATAGCACCGTGGAATTCCACGCCGGCGCTACTTCAAACTCGTCAGCCGGCGCATCGCGATGGACACCAGATCCCGCGCCATTTGTTGGCGCAGGATGTCCGCCTCGTGTTCTTTGGCAAGCTGCAGCGTCTCGTCGAAGCTGAAGTCCCTGGACAAGCTGATCGTCTGCGGCGCGAGCAACTCCTTGTCGCCGCCGTGCACGCTGAACGTGACGGTGTAGGTGAGCTCGTATTCGGTCGGGATGTTTTTCGCCGACACCGCGAGCGTGCGCTGCTCGACCAGGTCTTTGGTGACCTCGACCGTCGCCGTTGCGGCGGCGCGCGCAAGCTGCGGCGTAGCTCCGGAACTCTTGAGCTGATGTTCGAATTCGCGTGAGAAATCCGTGTACGGATCTTTGAGCGACAGATAGGGCCGCGCCATGACGGCGGGCAGCGGGTCACTGCCGGCCAGTCGAAACCCGCACGCGCAGAGCGTGCATGCGCCGAGCAGAATCAAATATTTTAAAGCACTCACGGGGCGCTACACCACGATGTTGACGAGCTTGCCGGGCACGATAATCACCTTGCGCACCGCCGAGGCGCCGATGAATTTCCGGGCATTGGGGTCGGCGAGCGCCGCGGCACGCACCACGGCATCGTCGGCGTCCACGGCGACGGAAATGTGCGCGCGCAACTTGCCGTTCACTTGTACGACCATTTGCACCGTGGATGATTGCAATGCCTCGGCGTCGACCTTGAGCCATGGCGCACCGACCAGCGCGGTGCGATGACCCAAGTGCCGCCACAACGCGTGGGTTACGTGCGGGATGATGGGCGACAGCGTCAGCACGGCAATCTCCAGCGCCTCCTGTACAACGCTTCGATCCTGCGGCGAGGCCTGCGGGAACTTGGCCAGCGCGTTCATCAGTTCCATGACGGCCGCAATGGCCGTATTGAACGTGCGGCGGCGGCCTATGTCATCCGTCACTTTCGCCAATGTATGATGAGATTGCCTGCGAATGGCCCGCTGCTTCTCGCTCAAGGCCGCCTTGTCGAGCGGCGCCGCCGGCCCCTGCGATACGTGGTCGTACACGGCCTTCCACAGCCGCTTGATGAAGCGATACGCACCCTGCACGCCCTCATCCGACCATTCCAGCGTTTGTTCCGGAGGCGCCGCAAACATCATGAAAAGGCGCGCCGTATCGGCGCCGAATTCATCCACCAACACTTGCGGATCGACGCCGTTCTTCTTCGACTTGGACATCGTCACGAGACCGCCCGACTGCACCTCTTTGCCATCGGCGCGCAACACCGCGACGCGCTGCTGCGTGATTTTGTCGGTGGTCACCGTCACATCGGCGGGATTGAAATATTCCACTCGCCCGGCATCACTTTTGCGGTAGAACATCTGGTTCAACACCATGCCCTGGGTGAACATCCGCGCGAAAGGCTCTTTGAATGGCACCGCGCCCATCTCGTTCATGAACCGCGTCCAGAAGCGTGCGTACAGCAGGTGCAGAATGGCGTGTTCGATACCGCCGATATATTGGTCCACCGGCAGCCAATATTGGACCCGATAGTCGAGCATGGCCTGATCATTATCGGCGCACGCAAAGCGCAGGAAATACCATGACGAATCCACGAATGTGTCCATGGTGTCGGTTTCGCGCCGCGCGTCGGCACCGCATTTCGGACACGTGACGTTCAAGAACGCGGCGTCCTTCGCGAGGGGATTGCCGCTGCCGTCAGGCACGAGGTCGGTCGGCAGAACCACCGGCAATTGTTCATCGGGTACCGGCACCGCTCCGCAGCTCTTGCAGTGGATGATCGGAATCGGGCAGCCCCAATACCGCTGCCGCGAGATACCCCAGTCGCGCAATCTCCAGGTGGTCCGCTTCTCGCCCAATCCCTTGGCGCTCAAATCCATCGCAATCGCATTGACGGCGCGCTCATAGTCCAAACCGTCATACCGGCCGGAATTCACGCAGCGGCCATGATCGGAGTACCAGGGTTGCCAGGCCGCCAACGAATACGGTCGATCTTCAACATCGATGACCGGCTTGATCGGCAAACCATATTTTTTGGCGAATGCGAAATCCCGCTCATCATGTGCCGGGACCCCCATGACGGCGCCGTCGCCGTAGCTCATGAGCACGTAGTTGCCGACCCAGAGCGGCATGGGCTCGTCGCTGATCGGATGCCGCACCACGAGTCCGGTCGGCATGCCCTTTTTTTCCTGCGTGGCAAGCTCGGCTTCGACCGCCGGACCGCGTTTGCATTCCTCGATGAACGCCGCCAATTTTGGGTTGTCGCGCGCCGCATAGGCCGCCAGCGGATGTTCCGCCGCCACCGCGCAAAACGTCACGCCCATGATGGTATCGGCTCGCGTGGTAAAGGCATACAGCACGCCGCCTTGGCCGATCTTGTGCGGAAATCCCAATCGCACGCCCTCGCTGCGGCCGATCCAATTCGCCTGCATGGCCCGCACTCGCTCGGGCCAATCCGGCATGCCGTTCAAGGCATCGAGCAGATCTTCGGCATACGCCGTGATCTTCAAGTAGTACATCGGGATTTCGCGTTTTTCGATGAGCGCGCCGGTGCGCCAGCCGCGGCCATCGATGACCTGCTCGTTGGCCAGCACCGTTTTATCGGCGGGGTCCCAGTTCACCACGCCGGTCTTCAGGTATGCGACGCCCTTCTCCAGCATGCGCAGAAACAGCCACTGGTTCCAACGATAATAATTTGGAAGACAGGTCGTGAGCTCGCGGCTCCAATCCAAGCCGTAGCCCAGTGATTTCAACTGCGCCTTCATGTAGGCGATGTTGTCGAGAGTCCATTTCGCCGGTGGTACCCGGTTCTCTATGGCGGCGTTTTCGGCCGGCAAACCGAAGGCGTCCCATCCCATCGGCTGCAGCACATTGCGGCCGTTCATCCGCATGAATCGCGCCAACGCATCGCCTATGGTGTAATTTCGGACATGCCCCATGTGCAAGCGGCCGCTTGGATAGGGGAACATGCACAGGCAATAATACTTCTCGCGGCTGTCGTCTTCCTTGGCCTCAAAGCTATGCTGTTCGTTCCAATAGTGCTGTGCCGCTGCTTCGATAGCGGCGGGTTCGTATCTTTCTTGCATGATTGGACGCCAGAATACCCGAGATGCCGGACGGCCGCGAACTGCTCTTAACAAAAGGATCGCATGCGAAACTTGAATTTCTACGCCGCTCTCGCCTTGAGCACCTTGAGCGGCTGCCTGTGGTTTCTGGCCGTTACGCCGTTTGATTTTTCCGCCCTGGCCTGGATCGCGGCGATCCCGATGTTCGTGGCGATTGAACGCGCCGGCAGCTTTCGCCGCGCGCTATTTCTGGGATGGTGGGCCGGGCTCATCGAAACCGCGGGCGGTTTTTACTGGCTGATCGACGTAATGCGTCGATTCGCGGATTTTCCCTGGGTGGGTGCGGCGCTCGTGTTTCTGCTTTTCTGTGCGACGCGCGCCATTATCTTTTTGCTGTTTACGGCCGCCGTGTGCGCCATTCGCAAACGCGTCCAGGTGCCCATGGCTCTGCTCGGGCCCTTGAGTATGGTCAGCTGCGAACTGGTGGTCCCGCAGCTATTTCCCTGCGGCCAATGGATCAGTCAAGCCTGGAACCCGCTCGTCATCCAAGTGAGCGAACTGACGGGACCTTTCGGCGTCACCGCATTGCTGATGATGATCAACGGAGCGGCCTACGACCTGATGGTCAATGTGCGCGCCGGCCGCTATCCGGCGATTGTGTCCGGGGTGCTGCTGGCGGCGGCGCTCATCTTCGGCGTGGTGCGCATGCGCCAGATCGACGAGGTCATTGCACACGCACCCCACCTCAAAGTCGGCCTGGTTCAGCCAAACTTCGCGTACACCATTGACGGTGAATTCTCGCGCGACGAGATACTGCGCCAGCTGACCGCCCTGCAGGAGCAATCACGCCGCTTGGAGCGAGCGGGCGCCCAGGTGCTGGTCTGGAGCGAGGGCAGTTTTCCGATCACGGTACCGCGGGATTTCAGCGCCGACTTCTCGCCGGATTCTCTCGCCATGATCCGCCGCGGCTTCGCGATACCCACCATCATCGGCGCCGATATGTACGACACGGCGCGCGAGGATGCGTTCAACTCGGCCATTTTACTGGACAAGAACGGGAAGGTCGCAGGCCGGTATGACAAGGTGCGGCTGCTCGCCTTCGGCGAATACATTCCCGGCATTGATGCCTTCCCGTGGCTGCGCAAGCTCCTGCCGGCAGGTGCCGGCCGATTCACCGCGGGCAGCGGCCCCGGCGTGATCTCCCTGCAAGGGCCCGACGATAACGTCTGGCAATTGGGTCCGGTGATCTGCTACGAGGATATATTGCCGGGTTTCTTGCGCGGCGTCGGGCAATTGCACCCGAACCTGCTGGTCAATTTGACCAGCGATTCTTGGTTTGGCGCGGACACCGAACCCTGGGAACACATGGCGCTCTCGGTGTTCGCCAGTGTCGAATTGCGCGTGAGCATGGTTCGCGCGGTCAATTCAGGCGTTTCTGCGCTCATCGATCCCAATGGGCGCGTGCTCGAGAAAACCTACGCCGACGATCCCTACCGCCATCCGCGAGCCGCGGATGGCGTCGTGGTTACGGCGCCGGTCGTGCCCGGAGGGCACACGGTGTTCGTGGCGGTGGGCAATCTGTTCGCCTATTTGTGCCTGGCGGGGACCTTGGGCATGCTTGTCATCGCGTTGCGCGGCCGCAAGCCCAAAGCAAAATCTTGAGCCGCGACTTTGTTGCATCGCATTAGTGCACGAAGGCAGTCGCCACGGTATCCGCCGGCGGTCTACGCCATCAGATTGATCTTAGGATTGACCGTCGTGGCGGACGCCGCCGCCGAGTTGGTGTTGGGCGCTGCCGCCGGGGTGCTCGCCGCAGGCGGAGTCAACCCGAGGAGTTGTTCCAGTGCCGTGAATGCCTTGCCGAACAGATTCTGCGCGGATGCGACAGGAACTTGAGCAGCGGTGCTGCTCGTGGCATCCGTCGAAAGATCCGTGTCCGAGCCCTTTTTATGACCATGTCCATGCGGGTGAACATTCAGCGCCGGCAGGGCCGCAGTGACGGAAGAGGGAATGGCGATTGGTGACATAGAATTATCCTTTTAACGTATGAATCACGGTCGAGCGGCTACGAATTGCCGCCGGCGGCCGGCAGCGGCGAAGTGTTGCCGCCCGCTCGACCGGCAAACCGGCGAGGAGTTCGTTCGAATCATGCGACTGCTGCATAGCCTGTACTTCGGGAGACCTCATTCGTTCTGCTCATCCCGAACGAAGCAGGTTTCGTGCCAAGCCTGCGGCGCACTATTTTTGAGCTTAGGCGATCGGTACACCGCGCGTGTCAGCATGCGCCGACAGCAACAACAGCGGCGGCGGAAACGTCAAAAACTTGATGGCCGCGATATCGTGATGGCGGCGATATAAGGAACTGATTTACTGATGACGTGTCTCCAATGTGACCATGCGCATGACCCCGCCGATTAGAGATTCCCGATGAACGAAATCCAAGCGGGCGAGCATGACCTGCTGGCTTTCCTGAAGCCGGACACGCTGTGGGGCGCGCTCATTTACTTCGCGATTTTTCTGATGGCGGCCGTGCTGGTGTCGCGCGGATTTCGCGCTGCGGCGCACGCCTCGATGACGCGCAAGGGTCATATCGACCGCACCACCATCAGTTTCTTGCAACAGTTCGGCTCGGTGCTCATCTGGGTCGTCGCGCTCATCCTGTATGCGCACCTGATTCCCGCCTTACGATCCATGGGCACGGCGCTGCTCGCGGGTGCGGGCGTGGTGTCCGTGGTCATCGGCCTCGCGGCCCAAAGCACGTTGGGTAATTTGGTGGCGGGCATATCGATTGCGATTTACCGGCCATTTCGCCTGGGCGACACGCTCCAGGTCACCGCACCCACGGGCACCGACATCGGCGTCGTCGAGTTGATATCGTTGGGCTACACCACGCTGCGCGCACCCGACGGACATATGATCGTTCTGCCGAATGCCATCGCCGCCAGCCAGGTCACCATCAATTTGAATACGACCTACGCTCCCTGGCCGATCACCATCACCATTCGTTTGAGCCGCGACGCCGACATGGAAGCGGCTCGGCAGCTGGCGCTCGGTGTTGCGGCAGAGAAGGCCGGCGAGCAAGCCGTGGTCGGCTGTTTCCTGACCAAAATCGATGCCGCCGCCATCACGCTGGAGCTGCGTTTCAAGGCGGCCGACGCCGCGAGCCGCGACGCCTTGAGATCGAAAATGCTGACCACCCTGGCGCGCCGATTCGGCGAAGCGAAAATTGGTTCGAGCGGCGCGGAGTTGCCGGCCTTCTCCTAGAACGGCATCGGTTTCAAATCGGGCT
>Ga0193726_1002944_pt1 | contig 11126 bp, 10 predicted proteins | sample H2c1metaG_FD_144928 | JGI IMG/M metagenome (GOLD analysis project Ga0193726, IMG submission 144928) | Soil microbial communities from a riparian zone of the East river system, Colorado, United States - H2c1 | ecosystem: Environmental > Terrestrial > Soil > Riparian zone | place: USA: East River... | reverse complement strand
TGCACCACCGGCTCTTTTATTACTGGAAGCCGTTCCTGCCCTCCAGCTCGCCGTGGATGATGATGGTCGTCCTGCTCGCGACCGTCCTCGCGGTCGCGACGCCGATCAAGATCTGGAACAACGCGCGCATCGAGCACCGGCTCCAGGAACAGGAGAAGCTGCTGCTCGCCGCGAAGATCGAATCGCTGGCCAACCAGATCAACCCGCACTTCCTGTTCAACACGCTGACGTCGATTTCCTCCCTCGTCCGCACGCAGCCGGAAACCGCGCGCATGCTGATCACCAAGCTCTCGGGCCTGCTGAGGCGGCTCATGAGCAGCACCGACCATTTCGTCACGCTGCGCGAGGAGCTCGCATCGGTCGACGAATATCTGGACATCGAAGTGGTACGCTTTGGTCCGCAGTTGAAAGTGACCAAGGACATCAGCCCCGACACCCTGGACGTCATCGTCCCCAGCATGATCCTGCAGCCGCTGGTCGAGAACTCGATCAAGCACGGCCTCGCCAGGAAGATCGGCGAAGGGCGGATCACGATCCGCAGCGTGCTCCGCGATCGCCACACGATGATCGAAGTCGAGGACGACGGGCTCGGGATGAGCGAGGAGCGGCTCGTGCACGCCCTCGGCGGCGGCATCGGCCTGAGCAACGTCAACGAACGGCTGCGCACGATCTACGGCGCCAGCTACCAGCTGAAGCTGAAGAGCATTCCCGGCGAGGGCACGTGCGTCAGCCTCGAGATCCCCGAGTTGTCGATTCCCGAACGCGTCACGGCCTGATCGATGGATCTGCGAGCCGTGGTCGTGGACGATGAGCAGTTGGCGCGCGAGGAGCTGGGCTATCTGCTCGGCCAGGTCGGCGGCGTCGAGGTGATCGGCCAGGCCGGCAACGGCCTCGAGGCGCTGACGACGATCGAGCGCCTGAAGCCGGACGTCGTGTTCCTGGACGTGCAGATGCCGGGGCTCACCGGGTTCGAAGTGGCGCGGCGGATGGTGGATGCGCGCGCGATGTCGCACATCATCTTCGTCACGGCCTACGATCAGCATGCGATCGAAGCGTTCGAAGTAAACGCGGTCGACTACCTGCTGAAGCCGGTCGACCCGGCGCGGCTCCACGTCGCGGTGCAGCGCGCGCGGCGCCGCATTTCCGCGGATCTACCTGTACACCGCGGGGCGACGGGCGTGGACACCGACCAACTCGAGAAGATCGTGCAGCTGGTCGCGGAGAAGCAGAGCCGCCGCGATCGCCTCGCCATCAAGGTCGGCGAACGCTTCATGCTCGTGCAGGCCGAAGAGATCATCTTCGCCTCGCTCGCCGATGACAGCATCACCGTCGTGACGCCGAAGCACGCCGGCACCTCGAACTACCGTACACTCGACGAGCTGCAGGCGAGGCTCGACCCGAGCGTCTTCTGGCGCGTGCATCGATCGCACTTGGTGAACATCAACAAGATCAAGGAGATCGTCCCTTGGTTCAGTCGGAACTACATCCTTCGGATGAAGGACGAAAAAGCGACGGAAATCCCGGTGAGCCGGACGCAAACGCGGCGGCTGCGGGAGTACCTCAAGCTGTAGATCTGCGCCTGACGAGTGCGGGCTTCCGGTGGGCGCAGGTGCGGGACGAGCTCGTCGCCTGGGTGAAGACGCTGGTGTCGGCGGCGGTCTACGCCACGCTGATCGTGACGTTCGGCTTCCAGGTCGCGCGCGTCGAAGGCCAGAGCATGGCGCCGACGCTCGAGGATCAGGATCGGCTGATCGTGAACAAGCTCGCCTACCGGATCGGCGAGCCGCGGCGCGGCGACATCGTGATGCTCTACTACCCGCTCGATCCGGACAAGTCGTTCGTCAAGCGCGTCATCGCCGAGGAAGGCGACACGGTCCGCATCATCGACGGACACGTCTACGTGAACGACATTCCCCTGCGCGACGACTACGTCCCCGCGGATTTCCGGAGCCACGACGACTGGGGTCCGCAGGTGATTCCGGAAGGCTCGTACTTCGTGATGGGCGATCACCGCAACAGCAGCTCGGACAGCCGGACGTGGGGCATGGTGCCGAAGAAGTACATCATCGGCCGGGTCCAGCTGCGCTGGTGGCCCGTGCCGACGGCTCGCGTGTTTTGAAGACCGACCGCTACACCGCCGTCGCCCGCGTTCTGCTGTGGGTGCTGGCGTTGAACCTCATCGTGGCGTTCGCGAAGATCGCGTTCGGCTACGCGACGGGCGCGATCAGCATCCTCTCCGACGGCTTTCACTCCCTCACCGACGCGGCGTCGAACGTCGTCGGGCTCGTCGGCGTCCGCGCCGCGCGGCGCCCGCCGGACGAGGATCATCCGTACGGGCACCGCAAGTACGAGACGGTCGCCGCCGCCGCGGTGACGCTGTTTCTCGTGATCGTTGTCGTCGAGGTGCTGCGCAACGCCTTCAATCACCTGAGCGGTCGGGCGGGGGTGCACGAGGTCACGCCCGCGGCGTTCGTCGTCATGGTGATCACCGTCGCGATCAACCTGTTCGTGATCCGCTACGAGTCGCGCGCGGCGGAGCGGCTCGGGAGCGAGGTGCTGCTCGCCGATGCGATGCAGACGCGCGGCGACGTCTGGACGTCGCTGACCGTCATCGGGGCGCTCGCCGGCGCGCGCGCCGGCCTGCCGATCCTGGATCCGCTCGCCGCGCTCGTCGTCGCGGGGTTCATCGGCCACGCCGGTTTTCAGATCGCGCGCGCGACGACCGGGATTCTCAGCGACCGCATCGTCATCTCCGACGCGGATCTGGAGGACGTCGTGATGGGCGTCTCCGGCGTCCTCGGCTGCCATCACATCCGGACGCGCGGATCGTCCGACCATGTGTTTCTCGATCTGCACATCTGGCTGCCGCCGGACATGCGGCTGACCGACGCGCACGATCTCTCGCACGTCGTGAAGGATCGGCTGATGGCGCGCTATCCACAGATCGCCGACGCGATCATTCACATTGAGCCCCCTCCCCGTCACTGACCGGTTTCGTGACTACGCGGCGCGGAAGACGCGCGAGGCGCGCGAGGCGCGTCTCTTCCCCTTCACGACCGCGCCCGGCGGCCGCCACGATGGCCTGGACACCGTCGAGAGCGCGTGGTCGAATCGCCTGTTCGACGGTCCCTTCTTCGAGTCTTCCGCGCCGGCGCCGGATCTGCCGTCCTCGAACGTGGTGTTCGTCCAGTCGCGCGCCGGCAACACGGTCGCGGCCGATCCGTCCGTCCTCGGCGGCGGCGAGACCGACAAACACTTGGTCTACGAAGGCCTGTCGCGCGTCACCGCGGACGCGGTGCTGGCCGGAGCCGAGACCGTCCGCAACTCCGACCTCTTCTTCTCGGTCTGGCGCGATGAGTTCGTCGCGCTGCGCGCTTCACTCGGGCAGCCACGGCATCCCGCGCAGATCATCGCGACGCTTGGCGGGATGGACCTCGAAGGTGAGCTGGTCTTCAATGTTCCCGAGCTGACGGTCTTCGTGCTGACGGTCGGAGCCGGGCTCGCGCGCATGCACGAGGCGCTCGCGGTGCGCCCCTGGATCAGGCCAATCGTGATGCCGCATCAGAGCGACCTGCCTGCCGCGTTTCGCGGGCTCAGGAGCGAAGGGATCGCGCGGATCTCGATCGTCGGCGGACGCACGATCGCGACCGCGTTGATCGACGCCGGGCTGGTTCAGGATTTGTACATCACGACGTCGCCGCGGGACGGCGGCGCGCCGAACACGCCAATGCATCCACGTCCACTCGAGACCTCGCCGGTGACGCGTAAACGCGGCACAGGCGAAGACTCAGGCGTGGTGTTCGATCATTTGATTTTGACTTCGAAGATCTTCGGCCAGAGCTTGCCGGTGACGAACAGCCGATCGTGAGCCGCGTCGTAGGCGATGCCGTTCATGACGTCCACGCCCTGCGCGTCGGCCAGCGGCAGCAGTCCGGTGAGATCGACCCATCCGATCACGATGCCGCTGCCGGGATCGATGCGGGCGATCAGGTTGGTCTGCCAGATGTTCGCGTAGATCTCGCCACCAACGAACTCCAGCTCGTTCAGATGCGGCACCGGCAGGCCGCCGTCGGTCACCATCACGCGGTGCTTCTCCGCGAACGTCACAGGATCGAGGAAGCGCAGCGCCGCTGACCCGTCGCTCATGATGAGCGACGTGTCGTCGTGCGTCAGGCCCCAGCCCTCGCCGACGTACGGAAACGTCCGCGTCTGCTTGAACGTCGCGAGGTCGTACACGATGCCGACCTGCGATCGCCACGTCAGCTCGATGAGATTCGATTTCCAGATCGTGATGCCTTCGCCAAAGTGCTCGGCCGGAACGTTTTGGCGCTGGACGACTTCGCCGGTCTCCACCTTGACCTTCCGGATCGACGACTGGCCGTTGAGCCCGGTCCCCTCGTAGAAAAATCCGTCCACGTACTCGAGTCCCTGCGTGAACGCGGTCCGGTCGTGCGGGTAGGAGCGGACGACGGTGTAGGAGGAGCGCGGCGCGCGGGGCGGGAGCTGCATCGCGGCGGCCGCGGCCGCGACGGCCGGCACCAGAAGAAGAAGCCGCATCACCATGAGAGTACTCCGTTCAGGGACGCCGGTACGCGCCGGATCGTCCGCCGGTTTTCGACGTCACCCGAATCCGGCCGATCGTCATCGATCGATCGACGGCCTTCACCATGTCGTAGATCGTGAGCGCCGCGACGGCCACGGCCGTGAGCGCTTCCATTTCGACGCCGGTCTTCGCGTCGGTGGCCACGCGCGCTTCGATGTCGTAGCCGCGCGCGGTCGGGGTCAGCTCGACGTGGACGCTCGACAGCGGAAGCGGATGGCAGAGCGGGATCAGCGACGACGTCTGCTTGGCGGCCATGATGCCGGCGAGGCGCGCCGCCTGCAGCGGATCACCCTTCTTCACCGCGCCGGTTCGCACCTGGCGGAGCGCCGCGCGGGACATCGCGATCGATCCGCGCGCGACCGCCTCGCGGTGCGTCACGGCCTTCGCGCCAACGTCCACCATCTTCACGCGTCCGCGTGCGTCGACGTGGGAGAGCTTATTTTTCATCTCCCTCTCCTTGCGCCAGGAAGAAGGAAAGGCTCTCGAGAGATACCGTCAGATCGACGCTCTTCAGTTTTACATCCTCCGGCACCTGCAGCGTGCCGGGCGAGAAGTTCAGCACCGCCTTGATGCCGGAGGCGACGACCATGCCGAGGACGTGCTGGGCGGAGGGCGCGGGCACCGCGATGACGGCGATGCTGATGCCGTCGCGCTTGGCGATCCGCTTCAGATCGTGGATGTCGTGGATCGGCACGCCGCCGCGCGAGCGCTGGCCGACTTTCGCGCTGAGGTTGTCGAACAGCGCGGCGATCTCGAAGCCTTCCTGGCGGAACCCCGGATAATCCGCGAGCGCGAGACCAAGGTTGCCAGCGCCCATGATCGCGACGCGCAGCTTGCGATCGAGGCCGAGGATCTGCCGGAGATGGCGCTTGAGGTCGCCGACGTAGTAGCCGACGCCGCGGACGCCGAATTCGCCGAAGTACGCGAGGTCCTTGCGGATCTGCGCGGCGTTCAGGCGGAACTGCTCCGCCAGCGCCTGCGACGAAATGGTCTGGATGCCGGCATCCTCGAGCGCGTTCAGGCAGCGCAGGTACACCGACAGGCGGTTGGTCGTGAGTTCGGAGACCTGATCCAGCGCGTGGCGCGTCTTTCCGGCTTTGTTCGCTGTTTTCACAAGCTGGAACCGATTGTAGCAAAAACCAATGCTAATATCCGGCCCATGCCGACACCGCCATCGCACACGGGCTTTCAGCCGTATGTCCCCGCGTCGCAGTCGCCCGCCGAATTCACGGCCAAGGCGGTCGTCATCGGCATCCTCTTCGGACTGCTCTTCGGCGCGTCGACCGTTTACCTGGGCCTGCGCGCGGGCCTGACCGTCAGCGCCTCGATCCCGATCGCGGTCCTCGCGATCTCGGTCCTCAAGAAGCTGGGCGGCTCGACGATCCTCGAAAACAACATCGTCCAGACGATCGGGTCGGCCGGTGAATCGATCGCCGGAGGCGTCGTCTTCACGATCCCGGCGCTGATCTTCCTCACGCCGGACGGCCCGGCGTACTTCAACTACTACCAGATTGCGATGCTCGCGTTCGCCGGCGGGATTCTCGGCGTCCTGATGATGGTCCCGCTGCGCCGGGCGCTCATCGTCAAGGAACACGGCGTGCTCCCCTTTCCGGAAGGCACGGCGTGCGCCGACGTGCTGATCGCGGGCGAGCGCGGCGGCAAGCTCGCGTCGATGGTGTTCAGCGGCGTCGCGGTCGGGGCGTTGTGGAAAGCGCTCTCGTGGGTCTTCAATCTCTTCCTCACCGAGCTCGACTACTCCACGCCGCGCGCCAGCCAGTTCCCCAACGCGACGCTGAACGTGGACATCTCGCCAGAGTACATGGGCGTCGGCTACGTCATCGGACCGCGGATCGCCGGCACGATGTTCGCCGGGGGCGTGCTCTCGTGGCTCGTGCTGCTGCCGCTGCTCTCGATTCTCGGCGCGTACATCAACGTGCCGTTCCCGCCGATCCATCCGAACTTCGCGAACAACCCGGCGACCGGGCAGGCGTTCAAGATCCTCGAGATGAGCCCGGCGCAATTGTGGAGCGCCTACATCCGCTACATCGGCGCAGGCGCGGTGCTGGCCGCGGGCCTGATAACGCTCGGCCGGACGCTGCCGACGATCGTCGCGTCGGCGCGCGAGGGCATCAAGGATTTCGGCGCCTCCGCGGGCACGACGACAAAGCTCCGCACCGAGCGGGACATGCCGACGGCCGTGGTCCTCGTCGGATCGCTGCTGTTGGCGATCTTCCTGGCCGTGGCGCCGAAGATGCCGATGCAGGGCAACTTCCTCGCGGCGATTCTGGTCGTGATTTTCGGCTTCCTGTTCGTCACGGTGTCGTCGCGCATCACCGGCCTCATCGGCACCTCGTCGAACCCGATCTCCGGCATGACGATCGCCACGCTGATCCTCACGTGCCTCATGTTCGTCGCGCTTGGCTGGACCGGCAACGCCTACGGCCCGATCGCGCTCTGCGTCGGCGCCGTCGTCTGCATCGCGGCCGCGAACGCCGGCGGAACGTCTCAAGATCTGAAGACGGGCTACCTGGTCGGCGCCACGCCGTACTATCAGCAGCTCGGGCTGATCATCGGCGCCGTCACGTCCGCGGGCGTCATCGGCGCGACGACGCTCTATCTGCACCATGTGTTCGGCATCGGCACGCCGGCGATTCCGGCGCCGCAGGCGACGCTGATGGCGACGATCATCAAGGGGCTGCTGAATCAGAATCTGCCGTGGGGGCTGGTGCTCGTGGGGATCTTCATCTCGGTGACGCTCGAGCTGTGCGGCGTCCGCTCGCTGTCGTTCGCGGTCGGATCGTATCTGCCGATCGCCACGACCGCCCCGATCTTCGCCGGCGGCCTCGTGCGGGCGTTCGTCGAGCGCAAGACCGGCACCGCCGCGGCCGAGTCCGAAGTCGGCGCGGGCACGCTGTTCAGCTCGGGCCTGATTGCCGGCGGATCGCTCTGCGGGATTCTGTATGCTGTTCTCGTGGGCACCGGCCACATCGCCGGGCCACAATCGATCGGCAACGTGGTGGCGTTCCTGCACGAGGGCACGTCAGGCTACATCGCGGGCGGACTGCTCTTCGCCGCGCTGGCCGTCGTGCTCGCGCGCATGGCGCAGAAGAAGATCAACTAGTCGCGGGCTGTGCTGAAGCGTATTCTCCTCGTCGCCGTCGCGGCCGGTGCGGCCGGCGCTGCGCTCGTCGCCCAGACGGCGACGCGCCACGCGACCAACATCGCCGCCGTGCTCGCCTATCCGAGCTTCTTTCACCAGCGTCCCATTCTGGTCGTCGGCACCGTGTCCACGACGGCGACCGGCGAAGTCCGCGTCGCCGACGATTCCGGAAGCCTCCACCTCATCGTCAAGGGCACAAACGCGCCGGACGGTCTCGACGAGGTCCGCGGCGAATTCTGGGATCTCGGCCGCATGAAGCCGGATGATGCGCGGCTGGCGAATATGGATCTGCGCGCCGTGTTTCACATCGATCCGGATGCGCCGTGGCCGAAAACCGGGGAGGTGACGGCGATCATGGCGACCGCGGTCGCTGCGGCCGCGTCGCCGCCGGCGGCGCCCACAATCCGCGGCATCGTGCTCCACCCCGCACGCTACGCGGATCAGAAGGTGACGATCGTCGGGCAATACACCGGCAGGAACCTGCTGGGCGACCTGCCGAACGATCCCGGCAAGAGCCGCTACGATTTCGTGCTGCGCTCGGCGGACGCTGCCATCTGGATCGCGAACATGCGTCCCAAGACAAAGGATTTCGAGCTGGCGCTCGACTCGCGGCTCGACACCGGCCGCTGGCTGCAGGTCGCCGGCGTCGTGCGGGAGGCGCGGGGCCTGCAGTGGATCGACGCCGAGCCCGGGACGCTGGCGGCCGCGAAACCGCCCACGGAAACCGTCGAGGCGGAAGCGCCGATCCGCGTGCCGGCTGCGCCGCCGCCTGAAGTGATCTTCAGCGCGCCGACGCAGGACGAGACCGACGTCTCGCTCGCGACCTCGGTGCGGATCCAGTTCTCGCGTGACATCGATCCCGCGACACTGAAGGGCAAGGTGCGCGTCCGGTATCTCGATTCACAGACCGCCGAACGCGGCGAGCCGGTGACGCCCACCGCGGAGTTCAACACGCAGTACCAGGCGCTCAACCGCGTCCTGGAGATTCATTTTCCCAAGGGACTCGAACGCTTCCGCACCGTGAACGTGGAATTGCCGGAAGGCATCCTCGGCACGGATCAGCAGCCGCTGAAGCCGTGGAAGCTAACTTTCACGCTCGGGGGATCGTGACTCGCGGACAAATGCATTTCTATGACACCACCCGGAACGCGACCAGCGTCCGCTTTCCCGCCGCTCCTGCCCCTCCCGCCCCTGCCGTCATCTCGATGATGTAATCGCCAGGGCCCAGCGGCACGAGCGACACTTGCGCCGTCTGCCACCGCGATCCATCCGGATCATCCCGCAGCGCAACCACGACCGGAATCGCGAGCGGCCTGCCTTTGCGATCGAGCAGGCGCGCGGCGCCGGCCTCCGTCGCCGCCGTGGGAATTTCGACGCGCATCGTTTCTCCGCGGCGGAAGCGCCGGTCGGCGGTCGGCAGCTCCTTGTTCGCGGTCACCTGTCCGCGGCGGATCAGCACCGCGCCGGTCGTATCCGGCGCGAGCGGCATCGTCACGCGCCCGACCTCGTTCATCGGCGGATCCGGACTCGCGTCGCGGCGCGCGACCACGCGGACGACGTATTCGCCCGGCGGCATCGGCGCGGCCGGCGCGAGCGCGACGCGGAAGCTCCGCACGCGCGGATCCATGTGCGCGTGCGCGGTCGCAAGCGTCACGCCCGACAGGCTCGCGAGCGTCACGTCGGCGTCGCCGGCGGTCATCGCTTCTTCCTTCGCGCCAAGCTCGCCCACGGCCCAGACGACGCCGGTGTGCGCGGGCGTCCAGCCGGCGGCGAGCTGCAGGCGTAGCGATGGCTCGTGGACGGCGAATCCGCCGAGCGGCTCGAGCGCGTCCGCCACGTCCGCGGCGTCCGAGTCGGCCGCGGGCGAACTGGACGCCTTCGTTGCCGTCGACACTTCAGAAGCCGTCGGCGCGAGATACCCGCGCCGCGCGCGCACCTGGACCCCGGCGCGGTTCACGCGCACCTTGATCGCGTGAAACTTGCCGTTCAGTTTGAGATTCGTCGAGTAGTAGCCGAGCAGGTAGTACGACGACAGATCCGCGGCCACGCGTTTGACGCCGGCGTCGAGGTCGTTCGTGTTGATGACCGCGATGCCGTCAGTCGTGTCCGCGAGGACGCGAAGGGTGTCGAGCCGGTCTTTCAGCCGATCGATCCCGCCGACTGTCGTCGGTGCCCCAAGCCCCTCCGGATCGATCGGGTAGAACGACACGTTCGCGCGATTGGCCTGATCCGGCAGCCGGCGGAAGTGCTGGACGTCGTTGATCTGCGCAAGATTCAACCGGTCGCGTTCGCACTGTTCGGTCGAGCCCGGCATGTTGCCGTTCTGCGGCCGCGCCGTCAGCTTGCCGCCCCGCGGGTCGACGCCCATTTGCGGAGCTCCGGGCAGCGCTTCGCAGTGAAGCGGCCTGGCGAGCTTCGAGTCCGGCTCGAACAGATTCCAGCCGGGGCTGATCAGGAGCACGGCCGATCGCTCTTCCCGCAACCCACCCAGATAGCGGATCAGATCTTCGATCGAGTCGAGCACCATGACCTCGCGGCGGCGGGCAGTCATCTCCGTCGCCACGCCCGCGTCGCTCACGGTGTACTTCTTGCCGGTCGGATCGATGCACTCCTCCACCCTGTCGCCGGGATAGCACATCTGATAGAGCTTCTCGACCGGGTCGGTGAGCACCTGGCTCGCGCTATCGCCCCAGTCCCAGTGCTTCTCCAGGAACGTTTCGATCGTCGTGTTCTTCCGCGAGAACGTGACGTCGAGCGCCGACATGGCCGGGGTCATGACGCCGACGAGATCGTCCTGGCCGATCGCGCGGTCCAGCAGATTGGTCAGCGGCTTCCGGATTTCGTGCGAGCCCGCGAGGCTGACATGCGTGAGGTCGAGGAACAGCGCGAACACGCGCGAGTTCGGGTCCATCATCATCGCGCGCATATCGGCCACGTTGTTCGGATCGCGCCGCGTGTCCTGCGGCGTGTTGCCGCGCACCTCGATGTGCTGGAACTGCGCGATCTTCTGCGCCACGCCATCGTCGAAGATCTCGAAGTCCTCCTGCTTCAAATCCGCAACCGGCACGCCCTGCACCGTCGTCGGATACACGTCCACGCGGACGTAGTTGGCCTCGGAGTGGAAGATGAGGCGCTGCGGATCCTGGTAGGCAAGGACGGCGACGCCCGTCATGCAAAATGTTAAATGCAGAATGCACTTACGTAGAACTCCTTTGCGGTCCGTCGTACATTTGACATTTTGCATTTTGCATTTCGTCAACGTCATGGCACCACCCTGAATGCGACGAGAGTACGCTTGCCGCCTGCCCCTCCCGCCCGTCCTGCCTCGCCCGTGAACTCGATCACATAATCCGCGGCGGCGAG
>Ga0193726_1002943_pt1 | contig 11127 bp, 13 predicted proteins | sample H2c1metaG_FD_144928 | JGI IMG/M metagenome (GOLD analysis project Ga0193726, IMG submission 144928) | Soil microbial communities from a riparian zone of the East river system, Colorado, United States - H2c1 | ecosystem: Environmental > Terrestrial > Soil > Riparian zone | place: USA: East River... | reverse complement strand
AGATGCGCTCAATTCACCAGGCGTTCTCATCGAAATACGCAGAATCGAGTTCGCCACATGAAAAACTCGTATTCGCTAAGAACCGGCGCGAGGCTCCAGGCGCAGCGCAATCGGCGAACGGACGAGGAACCTGAAATTCATGAAAACGCGGATTGGCTCGCGATCTGGATCGTCATCGCTGTCATCGTCGCAATTGTGGGCTCGGCAATGTACGGCTATTCGATTTACACGTCAGTGCTTGATTGATTTTTAGCCCCACCAACCGAGGAAATGAAATGGACAAAATTGAAGTAGGCTCAACCGTTGCGGACAAACTAACGCAATTCCAGGGCACCGTAATAGTTCGCGCTGAATATCTGTACGACGTCCCTCAATTGCTTGTAGCAGCGCGATCCCTGAACGTCGAAGGCGAAGCGCCGGAAAAGTGGATAGCTGAGGCGCGCTGCAATTTGATCAATCCACCGCTGCCCAGCGCCTAGCGGGAAACGCGGTGATCCAGATCTCGCCCAACGGTAAGCGCATCCGATCGCAAATCGTCGGGCGAGATCTACAAGACGATCCTTTTGAGGACAGATCATTGCCAGGCCAGGATTTCACGCATGTGATCCTGTCCGCAGTTCCGCGGCGCCGGTGTCGCGAGAAAGTGAAATGGTGGCTTAATCGGCTGATGTGGATTTTCACCCTTTGCACGATCACGGGGCAGTGAATGCAGATCAATCTCACGGTCGATACATCGCTACTCGACAAGAACATGAAGCGCTACTCAAAGAATTTAGCGTTTTCTACCGCGCAGGCCTTGAACGATACCGCGAAGGAAGCGCAAAAGCGGATTCGCGAAAACCTACGCGCTCGGTTTCATATCCGTAAAGCCGCATTCATGGATCGCTCGATCAAGATCTTTGCCTTTGCAAACGCTCGATCGAATCGGCCATTCGCCGAGATCGGCGTCGACAACAAACCGCGTTTGCTGCTGTCGATCTTCGAGCAAGGCGGCGCGCGATTACCGTTCGTCGGCAAGAACCTCGCTGTGCCAGTAACCGGTCAAGCTGCACGACCTGGCATCGAGGACAGCGTGAGATCGGAGTTCACTTTCAGCGCATTGAACTTCCGCAAATCTGCAATCACACAGCAGGGACGTCGCATCCTTGCAGCGCGCAAGCATGCGGGCATCCGCAAACGCAAGCTCGCTGGTCAATACCTCATATGGCAGGGCGATAAGCGCACGTTCATCCTGCCGCAGACACGCCGCGCGCCATTGGGTGGCGTATTCCAGCGCGTTGGTCCCGGAAAAGACGATATCCGGCTGATTTACTCGTTCAAATCGAATGTGCGATTGCGCGCGGCGCTGGACTTCGTCGGCACGACACAGCAGACGCTAAATGACGTATTCCAGGAATCGTTCTATCGGCGATTCTACCGATTGAACGCTTAGATCGATGGCCCCTTATGTTCGTACTTCGCAAGAACCGCGTTCATCTGATCGACCGCTTTCTGGGTTTGGACGCGGATCAGACCGTGACTCGAATCGATCGCGCTAATGTAGCTCACGACGATATCGTCGAATCGCCATTCCGCATTGAGCGTCTGATACACCGCACCGAATCCATTCTGCATGATCGGATGATCCGACTTCGTCGGCGCACCGTATTTATCAATCAGCAATTGCACATCACGAGACTGCGACACCATGCCAAGTGTGTTGAAACTAATCGCTTCAAGTTGTCCGTCGATCACAGTTGCCAACGCATATCCCGAAACGAGTTTCGGATTGCTAGACCATTGGATCTGTACTGTCGCATTTGCAACGTTGTCAGTATCGGTCGTCAGCTGATAGCACGCGCCGTTCATCGGCAGGTTGTAGTACTTGTGCTTGGCAATCATCTTGTAAGTGCATTCGTTTACTGCGAATGGCGCATGCAATTGCATGTCGAACACTGTATGTGTGTCGGCCGCTGATGCTGTGTAGCCAGTCATCATGATCAGCATCGCTATCGTCGTGTGTGTGTACCGCATTGCATTCACTCCTTGTGTTGCTTGGGTATACATATACAAACACATTGCACCATCGATAGCCGCATCCACTGAGAAAACTTCGAGCCGCATCACACTGCGGGTCCTCCCTAGGGGGTCATGCGCTGCGGGTGACGGCGGCCCCGGTGGGAGACTAGATTTGAATTTTATAAAAAGGTTTGTATGCGCAAGTTAGTTTCCATGCGCGAGTACGCCAAGCACCGCGGCGTAACTGTGGAAGCGGTCTCAAAAGCTGTGAAGACGAAGCGAATTTCGCTAACAGGGAAAAAGGTGGACGTCGCTCGCGCCGATGCGCAATGGTCAGCTAATACGCAGCCCGGGCAACGTGCGGCAAAACAGAGGAGAAAGGCAGCCTCGAAGCGGCCGCAGGCGCCGTTATACGTACCCGAACCGGACCCAAATTCGTACGCCTCGGCACGAGCTCGTCGCGAGCAAACCATGGCAGATCTGGCTCGACTCGATTTCGAGAAGAAAGCTGGAATATTGATTAACGCCGAGGAGGCCAAAGCCGAATGGTTCAAGCTCATAACCGAGGCGAAAACGCGCCTCCTGGGCGTCGCGGCCAAATGTCGCAATCAATGCCCATCTCTTTCGCCCATCGATATTTCGATTATTGAGGGCCTCATCCGCGAGGAGCTCGAGGAGCTGGCCAATGCCACTGCAGTCGCCTGATTCGATCGTGGCCTATCTGCGCGAGGCCTTCCGGCCGCCGCGGCGCTTGTTGCTTTCCGACTGGGCGCGCGAGTATGCGTACCTGTCGTCGGAGTCGAGTGCGGAGGCCGGCCGCTGGCAAGTCATCCCGTACCAGACCGGCATCATGGATGCGTTTGTCGATCCGGCGGTTGAACAGATCACTGTTATGAAATCGGCGCGCGTCGGTTACACCAAATGCATCAACAATGCGATCGCTTATCACATCCACCAGGACCCATGCCCGATGATGGTTGTGCAGCCGACGGTTGAGGACGCGGAGGGCTACAGCAAGGAAGAGATCGCGCCGATGTTTCGCGACACGCCGGCACTGCGCGGAATTGTCGTCGCGTCAAAAACGAAAGACAGCAGCAACACGATTCTGCAAAAGCAATTTCCCGGCGGAACGTTAAGTTTCGTCGGCGCGAATTCCGGCCGCGGCTTCCGTCGCGTCTCTCGTCGAATTGTCTTCTTCGATGAGGTCGACGGCTACCCGTCGAGCATCGGCGCGGAGGGCGACCCTATCCAGCTCGGCATACGCCGCACCGAATATTACTGGAATCGAAAGATCGTCGCCGGATCGACGCCGACCACGAAAGGCATGTCAAAGATTGAGAGTCTTTTCGAGCGGAGCGATCAGCGACGCTACTTCGTGCCATGTCCTCACTGCGGCGAGTATCAGGTTTTGAAATTCGGCGGCCGCGAGCACCCGTACGGGTTGAAATGGCCGGAAGGAAAGCCTTCCGAGGCCTATTACGTCTGCGAGATCTCGGGCTGCAGGATCATGCACTCATCGAAGCGCGATATGATCAGCCGCGGCGAATGGCGTGCGACAGCGGTAGGAGATCCGCGCCATGCTGGCTTCCATATTTGGGCGGCATATAGCTACAGCCCGAACGCCACGTGGGGACACATCGCGACCGAGTTCCTCGCTTCGGTTCGTGACACGGAGGCGCTGAAGACTTTCGTCAACACGGTGCTTGGCGAAACGTGGGAGGAAAAGGGCGATGCCTTCGACTCGAATAACCTTAAAAGTCGAGTCGAGCAATATCCGGCTGAAGTTCCTCACGGGGTCGGGCTTCTGGTGGGCTCCGTCGACGTCCAGGGCGATCGGCTCGAGTGGAAGTGCAAAGGCTACGGCGATCGGGAGGAATCCTGGCTGATCGCGACCGGCCAGGTCTACGGCGATCCTTCCAAGGAGCAAACCTGGCTCGAGCTCGACAAGGACCTGCAGACGATTTGGGTGCACGAGAGCGGGCGGCCGATGCCCATGCGCTGCGTCGCGATCGACTCCGGCGGCCTGCACACCGATCACGTGTACAAATTTTGCAAGGTGCGCGAGGAGCGAAAGGTCGGCGGACTCTCGCAGCACGTGTATGCGATCAAGGGCGTCGGCGGGGCGGGGCGGGAGATGGTCTCAAAGCCCACCAGAAACAATCGCTACAAGACGCAGCTCTGGCCATTGGGCGTCGACACGATCAAGGACACGGTCTTTGCGCGTCTGCACATCATCGACAAGGGCCCGGGCTTCATGCACCTGCCGGTGTGGGTCGATGATGACTACCTCGAGCAGCTCACCGCCGAGAAGGCGGTCAAGCGCTACAAAAGGGGCGCGGGCACGGTGCGCGAATACATCAAGATCCGCGAGCGCAACGAGGCGCTCGACCTCGAGGTATATTGCCTGGCGGCGCTTCATATGCTCGGCCGCGCGACGGTGCAGCGCCTTCCGATCTATGCGGCCGAGATGTCGGTTCCGCTGGTCGTCGGGCCGCCCAAGCCGCCGAAAGGAGTGAGTGAGGACGCGCAAGGCAATCACCCGCTGATCGCGCCGCGGCGGTCGAATCCGTATGGCGGCTATGGCAGGGGCTGGGTCAACAGCTGGAAAAAGTGACCGGCTCGATCCGTGAACCGGTCGACAGCGAACATTTCAGGCGCTTTTTGCCGCGCTCTTGGCAGTGCCATTTTTGATTCGATTCCCCTGAGCATCGAAATTGCCTCCCATGGGCGTATCGATGACATTGCCGGCGGCATCGATACGTTTCCCGGCGGTACTCAGTGTTGCGCCTGATTTGCCGTCGACGGGATTGCCCGAGCGATCAATCAGCTCAACCTCGCCGACCTTCTGCCACATCTTGTCGGGCGGCGGATCGCCAACCTTGCGGTCGGCTGACCCGGTGTCGTCGGCCTCAATCAGGCAGCGCATGGCATCGCCAGTCGGCGGATCGAATTGGATGATGGTTCCGACGAATTGCGTTCCTTTGTCGCGGACGCGGTCTCCGATGTTCATGGGGATTCTCCTGGTGTGTTGATCAACCGGCCTGTTATGCGCCGACGCTCACCAAAATCTTGTAGGAGGAAAGCGCTATCTGTGGGCGAAATGTGGATAAAATCGACCGCATGAAAGAAAAATTACCCGACTACGTCACCTGGGAATATAGCAATTGGAAGCGAAGTGCATTGTATCGCGGGATCGACGTGCGGCTTTCGATGGCCGAATGGTGGGCAGCGTGGGCGCCGCATTGGAATCATCGGCGGGAGTTGAACCTGATAATGGCGCGACATTGCGGCATTGGCTCGTACTCGGCAGGTAATATTTTGATCACTACGCAGGGCGAGCACGCCCGTAGCTTGGGAGAATTTCGCCGCTTCATGGCGCGACGCGCTGCCAAGAACGAGAATCAATCCTCAATCTGTGGATAAAAATCATCGTTCCTGTGGATGGAATGTGGATAACTTCTTGCTTTCTCAAGTGATCTGTAGGACATTCGCCTTCCATAATGTCCTTGCCCGAACCCGTGATCCCGACCAGTTGGCCGAAATTCATCACGGCGGGCGCTTCTTTCAAGGTAGATCGCAGATTTTCCCAGTACTCAGGGTCGCCGGATTGGGTGCTTTCGGTCCTGTTTGGCGGCGCCGCAGTCAAGACTATTACCGGAACGCCGCAGATCACCCCGGACGGAAACGTCTATCACATCGCGCTCGCACCCGCTGATACGCAGCCGCTAAACCCTGGCGGCGGCGCATCGCTGGCCTACACGGTGGTCGAACGCCTGACAGCGGCCAGCACAGGCGAGGTCTACGACGTCAACGTCGAGAAGATCATGATCTCGCCGAACATCGCCCTCGCGGAGGCCGGCGATTACCTGACACCTGAGGAGAAGATCCTCGCCCAGCTGCAGACGACGCTGGCCGCGCGGATCTCCGGCGGGGCGGTGGAGAGCTACTCGATCGCGGGTCGCTCGATCACCAAGATCTCGACGCCGCAGTTGCAGGAAATGATCGGCCAGTACAAATGGAAGGTCTATCAGCAGCGCAATCCAGGCCGGCCCGGCGTCCCCGGGACCTTCTCGTTCCCGCCGAGCGATACGACGCAGCTATACCCCTGGCCGTTTCGCGGGCGCGGCTAATGCTCGCGCTCATCTCCGCAGATAAATGGTTTAAAGCCGACGCGGCGAGCAAAACGCACGGATGCATTGCGACCTTTCAGTGTCCGCATTGCCACTATGTTCGCTCAATCATGGCTCAGATCAGTTCGGTCGATGCCAAAGGCAATGTCTCGCCCGCGCTCGGTCCCTGTCGCTGCGGATTTGATGTGCAGATACAACTGGTCGGATGGTCGGCATGAAGAAACCGGGGGTGTTGCAGCGGATGGCTCGCGCGGGAATTCGCGCACTCTCGAAGCTCGCCGGCGCTGCGGCTAAGGTTCGTTCCGTTTTCAAGGGCGCGGAAATGTCGCGCCTGTGGATGGACTGGGTCGCATCCCCCATCGCCGCCGATCAGGAGATGCTCAATGACCTGATGCGCTTGCGGGCACGAGCTCGCGAGATGCGGCGCAATCATCCGCTCATCCGAAAGTATTTGAACCTGCTCGCGAATAACGTCATCGGGCCCACTGGCTTTAAGCTTCGCGGCCGCGTCAAGAATAACGACGGGACGATGAATGACGCGTTCAATAAAAAGATCCAAGCGGCCTGGTTTAAATGGTCCAAGAAAGTAACGGTCGATGGTCGCCACACGCTTACCTCGTTTCAGAATTTTCTCATCAAGGCACTCGCCACTGACGGCGAAATCCTGGTGCGAAAGATTCGAAATTTCAAGGGCAACCTATTTCGCTTTGCGCTGCAGCCGATTGATCCGGATCTGCTCGATCACCTGTTCATGCGATCGCCGCTCGATGGGCAAAACGAAATTCGCTTAGGGATCGAGATCGACCCATATGGCGCGCCGGTCGCGTTTTGGTTTTGGGATAGGCACCCGTCCGATCTGATCAACATCTCGGCGCGCAGGCGGATCCGCGTCCCAGCGGATGAGGTAATCCACTTCTACCGCGAAGATCGAGCGAACCAATCGCGCGGCTATACCTGGTTCAACTCGATCATGATGCCCGCGAAGATGCTCGACGGTTACGTCGAGGCGGAAGTGGTCGCCGCGCGCATCGGATCCGCAAAGATGGGCTTCCTGCAGTCGAAGACCGCGGCCGACTCCGAACCGCCGATCTCCGATGGCACCAACCCGCGCGCGAAAATCGAAATGGAAGCCTCGCCCGGCTCATTCGAGGAATTACCGCCCGGCATGGAGTTCAAGGAATGGAATCCAGAGCACCCCTCGACCGCGTTCCCGAATTTCATCAAGGCCATGCAGCGCTGGATCGCCGCGGGCTTAGGGGTCGGCTACAACGGCTTGAGCGGAGATCTCGAGGGCGTCAACTATTCGAGCATTCGCGCCGACATGCTGATCGAGCGCGATGAGTGGCGATCGCTGCAGGCGCTTTGGATCCCGCAGATCCTCGAAAATATCTACTGCGAATGGCTCAAATGGGCGCAGCTCTCAGGGCAATTGGTCCTCGATAATCGGCCGGATGAGGCTTTCCTCGAGGTGCAGCACATCCCACGCGGCTGGCAGTGGGTCGACCCGCTCAAGGATGTGAACGCATCGATCGCCGAGATTGACAATGGCTTGAACTCACGCGCGCGCGTGTGCGCGGAACAGGGAACGGATTTCGAAGAGATCGCGCAAGGACATCATCAATGAACTCGGGCTGATCCTCACCGGCTTAGGTGTTCCGGGCGGTGCGCAAGCCGGCGATACGACGAAGACCGCAGAGGAAATCGACGATCAAAACCAGGCGGGTGCATCGGGCGCGAGTGGCGGCTCGGGTAAGTCAAACGCCCGCATCATTCAAATTCTTGAATCGCGCCGCGCGCGCTCGATCCGCAACGCCAAGCGGCTGCGCGACACATCACTGCTTTACGCAAACGAGGGCTAGCAATGGACCTGACCATAGTTGACGACGCGAAGGGCCCGAAGGATTTCAAGGCATTGCCGCTGCAACGGGTTTATATGCACGCGACGATTACCAAGCGCGCACTCGATGAGGCTGCTATCGCCGCCAAAGCCGCGCGCGCGGCGGCCGGCAAGACCGACCCGGAAGACGACGACGATGATGAGGATTACGAAGTTTCCCTCTCGTCCGATACGCCAATCAATCGCGGGTTCTACACCGAAACGCTCGATCATTCGAAGGATGCGGTAGATCTCTCGCGCGCCAAAGGCGGAATTAATCTGCTTTGGAACCACGACCCGAATCAGCCGATCGGGCGATTAAGCAACATCAAGAGCGACGGTCACAAGCTCACCGGTCAAATGCGCTTTTACTCGACGCCCTCGGCGCAGGAAAAACGCACGATGGTCGATGAGGGTCTACGCGAAGTCTCGATCGGCTATGCGGTGCATTCCTACGATTACACTCCAGGCACAGCCGATGCCGGCGATCAGTACAAGGCGACGCGATGGCAATTGCTTGAGGGTTCGATCGCGCCCGTCCCGGCGGACAACTCCGTCGGCGTCGGCATGCGTGCCGAAAGCGATGAGAAAACATTTCCCGTTCTAGTTCGAGATACCACGCCGCCCCCCGCGGTTATTCACCAGGAGATCAAAATGACTGATTCTGAACGCGCGGCGGCTGATGCGGCTGCAGCGGCGAAAGCCAAACTACCGACCGAGATTGCCCAACTCGCGCGCAAGCACGGGTTTTCCGACAAGACCGCCGAATGGCTGGAAGCCGGGCACTCGCTCGAAAAGGTCCGCGAGATCATCATGGAATCAATGGGCACGCGGCAAGAGACCGTCACCGCGCCCGCCGGCGGCGTCGATCTGTCCACGAGAGAGCAGCGCGAATATAGCTATACGCGCGCGATCAACGCGGCTGTCGAGCAAATGGAGAACAAGCGTGCGGTCGTGAAGTGCCTGGAGACCGAAGTCTCCGATGCGCTCGAGCGACAAATGCCCGGTTCTTACAAGCGCCGCGGCGGGATCTATATCCCGATGTCGCTGCGCAGTTCCGGAATCAAGGAATATGCGCCAGGCCAAGGCCGAGTGACTCCGACCCAGCGCGCCGTGATCGAGATGGCATTGCGCGCCGGCGTGATCGACTCGGCCACGGTCAACGCGCTCAAGGAGGTCGTGTTCACCGAGTACGGCGGCGAGCTGATCGAGATTCTGCGCAATCAGGCGATGGTCGTCGCGATGGGCGCTCGCGTGCTTACCGGCCTCTCTAGCCCGATCGCTTTCCCGCGGCAGCTCACCGACTCGATCGCGCAATGGATCGCGGAGAACCCGACCGCGGGCACGCTCTCGGGGAGCAACCCGACGACTGACCTTGTCACGCTGGCACCGCACACGCTGATGTCGAGCTCGGCCTACAGCCGGCAGCTGCTCGTGCAGTCTTCGATCGATGTCGAGGCATTTGTGCGCTCCTCGATCGGCGCGGCTCATGCGCTGGCTCTCGATTTGGCCGGGATCCACGGCACGGGATTGAACAGCCAGCCGCTCGGGATCTACAACCAGGTAGGAGTCGGCACGACCGATTTCACCGCCGGCACGGGCGGACCGTTCGGCAACGCCGGCAACACGATCTCTTACGCCGGTTGCATCAACATGGAGGTCAAGGTCGCCAACGCGAATGCGCTACTCGGGACTTTGGGCTACATGACGACCCCGTCGATCGCTGGCGATGCGAAGAACACGCTCAAGTTCCCCGGCGCTGCGATCGCGCAGGGCGGTCCTTTGTGGGAAGGTCAGCTGCAAAATGGTCAGCTCAACGGCTACCGAGCGGTTGCGACCAACCAGGTCAGCAAGACCATGGGATCGAATGGCGCTACGAGCGGTGGCACGAATCACGGTCTGATCTACGGCAACTGGGCCGATGTGCTGATCGGGCTTTTCGGCGGAGCGATGGAAATGATCGTCGATCCGTACAGCCTGAAGAAGCAGGGTTTGATCGAGGTGACGAGCTTCCAGATGGCGGATGTCGCAATCCGTCACCCGGGCTCGTTCACCGTCGGCACCAACCTGGCGGCTTAAGGCCATGCCGTCGCGCTTTGTCTTACCGACCGTGCAGCTGCTCGCCCTGGATCACTTCATTTCGAAGCCAGGGCACAGCTCGCGGCCGGGTGAGATCGTCGAGGTCCCGAATCACGTGGCCAATACGCTCATCACGATGGGCAAAGCGCGCCTTTTGACCTCGGATGATCGGCCGGCCGATGCAATCGTCTCGCGCGATCCTCTTCCCGTTCATCGAGATCCGATCCCCACTTCTAGGAGAAAACGATAATGCTTAATTACACCGACGTGCTCCGGCGCGGCAATGTTCAAACTCTACTCACGGCGACGACCGAGACGGCGACCTTCACGAGCGGCACGGCAACATTGCCAGCCGGCGCACAAGGCGACGCCGCGGTCCTAGTCAATCAGGACCTCGACACCGCCGGCACCGGATCGAGCTGCTCGATGCAAGTGCAGAGTTCGCCGCACGGGGCGGCCACTTGGACCAACGTCGGCGCAGCCGTTGCCACCGCCAAGACCGGCGCGGGAAATAACTTCCGCGGGTTCATTCCGTTCAACCCTGCAGATTGCACGGGCACGGATATCCAAGTCGTGGCGACGATTGCGGCAGGTTCCGGCTCGACTCCGAGCTACAAAACCTCGCTGTCCTTGGTTTCCTGGGTCCCGTAAGCATTCCCCCATGCTGACGGGCTTCTACGCTGACACTGATATCCCTTTCATGATGGGGGATTTCGGCGTCAGCGTAGTTTGCTCAGGAGTGACGACGCTCGGCATCGTCGACAACGTCGGCAAGGACTCAATCGTGTCGCAATCGGTGAGCGGCGTGAGCGGCAAGGAAATCACGGTCACCGTGCAGACGAGCGCTTTCCCGGCAGTGCTGAATCGCGAGCCGATCGTCGTCGACGGTCAGCTGTTCTTCATTCGAGACCAGAATCAGGAAGGCGATGGCGCTTTGACCAAGATTTTTTGCAGTACCAAGCGATCATGACCGACAGCGTCCGCAAGCAAATTGTCGACATGGCGATCGCACAGATCAACGCGACGCCGCCGGCCGGCTTCCCG
>Ga0193726_1002942_pt1 | contig 11130 bp, 9 predicted proteins | sample H2c1metaG_FD_144928 | JGI IMG/M metagenome (GOLD analysis project Ga0193726, IMG submission 144928) | Soil microbial communities from a riparian zone of the East river system, Colorado, United States - H2c1 | ecosystem: Environmental > Terrestrial > Soil > Riparian zone | place: USA: East River... | reverse complement strand
GGAAAAATGCGAGAGCCCGCACACCGGCGACCTCGCTCATTTCAAAAACGGCTCGCCCGGCCTTTTCAAACCAGGCATAACGAGCGGAGCAACGGTGGCCACCGGCGTCGTGCGCCGTCACATTTTTCCACGTGCCGTGAAGCGCCGCGCAAAGAACTTCGGCCGTGCCTTCACCACCGTCGGCCACCGGCTGAACCTCGATATCCGCAGACGGCAACTCCTCGGCAATCCCCGATGCGATCGCGTCAGCGACTTCGCGCGCCGCGAGAACACCTTTGAATTTGTCCGGCGCGACGAGAATTTTCATCCGCAGATTTGTTGCGCAAACGGGGGCCCGTTATCAAGACTGGCCGCCGGCTTTTCGCTGCAAAATTTCGCCGACGATCTTCGGATTGGCTGTGCCGCCGGATAATTTCATTACCTGCCCCTTGAGAAAATTGAGGGAAGCCGCATTGCCGCTTCGAAAATCCGCCACCGGCTTGGGGTTCTCCGCAATCACACGATCGCAAAGCGCTTCGAGCGCGCTCTCGTCACTCAGTTGCTCCATCCCTTTCTCGCGAACGATTGCGTCGGCTTCTTTTCCACTGGCAAACATTTCCGAAAAAACCTCGCGCGCCTGCGTGCCACTGATCTTCCCGTCTTCTATCAGGCCGATCAGTTTCGTTAGGCTCGCGGGAACGACGCGAGCCTCTGACAGCGAGAGCCGGTTTGTCGCAAGCGCGCTTTGCAAATCATTCAGGACCCAGTTTGCGATCGTCTTGGCGTTCTTTGCCCCCTGGGCGGCTTTCTCAAAATAGTCGGCCAGCGCCGCGTCGCTCGCCAAAACGCCGGCATCGTAGGACGACAGACCGTAGCCTGTAACAAAACGCTCGCGTTTCGCCTCGGGCGATTCGGGAAGGTTCGCCGAAAGCTCGCGCACCAGACTCTCCGTCTCGATCGGCATCAAATCCGGATCCGCGAAATAGCGGTAATCGTGGGCCTCCTCCTTTGTGCGCATCAAAAAGGTCTCGCCGGCGTCATCGTCCCACCCGCGTGTTTCCTGTTTCAACTTCTCGCCCCGGTCCAGCGCCGCCTGTTGCCGTTCGACTTCATAGGCAAGAGCGCGACGAACTCCGCTGATTGAATTCAGGTTCTTGATCTCGATTTTCGCGCCAAGCTCCTTTTGACCTGGCGGACGGATGGAAACGTTGCAATCACATCGGAGCTGCCCTTTTTCCATGTCGGCATCGCTGATTCCTCCGTAAAGAAGGATCTGCTTAAGCGATGTCAGGAAGGCGAATGCCTCTTCGGGAGAACCGATCTCAGGCTGGGTGACAATCTCCATCAAAGGCGCGCCGGCGCGGTTGCAATCGATCCCGGTCGAGTTTTCAAAATGAAAACTTCTGGCCACGTCCTCCTCCAGATGGATGCGAACGAGCGGGATCTTTTTCTCAACCGCCTCTTTTCGAATCTGCGTTTCCTTTGGATAAGCCATCTCATGGAGCGGCACGCTTCCATCGCGGCAAAGCGGCAGATCGTACTGTGATATTTGATAATTCTTCGGCATGTCCGGATAGAAATAGTTCTTCCGGTCGAATTTTGAGTGCTTCGGAATATCGCAGCCAAGCATCAGGCCTGTCAGTATCGTTAGGCGAACGGCCTCGCTGTTGATGACCGGCAATCCCCCGGGCAGCCCAAGGCATGTTGGGCAGGTATGACTGTTCGGCTGCGCCCCAAACTCAACCGGGCACGCGCAGAACATTTTGGATCGCGTCTTTAACTGGACGTGAACCTCAAGCCCAATCGTAGTGAGATACTTCATTCAATCTGTCGCACAACGGACACGACGGGTCACAAAGGTCACGACGCAGAGTCTTCAGGAGGTTCGGGATCGAGCGTCCCGTTGACAATTCGTTTAAGTCCGTCCTTTAGATGGGCCTCACCGAAGTTGATCAGGAGGCCGAGTTTCAGGCCACTTAGGCGGAGTTGAGTTAGCAATTGCTTCGCGTGCACAGGTAACAGTCTCTCTACGGACTTTAATTCGACGATCACTTTTTCGCCCGCGATAAGATCCGCCCTGAACGCTTCCTCGAACTTAATGCCATCGTAGATGATGGGCATCGGTTTTTGCCGCTCAAACTTGATATCCCGCTTACTCAGCTCATGGGCAAGCGTCACTTCGTAGACAGATTCGAAGATCCCCGGACCCAACTTCGAATGGACTACAAATGCGCCGTCCAAAACTAGTTTTGCGATTTGATTTTCGTGCATGCCTGAGGATCCGCCGTGTCCGTTGTGAACCGTTGTGTCCGTGGTGCGAAATCAGTTTTTCTTCAGCGCGTAATCAAGCGCAGCGCTCAGGTCGAAAGCTTTCGCATTTTTCACCACGGTGGTGTCGTTAGCGGCATCCAGTATCTTCGGGTTTTGGAGCAGCTCCATGAACCGGCCTTCTGAAACAAGCGCCATGATTTCAGGATCGTCGCGCAACGCGACAATCTTCGGATTGTCCGCCAGCTCGCGCGCACCGGGGTAGGCCAGAAACCTTTCCGCGTTCTCCGGCTCGGAGAGGGTGCGGGCCACCCTGCCAAGCGTGTCGTAGGTTTGAGGCGGAACGACGTCCACCTTCTTTATCGCCGAACCGACCGGGCCCAGCTCGAGCGAATTCTTCAGTCGCGCGAGAAGTGGCATCAGCGATGGATCGGCACGATCCTCGACCGTTCCATTGCGACGATCGACTGAATGCAGAACCTGTCCGCTTTCCTGTTGAACCTGCGCCTCTGCAACCGCCCCTAACGAACGCACTGCCACGACCATGAACCAGACAAGAAGAACCCCAAAGAAAACGCCAAGGACCGCTCCGCCGATACCGTAGAGGAGACGTGTAGCGGCAGATGGGTGCTGTGAAGTCCTCTTGAACAAGAGCGTTCCGAGCCCGTTAACGATCGCGTACACCAGGACGCCCAGGAAAGCGCCAACAAACAGTGACAGGATTGGATTAGGTAACTTAAGAAAAATTCTTCCCCACGGACCAAGCAAAGTGCCGCCGAAGTATGCCGCAAAATAGGCAGCGATCAGCGCGCCCAATCTTGCCAGCTGACGCGCGACCCCGCGTCGCCATCCCCGCAGGACCTCCAGCAAAACCAAAATACAGCCGAAGGAGATGAATACGAGTTGCCAGAGCGGGGAACCAGCCGGGGAAGAGATCACGGGACTAACGAGTAGCTCGTTGATGCGGATTACCCCGAAGTTACGCTCGTTAGCGCAATCTGCCTGAGCAGGTGATCGCAAAGCACAAGAGCGGTCATGGCCTCGACCATCGGCACGGCTCGGGGCAGGACGCACGGATCGTGACGGCCACGCCCGGTCAGGGTGGTCGCTTCGCCGGCAGAAGTCACAGTTTGTTGCTCGCGCGCAATCGTGGAAGTGGGTTTAAAGGCGACGCGAAAATAAATCTCCTCCCCGTTGCTGATGCCGCCCTGGACGCCGCCGGAGTAATTGGTTTCCGTGCGGACGCGGCCGCCCTCCATCCTGAAGGCGTCATTGTGCTCGGAACCGCTCATGGCGACGGAGCCAAATCCAGACCCGATCTCAAATCCTTTGCTTGCCGGCAAACTCAACATCGCTTTGGCCAGGTCGGCCTCAAGTTTATCGAAGACCGGCTCGCCCAGACCGACGGGAGCATTGCGGACAACGCACTCGACAATGCCGCCTAACGAATCTCCGTCTTTGGCCGTCTTCTCGATCAAGGCAATCATGCGCGCCGCTGCCTCTGCGTCCGGGCAACGCACGGCGTTCGCCTCAACTTTTTCTCGTGTCGTTGCCGACCGGTCGATCGCGGCGGCGATGTCATGAATCCGCGACACATAACCGACGATCTCGAGAGTTGGCGCAGCGCGTTTCAGGACCTTCATCGCGACAGCTGCGGCGGCCACCCGCCCAATGGTCTCGCGCGCCGAGGCGCGTCCGCCTCCCTGCCAGTTTCGAATTCCATACTTCGCCTGATAAGTGAAATCTGCATGCGACGGCCGAAACGCCTTGGCCACCTGCTCGTAATCCTCCGGCCGCGCGTCGCGGTTGCGCACGAGGAGCGCAATTGGCGTCCCGAGTGTTTTGCCGTCGAAAACCCCTGAGAGAATCTCGCATTGGTCCTCTTCCTGGCGTTGAGTGGTGATCGCGCTTTGCCCCGGCCGGCGGCGATCAAGCTCCCGCTGAATATCCGCGACACTGATTTCGATGTTTGGCGGACAACCGTCGATGACGACGCCAACGCCGCCGCCATGCGATTCACCAAACGTGGTGATGCGAAACAGTTGACCAAAGGTGCTGCCCATTAGGGCGCATTGTAGCTGCCGCGGCTGGGATTAACAACGCCTGTAGCGGATGGACGCTGAAAGCGGGCGGCTCGGTGATCCGCCCCTACCAGCAGGATCGTCAAGAGCGGCTCGGCATATTATCACGCGGACTGGTAGGGGCCGCTCACCGAGCGGCCCGGGGAGGTTGACGTTGATGATCCGCACTGGTTAGGCTCCAACGATCAATCGTCCAAAGCGAAAGACGTTAGATCATCACACTCACTTTGCCGCGCGATTCGGAGCTACCTACTTTGTGACGGTGTGCTGCCATCAGCGTGGCAAGAATCAATTGTGTTTCCCCTCAAAGGCTGAGGCGATATTCCGTTCGGCCCAGATCCTGCACGATAAAGAAGAATGGCAGCTACGATTAATGCTCCTCATGCCGGATCATTTGCACGCGTTGGTTTCCGTGTCGGGAGATGTTTCGTTGGGTAAGACTGTCGGAAGGTTTAAGCGCGCGACAGCCAACTTTGCCTCGGTCGACTGGCAAAAGAACTTTTTCGATCACCGTCTCCGCTCCGAGAAAACCGCGGCTGCGAAATACGATTACATCAGGCACAATCCGGTCAGGGCAGGTCTGGTGGCCGCTCCGGATGACTGGCCATATCGGCTTGAACTTTACGCCTAACGGGCGGCTCGGTGAGCGGCCCCTACCAGCACGGCGTGAATCTGACGCTTGGGCGCTTCACCTCGCGGCAGGCAGGTAGGGGCCGCTCACCGAGCGGCCCGGCTTAAATCGCGGCAAAGGCGAACTGGAGATCGTCGATCAAGTCGCGAACATCTTCCACGCCGACCGAAAGCCTAACAAGAGAATCACCAATCCCAAGCGCGTCACGCTGTGCCTTCGGCACGGACGCATGCGTCATGAGCGCCGGGTGATTGATCAGGCTTTCGACACCGCCAAGGCTTTCAGCCAGGGCAAATAAGTGAGTGTTTTCCAGGAAGCGCCGCGTGCCCTCCAGATCAGTGTCCAGGATCGCCGTAACCATTCCGCCGAAACCCCGCATTTGCTGGCGCGCGAGCTCATGGTGTGGATGCGATTTTAAACCAGGATAACGAACCGATTTCACCGCCGACTGTTCTTCCAGCCAACGCGCAATCTCGAGCGCGTTTGAGCAGTGGCGCTCCATTCGCAACGCTAGCGTTTTCAGACTCCGCAGGGCCAGAAAACTGTCGAAAGGTCCCGCAATCGCACCGACCGAGTTTTGGAGAAAGGCCATCTGGTCGGCCAGATCCTTGTTCGTGCCGACTACCGCGACTCCGCCAACCATATCCGAATGGCCGCCCAAGTATTTCGTCGCGGAATGGACCACGATATCGAATCCAAATTCGATCGGGCGCTGGATCCAAGGGCTGGCAAAGGTGTTGTCGGAAACCGAAATGATTTTCCGTTCACGCGCCGTCTTCGCGATCGCTTCGAGATCGATGATTTTGAGCAACGGATTGCTGGGCGTCTCGACCCAGACCATGCGCGTATTCTTCTTGATCGCGCGCTCGAACTCGGCCGGATCGGTCATGTCGATAAAGGTGAAATCCAGGTTGGCCGAGCGTCGGCGGACGCGTTCGAACAACCGGAACGTCCCGCCATAAAGATCGTCGCTGACAACAACGTGAGAACCGCTGTCGATCAGCTCAAGAACCGTCGACATGGCAGCAAGACCAGAAGCGAAAGCCCAACCGCGCGTGCCCCCTTCCAAATCGGCGATGCACTTCTCGTAGGCCAGGCGTGTCGGATTGATCGAACGCGCGTAGTCGAAACCCTTATGTTTTCCCGGGCTCTCCTGGACGTAGGTCGAGGTGGCATAAATCGGCGTCATCACCGCTCCGGTGGACGGATCCGGCTCCTGACCGGCGTGAATCGCGCGCGTGGCAAAGTCCTGCTGTCTCTTCATAAGGATAAGGGCGCGTACTCTAGCAAGGATACGGGGTTAGGGAAATGGACCGTCCGCCGGTCTTTTCCCGTCTCAACGAACGCGTCAACACACCGTTCTGTCATCCTCAACCGCGAAGACGGTGAAGGACCTCCTGACGAAGTAGAGATTTCGCGATGGGCAAAGGGTAAACAGGACCCGGATGTGTCTGAACCTGGTTTTCGGTCCCAACCATCGTGATCACTTTCAGTTCCAACTCGTGTGATCACCGCTACGGTTGAGGGATCCGTCGGCGCGCTTCGCCTGCCTCAGGATGACATGCTGCGCAGTCACACCACGATTCTGTCATCCTGAACCGCGCAGACGGTGAAGGATCCCCCGACGGAGCGAAGGCCATACGATTTTGCGCGGGTAAGCACGACCCGGACTTGTGAAAACAACATCGCAGAGCGCGATGTCGGCGATCAATTGTATTCGCGGTCCGGCGGCACGACCGACTTCGGCATGTGCAGCCGCAGATAGGAAAGCAAATCAGTCCGCGTGATCAGACCGAGAAACTTGTCGCCCTCCATGACAATCGCGACGCGGCCGCGGTCGAAGACCTGAAGGAGCTCATTAATCGTCGCGCCGGGCGTCAAGGTCTCGAGGCGATTCGTCATCGCGTTAGCAACGACGTCATTAAATTGAGTCGAATCGCCATGAACTTTCACCAGCACGTCGGATTCATCGAGGATGCCAACGGGCTTCCCTAGCGCGTCGACTACCGGCACCTGTGAAACATCAGCGCTGCGCATTCTCTTGAATGCGGTCAGAAGCGTGTCGTTAGGCCCAACGGAAATAACCTCACCGGCTTCGTATCGGTGGGAAATCAGGTCGCTCAAGTTTCCCTGCGGCGGGCGATGAATGAAACCCTGCTCCATCATCCAGAAGTTGTTAAACATCTTGGAGAGATATTTGTTCCCGCTGTCAGCCACGAAGGTTACGACTCGCTTCGGAGTCGTCTGCTGGCGGCAATAGCGCAGCGCGGCGGCAAGCATCGTACCGGTCGATGAGCCGCCGAGGATTCCTTCCTGCCGCAAAAGATCGCGCGCGATTGCGAAGCTCTCTTCATCATCAATCTCGTACGCTTCCGTGACGAGCGACATGTCCGCGATATCGGGAATAAAGTCTTCGCCAATTCCTTCGACCGCCCAGCTTCCCGCGGAAACAAGTTTACCGGTCTTGACGTACTCATACAGAATCGAGCCGGTCGGATCGCCGAGGACCATTTCGATGCCGCGGCGCGGTTTTACCCGCGAAAAGAAACGGCCGAGGCCAGTCAAAGTGCCACCGGAACCGACACCGCAAACGACCGCATCGACGTCATGCCGCATTTGTTCCCAAATTTCCGGGCCGGTGCTTCGCTCGTGCGCTATCGGATTCGCGGGATTGCCAAACTGGTTCACATAAAATCCACCGGGAATTTCTTCGGCCAGCCTCGCGGCGACGTCCTGGTAATACTCCGGATGCCCGCGTGTCACATCCGAACGAACGATCTGCACCTCCGCGCCAAGTGCGCGAATGTGAAAAATTTTCTCCTGCGACATCTTGTCGGGAATCACGAGCAGGACCCGGTAACCTTTCGCACCCGCAACCAAAGCGAGGCCCAGACCGGTGTTGCCGGCAGTTGCTTCGATAACGGTGCCGCCCGGCCGCAGTTTCCCGTCCCGCTCAGCTGCTTCGATCATCGCGAGCGCGACGCGATCCTTGATCGAGCCGGTCGGATTCTGGCTCTCGAGTTTGACGAAAAGCTGGCACGGACCGGTGTCCATGCGGGTGATCTCAACCAACGGCGTATCACCGATGAGCGACAGAATCGCGGGCGGCTTTCGCGTCATAGAAGGCGCTGGAGAGAGTTCGATCATTTCAGGAATAGAAAGATTACCACTCGGCAAGGTTCAGCACCAGCCGGAGCATACCAAATGCCTGCGCCCATAGTTCGCCAACCCGGCGGTCCCTTCGCCATTTGTATTACCACTTGGAATCGACGTCCTGCAAAAACTGATCCAGAACCGGAAAACGCATCTCACCGTAGTTCATGGCGTAACGGAGAGTCCCGCCCTTAAAGATCCATGTCGTGGGAATCCACGACACCGGCAGTCCGGCGAATTGCTTAATCTTATCGCCGGTCCGCGGACCTGGATCGGCAAGGATCATCACATTCGGTTGACCTTCGATTTCGTACTTTTTGAGCAGGGCGGTCCCGTCTTCCCCGTTGTCCCAAACAGACACGAAAAGGAATTTCACCTGGGGATGTTCCTTGATCGTCTTGATCCAGTTACCGCTTTTCAACTCGGCGAGGCAATTCGAGCACCACGGAGCCCAGAGATGGACCACGGTTGTCGTCGGCGCTTTGATTTCGGCAACGGCTTTATCTTCGGCGGGCGACCCGGCTTGAACAGAAGCGATTAAGGCGAGACTCGATGCAAATGCTGCCAGAAATTTTCTCATCACTAACAGTTTAAGGACAAAGGGCGATCCACTCAAATCAGCCTTGTCCTTGTAGCGGCGGTCTCTGACCGTCGCACCATCAAATGACCATGTTTGCGACGGTCAGAGACCGCCGCTACAAAGACTCCGGATACGGCCCCCCTCGGCAGTTGACCGCACCCGGGAATCCCGCTACTGTGGCCCTCCGTTTCCGAGGGTGCTGATGCACCTTTACGCGGGAACGGATTTCAGTCCGGCAGGAGCCGGACCGTCAGCAGCGCCGAGGACGCTTTTTTTACTATGTCACAAATGCAGGATTTGATGTCGAAACCGATGCCGGACTTCCGTGAAGGCAGCATCGTCAAGGGACGGATTTTGGAAATCCGCCCGCGCGAAGTCATGGTGGATATTGGGTACAAATCCGAGGGGATTATTTCTTCCCAGGAATTCGAGGACGTGGAGTCCTTGGAGGTCGGCGATGAAGTCGATGTTCTGCTCGAGCGGCTCGAAAACGACGAGGGCATGGTAATCCTTTCCAAGGAGAAAGCCGCCTATCGCCAGAATTGGAACAAGATCGCCGCTGTTTTCCAAGGCGATGGCCTGATCAAAGGCAAGGTAAAGTCCGTCGTCAAAGGCGGTCTCATGGTGAACATCGGCGTGGAAGCTTTTCTGCCGGCTTCGCAGATCGATATCGTTCCGCCGAAGGATCTGCAGCAGTTCGTCGGCAACACCTACGATTTCAAGATTGTTAAGATTAACGACGACCGTAAGAACGTCGTCCTCAGCCGCCGCGAACTCATCGAGCAGGAGCGCAGCGAAAAGCGCCAGAAATTCCTCGAAGGCGTCAAGGTTGGCGATCGCGTCAACGGCACGGTCAAGAACCTGACCGATTTCGGTGCCTTCATCGATCTCGATGGCATGGATGGCCTTTTGCATATCACCGACATGACGTGGGGCCGCCTCGGGCATCCGAGCGAACTGGTCAAGGTCGGCCAGCCACTCGAAGTGGTTGTTCTCGACATCAACAAGGAGAAGGAGCGCGTCTCGTTAGGCCTGAAGCAGACCCAGAAGAATCCGTGGGATCAGATCGAAGAAAGATTCCCGGCCGGCCAGAAGGTCAAAGGCAAGATCACGAACCTCGTGCCTTACGGCGCGTTTGTTGAACTGGAAGAAGGCGTTGAAGGCCTGATCCACGTCTCCGAGCTTTCCTGGACGAAGCGCATCATGCGTCCTTCCGATATCCTGACCCAGGGCCAGGAAGTCGAAGCGGTCGTTCTTGGGGTTAACAAGGAAGAACAGAAAATTTCACTCGGCCTGCGACAGCTTGAGCAAAATCCGTGGGACGAGATCGAGAAGAAATTCACCATTGGCAGCAAGGTCAAAGGCAAGATCCGCAACATGACTGCCTACGGAGCGTTCGTTGAGCTTGAAGAAGGCATCGACGGCATGATTCACGTGTCCGACCTGAGCTGGACCCGCAAGATCAATCACCCGAGCGAAGTCTTTAAGAAGGGCGACGAAGTCGAGGCGGAAGTCATCGACATCGACAAGACCAACCAGCGAATCAGCCTTGGCATCAAACAACTGGGCGACGATCCGTGGAAAGAGATCGACGGGAAGTACAAGATCGGCGATCTCGTGCAGGGCAAGGTCACCAAGCTCGCGAGCTTTGGCGCCTTTGTGCAACTTCAGGACGACATCGATGGCCTGGTTCACATTTCACAGCTGAGCGAAGATCACGTCGCGAAAGTGAAAGACGTGCTCAAAGTCGGGCAGGACGTGGAAGCCCGCGTCATCAAGGTCGACAAAGTCGAGCGCCGGATCGGTCTTTCGATCAAGGCGGCCAACTACTCGGAAGAAGAGCTGCGCAAGGAATCCGAAGCCTTCGACACGCTTCGCCCCGGCGAAGACATGGTCGGACTGGAAAAAGCCTTCGCCGCCGCCGAGCAGGAAGATTATCGCCCCGGCGAATCAACCGCCAAGAAGACGGAGAAAACGGAGAAGACGGCGAAGAAAGAGCCGAAAGAATCCAAGAAGAAGTAGTTTTCGTCTTCAGCAGAATATTTTGAGCGGCGCTCGCGAAAGCGAGCGCCGTTTTCTTTTCCGGGAAAGACGCTTCCGAGCAAGTGCAAACCTTCTCGCGACCGTCTTTCCGGGGAGCGCAGGCTGCCAGCCTGCAGTTCACGGCAGCTTGCCGTGAACCATTCCCTCACAAAAAGAATTCGTTTCGCGAAAATCCATTCGGCAAGCTGCCGAATGGTGCAGGCTGGCAGCCTGCGCTCCCCGGAAGACAGCCGTCTGCCGCGAACCCGCGTCCTTATTTGAAGGCGAGGGGTGCAGCCTAAAGCCCGGCCTGTTTCCGCGGATCTGTCTCCGCCATGCTCAGACTGACGGCGTGCTGATTGAAGCCTTTGAATCCGCCTTTGCGCTGCAGATTCTCCAAATAACGCACGATCGAC
>Ga0193726_1002941_pt1 | contig 11138 bp, 19 predicted proteins | sample H2c1metaG_FD_144928 | JGI IMG/M metagenome (GOLD analysis project Ga0193726, IMG submission 144928) | Soil microbial communities from a riparian zone of the East river system, Colorado, United States - H2c1 | ecosystem: Environmental > Terrestrial > Soil > Riparian zone | place: USA: East River... | reverse complement strand
CATTCGGTGGGCGGGTCAGTTCCCGTTCCCGCGCCGTGATGCTGCCAGGAGCGTGTCACCGACTTTGATATACCCGGGTTCGGAATTTAAGCTCGTATATTCGTAACTACCCAGGTAGACAGCCGCTAACCTGCGGCTGACACGCGACTCCGCGCAAGAGTCAAGCTCTCCTTGTCGCTGCCACCGCAACCTGATTCGCACGCGAACGCCGGTCCGATCTCGGACCGCACGGCGCGGTTGGAATCGTTGATCGCGGCGCTTCAGATCCATATCGTCGAACAACGGACGGTGATAGCGGCGTTACAGGCGCGGAACGCCGAACTGCAGCGTCGGCTTGGACTGCACAGCGGCAACAGCGGCAAGCCGCCATCTAGCGGTGGGTTGAAGAAGAAACCATTCCGCGTGCATAGCCTTCGCGAACGCTCGGGCATGAAGACCGGCGGACAGAAAGGCCACCCCGGCAAGAAGTTGAGCCGCGTCGAAACCCCCGATGACATCACGTACCATTTCCCCTAGACCTGTTCTGGCTGCGGCGGCGTCCTGACCGGAGTAATCGCCACGGGCCATACCGCGCGACAGGTGTTCGACCTCCCCGAACCTCAGCCACTGATTGTCACGGAACACCGCGCGCGTGCCTGCCGTTGCGCGAATTGCGGCGCCGAAACGCGCGCGGCGTTTCCCGAAGACGTGACCGCGCCGGTGCGATATGGGGCGCGCCTCGCGGTGGTGGTCTATCTGCCGCACTATCAGATGCTGCCCGAGAAGCGGCTTGCCGCGTTGATGGCGGATCTGTTCGGCATAAACCTGGTGACGGCGACCATCGCCGGCATGACCCGTGGTTGTGCCGTGCGTTTCCAGGGTTTCGCCGCCGCCGTGTGCGACCATGTGGCGGCGGCACCGGTCAGGCATAGGGACGAATCCGGCTTCCGGATTGGCGGCAAGACGCAATGGTTGCACATCGCCTCTACCATCTGGCTGACGTTTTACCGTGTCTCCCCGGAACGCGGCAGCCTGCTGGAAAACGTTCTCGGCATTGTCATGCACGATCACTGGAAGCCGTACCACTCGCTGAAAGGCGGTATTGCACGCGTTATGCAATGCGTACCATCCGCGCGAACTTCAGGCACTGGTCGAGATCCAGAAACAAGACTGGGCGCGCAAGACGCGGCGCTTGTTACGCCGGGCGCGTCATGCGGTGAACCTCGCGCGCGAACAGGGTGTGACGTTGTCCCCCCGGTTCATCGTTCCGACCGAACGATGTCATGAGGCCATTCTCACCGGAAGTTTCGCATTCCATTGAGCACAACCCGCTCTGATCTCCACCGCGCGGAAACGCCCCCGCCTTCGCAGGGGCAGGCTCTGGCCGCGTGCCGCGCCGGCTTGGCCACAATCTTCTGCTTCGGCTCCATGGCCGTAAGCCGGATGTGTTACGCTTCCCGTCCGATCCAGCCGTACCGTTCACCAATAATCTGGCGGAACAGGACGGGCGGACGATGACATTACGCCAGAAGATTTCCGGCGGATTCCGGTCTGTTGACGGTGCCCAGGATTTCGCCGTGATCAGTTCGCTGCACTCGACAGCGAGAAAGCAGGGGTGGGATATCTACAGGTCCTGGCCACCCCTCCCGGGCGTCTGGTCGCCAAACCCCAGATCGCCTGATCCAGGAGCGTCCACCTGAGCAGTTACGTATATTCGTCCTCAAATGAGCGGTTTCGCAATCCGTGGGATGGACTGTTGTCCCAATTTTGGACACGGCTGTTCGAGGATCGGACCGTGTTCCTGCGTGGATCCGGGTGACGTTACGTAGCGGAATGCAGTGGGGCCCGCCCATGAGGCTTGGAGCAAATGGCGGCGGACACTGTCGATACCGGTCACGGTGCCGGAACGGAGGAAGGCAGAGGCCTGTTCGATAACCTCAGCAAGCCAGGTCATCTTTCAGGCGGCACTTTTCGGCGTGGGCGGGTTGATCTATGTGGCGGTTGGTTTGGCAGGCGGTATTGGCGGTTTTTGACTAAGCGCTCCAGGTTTTCACGGAACGCATGATCGAGGGTGACCTAACGTGACGCTGGCGTTGCTCTGGGAAGAGTACCGAGGCGGAACCGGCGGCCAGGACGGCTTTGGCTACCCGTGGTTCTGCGACCTGTACCGCGAATGGGCCAGGCGGCTGAAGTGGACGCTGCGCCAGGTGCATACGGCGGGAGAACGTGTCTTCGTCGACCTCGCCGGCCACACAGTCAGCATTTGGTGATTAGCGCCCCGACCGGTGTCGGCAAATCCTGGCTCGCGTACGCGCTCGGGCACAAAGCCTGCCGGGACGGCTTCTCCGTACTCTACCGGCGCGCGCCGCGCCCGTTCGCCGTACTCGCCACCACCCGCGGTGAGGGCCACCTGCTGCGGAAGCTGGCAATGTTGGAACGCACCCTGCTGCTGATCATCGACGATTGGGGGTCGGACCCGCTGACCACCGAGCAGCGCCGCGACCCGCTGGAGATCGTCGATGACCACTACGAGAAGGAGTCGCTGCTGGTGACCAGCCAGATTCCTATGTCGCGCTGGCATGAACTCATGGGTGACCCAACCATCGGTGAGGCGATCCTGGATCGCGGCGTCCACCGCGCCCATCGCATTGAACTGATGGGCCCCAGCCCGCGCAAGCGGTAGGCCGTCAGTACGTCGGCTGAAAGCGTCAGGCATGCCGCTGCCGGATGAAAATACGCCCGCTCGAGGCGGACACATGAGCCGCGTCCAACTCCTTGATCTGCGTTACAGTAACGGAAAACAGGCCACGCCAAGAGGCCGCCAACCCGAAGGCGAGACCACTCTCAGCAGCGCCGAACGACAGGCACGCTACCGCGCGCCACAAAATCGATCACGCGGCCCCTGTCGCACCGCCGACGCTCTGAGGGGCATCGAAGAACTCGACCTGACAGAACTCCAGGTGGTCATTCCGCCGCTCGGCGCCGGTCGTGATTGATATCCGATCGTACCGAACAGGTCTGGTGCCGCACGAGAAAATGTGACGCGTGGCGCTGACATTGCTTGACGACCGAACGGGAAAGATGAGACGGGACAACAGTCAGTCGTAACGAACCAACATGGTCGCATGCCGCTCGCCAGCACCTGCTCAGGCTGGATCGCGCGGGTTTTCATGATCACCGGAATCGACGCTCGTGGTCGAACGGAATGCGTATGTCAAGCGTTTCCCGATGTCGTCGCATCGGTCGGCTGCGTCGTGGACTGATCACATCACCAGGCGCAACAAATGACCCGAGGTAATCAACTACTGCCAATGAGCTATATTACTTGATCTGATCAAGTTCTTGTAGAGAATGACAGAAGTGCCACCGGTCCTGTTCTGATAGCGAGAATGCAATGTCGAAGGGCACGCCGTTCCGGATGAGGTAAAGGCATGCAGTCAGCTCGGCGTGCCCACGACGTTTCCCCCGGGAGAACTGTCGAACAGGAACATTGCATCGTCATTTTGGTTCAGAGTCTCAGCGGCCGCCTGAAGGCCATGATCACCCAGTTCTAATATGGCAGTTTCTATTTGTCGCTCATTTGTGGGCGTTGGGCGAGGAGTCCCATCTATCTCGACAACCGATAGTGCTAAGGCGGCCATATCAAGCCACGCATCATTTTTGGAAAGCTCAGGCCCGGCGGCCTTAAGTAGACGAAGGCGATCCAGGGCGTTGATACGTCGAACCTTGAGATTTCGGCCAAGAGAATCAAGAATCTCAAATATATGGTGGGCACTGGCGATGATTTGGCCCGTTGGAGTTGTCAAATGCGCCTTCTCCGTGAAGCAAAGAATTCCAATTTTTGTCTGACTGCAGCATCGCCCTTCCACTGGCCCGCGTTGGATAGGCGAAAAACAACTGAATCGTACTGATAGGTCGATGTAGATCCGTCAACTTCTGACACGTATTGATACATTGAGCTTGCTACGCTCATGGACCCGTTAAAGTAATTCTGCTCCGCAGCAGCGATAAAGTCTTCAATTACCGAATCTCCACGCTCCAACTCGAAGCCTCCTTCCCAGCCTTTGGGCAACTCCATTCCTATTTGGTTCCCGTCCAAGCGGTTGACTCGAATCGATTGTGTAACCTGACGGCTATCAAACGCGGTTACGTGAGCAAGGTTTATCGTCCCTGAGGGGCCAATCACGACCAACTGAGTATCTCGCCCAACTGAAAACACCGAAATTGCCATCATCGTTCTCCTATCGACCGGGCTGACCGCCTGGTAGCGTTTGCATTGCGATTTGCACCGTCTGTCCACCCTCAAGGCTTATAATGAAAATCTCGTTTATCGATTGATATTGGATTTGTACATTGGCTTGGACGTAACCGAGTCCCGTCATACTAACCGGATTGTTTGAGGTGTCGCAAATCACACTGTACGGCAGCGATCCGTCCGCGCTGCCGAGTAGCCCTTGGTTCACCATATTTTGTAGGAAGGATAACAAAGTTCCCCGAATGTTCTGGAACAGGCTGGCTGTGATAACCTGACCGACGTATTGACCCATGCCGGCGGAAAGCGTCTGTGAGATGTAATTCGTAAGTCTTGGATAATTATCCCCATTCCTGGCGACGTCAGATGACGAATTTTTGCCGCCGCGAACTCCCCAAAATGATCCGCCTGGCTGAGGATTCGAAATTACGTCGATACCCGCGCTAAAAAGTGTGGCCAGGTCAGCTGACGAGTATGAAAGTGCTTCACCAGACTGCGGTTTTCCTGATTCCGTAGAGCTGTTTATTCAGACTTGACTGCTCCGGTGAAAGATTCGCCAGCCGACCGGCGGCGAATCCTTGTGGAGACACCAGGCGAATCAGGCCATTCGCCTGGTCCGACCACCAAAGCCAATCCCCGAACATTATCTTGGCAGAATAGCAGTCAAGACCAACTGATTGCTTGATCGCTATAGCGTCAGAGATCGAGTCGCCGGCTGGTCCCGTGAGAATCATATACATACCCTCTGCAAGACTGAACCTGGCTTGGGCAGACCAGGTTTGGGGGTCATCCGCGTCTGCCAATAACGCCAGTCCACATCCCTGCCCTCTGAGAGCGTACATACCTGTCCGGAACGCGTCATCTTGCCCGACCAACTGCGTGGGCGTGACGCCCACAGCCCCATCAGATCCCATAGTGGCAGTACCAAGGGTTAATGAGCAGTTCACAGGTGTACTTGTATTTCCGTTCGGCTGCACGGTAATCAGGCGAGAGGCCGAGCGTTGCACGCCGGCGCCAGTATTCACAGCACTCGCAAGCGAGAGCCAGAATGTAGTGGTACTTCCGGCTATGTTGTCAAATACTTCTGGTTGAAGTCCGGGTAGGCTGGCAGTCAGCATCCAACTTGCTTGACGTGAGCCAGGCTGAATGGTCACCGTTATTTGGTTTCCGACCGAACCAGTGTAAAGCGCGGTTACTGTAAGCGCAGTACCAGGTACGTTCGCGGACGCAAATGTGTCGGTTCCATCGGTAACCCGGACTCCCCGAAAGTCTTGTGCTCCTTGTAGTACAGCCGTGGCCAATTGTGTGCCCATATCGTATTTACGGGGCGCGATCGGGCCGAAATTGGTATAATAATCCAACATGGACCCCATAATGACCGGCGTGCCTATTGGCCCCCAGGTTGTTGTACCAACTATACCGATTACATTAGTTGGGACACCATTCAAGGTCAAATTCTGTGGGGGTACGATTTCCACGTACAAATCCGGTACGATCAGTGCCGTATTATTGATCGCACCGGCTTGAATTATTGGCATTTGGTATTGAACCTCGATATCCGTGATTTTGTGTGATGGTGGTTGAATTGGTAATACGTGCTTCAACGTGGTATAAACAGACTCACAGCGAAATTGATCGCAGCCGATGTAACGAGCCGACGGCTATCGGCGTTGACCCTTTGTCTCGAATAATCGTCCGTGCATCGAGGACTCCCTGATCTCCAGAATGGCGAGCAGAAAGCTCTTGTACGCGGTCTGTGGGGAGGAACCCCTCTGTTTCTGATCCCTCGCGCGGCGGGCGCAAAATAGGCTGGCCAAATGGATCGACACAGTAGAGCAGGATCGGCAACAAGAGCCCTTGCTCAACACAGTTCGGATCGACTAGCGACCGTCATGCCGCGAACCTTAGCCACATCGCGGCAAGGGCCTCCCTGCACCATCGATGAGGCAGCGCAACGCTCCCGTCCGTTTTCTCAAAACATCTCCGCAGGGGGATTTGGCAAGGTGGCAAGGGCGTCGCTGATCGTGTCGATGCGCGCGACGATCAAAGTGATATCCGCAAGCATTGTCACACATGCAGTGGTGATGCGCCCGTGCGCGTCGAACCGACCCTTGACCCAGTTATCGGGCGGGATCGAATACCGTCTGATGGCGCGGTCGAATAGCCGCTCGACATCGAAACGCCATCGATCCACATCGCGCTCCGGAGGTACCGAACCGTCCGGTCCACCTTTTTAGGCTCACGTCCTGTCCCGCGGCGCGCAGGCACCGCTTTCATGACCGTCGAGTCTGCGCTTGATATAAAGTGCGATGAGTCGATGGCGACGTAGTCCATGCGGAGGCCACGCTAGTACCCACTTTCACTGCAGCGCGAGTCACGCGGCGGACGAAATTCGCGAATCCCGTCAATGGCCTGTCGGCATCGTCGGTCCCGTCGCTTCTGCGATTCTGGGTACCAGGCGTGGTCATGGTCCTCGCGGCTTGGACGCTGGTCCGGTCGTCTGCGTCGGGATGGAGATCCAGGCCGCTGTGTTGTGCCATCTGCGCTGACCGACCTACGCAATGCTGCTGATCATTCCCGCTGTCGGGAGAAATTGCTGGCCCGAATTGGTGCTCGCCTCGGTGAAGCTTCGGGGAATGAAGCCCGCCCAGGGGCGCGAGTTGGGCGTGATGCTGGCCATGTTGCTCATGGAGGCATGGAGGGCCAACCGGGGCCGCGGCCGGAACGACCGACGACGACAGTATCTGATACCCGTGGCCGCGTATTCCGGCGCATGTAGGCCGGGCATTCCGATGTGATGTCGGCCCGTGGTTTTCTCGCCTGCGCTGAGCCAGGTTACGCCGGCGGGCCGCTATCGAAGAGATAGACTATCCCACGCCGCGTGGTCTCGACCGCGCCTTGCTTCAGACGTTGGCTCTTGGTGGCTGGCCTAGGCACGAGCGAGATGATCCATCCGCAGCCTCAGATCTGAACTTCCGGGGGTAGATGCGTCACTTCATTGGTGCGGAGGGACCCGGTTCAACTACTTGGACGGGAATTTTCATCGCCTTGCGAGTAGGTCCAAAGCATTATTGCCGGATCAATGGCGATTACTCGCTTTCGCTAGCTCGGTCTTCGCACGAATTGCCAATCCGGTGTTGCTTGATGGCCACCGGTCTCTCCAATCAAGGCGGTCACACGTATGAGTTGCCGCCATTGTCGAAAATATCCCCAAACAACATGACTGGAACGGTGGTGCTGGTTGTCATGGTAAATTCACAGCTGTAGCAAAGATCCCGCCTGTAGAGAAGCGCGCCTTGTGATTGATCGTAAATCTGTGTCGAAACATAATGAACGTGCGCTCTTGTTTCGTCCGTGAGGTCGATAAAAGGCGACGCTGTCAGGCTTATATCCACGTTTTTGCACACCAAATCGCGAAGCGACGAAGAGGGGCACCAACAGTTGATCTGGATCTCTCTGCGTTGGCGACGCAGTCCCCGCGTTACAGTGGCGGTCGACGCAACGCGGGCAATCAGAGTTCGGTTGCCCGGGATAGCAAGCGTTGAACCAGACGAGATAGCAATTCGATCGAAACTGATCAATGTCGCGAGATTAGCCACGATACTCTCAATGGTGTCACCTTTCACAATACGGTAGGAAAGCGGCATTCCATCGACCAACAACCCAATCACCTGCCCTTGTTCCGCGAGCCCCGCGAACGTGACACTTTGTCCTGTCACCGTCGCTGTTAGCCCGATGGAGGAGATTCTGGCATATGACCTATCGAGATAGGGATCAGGCACGTCGTCGGATTTCGTCGCCGGGAAAACGGTAACGTTCACGATACCGGCGGTAAGGTCAGAGTTCAAAGCAGTTGGCGATGGCCACCCTCGATAGACACGGCAGGTGGTTCCAACAATACTGGATCCAGACGTTCCAAGCGGATATAACGCTCCGATAATTTCAGTAACGATTGCATTTTCCACATCTGATAGATCGGCCATCAGGTTGTGACGTGACGAATATTAAGCCGCCAACCCAGGTCACTGAGTTCGGCGGCGACGATTGTCCCGGTCGTACCGTGCTCGTCGGTAACGATGTCCGTTGGCTGCAATATTTGCCCGTGAGTGGATGGCAAGAGCGCGGTCACATTAGGTATGGCTGTGTCACCGGGAAGTCGGGTAGGGGTTTTCCCCTGAGCGCCTATCCCAAGCAAACTGGCCGGCCAGTCTGAGATCACGTTGATCGTAGCACTCGCGTTCGAGGGAATGGTCGAAGGCTCCGTGTATGGGGTCGTCAGGCGTGTTATGGATATGATCCGATTGGTTTTGACGCACAGTATGGGCAATAGACTGTGTTGTGCGGCGATGAACCAGACCTCAGATCCGTGCACCAGATAGTCGCCCACCTGGGTGTAGGACGCGTCGAAATGGCCCCGCCACACCGGGACGTCATAGCCGACAGGCTGTGTGAAGTTGCCATCTGCCCGGCTAAATGCGGCACGCAACTGGAGGTATCTGTTTGACCGATCAAGTGGGTCCGTGACACCGCAGGCTCTATACGCGTCGGTTGTGCGGCCCAATATATTCGCTGTTCGGTTGAGCCCCCAATACAGACGATCCTGTAGATAGTCAGCGTCCATGTCAAACAATCAAATTCAATGTAACGGAATGAAGTCCTGGCCCAGGCGGAATTCCAAGAAATCCACAGAGACGTGTTCGCCAACTGTCGTAAAGCCGCTCACGATCTCGACACTCATTTTGATTCCTGGACCAGACGGCTGCTTGGTCAGTGTCAAGATTTTCTGAGGCACCCGGGATCGCGGCTTCCAGGTTAGCAAGCGTCCCCAGGTAGGTCCGGAGGACGCCCACTTCGCCGTCCGCGAGGTTATTGATTCGATATTCCAGTAACCCATAGACCTGGTAAAAACGCCAGGATGAAAAGCCGCTCGAGGTCCCACCGTAGGCTGGATATCCGCAATGCCGTCGCGTATCGATCTTTTCACTGTCGGTCAGGACCGTCACGTAACTGTTCCGCCGCCGCGGCTAAACCTCGCCGATCCGCTACCGAAACCAAGAACCGCCGCACAGTATGACACCAGTGGACCGCAGCGGAGTAAGATCTTGCTATAGGGTTGAACAGACGTATCCCCCATCGCTTCCGGTAAACTAGGAATTTCTGTTTGCACCGTGAAGCCGGGCCTAAATCTGACATCGGCCAGCGATGCAGTCGAGTTGGTGATCAGAAAGGATACGCCACTTCCGGCAGGTTGAACGCTGGTTGAAACTGTGCCTGAACCCATTGTTCCAATAGCCGCTGGTTGAAATAGAGCACTCGATCCTGTTGACAAAATCCGATACCTCCCGATTTAGCCTACATGCTCAACGATGACCGCACGTTTGTAAGATCCATTTGTCGCGGTCGGCACGGTCGTTGGATTTGTCGTTGTATCAGAGGGGGCACAAAATCCACCCATCCAATACCATGACTGCGCGATAATTTGCTGTAGCCGATCGATCGGTTCCCTGGTTACCATGGCCACGCCATCTACCATCGTAACAATCGAATCTGATGGCGCGACGTCATCGGCTGCCATTCCGGCGAAGTCACCTTCTATTAGCGCACCTGCGCCACAGATGATTGGCCGCCGGATCATTACATTCGGTAACGAAGGATGCGGTTGAACAAATACCTCTGTGGTCGGCATGAACCGCAGGCCCAGAAAGTCATTCGTCATACCCTTCCTGAAGACCTGGTTCGCCGACGTAGCACCCTGAAACAAAAGCTTGAAGTCTGGGTCGGAAAATAATTGGCGCGCGGAGACAGGATCCAGGTAGCAGTTATAGGCACCATTGATCTCTGGAACGGCGTTGACGCGGAGGCGTGCGACTGAATCCAAAAGGCATGACATGGTCAGCGTATCGCTGGCGACGAGTAGTGACACATTCCCACGGCCGGAAGGGCGCATAATCGAGGATGCCGTCGCGGACAGGACGGTGTTGCCCACGGTACCGTCCGAGACGGACACGCTGCCAGAAAGCGCCAATACGCCGGAAATCCCCCCCCACGTCGTTGACACGTTGGTCCCGTCCGGCGTTGCACCCACCGTGGTATAGACATTCGCGCCAATGGTGACAGTCAGGGGATTTGACACGCTCACGGACAGCTGAACGCCGTTGACAAATGCGACCTGGAACCCGCGAAGGTCATCCACGGAGACCGAAGTTCCCGCGCTCCCAAGAGTCACTCTCACTCTCGTATTGCCACCAAAATAAGCGGAATAGAGTGCGTTTCGTGCGAGCTCATCAAGGCTTCGCGCGGCCTGCTCACCGTTGGTATGTGCATTCTGCAGGAACTGTGAAGCGATGCCTACCCTTGAGGTAACCATGTTGAGGTCCGCTGTAGCCGCGTAGTGATTGACCGTGATGGTGAACTGTTCCACCCCCCAGTTTCCCGGTATAAGGCCGTTGTCGAGATTGGTATTCGTGGCTGGAGCGATTGGAACGGTGACCGTCGGTTTAAGGCCGGCGCGCGTCTTGGTTAGCGTTTCGCCAATCCCGACTGCGATCTGCTCACGATCCGCGCATGCTCGGTACCCGAGGCGTGACACGAGGGCCTGCTCGAATTCTCGCTCCAGGAATCCCTGTTGAATGATAGGCTGGAGAACGGTCGGAAAATTTTGGATGCCCATTAAAGCTTAACCTTTGGTCAAGGAAATGATCTGGTGTTTGATAACAAACTCAATTTCTTGTTCAGAGTGCGGTACGTTTGATGAGACTTGCCCGGGCAATCCGATACTCCTCATCTGACATATCTTTCGCGAGCTTTTGGCGGGCCGGGCTCGATAGCGGAACCTTGGCGATGCTGGAGGATGATGGAGCGACGAACAACCACGGCTTGGCGCTCCTCAATCGGGTGATTAACTCCG
>Ga0193726_1002940_pt1 | contig 11139 bp, 10 predicted proteins | sample H2c1metaG_FD_144928 | JGI IMG/M metagenome (GOLD analysis project Ga0193726, IMG submission 144928) | Soil microbial communities from a riparian zone of the East river system, Colorado, United States - H2c1 | ecosystem: Environmental > Terrestrial > Soil > Riparian zone | place: USA: East River... | reverse complement strand
AGACGAGTTCGGGGACGATCGCCGCGGTCGTGGCGGCCGGTCGATAGGTCGTCAGCCACTCGAAGCCGGTTGCGGTGATGCGAGCCAGGTTGGTCGGGTCCGACGGCGTCGACATCACCACATAGACGGCGCCTCCGTCGAATGCCACCGTGAGCGCCTCGACGACTCCGGTCGGAATCGGGGCATACGTCACCTCGGTGCCGCTCTTGATGTCGCGGGCGCGAATCTCGGTCGCGCCGCTCACGTTGACCATCCAGACCAGTGTCGAGGCGTCACCCGAGACTGCCAGCTTCTCGATGTCCCAGTCCGGTGTGTCGATCCAGTCGAGAGACCCGGTCTGTGCGTCAACAAGGGCGAGCCCGGTGAAATCACGACCGCGGTTGCTCAGCACGAAGAATGCGGACCCGTCCGGCAGCCACGGTCCCAGCCAGTAGGTGCCGCGCCCGGAGTCGTTCAGTTTGCGCGCCGAACCTCCGTCGGCCGACACCACATAAAGGTTGTGGTTGGCGAACGGCTCCAGCCATTCCGCGACGGTCAGATAGGTGTTGTCAGGCGACCAATAGCCGGAGGTGGTGAGTCCGCTGCCCTCGTAGAGCCGTCGGGTGGCACCCGACTCGAGATCACGAACACTGATGTCCTGCGCGGTCTGGTCTCGGTCGTTGGCGGCGTAGGTGAGGAAGCGCCCGTCCCACGACACCGGCTGGTCTCCAAGGCGATGCTGGACGTCCGGCGAACTTGAGAGCGTCGTGACCTCGCCTGTCGTCACATTCACGGCGTAAAGCGACAACTGCTCGTCGCCGTCGCGATCTGCGGCGAAGATCAGACGGCCACCGTCCGGCGCCCAAGCGACCACTTTCACGGTTATTCCAGCATCAGTCGCAATCGGCTGCGGTGCCCGATCGTCAGACGACATCAGAGAGATGCTGAAGACTCCCGTGGTGTCATCGACGAACGCGATCCGGTCGCGCTCGGAGATGGACACGGTCTCGGCCAGCCGCTGCGAGGGCCGGAAGTCTCGGTATGTGGACACCGTCCGATGCTAACGCGGATATCGGTACGACGTGTCCCCGGTCACACGCGGTGACGGCCCGACGTAGAGAACGTAAAATCCGAGCCCGGCCCGTCGTTTTTCCGTCAAGAACCATGACGCTGGGTTTGCCTATACTCGCCGACGGTGATCCCGCCGACCCGGAGCTCCTGAACCGTCTCGACCACTGGCACGAAACCACCGAGGCAGAGCCGGAAGACGGATGAGAGATTTGGCAGTGCTGGCAGGCGTTGTAGCGCCCGCCTGGACACATGCGACCGTTCTTACCCCGTACGGTTGTGGGAATTGCCTGGTCGGCGGCTTGTCGTCGGTGACTCGGACCGGGCAGTATCTCCACTGTTCATCACTGTCTGACGTTGGCGGGACGTGCGATGGCGTGGAGGTTGCCGGACTATGACGAAATACAGGCGATTGGTCCCGGTTCGACGGGATTAGTAATGCTGGCGCGCGACCGTGCGACCGGCACGCTCGTGGCCATCAAATACCTCTCGAAGCAGGTTTACCGTTCGGCTGGCTTCGCCGAACGCTTCCGCAGCGATGCCTTCGCTGCCATCGAGAACGAACATGTCGCAATGCTGTACGAATACGTAGAAGGGCCCGACTCGGCAGCACTTGTGATGGAGTTCGTCGATGGCGTGTCACTCCGGCAGGTCATCGACCGCAGCGGCGCACTCGATCCACCGACGGCGCTCTACGTCGCGCGGGCGGCGCTTCTGGGCCTCGACGACATCCACCGCCGCGATGTCACGCACGGTGATGTCCGGCCGGAGAATCTCCTGATCGACGCACGCGGCGTCGTCAAGGTCGTCGACACCGGCATTCGTGCGCAAGCCCAAGGCGACGCCCGTTACCTGGCGCCGGAGCTGGTGGCGGGCCAGCCGCCGACCCCCACGTCTGACGTCTACGCCGCGGCAGTCACGTTGCTCGAGTGCCTCACCGGTGTAGCGCCGCGTGCACTCGATCAGGGTCGCGGTGCCGGCGCCGAGTCTCTGCGGGAAGCCGGCGTGCCCAAGCCGTTGCAGGCGCTGCTCGCGCACGAGTTGGCGGTCGAGCCGGCGCGGCGGTCGGCGAGCGCGTTCGCGTTGATCGAGGCGCTCGATCGAGCAGCCCGAAGTGCGTACGGAGACAACTGGCTGCAGACGGCCGAGATGAGTCTGGGCCGCCGGCTGTCCCCGGTACTGCTGTCTGTACGCAGCGGCGCGGCGGATGCGGTCGTGACCGACGACCGGCGGTGGCGGCGCCGGCTGCTCGTGCTCGCCGCCGTCCTGCTCCTCGTCGTCGGTGTCGGCATCTTCGCGGTAGCCCGAGGTCTCTTTGGCCCAGGTTCCGGCGCGGCGGCGAACGCCGACCCCGCGCCTGCTCCGGCACCGCTACCTACCTCCGTTGCCACTCTCGCACCGGGTCCAGTAGTGCCAACGCCGGCACCCTCCGGCCCGGGCCGAGACACCGTCAAGCCGAGCCAGCCAACCGGGCTGACGATCGTCGCGCGCTCGTCCACCGCGATCACGATCGACTGGAATCCGTCCCAGGACAACGTCAAAGTCGCTGGCTACGTCGTCATGCGCGACGGCGCCCGGGTCGGCACCACCTATGCGCCCGGCTTCAGCAGTGCCGGACTTGCCGCCGACACGAAATACTCATTCTCCGTCACGGCCTTCGACGCGGCCGGAAACCTGTCAGCGAGCAGTCCGGTCGTCTCCACCACAACGCTGGCCGAAGCCGACCAGACCGCGTCGCCCGCGCCCAGCGACCTGCCATCGAGCGGACCGACGACGGCCACCACGCAACCGCCCGTGAGCTCATCACCGATCCACGTCAAGATCGTGAGGACTCCGCGTCCGGCGCCGGTTTGCACAGCCACGATCGAGGCAGATGTCACTGTCACCGGTGGCCTCCTGGACATCGGCAACGTGCACTTGACCTACACGATCAACGGCGTGACGAAGTCGACCACCGTCCTCATCGACATCGACAACATCACCGTGCCGATCGTGCTCAGCTCCTCGGTCAGCGGACACACCAGCGGTTCGGCGAGCGTTACCGTCACTGGTCCTAGCGATGGTCCTACTGTCTCCACGACCTGGGATCCGACCGAGGGGTGCTGATCTCGCCGGCCGGCTGCAGATGGTCGACAACCGGGCGGCGGTCGTCGCGCTGATCCACCGAAGCTGCGGTGAAGAGCCGGTTGTGGGCGCTCGCATTGCGTTCTATCGTGACGGCAGCCCCGCGGACGGCGCTGCCTGAGCCGGTCTCCGCCCTCGCTAAGAAAGAGGACCGGCGGATATGAACCCCAGCCTCGCGACCGCGCTCACCCTTGCTTTGCTGGCGCTCTTCATCGGCGCGCTCGTCGTCGGCTCCCAGCTCCGGCGCCGGAGCAAACACGCGTTCCGGCGGGCGTGGGCGGAAGCGGCAACCGCACGCGGATGGTCCTACACCGAGCGCGATGACCGCCTCACCCAGGCTTTCACATCCAAACCGTTCCGCCGCGGCGCGTCCCGGCATCCGCGAGCTCTCGATGTGATCGCCGGCGCCATCAACGGCCGACCGGCCGTGGCGTTTCGCTATCGCTACACCCGCGGCACCAACCCGGACAACCTAGCCGATATCTATTCGTGGTTCACGGTCTGCGCGGTCGGGCTGCCGGACGAACTCGCCGCCATCCCGCAGCAGCGCCGATCCTTCACCATCGACCGCAGCGACAAGACGGTCCGGCAGGTAGCGCGCGCTCGCGGAACGACATGGTGTCTCGACGGCAATTCCCTCGTGTGCTGGCAACGAGGTGCGAACGTCTCCTTCGCCGTGGCCCTCGCTCGTCTCGAAGTTCTGGCCGCCGTCGTGGACGGCCAAGCCGGCCGGATCACCGTCCGGGCTATTTCGTGATCCGGAAGTTTTGACACGCTCTGGCATGGACAAACCTTCCGGATCACGGGAGGCAACGCTCATCGTTGCGGTGTCGCAGGTAATGTCTCGCTGCCCTGGCTCGATTGCCGCACGCGGTTGAGCACCACTCGCGACGCGGATGGTTCCTGACGAAAAACTGCACGCATCCTGGCGCCTGGCATGAGCGCAGGTCCGCGCGCAGCGGCCCGCCGAGCAGTAGCACTGCATCCTGCGCGATGACGGCGAGCGCGTGATCCAATCCGGTGCCGCGGCTCTCTTCCACCACCCGCCAGCCCGTCACGTCGGCGACGAGTTGGGGCCACCTCGGTGCGGCCGCAGCAAGACGGTTGAGCAGGGCGACCTGAGCTGCGCTGCCGGCTGGGCCGTGCAGAATCTGGGCGATCAGGTCACGGATGGTGTCCCGCAGCGAGACGAACGCCTCGATATCGGCGTCACTGGCCGGCTTATCCGGAAGATCATTTTGTACGAGCCAGTTGCGCAAGCTCTCCGATGTGTCGATGCCGTCGAAGAGTTGTCCCCGAGTCGCGTAGCGCGTGTTGGCAAAGCGGATCGACAGCGGCTCGGGTTGGATCCGGGTGTCCGTGTCGGCTGACGTCATGCCGCCACACTACGCCGACTTCTAACGCCAAGCGAGGCTATAAACGTTAGAGTCGTGTTATGGTTCTAACGGAAACACTGAATAGAAGGCGTTAGGTGGGTACGAGATGCACGTCGCAGAGCTATGGCGATTTCCGGTCAAGTCGATGCGAGGCGAGCAGCTCACGTCGGCCGAGCTGACGGGGGACGGCGTTAGCGGTGACCGCCTCGTACACGTGCGTGGGAGTAGGGGAGTTCTGACCGCTCGTACTCGGCATGGTCTATTGGGTCTCGCCGGGTCGACCTCGCCCGACGGTCAGACGCTGATCAACGGCGACCGGTGGGATTCGGCGCAGGCCGCCGTCGCGATCCGTCAGGTCGCCGGATCCGACGCTGAGGCAGTGCACTATGCCGGTCGCGAGCGCTTCGATGTCATGCCATTGCTCGTCGCGACGGACGGTGGAATCGGCGCGTTCGGTCATGAGGGACGTCGCCTGCGACCGAATATCGTCATCGGCGGCGTTGACGGCCTGACCGAACGCTCATGGCCCGGCCGCACACTGCGGATCGGCGATGCCGTCGTCGGAATGTTGAAGCTGCGCGCGCGTTGCATCGTCACCACCATCGATCCTGATAGCGGCGAGCAGAACCTCGACGTTCTTCGACGGATCCACCGCGAATTCGACGGGTGCGTTGCGCTGGACTGCTGGGTAGAGCGTCCGGGCGTCATTCGAGTCGGTGACCCGGTCGAGGTTGTCGACGAGTATCTCGAGCCGCCGGCACGTGGCGGATGGATCGTCGGCGCCCCTTACCTCGTACCGGCGCGGTGACGGAGGAGCGTATCGGCGCGTGTCGCCGTGTCGAGGGTGATCAGGTTCGGCGGTATATTCGGCGCGGCCGATCGCGTGACGGCTCAGAGCATCGCGTCAATGTCGAGTACGGGGTGGCTGCGGCCGAGCCATCGTGTCGACGTCCGGGTTTGGCCAGACAGATAGCTGGGTATGGCCGGGGCCTATAGCCCGGCCATGTCGGAAGGAGCCTTCATGGCTGACGCGGTGACGGTCGACAAGATCGTCGGGGGCGATCATGCATGTCTGACGTTCACCGACCCTGATGAGCGGCTCGATCTCGTGGCCGACTTCGTGGCGACCGGGTTGCGGCTGGGCCAGCGAGTCATATGTTTCACCGAATCTGTCATCCCAGAAGACCTGTCCGCCGAGTTGGCGCTGCGTGATATCGCTGCCGACGATGCGTCCCAGCACGGTCAACTCGCCGTGCGAGGAAGTCGAGCGTGGTGGACACCGGACGGTCCCGCCAAATCCGCCCAGATGATCACCAGGATCGCAGATGAGCTGCAGTGGGCTACGACAGCCGGCTTCAGCGGACTGCGCATCACCGCTGATATGTGCTGGGCGACACGGGGGACTGCAGCCGTGGACGAGCTGATCGCGTTCGAGTCGCAGGCGGCCCGATTGTTCGACGACGGCGAGCTCATCGTGTTCTGCCAATACGACCGCGACAGCTTTGATCCGCTCACCCTCGCATTCGCCGCCGACGCTCATCCCAAAGCCGTCGCGGCGCTCGCCTATCACGACACGCCGCTGTTGCGGATCTGCCGGCAACACCGGCCACCTGGCATCCGCGTCTCGGGCGAGATTGACTACACCGACATCGCGCCGCTACAGCAGGCACTGGCCGAAGCTCTGCGCCTCGATGACGCCAGGATTCACGTCAATCTGGTAAGGCTCCGTTTCATCGATGTCACCGCCGCTACCGCGATCGCGGAAGCCGCCCTGACGCTGCCCACCGAACGAACCATGATCGTTACCTGCACCGAATCCGTCGCCGCAGTTCTGGACATCGTCGGTGCCGCACAGGCGCCGCAGATGCGGATCCTCCCGAGGAACCTATGAGCGCTGACGATCATTTCCACCGCAGTCCTGCCTCCGGCAGTCCGGCCCAAGTCAATCTGGACATAGGCGTCGACGCGAGCAGCCTATACACGCTGCGAGCCGCAGTCTCCGCACACGCGTCCGAGCTGGGCATGGGCGACCGCCAGCTGGACAAGCTGTTGGTTGTCGCGACCGAACTCGCCACGAACGTCATCCGCTACGGTGGCAGCGCCGGCCGCCTACGCCTGTGGCGCAGCGGCGACATGCTCGCGTGCCAGGTCGACGATGACGGGCCGGGCATGACGGGCGCAGACCAGGCCGGAATGCAGCCGGTTGCGCTGGGCGCCGTCGGTGGTCGTGGCCTGTGGATCGTTCGCCAGCTCTGCGATCAAGTGACCATCACCAGTGACGGTCACGGAGTCACCGTCATCGCGATGATCGCCATCTGAGCCCGAGTCGTTCGTCCCCGCTTAGTCGAGCGGCTGACGCTGTACGGGGATGCCGAGCACTCGCGGGCGGATGTCGCCGCCGTTGGCGACGGTCTCGCCGAGCTCCCACAGAAATTCGAGGACCCGGGGATCGGGCCGACCGAGGGCTGAGCTGACTCGGGTTTGGCCGGAAAACAGGCCGGTGGCGAGATCGAACAGGCGGGCCAAGAGGTCGTTGCCGGCCTCTTGAAGCGTGTCACCGTTGCCGTAGGTGACACCGGCGAGGATGAGCCGGCAACGGCCGCCGCTTTCACGAAGCTGCAGCTCAGGGGTCCACTTGCCGGTCATCTCAGTAGTGTGCGGCAGACTTGTCGATGAGGGCAACCATCACATACCCAGCAAATCACCAAGTTTGCTACCCATGATCAGCACAACTCCACGGGAGTGTGCACGAAAGGTCGATGGGCGGGCTATTGGCGGTTCATCGCTATGTCGTGGAGGTGTGCGGGGTCGATCAGGTGATCGTGAGTGTCGGTGCCGGAGTCGAGGCGGACCCAGCCGATCTTGCCGGTGAATTTGCTGGTCCCGGGTGTGTAATCGGTGGACACCGAGGTGCCGGTCTCGCAGCCGATATCGAGGGTCTCGTCCATCGAGTAGATGAACGGCTGGGTGCCCTCGACGCGACCGGTGCCGATCGTGGTGCCGTCGGAGATGAGCGTGACGGTGCCACCCTTGCCGAGTCCGCCGCCGTCGTAGTCGAACCGGACCATGACCTCGTGAGTGCCGGCCGGCAGCGGGCTGTCGGCGCGGGTGACGAAGCGCTTGATGCCGAGCAGGTTGGAGCAGTACGCAAGCGAGCCCTCATGGAGATAGAGACTCCAGCCGCCGAACGCGCCACCCTGCGCGACCAGCACTCCGTTTGCACCGGCCGTGGGCACATCGATACTCGCGGTGATCGTGTAGGACTTGTTCTTCAGGCTGAGCACCGAGTTCTCGGAGAGCCGAGTCATCCCCGCATAGAGCGTCTGGCTGGTGCCTTTGACGAGTTCCGGGCGGCCGGCGATGTCAGGGTTGAAGCGTTCGGCAGACCGGTCGTCCAGTGGCAGGACGTTGTATTTGGTGGCCTCGATCAGGAACAGCCGTTGCAGTTCCTTGAGCTTGTCCGGATGCTGGTCGGCCACGTTGACGGCTTGCGAGAAGTCACTTGAGCCGTCGTACAGCTCCCAGCTGTCGTCATCGAGCGCGGGATTGCCCATCTCGACGGCGCTCATCCAGGGCACCTTGTGGAGGGTGATCGCCGACCACCCCTTGTGATAGACACCGCGGTTGCAGACCATCTCGAAATACTGCGTCTCGTGCCGTTCCGGCACCTGCGCATCGTCGAAGCTGTAGCGCATGCTGGTGCCGTGCATCGGCTCCTGGAGGACGCCGTGCACGATCGTCGGCTCCGGGATGCCGGCGGCGTCGAGAACGGTCGGCGCCACGTCGATGACGTGTGAGAACTGGGAACGCAGCTCGCCCTTGGCCTTGATCCCGTCGGGCCAGTGCACGATCGTGGCGTTGCGGGTGCCGCCCCAGTGCGAAGCCACCTGCTTGGTCCACTGGAACGGTGCGCACATCGCGTGTGCCCAACCGATCGCATAGTGGTTGTAAGCCTCCGGCGTGCCCAGGTCATCAATGTGTTGCAGCAGGTAGTCGGGCGTTTCCATCCCGGTGGCGTGATTGAGCAGGAAGCTCTCGTTGAGCGTGCCCTGCATGGTGCCCTCGGCCGAGGCGCCGTTGTCGCCGATGATGTAGTAGATCAGCGTGTTGTCCAGCTCGCCGAGGTCGGCGACGGCGTCGATGAGCTCGCCGACGTAGTGATCGGCGTATTCGAGGAAGCCGGCGTAGACCTCCATCTCGCGCGCCAGGAACGGCCGCATCCGCTCGTCGGTCGCGTCCCAGGCCGGGATGCGCTCGTCGCGTTTGGTGAGTTGGGTGTCGGGTGGGACGGTGCCCAGCTGCTTCTGTCGCGCGAGCGTCTCCTCCCGTACCTTGTCCCAGCCTTGATCGAATTTGCCTTTGTATTTGTCAGCCCATTCTTTGGGTACGTGGTGCGGGGCGTGCGTGGCGCCGGGTGCGAAATACATGAAGAACGGTTTGTCGGGCATCAGTGACTTCTGCGAGCGCATCCAGCCGACGGCCTTGTCGGTCATGTCGGCCATGAAGTGATAGCCCTGCTCGGGCGTGCCCCACGGCTCGACCGGGCTGGTGCCTTCGTAGATCGCCGGGTACCACTGGTTGGTCTCGCCGCCGATGAAGCCGTAAAAGTGCTCCATGCCGTTGCCGGGCGACGGCCAGTGATCGAAGGGACCCATCGGCGAGGTCTCCCACACCGGCACTTCGTGGCACTTGCCGAATTGCGACGTCGAATAGCCGTTGAGGCGCAGGATTTCGGCGAGCGGAGCCATGGTGTTCGGCCGCAGCGAGTTGTAGCCCGGCGCCGATGTTGCGATCTCGGTGATGCCACCCATGCCGACGCTGTGGTGATTGCGGCCGGCCAGCAATGCGGCCCGGGTCGGCGAGCATAGAGCGGTGGTGTGGAAGCGGTTGTAGCGCAGGCCACCGTCGGCCAGGCGCTGCGCGGTCGGCATGTTGATCGGTCCGCCGAACGCCGACGATGCACCAAAACCAACATCATCCAGCAGTACGACGAGCACGTTCGGTGCGCCTTTTGGTGGCCGGAGCGGCGTGATCGGTGGGAACGATGTGTCCGGATCTTTTGCGTCGTATGTGACTAAACCGACGTGTGTCCGATCCGGGATCGGAAGGACTGACCGCTGAACGTCCGGCTGTTGCGAAACCACAGCACACCCCCACACATCGGATCACATGGCGAGTTCCACGATACGGAGGTGTTTAACCTGCTCGGGCGCGATATTCACTGATCCGAATAGGTCGCTGCCAGCCGGATAACGACGTCGGCCATACGCCGGCGTCCACTGACACTAGATGTCAGCTGACCCGGCTTACGTTCAGGGCACAACATCAACCACCGAGGAGCGAGTGACCATGAGCAACATCAACGAAATCGTCGAGCGCTGGGTGCAGGTCTGGCACGAGGCCGACGCGGTGGCTCGCCGCAAGACGATCAGTGAACTGTGGGCCGACGACGCGACGGAGGTGACCACGGAGAAGGAGTTCCACGGGCAGGACGCGCTCTTCAATCGAGTGACTTCGGCGTACGAGGAATTCGTGGGCACTGGTCAATATGTCTTCGTGTCGGCCGGTGACGTCGCCGCACATCACGACATGGTTGTCTTCACCTGTCAGATGCTGGCAGCCGGTGGCGACGAAGTCCGGTGGCGGGCCCGGATCGTGCTGCTGCTGAATGAAGCGGGTCAAATCCAGCGCGAAGACCAGGTCGAGTTGCAGACGCTGTCGGTCTGACAACGCAAGATCTGCACAACTTCACGGGTGTTGTGGTGTCCGATTCGTTTTGGGCACGATCTCCGTGACGTTGTGCCGATCTTGGGCGGGTTGCCAGTACGCCGTAGATTAACCGCCATGAATACCCGTCAACGCGCCGTCGCGACGCTGGTCGTCGCGTTGGCATGCATCGCCCCTGCGGCCTGCGCATCCGGGTCGAACACGACCACGGGCCTCGGTCGCCTGTCGGGTGCGCCGAGCGGCAGCGCCTCACCTCTGGTGCCTGGCTTGAACCCGTCCTCCGGCAGCGCCACGCCGACGAAGTCGCACGTCGGGGGGTCAACGCCGACCAAAGGCGGGTCGTCGACAGCGACCGGGTCGACGTCGGCATCACCAGCCGCGCCGGCAGAGATCGGCGACTACGCGGTGTCGATCGCCCGGCCCCAAGGAGCAAAACACTGCACCTGGCGCCTCGCTCCTGAGCACGACGGCATCGCGCTCGGCTTCGCCATCTACCTCAGCCACACCGGCCCCTTAGTGACGAGCGCCCGAGTTCCGGTGACGATAACGATTGTCGAATCCGGGAGGTCCGCGACCATAACCCTCCCCATATCGAACGACGAGGTGGCCACTCAGTCTATGGAAGTCCCCGGCGTCGCACCCGGTACGTCCGCTTACACAGTGCATATGACCGTGACCATCAATCCTCCAGGCCCCGATCTGAGCGCCGGCAACAACAGCGAGAGCGCGACGCTGAGTGTCCCGGTTGGCACACCGACCAGCACCGGTTGGTCGGGCATCCCGTGCACCTGACCGGCCGTGGCCCAGGCCCTAAGCGCGGTGGTGTCTCCACCATGGACGGTTTCCCGGGCCTCGTACCACATAG
>Ga0193726_1002939_pt1 | contig 11139 bp, 5 predicted proteins | sample H2c1metaG_FD_144928 | JGI IMG/M metagenome (GOLD analysis project Ga0193726, IMG submission 144928) | Soil microbial communities from a riparian zone of the East river system, Colorado, United States - H2c1 | ecosystem: Environmental > Terrestrial > Soil > Riparian zone | place: USA: East River... | reverse complement strand
CGCGGCCAGCCTGGCATGGATCAACGCGCGCGTCAGCGCTGATGCCTCGCTGACGCGCTACCGCCTGGCGAAGGAGCTCTGCGTCCGGCTGGACCTGCGCGACGCGAAGGGCCGCCCGCGCGAGATGGCCTGCCGCAGGCAGCTTCTGGCGCTGCGACGGTTGGGTCGCATCGAACTGCCGCCGCCCGGACACAAGCCGCCGTCGCTTCGCCCGGTGGCTCCCGGCGACACACCGGTCTGGCCGGAGTTCACCGGAACTCTGGCCGCTCTGGGGCCGGTGACCCTGCGACCGGTGACGGGGGGAACCCAGGCCAGCCACGACTGGAACGCGATGCTGCGGGCGCATCATCCCCGGGGCGCCGGTCCGCTGTGCGGGGCGCAGATCCGTTACCTCATCGTCAGCGAACAGCACGGCATCCTGGGTGGCCTGGCGGTCAATGCCGCCGCCTGGCGGTTGCGCGCCCGCGACGCATGGCTTGGCTGGACCGACGCCGAACGGGCGGAGAAGTTGCAAGGCATCATCTGCAACAGCCGCTTTCTGATCCGGCCCACCATACGGGTGAAGCATCTCGCCTCGCATGTCCTTGGCCAACTGGCGTGGCGCATCCGCGCCGACTGGCGCGACCGTTACGGCCGCGACCCCTGGCTGATGGAAACCTGTGTCGAGGCGACCCACGCCGGCACCTGCTATCGCGCCGCCAACTGGAGCGAACTCGGCCTGACCGCCGGGCGCGGCCGGCAGGACGGCGAACATAAGGCCAAATCCGCCGCCAAACGCGTGTTCGTGTATCCGCTGGACCCGGCCACGCTGAAACGTCTCCGCCCCGACCGTCCGGCCACCCCGCCCGGCTGGGTGCATCGCGAGTTCGGCGGCGCCAAACTCGGCGACCACAGGCTGAGCCAGCGGCTGCTCGACCTCGGCGCCGCGTTCTTCGCCCAGCCTCAGGCCAACATCCCCCAGGCCTGCGGCTCGACGGCGGCGGCGAAGGCGGCGTATCGCTTCTTCGACAACGACCGGGTCACCATGGACGCCCTGCTCGAACCGCACCACCAGGCCACCATCGCACGCATGCGCCACGAGCCCGTGGTGCTGGTCGCGCAGGACACCACAAGCCTGTGTTACACGACGCATCCGGGGACGAAAGGCCTTGGTCCCATCAGCAACAAAGTGAACGGGCCTCAGGGGATCGAGGTGCACTCCGCGCAGGCCTTCACGCCGGCCGGCCTGCCGCTCGGCGTGCTCGACATCGAGGCCTGGGCGCGCGATCCGGCGGAGTTCGGCAAGCGAAAAGACAGTCATGCCAAACCCATCGAAGACAAAGAAAGCATCAAGTGGCTGCGCGCGCTCCAACCGATCGGCGCGGCCGCCGCGCGCTGCCCCAACAGCCGTGTCGTCACGCTGGCTGATCGTGAGGCCGACATCCACGAATACCTGCTCGACGCTCACCGGCGCGGGCTGGAGGCCGTGGTCCGGGCCAAGGAGAAGGATCGCCGCCTGGACGGCGAGGTGCTGAAACTGTGGCCGCATATGCTGGCGCGGCCAAAAGCCGGAACGATCGAGTTGACGGTGCCCCGGCACGGCAAGGAGCCGGCCCGCCCCGCCACCCTGAGCGTGAGTTTCGACACCGTGACGCTGAAGCCGCCGCACGCCAAAAAACACCTGCCGCCGCTGCGCGTGGTGGTCGTGCTGAGCCGTGAGGAAGCCCCGCCGCCAGGGGTGAAAGACCCGCTGGAATGGCTGCTGCTGAGCACCGCGCCGCGGTGGCCCGCCGGCGGCCAGGCGGTGGCGAGCCTGGCGGACGCCGTCGAGCGCATCCAATGGTATGCCTGCCGCTGGGGCATCGAAGTGTTCCACCGCATCCTGAAAAGCGGCTGCCAGATCGAGGACCGCCAACTCGGCACCGCCGACCGGCTGGAAGCCTGCCTCGCCATCGACGCCGTGGTGGCGTGGCGGATCCATCATCTGACGTATCTCGGCCGTGTCACGCCGGATTTGCCCCGTGACACGGTGTTCGAGGACGATCTGTGGAAGGGGGTCATCGTGTTCCGGACGCGAAGGCCGCCGCCGGAGAAACCGCCTTCGTTGCGCGAAATGATCCGCATGATCGCCGGGCTCGGCGGCTTCCTGGGGCGCCAATCGGATGGTGAGCCGGGGACGCAAACACTCTGGCGCGGGCCGCGACGCGCCGACGATATCGCCATCATGTTTCGTGGTGTCCGCGAGGCCTATACATTGCCGAGTTGAGCCGGGGCAACGCCGGGCCTGTGATATCCAAACTCCGGAAATGTTGGTATTCCGTAATGTATAAGATGGGAACAGCCCTTTGTCCGATACAGGTTTGTGGGGAATGATCAGGGTCGAGCCCGGTGATGACGATCGGAGGAAAGCCCGGCTGAAGCGATAGTTTTTGGCCGTCGCCGTACGTGAAGGGGTGGAAGATCAGTCCGAGCCATTATATCAACCAGGATTTGGCGACCATTTGGCTGGACCGGTAATCGTTTCCTTAAAGTATACTCTCGCGGCACTACTGGCGTGACCGGATACCGTCGGACAGAAAAGGTCGCCGACCCGCGATTGGCGATGCTCTCGCCGGGAGACGACTGACAGCGGCACGGCCTTGGCGCCATCGCGGTGGCGCGGTATCAGACTGCCGCGTGACGACAGAAAACCGAAAAACATCGGTCCGGGAGGTACAAAACTCATGCGTTGTCTTCCGATCGCAGTTGTGTTGCTGCTTGGCATTGGCGTGGCGTCATCCGCCGCGGAGACCCCGAAACGCGGCGGCACTCTCACCTACATGATCCCGGCGGATGCGCCGCCCAGCCTGGACGGGCATCGCGAGGGGACCTATGCGACCATCCACGCGGCCGCGCCATTCTACAGCGTGCTGATGCGCGTCAATCCGGCCAACCCGGCGGATACCACGCATTTCGTCTGCGATCTGTGCCTCGAGATCCCGAAGCCGACGGACGACGGCAAGACCTACACCTTCAAGATCCGCCAGGGCGTCAAATTCCAGGATGGTACGCCGTTGACCGCAGCCGATGTCGCGGCGAGCTGGCACGAGATTGTGTTTCCGCGCAAAGGCGTGTTGAGTGCCCGGCAGAACTGGTACTCGATGGTCGACGAGGTGACCGCCCCCGACGACACAACCGTTGTGTTCCGGCTGAAATTCGGCACCGGCGTGTTCATGCCGTCGCTGGCCGACCCCTATGCTTTCATCTACGAGCAGAAGATCCTCGACAGCGACCCGCACTGGTACGAAAACCACGTGATGGGCTCAGGCCCGTTTCATTTTGTCGACTACACGATCGGGCAGTCGATCGAGGGGGTTCGCAACCCTGACTACTACCACAAGGGCCAACCGTATCTGGACGGCTTCAAAGGCATATTCGCACCGAAGCAGTCGGTCCGGGTGGACGCGATCCGCTCCGACCGCGCGGCGATCGAGTTCCGCGGCCTGCCGCCGTCGGCGCGCGACGAATTGACCAAAGACCTTGGCGACAAAATCACCGTGCAGACCAGCGACTGGAATTGCGGCAATCTGATCACGCCCAATGCGTCGCGCAAACCGTTCGACGACGTCCGTGTCCGGCGCGCGCTGCTGCTCGCGGTCGATCAATGGCACGGCGGACCGGCGCTGTCGAAAATCGCCAACGTGCATACGGTGGGCGGGATCGTCTTCCCGGGGTCCCCGCTCGCCGCGACCAAGGAGGAGTTGCAGAAGCTCGCCGGGTTCTGGCCCGATATCGAGAAATCCCGTGCCGAGGCGCGCCGCCTGTTGAAGGAAGCCGGCGCGGAAGGGTTGAAGTTCGAACTGCTCAACCGCAACGTCGATCAACCGTATAAGTTCGTCGGCATCTTTCTGGTCGATCAGTGGAGCAAGATCGGCGTGCAGGCGACCCAGAAAGTGATGCCCACCGGACCCTGGTTCGCTGAAATGCGCTCCAGCGACTTCGACGTGGTGGTGGAGGCCAACTGCAACAGCATCGTCAACCCGGTGCTCGATACCCAGAAATACCTGCCGCACGACGTGTTCGTCGAGAACTACGGTTATTACAAAGATCCGGTCGAGGCGGACATCTACGAGCACATGCTGCACGAGACCGATCCCGCGAAGCAGCGTGTCCTGATGCGCGCCTACGAGAAGCAGATCGTCGATACCGAGGCGCACGAATTTCCCATGCTCTGGTGGGAGCGGATCATGGTCTATCAGTCCTACGTCAAAGGCTGGAAGATCGGGCCGAGCCATTACATCAACCAGGACCTGGCGAATATCTGGCTGGACCGCTGAGTCGGCTGGCAACGCCCGCTGGGACCGGGTATGATTGGGCAATAGTACGGTCCGTCGGTGAATGGGACCTTCAGGGAGGCGTTAGGTTCCATGCGCGTATTTCTATTGACGATTTCACTTTTGCTAAATCTCGCGGCCGTCGCGCCGGCCGCCGAGGAGCCGAAACGCGGCGGCATCCTGACCTATCTCATTCCCGCCGATGGCGGCCCGACGCTGGATGGCCATAAGGAGACGACCTACGCGGTGCTGCACGCCACGGCGCCATTCTATTCAACGCTGATCCGGATCAATCCGGAAAACCCAAAGTCGGCGACCGACTTCATCTGCGACCTGTGCACCGAAATGCCGGTGCCCACCGACAACGGCCTGACGTACACATTCAAAATCCGCACCGGCGTGAAGTTCCACGACGGCACGCCGCTCGACGCGCACGACGTCGCCGTGAGCTGGCGCCGCGTGGTGTTTCCGCCGGAAGGCGTGTCGAGCGCCCGGCGCACCAACTTCGTCATGGTCGATAAAATCGAGGACCCGGACGACACCACGGTCATCTTTCGCCTGAAGTTCCCCACGCTGTCGTTCGTCCCCGCCATGGCCAACCCGTGGAGCTACATCTACTCGCGCCATATGCTGGAGAAGGATCCGCACTACTACGAACGCAACGTCATGGGGTCCGGCCCGTTTAAATTCGCCAGCATGGAAGTCGGACAGTCGGTCACCGGCGTGCGCAATCCCGATTATTACTTTCCGGGGCAGCCTTATCTGGACGGCTTCCACGCCATTTTCGCGCCGAAACAACAGACCAGGGTCGATGCCATTCGCGCCGACCGGGCCTCGAACGAGTTCCGCGGCGAATCGCCCCAGGCCCGCGATCAACTGCTCAAGGAACTGGGCGATAAAATCACCGTGCAGGAAAGCGACTGGAATTGCGGCAACGTTTTGACGCCGAACCACACCCGCAAGCCGTTCAATGACGTTCGTGTCCGCAAGGCGCTGTTCATGGCCATCGATCAGTGGAACGGCGCCAGGGCGCTGAGCAAAATCGCCGTCGTGAAGACCGTTGGCGGCATCGTATTTCCCGGCTCTCCGCTCGCGGCCACGCATGACGAACTGATCGCGATGCCCGGCTTTGACCCCGACATCGAGAAATCCCGCGCCGAGGCCCGCCGTTTGCTGAAGGAAGCCGGCGCCGAAGGGCTGTCGTTCGAAATGCTCAACCGCAATGTCGATCAGCCGTACGTCATCGTCGGCACCTGGCTGGTCGATGAATTCCGCAAGATCGGTGTCACCGTCACCCAGAAAATCGTGCCGACCGGGCCGTGGCTGGAAGCCATGCGCGCCGGCGACTTCGCGGTCGCCCTCGAAGCCAACTGTCAGGACGTCGTGAACCCGATCGCCGACACCGGGCGCTATTTGCCGCACAAACTCTACAGCGAGAACTTCGCCTTTCACGACGACCCGAAGCAGGTCGAAATCTACGACCGAATGGTGCGCGAGACCGATCCCACCAAAGTCCGCGTGCTGATGCGCGAATATGAAAAGCAGGTGCTGGAGGTCGGCGCGCACCAGTTGCCGGTGACCTGGTGGTATCGCATCCTGCCGATGCGCTCCTATGTCAAAGGCTGGAAGATCAGCAGCAGCCACTACCTCAACCAAAACCTCGCGAACATCTGGCTCGACAAATAGATGTATCAATACATCCTGAAACGCGTGCTGCTGACGATTCCGACTCTGATCGGGGCGGCGGCGCTAGTGTTCTTGTTGATGCGCCTGATCCCGGGCGATATCTGCCTCGTTCGTCTGGGCGGCGGCGGTTCGTCGTTCGATCCCAAGGCGCTCGCCAACTGCCACGCCGAGATCGGCATCGACCGGCCGTTCATCGTGCAGTTCCTGGAGTTCATCTGGGGCGCCATGCGGCTCGATTTCGGCACCTCGATGTGGTCCGGCAAACCGGTGATCACCGAAATCGCCGCCCGGCTGCCGGTGTCGCTGGAGATCGCGGTGCTCGCCACGGTCGTGGCCGTGTCCATCGCCATCCCGCTCGGCACGATTTCGGCCCTGAAGCAAAATAGCTGGCTCGATGTCCTGGTGCGTGTGTTCGCCATCGGCGGCATCGCCACGCCGTCGTTTTGGATCGGTATCGTGTCGATCTTGCTGGTGCTGGACATCAGCGGCTGGATCACCGGCACGCCATGGATGCCGCCGATCGATTATGTGCCGTTCTGGAAAGACCCGCTCGCCAATCTCTCCATGGTCGTGCTGCCCGCCGTCACCGTCGGCTACCGTTACGCCGCCGTCAGCATGCGCATGACCCGCTCGGCGATGCTGGAGGTGATGAAGGAAGACTATATCCGCACCGCGCGGGCCAAGGGCCTGATCAACAAGCTGATCATCAACCGCCACGCGCTGAAGAACGCGCTGCTGCCGATCGTCACGCTGATCGGGATCGAGTTCGCCTTCCTGATCGGCGGCCTGGTGGTGACCGAGCAGGTGTTCAACCTCAACGGCGTCGGCCGGCTGTTCGTCCAGGCGGTGCAGAACCAGGATTACACCCTGACCCAGGCCCTGGTGATGCTGACGGTGGCGGTGTTCGTGTTCACCAATCTCGCTGTCGATCTGCTATATGCGTGGCTCGACCCGCGCATTCGCTTCAACTGACCCTGATGCTTTAACCGACCGAGGGCAATAATGTCCGTTACCGTCTTCGATCCCAATGCCATCGACCTGCGGCCCCCGGTCTGGTCACGCGTCCTGCGCTTCTGTACCCGTCAGCCGTTGGGCACCTTCGGCCTGGTCCTGGTACTGATCATCGCCGTCACCGGCATGTTCGCCGAGGTCCTCGCCCCCTATAACCCGACCGCCAACGATTTCGGCGCGATGACCGAAGCGCCTTCCGCCGGCCATTGGCTCGGCACCGACCAGTTCGGCCGCGACCTGTTGTCCCGCATCATCTTCGGTGCCCGGACCGCGCTGATCGTCGGACTGTCATCGGCGTTCGTCGGCGGCTCGTTGGGCCTCGTGCTTGGTGTGGGCAGCGCCTATGTCGGCGGCATGGTCGATATGATCATGCAGCGTGTGTTCGACGTCGTCATGGCGTTCCCGCTGATCATCATGGCGCTGGCCATCGTGTCGATCTTCGGCACCGGCGTGCAGAACGTCATCATCGCCATCACCATTCCGCTGATCCCGCGCTGCGCCCGCGTGGTGCGTTCGGCCGCGCTGGTCATCCGGGAGGTGCCTTATGTCGATGCCGCCCGCGCCTGCGGTTTCAGCGCCTCGCGCATTATCCTGCGCCACATGGTGCCGAACGTCATGGCGCCGTTCCTGATCATGGTCACCGCCTTCGTCGGCCAGGCCATCCTCGCCGAGGCGTCGCTGTCCTATCTCGGTCTGGGCGTGCAGGAGCCGGTGCCGGCCTGGGGCCTGATGCTGCAAGGCGGCGCCGAGGAATACGCTTCCACCGCCCCCTGGATCGCGATTTTCCCCGGTGTGGCGATCATGCTGTCCGTGTTGGGCATCAACCTGTTCGGCGACGCCCTGCGCGACACGCTGGACCCGAAGCTGCGCGACAGGTAGACCCCGCGGCACACCTACCCTAGGTTGCGCCGTATGTCAGAAGCCCACGATCCCAACCGCGATTTCGTCCGCGACATCGTGACCGCCGATCTGGCGGCCGAGCGCGTGCGACAGGTCGTGACCCGGTTTCCGCCGGAACCGAACGGTTACCTGCACATTGGCCATGCCAAGTCGATCTGCCTGAATTTCGGCATCGCCACCGAGTTCAAGGGACGCTGCCATCTGCGCTTCGACGACACCAATCCGGTGAAGGAGGAGCAGGAATTCATCGACGCGATCCGGCGCGACGTGCATTGGCTGGGCTTTGACTGGGGCGAGCACTTGTACCACGCCTCGGATTATTTCGAGCAGCTCTATCAATGGGCGGAGCACCTGATCCGCGCCGGCAAAGCCTATATCGACGACACGCCGCCCGAGGCGATGCGCGCGCAACGCGGCACGTTGACCGAACCGGGCCAGAACAGTCCGGACCGCTACCGTTCGATCGAAGAGAACCTCGATTTATTTCGCCGCATGCGCACCGGAGAGTTTCCCAACGGCGCCCGCGTGTTGCGCGCGAAGATCGATATGACGTCGGGCAATATGAACCTGCGCGACCCGGTGCTGTATCGTATCCTGCACGCCACGCATCCACGCACCGGCGATAAATGGTGCATTTATCCCACCTACGACTTCGCGCACGGTCAGTCGGACGCGATCGAGCACGTCACCCACTCGATCTGCACGCTGGAGTTCGAGGATCATCGCCCGTTATACGACTGGCTGATTGAAAACCTGCCGGTGCCTTCGCGGCCGCGGCAGTACGAGTTCGCACGGCTGAACATCAGTTATACGGTGCTGTCCAAGCGGATTTTAACAAAACTGGTGACCGACAGGCATGTCGGCGGTTGGGACGACCCGCGAATGCCCACTTTGGCCGGCCTGCGGCGGCGCGGTGTGCCGGCGGCGGCGATCCGGGAATTCGTGCGAAGGATCGGCGTGGCGCGCGCCTACAGTACCGTCGATGTCGCGCAACTCGATGCCACGATTCGCGAAACCCTGAATCCGTGGGCGCCGCGGCGGATGGCGGTGTTGCGACCGTTGCGCTTGATCATCGAGAATTATCCCGCGGGTCAGACCGAAACACTGCGGGCGATCAACCATCCGGACGACCCTTCGGCCGGGACGCGGTCCATCACGTTCGGACGCGAGATCTACATCGAGCGTGACGATTTCATGGAGGATCCGCCCAAAAGGTTTTTCCGCCTCGCCCCTGGTCGCGAGGTGCGCCTGCGCTATGGGTACTTCGTGACATGCAATGAAATCGTGCGCGGCCCTTCCAGCGAGATCGCCGCACTACGTTGCACCTACGATCCGGCGACCAAAGGCGGCAACGCGCCCGACGGCCGCAAGGTGCAGGCGACGTTGCACTGGGTCGCGGCAGCCGATGCGATCAACGCGGAAGTGCGGCTGTACGATCAGTTGTTCAGTCGTCCCGATCCTGGAGCGGACGGCGATGTGATGGCCGATCTCAATCCGTCATCGGTGGAAGTTCTGACCGCCTGTCTGTTGGAACCCGCTTTGGCGCCGGCGCTCGTGGGGGAAGCATTGCAATTCGAACGGCTCGGTTATTTTTGCCGCGACCGTGATAGCACACCGGCGCGGCCGGTCTTCAACCGCACCGTCGGCCTCCGCGACACCGCCAAAGCGCAACTCGACGGCAACGCTCAGGCTCGGGTTAACGCCGATGCGTCGCGACGAGCGTCTCGCAAGGGCGACACACGCCAGCGATAACGGCGACCGCGAAGCAATCACCATCGGCGGGGAGTGGGGGGATCGCTTCGCTTTGCTGACGATGACCGTTGACACGCCGGGCGCGGTCGTACATTCCTGCGTCATGACCCGCGTACTTTGCCTGACTGTCGCCGACCGCCGACGCCGCCGTTTCACGACGGGGGTGCAAGGTCCGCGCATGCGCTAAGCCAGGTCACGGATCGACCACAAAGGCCCCCGTCGGAAGCGACGGGGGCCTTTGTGGTTTTACGGTCTCCGTCGCTCCACCCCACCAGCAACCAGGAGCATGAGATGACCACCATAGCCAATTCGTTCGCGGCCGAACCGGCGCCCGGTCCATACGATACGACCATGGACATCACGCCCAGGCCGGACATCGTTTTCGTGGGGGGGCGCGGTTCGTGGCTGAGTGACAGTGAAGGTCGTTCCTACCTCGATTTCATTCAAGGCTGGGCGGTGAATTGCCTTGGACATTCGCCGCAACCGATCATCCAGGCGTTGGCCCGGCAGGCGGCGCGGCTGATCAACTGCAGTCCGGCATTTTATAACGATCAAATGATTCGCCTCGCGGAATTGCTGGCGCGGCACAGCCGGCTGCACCAGGTCTTCCTCGCCAATAGCGGCGCCGAGGCGAACGAGGGAGCCATCAAACTGGCCCGCAAATGGGGTGCGATACATCGCGATGGCGCCTACGAAATCATCACCATGGACCACGGTTTCCATGGCCGCACGCTCGCCACCATGGCCGCATCCGGTAAGGCCGAGTGGGAACAGTTGTACGCGCCGGCCGTGCCGGGATTCGTTAAAGTACCCCTCAATGACCTGAGCGCGGTCGCGGCGGCGATGACATCACGGACCGTCGCGGTGATGCTCGAACCGATCCAGGGCGAGGCGGGTGTCTTCGAGGCGACCAAACCGTACTTGCGCGCCCTGCGTTCGTTGACCAGCGAGCGTGGCGTGCTGCTCATTTTGGATGAAATCCAGACCGGGATCGGCCGCACCGGGCGGCTGTTCGGTTTCGAGCACGCCGGAATCATCCCCGACATCATGACCTTGGCCAAAGGTCTCGGCGGCGGTGTGCCGTTGGCCGCGCTTGTCGCGCACCGTGACGTCTGCTGTTTCGCGTATGGCGATCAAGGTGGAACGTTTTGCGGCAATCCGCTCATGGCCGCGGCCGGGTGCGCGGTCATCGATGAACTCACGAAGCCCGGGTTCCTGGAACGCGTGGAACAGGCGGGCGAATATCTGGCGAACGGCTTGCGTGACCTGTCGCGCAAGCATGGCCTTGGCGAAGTGCGCGGTCTGGGCTTGTTGCGCGCGCTCGACCTCAGGCACGACATCGCGGCGGACGTCGTCGGCGCGGCGCGGATGCGAGGACTTCTGATCAATGGGCCCCGCCCGGACTCGCTTCGGTTCATGCCGGCGCTGACTGTCACCAATGAGGAAATCGACCGCATGGTCGAAATTCTCGACAATGTGCTGCTGGATGCCTGCGCCG
>Ga0193726_1002938_pt1 | contig 11142 bp, 9 predicted proteins | sample H2c1metaG_FD_144928 | JGI IMG/M metagenome (GOLD analysis project Ga0193726, IMG submission 144928) | Soil microbial communities from a riparian zone of the East river system, Colorado, United States - H2c1 | ecosystem: Environmental > Terrestrial > Soil > Riparian zone | place: USA: East River... | reverse complement strand
TCATCCGCGGTGACTATGGCGAGATTGTCCCTGACCGCTCTTGGATCCCGGAGAACGTCGAATCCGGCGACACTCGCGGTTCCCACATCGGGAAGGATGAGCGTCGACAGGATTTTGAGGAGTGTTGTCTTTCCGGCACCGTTCAACCCGAGAATGCCGAACATCTCGCCATCACGAATGTCCAGATCGATGCGATCGAGCACCAGCATCTGCTGACGTCGGATAGGGTGCCTCACCATCTCCGACAATCCGCGACGCACGGCAAAGCTTTTCGTGAGCTCGTGAATGCTTACGCTGATCGCCTGTCCGGTCGAGCGCTCGGCAGGCACGTTGGCCTGCTCTACGATGTCAATCTCGATCTCGGCTGCGAGCGTCACGTCTATTTCCTCAAGCGGACGCGAGAGAACGCGTCGTGGCGGCTCCCGGTGTGTGCCAGCCGATCATCGTTTCCACGACGTCGTCGACGGCGGACCAATCGCGAGACACACGGAGCTCGAACACCGGAACCGCGCTCGCGATTGCTCCGAGCTGTCTGACGAGTCGGGCCGGATCTTCCCTCCTCACGACCGGCCCGAGCTTGAGATGGGGCATCAGGCCTGCCACCGCTGACGTCGGCTTCATCAGTCGCCGCGTAACGGCGCCATCCGATGCCGCGGGGTCATCCGGAGTCAGCAGGTAGATCGCCGCCAGCGGACACCGCGGAGAATCTGGCCCACCGGAGCCAGACGAGTCATCGCTGGTTCCAGCGGCACGTCGCGTCATCACGAACTTGCCATCGGATTCGCGACGGATTGCGCTCGCCGATGCTACCAGGTGCGATCGGCTGTCCGAGCACAGGCGAATAATGCCATCACTTGGCCAAACGACCGGCGTCGAGCCGGCTTCGACTGGCAGTGTGTCGTCGCAGATGTGCTGAGCTCCGCCCTGAGCCAGGGCGAGCGCCAGCGTCGACTTGCCGGATCCCGATGGGCCGAGAAAAGCTACCGCGCTGCCACCGATACGGACCGCGCTTCCGTGAAGCCAGGTGATCGCCGTGTGATCGACGCAATACAGCAACACTCGCGACACGAAATCAGCGCGAGCACCGTCGAGATCGCCGTTGGGCGCCGGCTCGAAGAGAATTCGCCTTCCTTCCGCGAAGACCTCGAACGAGCCCGTGCACGAGTGAGAGTAGCGAAACCAGCCGTCGCCACGAGTCAGACGAATGCGGCAGGTTGCCGAGAGCGCGACGTCGGATAGAACTTCCGCATCGCGCGATGTCGACAGCGTTCCCAGCCGCAGCGTCCAGTTCGGGACGCTGCTGCGGGTCTCAGCGAGCTCGGGGAAGCTCAGCTCAGAGCGAAGGCAACCGCCGAAGACGAAGTAGTCCGGCATTCAGTCGAGTACCTGGCGGTCGTGGTGAGCGGCGCGGCACGAAGACCCCTTCATCGCGCAATCGCTGACGTGCATGCTTTTCATAGTGGTTCTCTCAAGACGGGTTGAGGCTCCACGCCACACGAGTGTGACGCGCACTGCAGCGTGAGCAGTAGCCGTTGGGAGTGGCAGAACGCCGCTCCCAACGGACTCCTCGCTCACGATGCGTTGCAGGTGTACGAGGTGGAACTGTTCATTATGCAACCGTCAGTGCCATCGGTCGTGAACATATCCGAGAACGCCTGACCGCCGCTTCGGGTCAATTCCCGAAACGTGCCAAGGCGTGCAAGCCTCGGCTTCGCATAGGACGGCATATTCGGGGGTCCCCTCCCCTCATTGCTGGAACTGTACATTGTGCTTCCTCCATGGAAGGCGTCGGGCTGCCTGCCCGACCAAGGTGCGGTCACTTCGACCGCCGAACTGAATGAGAACTGCTGGCGCGAGCGGGGTCTCATACCGCGCGACCCCGACTTCTGCGCGGCCGCATTGAGATACCGACCGCGATGCGGGCTGACAGCCACGATTCTGCTTGAAGAGTGCAATACAGCGATTCGGTGTGCGGATAAGCCGCGCCCTCGACCCGGTAGCGCCCAACCGCGCGCGCGAGCTCGTCCGAATCGATGATTCCAGCGTCGCTGAGCGCGCGCGCAGGCAGCAGCCGCGTGAGCTGCGCGAGTCCATCGTTTCGCATGTGATGCGCGAAGTACGAGGCCAGCGTTCCGCTCTTCGCGTACCGAGGGGCCAGCACCGATTCCGGCAACAGCCCGCGCATGGCGGCCCGCAACAGTCGCTTGTGGTCACCGGCATTGTTTCGCTCTTCCGCTGGTCGTGACAGCGCGAACTCGACGACGCGACGGTCGAGCAGAGGAGACCGAAGCTCGACACCGTGGTCGAGCGCGAACCCCGCCATTTTCGCGTTCACGCGCGCGAAGTACTGGTGCGTAAGGAAGAATTGGGCTTCACGGTCGACCGCAGACGGTCCGACCTGAGCATCCGGTCCGAGCGAAGCGAACCGTTCACCGAGCCCGTGCTCGCGAACAAATCGCTCATCGATCCACGGCGGAGTGGTTCGCTGCATCGATGCGCGGAATGACCTGCTGCCTCGCGCCGCGCGCAGCGCGCTCGTCGTCCAGCGGGGAAGAAGAGGCTGCATGCCGTAGTGAAAGAATCCGCGCAGACCTTCTTTGCCACCATCCATGACGCGCCACTCGCGAAGCGCTTTGGTCACCCGGCCGCGGGCAACCAGATCCGACAGGTAGACTCGTGAAACCTGAAACAGGAAGTCGCCGCCGTAGCCGTCGAGCGCGACCGACGATCCGAGCCCACGGCCCGTTCTTGCCAGAGCTCGTGTAAGTCCCTCGAACGGCGGCGCGAACGGCTCGGCGCTCCAACGCGTGCGGTTGCGGAGCCCCGGAAAGAGCGGCGTCTGCTGCGCGTCGGTCCAATGCGGCGTTACGCCCAGATGGGCCGCGATCTCCGCTATGGTCTCGTCCTCCCGCCCGCTGTCGCCCGGAGGATGGCTGCGGCAGAGAGGAAGCATTGCGGAATTTGTGGCACCACGTCGGGTGCCGTGAACGCCGGCGGCGAAGACCGCCGTTGAATCGCGACCTCCACTCATCCAGACGGCGGTTGGTCCGGTCGAGCTCATTCGCTCGGTCACCGCCGTCGCGAGGAGCTCGCGAAGATGCGCGGCGGCCTCGTCGAATGGCAGCTGTGGGCCCCTGATCGAGGACGGGTACCAGTACCGGCTCGTGACGAGCGGCTCACGTGCGCTCCACTGTGCCCTGTGCCCTGCGCGCAGTGACTGCACGCCGCGCATGCACGTTTCGTCGTCTGATGCGAACAGCAGTCCGGCGGCGTCCGCGCCAACGGCCGCGAGATTCACCTGCGGGTCAAAACCGGGTAGCGCCGCAATCGAATCCAGCGAGGTCGCCACGACGAGCCCATTTCGCCAGGGCGCAAGAAACAGCGGGCGGCGACCGGTGAAGTCTCTCGCGCAGAAGACGCGGCGTGAATGGCGGTCCCAGATCAGGAACGCAAAATCGCCTTCGAGGTGATTGACGCAGTCGGGACCGAACGCCCGAAAGGCGGCGAGAATCAGCTGCGACGGCGATGCGTTCGCGCTTACGCGTTCGCCGAGGGCGCGACACAGATCGGCGATGTAGTAAAGCGTAGCATCGGCAACGACGACGTAGTCATCGTCGACGGCGAAGCTCGGAGGCTGGGACCAGGTCGATGCCGGTCCCGGAGTTCGATGGGCGACGCCAAGCATCGCTGCTGGCTCTGCGTGGACGCGCAGGTTGTCGCCGGCGCGTCCGAGCGCACTCGCGAGCGCGTCGGTGAAAGCGCGCACACCGGGGCCGTACGCGTCCGTGTCGAAGACTCCCAGAATCGCTGTCATCGGTCAGCCGGCAACCGCGGCGAACAGGCTGTTGAAATACTGCGACCACCGGCGCACGCGAGTGACGTGCGATCCGACGCGCCGGAGCCAGCGCATTCGTTGGGGAACTTTGGCGCGCGCATCTGCATCCCACTGCAAGGATTCCTCGTTCACTGACGACCGGGCTTGAAGTGCGAATCCCCACAGGCGGTGGCGCAGTGTGAGGGAGGGGCATGCCCGTTCAGACCGCAACACCAACTGCGCGAAATGCTCTTCGAGCAGGGAGACGAAGGGCTCGTTGATCGGAGGGGCGAGCTGGCTCAGGACTTCTGCAGGCACGGCCAGTCCGGTCAGCGATTGCGCCAGTCGAACCGTCCAGTAGCAACACGAGGTTGCCCGGGTTGCTTTCGCGATTTCAACAAACCGCGCCCACGAGAATTTGCCGGACGATGCCAGGGCGGCGAGATCGCGGAACGCGTTCAGTCCTCCTGACTCGAAGCGGTGGGACCACGCGAAGTGAATCGCGCTGTGGACCGCGTGAACGTGATTCTCCGGAACGCGGACGGTGGTGCCGCCGAGATGGACACTCTGAGCGCTCGATGCGACATATGCGAAATCGAGATCGAAGGGGTGGCCCGGCGGAATCGGAGCAACGTGAATCTCGAGGCGAAGTCCACTGCCGCTGGTGTCGGAAAGCGGGGGCAGGTGATGGTGGTTGTCCCATGCATCGTCGGGATGACCGGTCGAGTCCAGGACCCAGCCATTCAGCTGCATCAGGTCGTGCGCCTCGCGTGCTCGTGCCGGATCGACGAGGATGTCGATGTCGGCCATTGGCCGCTCGGTGAACGAGCGATAGGTGGTAGCTACCATCGCGGCACCCTTGAGCAGGATCACCTCGATCCCCGCGCACGAGAGCGCGCGGAGTGAGTCATCCAGGCGCCGTTCCAGCAGTTTGAGCTTGAACGTCCAGATCAGCGCGAGCCGGCCGATGCGATCACGCTGTTCGGCGGGCACGAGTGCCTCGGGAACGCCGGAGACGCGCTCATCGAGCAGCGTCACCGCGTTCTCGAGAAGCGCGAACGCGGTCAGGCGGTCCCAGTCGACCGGACGCGCGTCACTGATGGACGTGACCCAGGCATCGTCAGCCGGAGGGGTGGCTGCGATCCGCAGGAAAAGGGACGCCTCGAATGAGTCTGGATGCGCGATAATCAACGAAGTTGAAGAACGCCTGTTTGGAAACCCGCGGGTGTGGCCAAGCGCGCCACGATCCTGCACGGGCACAGTTTGCAGCAAGGGTGCCGCCCTGTGCCACCCGTTTTCGAGGTCGCGAGTCCGCGGGTCGCATGCCGCTAAGCCGCTGTCATGACGACGGTTACGAGGGAGGCGCACCTCGAGCGCAGCGAGCCCGCGTCAGTCGCTCAGCGCTTTCACTGTTGTATCAAAGCCACACGATTGTATGGGACGCAACTGTCGGATTCTTTTCAGGGGAGTGAGGCTCCACGCACACGACTCAGGCGCGGCCTCATGCGGTCACGTTGCGCCGGCGCAACACTCGCTTGCGCGTTTTTCCTCTAAGGTAGTGCGCGAGCCTACAAGGGAAGCGTTATCTTGCGCGCGTAAAATGCCTCGGCGTGACCGTCAACCGCACGACATTCCATTCCACGAAGGCGCATCAATCCCAGGAAAGTCTCCTCACTGAACCAGTCCTTGGAGCGCTGCGTGCCGAAAACGGACAGCAACGCGCGAGCCTTGCGAGCCGCTGTTGCCTTGCTCACTGGCACATACAGGTTCGGGCGCCCGAGATCCCCGTCCCACTTCGGAATCTCGTACTCCAGGATCAACTGGCTTCGAAAAGTATTCCAGGTAAGGTCTGACACGACCCGATGGTCCTGATGCCGATCATCTCGCGTGTGGGTGAGGACGATGTCCGGGCGGAACTCGCGGGCGAGGCTTTCGAACGCCTCTTTTATCTCGGCGAACTGAGCCGGAAAGTATCCATCCCGGAATGAGTGGACTCGAACTGCTTCGGCCGCCGCGGGACCCAAAAACTTTCTCGCACCTCGCGCGGCCTCGCGCTCACGTTCCCCCGCGGCACTCCAGACAACCCAGCGGAATTCGGGCCGCGGCCGTCGCGCTGCAAGCTCGAGAATAGTCGCGCCACACCCAATTTCGATGTCATCGGAATGCGCGCCCATGCAGAGGACCTTGAGCCGCTTGCGGCTCGATCCGGCCAGATTGAGTCCGAGCAGCGGGGCCTCCACTATCGTACCTCTTCGCGTTGCGCGTCTGGCGCTCTCCGCAAAGACGGTTGGGGACTGCCAGCCTGCAGCTCCCGTAGCCAGGTCTCGCCGCGAAAATGCGTGTACTGCTCGGCGCGCAGCCTGTCCGCAATTCTGTTCGGCGGCAGAACAACATCGTCGTATGTGAGCACCGCGTCCTTCTTCACTGCGCGCTTGAGACGGCACCCTTCAACCAATCCCTCGGGGAAGTATCGACCGCTGCTCATCTCGTCCGCGTTCACGGCTTCCCCATAGGTCATGTACATCCCGTAGTCGTCGAGCGTCTCGCCGGCATTCAGATCTTTTTTGGCGACCGCGCACACCTCCACCACCGGTCCAGCCAACGGCTTGGCTACCGAATCGCGGAACAATGCAACACGGGCGATGGCGTTGGGCACCTCGAAATGAACGAGGTGGTAAGGGATGAACAACGAATAGAGCGGTCCGTCGCCCATTTTGTACAAACTGAGGTAGTGCTGCTGCTTCGGATCGGGGATCTCTGCCAGGCAGTATACTTTTGTCAGCGGCGTGCCGACCACGTAGTCGACAATTCCTCCGAGCTCGCGCAGCTGGTCGATGTCGTACAAGGATCCGATCTTCATGACATCGTCCCGGTACTCGGCGCCGCGTGACATGCCGCGGGACTTCACCACGAATCCGGTGGCGTTCGCTACGATCGCCTGCTCAAAACTGATCTTCGATCCATCGGCGAAGCTCGTCACCATCGCGGGGTTCTGTCCCCACTTCTCGGCGAAGCCCTTCTGAGTCGTCGGGTTTCGATAAGGGTCCTGAAGACCCTTCACGTTGCCCATGACGCGTGGAGTGAGCCCGAGTCCCTTGGCCCAACGGAAAAGGTTCACCTGAATTCCGGGTTCATCGCCCTCGCACGCGGAGAGGATCACGCCGTGTTTGGCTGCGTAAACCTGAAGGATTGGACCGATTGTGGCGTCGATCTCCGCGTTCATGAGCACCACATCTTTCCCGTGCTCAAATGCCTCGAGAAGAACCCTGGCGCCGAATTCCACGGAGCCCGTCGTGTCGACGATCACATCGATTTGCTCTGAGCGAGCCAGGAGAAGGGCGTCCTCTGTAACGACTGGTTTGCCCGATCGAATGGCGTCCTCGAGCTCACCCTGCGTCGTGGCGGTAACCGCGTTCGGAACTCCCGCGTAGCTGAAGGCCTGAGCGGCGCGTTCGGCCCGCCGATTGAAAATGGCGACCATGCGCATTCCCGGAACGCTGTTGACGATGGAATTGGTCAACCCTTGCGCCATGAAGCCTGCTCCGAGCAAGCCGACGCGAATCGGTTTACCCGCGGCTGCTCTCGCCTGCAACGCGGTATCAACAAGAATCACTGTTTAGAACCTTGTGAGAAGTTTCTCGAGGGTCGCGGCTTCGACTGATACAGATGCGACAGGCGTCAGACGGTCATCCGACGTTTCACTTCGGGCTCGATGTCGGCCAGCGGGCGAAAGGCCCGATCCTTTTCCGAGATCACCGAAGGTGGAAGCGGCCATTCGAGTTTGAGGCGAGGGTCGTCGAATCGCAATCCCCCTTCCGCGTCCGGTGTGTAGAATTCGCCCACCTGATAACTAGTTTCGGTCTTGTCCAGAAGCGCCTGGTATCCGTGAGCGAAGCGCTCCGGAACATAAAGCGCGCGATGGTCGTCCTCACCCAGCTCGACGGATATGTGCTGCATGTAGGTCGGACTCTCGGGACGCAAATCGACGATGATGTCGAGGATCTTGCCGCGAGTGCAGCGAACCACCTTCGTCTCCGCGGCCGGCGGATACTGGAAGTGCATTCCACGCACAGTTCCTCTCTTCGCGTTGAACGCGAGGTTGGCCTGCGCGATGACCGGTTTCAGCCCGTGTGCTTCGAACTCATGCTGACAGAACGCGCGAGCGAAGAATCCGCGTTCGTCCACCCTGCGCTCCAGGTCTATGACATAGGCGCCGCGCAGTTTTGTCTCTGTAAAAATCATTGAATTGTTGTCGATGAACGGATAAAACTTCGACCACCATTGCGAATTCCTCATGTGGCCAGCGCAATGTGTCTGACGAGAAGGTCCCAATGTTAGAAGGAATATGGGATATTAGGCAAGCTGAATTTTCTTCGGGACCGTAACGCTCAACGAAAACCAAGAGTAATCGGAAATGGCTTCAGATCGTGATCGGACTGCAGTGATAGGCGGCGGAATCGTTGGAATCGCAACGGCTCTCGCGCTCGCCGAGCGTGGGCATGCGCCGGTCGTGATGGAGGCGGAAGACGGGCTCGCCCGACATCAGACCGGGCACAACAGCGGTGTCATCCATTCCGGTCTCTATTACAAGCCTGGATCCCTCAAGGCGCGCATGTGCCGCGCGGGACTCGAGGCCATGTACCGCTTTTGCGCCGAAGAAGGCGTACCCACTCGCCGTTGCGGAAAGTTGGTGGTCGCGGTGCGCGCTGACGAGCTGCCTCGACTAGCGACGCTCGAAGAGCGAGGTCGCGCGAATGGTGTCACCCTCATGCGCCTGGCGCCCGCCGAGATCAAGGAGCACGAGCCCGAGGTAGTAGGTGTCGCCGGACTCTGGGTAGATGAGACTGGCGTCGTGGACTACTCCCTCGTAACGGAGGCGATGGCGCGGCGACTGGTTCGGCTTGGCGGCGAGGTGCGCACCGGTCATCGGGTCGCATCGATCGTTCGTGATGGAGGCTCGTTTGTCATCGGGACGGCCGCTGGCGAAATCCGGGCGTCGCGCTTGGTCAACTGCGCCGGCTTGCAGAGTGACCGTGTCGCCCGCCTCGCTGGCCTGCAGCCGGGGGTGCGAATTGTCCCGTTCCGCGGCGAGTATTACGTCCTTCGCGCCGACCGCCGCGATCTTGTGCGTGGGCTGATCTACCCCGTCCCCGATCCGGCCCTCCCGTTCCTCGGTGTCCATTTCACGCGCGGGATCGACGATGTGGTTGAGGCGGGTCCGAACGCTGTGCTTGCCCTCCGGCGCGAGGGCTACTCCTGGGGCGACATTTCAATCACTGATATTGCTGACTGGGCTGCATTCCCCGGCTTCTGGCGAATGGCGCGTGCGCAATGGCGAAACGGGCTCGGAGAGATCAGACGGTCACTGAGTCGCGCGCGCTTTCTAAAGTCGCTGCAGACGCTCATGCCCGCGCTCAGAGACGACGACATTGAACGCGGCGGCAGCGGAGTCAGGGCGCAAGCGGTGGGAGTCGATGGCCGTTTGATCGACGATTTCTTCATCCAGTCGGGCCCCGGTATGCTGCACGTATTGAACGCTCCCTCCCCGGCGGCCACCGCCTCGCTGGCGATCGGACTGGAGGTGGCGAACCGCCTCATCGCGGCCGATTCGGCTTGATCCAGCCGGTCGATTTCGGGCGACTTAACTGGGGCCCGTAACGGGTGTTGTTCGGAATCCAGAACTGTCGGACCGACGCAACACTTTCCCCTAATTAGGGCATCCCGCACTGCCCGTATGCGGCGTTACACCCGGTTTATGGTGGGCGCGTGAGTTGCCCAAGCGTAGCGCTGCACCCGGCATCTGCCGATTCGGGCAAGCTCAGGGGTGCACTACTCGAACCGCCATAAGGAAACGAACATGCTTTCGGTGTTTTTCGAAGGGGTCGCCTAAATGCGCGTCCTGATCACGGGTCACAACGGATACATCGGGTCGGTAATGGCGCCAATGGTGCGCGCGGCCGGCCACGAAGTCGTCGGCTTGGACACCTTCCTGTTCGAAGGAGCAACCTTCGGCAAGAACGGCTCAGGGATCGAGTCGTTGCGAATGGATCTGCGCGATGTAGAGGTCGATGACCTGCGCGGGTTTGACGCCGTGCTGCATCTGGCTGCGTTGTCGAACGACCCCCTCGGCGACGTAAATCCCCAGCTCACGTTCGACATAAATCACATCGGCTCGGTTCGTCTCGCGCAACTCGCGAAAGAAGCCGGCGTCGAGCGGCTGATCTTCGCTTCTTCGTGCAGCCTCTACGGCCTTGCCGGCGATGAGATGCTGACGGAAGAAGCGGCGTTCAACCCGATCACTCCGTACGGCGTGTCAAAGGTTCTCTTCGAGCGCGATGTGGCCAAGCTCGCGGACGATAATTTCAGTCCGACGTTCCTGCGGAATTCCACGGCTTACGGCGTTTCGCCGAGGCTGCGCGCCGACGTGGTCGTGAACAATCTCGTCGCGGTCGCGTTTACCACGGGCGAAGTCGTCATCCAGAGCGACGGGTCACCCTGGCGTCCGCTCGTTCATATCGAAGACATCACCCGTGCGTTCCTCGCGGTTCTGCACGCTCCCCGTGAGCTCGTGCACAACGAGGCGTTCAACGTCGGCCGCTCCGAGGAGAATTATCGGGTGCGCGATCTGGGCGAGCTCGTCGAGCAGGTCGTTCCGGGCAGCAAGGTGCGGTACGCAGAGGGCGGCGGTCCGGATCCACGATGCTACAAGGTCGACTGCAGCAAGATCATGCGCACTCTGCCGGAGTATCAGCCGCAGTGGACCGTCCGTCGCGGAATGGAGCAGCTGCGCGACGCGTTCAAGGCGAACGGTCTCACTCGCGAAGAGCTAAACGGCGACAAGTACTTCAGGATCAAACGCATTCGCTCGCTACAGTCGCAAGGATTGCTCGATGAATCCCTGCGCTGGACGTCGGACGAAAGCCCGGTGCTGGTCGAGAGCGGCGTATGAAGGTCGTGATCTTCTGCGGCGGTCTCGGGATGCGCCTCCGGGAAACCGCCGACGATATTCCGAAACCGATGGTACCGATCGGCCATCGGCCGATCTTGTGGCACCTGATGAAGTACTACGCGCACTACGGTCACAAGGACTTCATCCTCTGTCTTGGTTACAAGTCGGACGCGATCAAGAAGTTCTTTCTCAACTACGAGGAAACCAGCTCCAACGATTTCGTGCTCACAAATGGTGGACGCGACATCGAGCTGATGAATCGGGACATCTCGGATTGGCGAATCACTTTCGCCGATACGGGCGTGAACTCCAACATCGGCCAGCGCCTGATGGCGGTTCGGAATTATCTGCGTGGCGACGAGATGTTTCTCGCGAACTA
>Ga0193726_1002937_pt1 | contig 11149 bp, 8 predicted proteins | sample H2c1metaG_FD_144928 | JGI IMG/M metagenome (GOLD analysis project Ga0193726, IMG submission 144928) | Soil microbial communities from a riparian zone of the East river system, Colorado, United States - H2c1 | ecosystem: Environmental > Terrestrial > Soil > Riparian zone | place: USA: East River... | reverse complement strand
CCCCCAGTACCTTTTCAGCGGCATGGCGGTGCACACGGCCGCCGGGCTGGTCGTTCTCGCAATCGGCCTGCAGTCTGCCTGGAGGCGGTTCGATTGGGCCCGCGTCCCCCTGTTTGCGAGAGAGGACGAGCGGATCACGTTCGTCGGCGCGACGATACTGGCCGCGGGCGCGCTGGCCGCCGGGATCGCGAGCTTCGCCATTCTTCAGGACCGGGTTCAAACCCTGGTCAGCGACAGCGTCCACGCGGCGTTGACGCGCCGGACCGACATGTTCCGGGACTTGATCGAGGTGCGCGAAATCAATGCCCGGATCGCCGCCACCCGGCCTGCGGTGATCCGCAATCTGCGCGCCATCCACGCCGGCCGCGACGACCGCTCGGACCTTGCAAACGTGCAGGCGGTCGTCGAAAGCTTCCTGAAGCAGGGTTTCAGCGCAATTGCCTATCACGACGTCGACGGCAAGGTCATCGCGAGCGGGGGCGCTTTCGTGCAAGCGCCCGCCATGACGGTGACGCTTGCGAGCCCCGACAAGCCGGAGCTGCTCTGGGACGACGGCTTCTTCCTGCGTCACCAAATTCCCCTGCGGGACTCCGCCGGAGAAGTCGGCACGGTGCTCGCCGAGCAGCCGCTCCTCGTGCTGACGCGTCTCGCCCGGAACGTAGTCGGAATGGGCGCGACCGGAGACATGGACTTGTGCGTCCTGCGCGAAGAACAATTGCAGTGCTTTCCCCAGCGACTCAACCCCCGGGCGTTCTCCACCCCGCTGGTGAACGTTAGCGGCGAATCCCTGCCGGCGACCCGCGCCCTGCGCGGAGAGACCGGCGTGATGATCACCCGGGACTACCGGGCGCAGAACGTGGTCGCCGCCTACGGTCCGGTAGGCGATATGGGTCTCGGGATGGTCGTCAAGATCGACGCGGCCGAGATATTTCAGCCGATCCGCGAGCAGCTGCAGCTCGTCATCGGCCTGTTGCTCCTCCTGGTCGCGGGAGGGACGCTGCTGCTGCGCTCCCAGGTCAGGCCGCTCGCGACCAAGCTGGTCGACGCCGAGACCCAGGCGCGTTCGCGGACGGCGGAACTGGAAACCGCCAACAAGGAACTCGAGGCGTTTTCGTATTCAGTTTCGCACGATCTGCGTTCGCCGCTGCGCCACATCGACGGTTTTGCGGAGTTGATGGCGGAGGAGTGCGGGCCGGCTTTGAATGCCGACGGCCGGCGTTACCTTGGGGTTATTTCAGAGTCGGTGAAGCAGATGGGCAAGCTGATAGATGACTTGCTTTTGTTTTCCCGAATGGGTCGCGTCGGGATGCGGCAGACCCGGGTCAGCATGGCTGAGCTGGTGAAACAGGCGTTGCGAGAGCTGGCCGGCGACGCCAAAGACCGGAATATCGAATGGGAAATTCATTCCTTGCCCGATGTGCAGGGAGATTCTTCGATGCTGAAACAAGTCTGGATCAACTTGCTCTCAAATTCGATCAAATATACACGTCCGCGTGATTTGGCGAAGATCGAAATCGGGTGCAGCAAGAGGAATGGCGAATGGGAATTCAGCGTGCAGGACAATGGAGCGGGCTTCGACATGAAATACGCCGAGAAACTGTTCGGGGTGTTCCAGCGGCTGCATCGGGCGGAAGAATTCGAGGGCACAGGCGTGGGCCTTGCCAACGTGAGCCGGATCGTCGCTCGCCATGGCGGGCGAATCTGGGCTCAGGCGAAAGTCGATGAAGGAGCAATTTTCTATTTCACCCTTCCCAACTCCGAAAGGGAATAGTTTATGACGAAGCTAAGGCCGATTCTTCTCGCTGAAGATAATTTGAAGGACATTGAATTGGTCCTTGCCGCCCTAAAGAAAAACAATCTCGCCAACGAAGTCGTCGTCACCCGCGACGGCGCCGAAGCGCTGGATTATCTTTACCGGCGGGGACAATTCCAATCCCGAGGCGATGGGCTTCCGATCGCGATGTTTCTCGATTTGAAAATGCCCAAAGTGGACGGGCTGGAAGTGCTCAAGCAGATAAAGGGTGACGATGCGCTCAAGATCATACCGGTAGTGATGTTGACCTCGTCGCGCGAGGAAACCGACCTGGTGAAAAGTTACCGGCTGGGAGTCAACGCTTACGTGGTCAAACCCGTCGGTTTTCAGCAATTTGTCGACGCCATAAAACAGACAGGCATGTTTTGGGCCGTCGTCAACGAACCACCTCCTCCGGCGACGGGTTGAGGCGACCGAATCCCGGACAACATGGCCGAGCCATTCAAGATTCTGCTTGTCGAGGATGTCGAGCGTGACGCAGAGTTGGCGTTCCGTGAACTGAAACGCGCCGGACTCGTCTTTCAAAGTCGCAGAGTGGAGACTGAGTCCGACTTTCGGCGCGAGCTCAAGGAGTTTGAACCCGACATCATCGTGTCGGATTTCTCGATGCCACGCTTCAGTGGGAGGGAAGCGCTCACGATTGCGCGCGAATCGGAAGCGGAAATCCCGTTCATCTTCGTGTCCGGAACGATCGGCGAAGACGTTGCGGTCGAGGCAATGAAGGGCGGCGCCAACGACTATGTCATGAAAAACAATCTCGCGCGACTTGGCCCGGCGATCGAGCGCGAGTTGCGCGAGGCGAAAGAGCGACAGAGACGAAAATTCGCGGAAGCGGCCTTGCTAGAGAGCGAAATAAAATATCGAGAACTCATAGAGCAGGCTTCGGACGGTATCTTTGTCACCGATAGGGAGGGCAACTTCCTCCTGGTCAATGCTCGTTATTGCGAGATGCTGAAATACAGCGAAGACGAGCTGCTTCGACTCAGCGTTGCAGACACTTACCCGGAGGGGGAAAGGGAGCATTTGTCGCAGCGCATCGCACAGCTCCGCGAGTTGAAGAGCAGACTGTTCGAGCGGTTGATGCGGCGCAAGGATGGCACCTCCTTTCCGGTCGAGATCAGCGTCAGGTATCTTGAAAAAGGCACACACCAGGGGATCGTGCGTGATATCACCGAGCGCAAAGAGGCGGAGGAAAAGATTCGGCGCCTCAACCGGGTCTATGCGGTGCTGAGCGGGATCAACACGCTTATCGTGCGCGTGCGCGATCGACAGGAGCTCTTCGACGAGGCCTGCCGCATCGCGGTCGAGGACGGAAACTTCGGCATGGCCTGGATCGGCGAGCTCGACCGGACCACGCTCGACGTTACGCCGGTCGCCTGGAAGGGCATGGACGAAAGCGCGACGTCCATGAAGGCGAGCGCGCGCGACGATATTCAGGAAGGACAGGGGATTGTGGGCCGCGCAATCCGCGGGAAAAAGCCCGTGATCACCAACGACATCAGCGCTGATCCCGGAGCCGGCGGATCGCGGCGCGATGAGGCGCTGCGCAAGGACTTCCATTCCATCATCGCCATGCCGTTGATGGTGGAGGGCGAGGTCGCGGCTACGCTGACGCTGTTCGCCAGGGAGCGAAACTTCTTTAGCGAAGACGAGATGAAGCTGCTGACCGAGCTGGCCGGCGACATTTCGTTCGCGCTCGATCATCTGGCCAAAGCCAAGCAGATCGAATATCTCGCCTATCACGACACGCTGACGGGCTTGCCGAACCGGCCGCTGTTCCTGGAACGCCTGTCGCAGGCGCTGCGCGCCGCCGCCCAGTCGTCGAGCCGGCTCGTGCTCACGATCGGCGACGTCAAGCGCTTCCGGCAGATCAACGAAACGCTTGGACGGCACGCGGGAGACGAGTTGCTGAAGCAGATCGCGGCGCGCCTGCCGAAAAACATGCGCAACCCCGAAAATCTCGCGCGTATCGCGGGCGACGGCTTCGCCACATTCCTGCCGGACATCCAGGATCTCTCGGAGGTCTCGCACCGCATGGAAAACCTCCACACCGAAGCATTCCGGCAACCCTTTCTGATCGAAGGTCAGGAATTGATGGTTTCCATGGCGATCGGCATTGCGATCTATCCCAGCGACGGCGGCGACGCGGAAACATTGTTCCGAAACGCCGAAGCTGCGCTCAAGAAGGCCAAGGCCTCGGGCCAGACCTATCTATTCTACGAACCCTCGCTCAACGCGAAGGTGGCGGATTCGCTCAGGCTCGAGAACAAGCTGCGCCACGCCATCGAGGCCGAGCAGTTCGTGCTGTACTACCAGCCGAAGGTGGATTCGAGGAGCGGATCGATCGCCAGCGTCGAGGCGCTCATCCGCTGGCAGGATCCCGAGACGGGCCTCGTGCCTCCGGGCCGGTTCATCCCGCTTCTCGAGGAAACAGGGATGATCCTGGAAGTGGGCTTATGGGCGATCCGCAAGGCGCTCGCGGACCACGGCCGCTGGCGCGCGGCGGGCCTCCGCGCTCCGCGGATCGCAGTGAACGTTTCGACGATCCAGCTGCAGCAGAAGGACTTCGTCGAGATCGTGAAATCCGTCATCGGCGAAAGTCGCGCTTCGAACGAAGCGCACGGAGGCGGGCTGGATCTGGAGATCACCGAAAGCCTCATCATGAGGAACATCGGGGAGATTATCCCGAGGCTCAAGGCGCTGCGGGAGTCGGGCGTGGAGATCATGGTGGACGACTTCGGCACCGGCCACTCCTCGCTCGGCTACCTCGCCCGGCTCCCTATTACCGCGCTCAAGATCGACCGCTCCTTCGTCGAAACGATGTCGAAAAATGCGGAAAGCATGACCATCGTCTCGACTATCATCTCGCTTGCGCATTCGCTCAAACTGAAGGTGATCGCCGAGGGCGTGGAGACGGAGGAACAGGCGAAGCTGCTGCGGCTGTTCAGGTGCGACGAGCTCCAGGGCTACCTTCTCGGCCGGCCCGCACCCTTCGACTCCGTGACCGCCCTGCTGCCGAAAGCAAACTAGATTGCCCCGGCGGCGCGAGGCGTCCGAAACCTGCAAGCATGCCTGAGCGATGCGCCGCGCGGGCCGATTCGATAGAATTGGCCCGAACATCTGCAGAAAATCCATGGTCGACGACATCCCCGGACTGCGCCGCATCCTGAAAACGAACAGGGTGATCGCGGTCGTCGGCCTTTCGGGCGACTGGTTCCGGCCGAGCTACTTCGCGGCGAAATACATGATCGAGCACGGCTACACCGTGATTCCCGTGAATCCGAAGTACGACGCCATCCTCGGACAGAAAAGCTACAAGTCGCTGCGCGATATTCCGGTGAAGGTGGGCATCGTCGATTGCTTCAGAAAAACCGAAGACATCATGCCGATCGCCGAGGACGCGATCGCGATCGGCGCGAAAGTGCTGTGGCAGCAACTCGGCGTCCTGAACTATGAGGCTGCGAAGAAGGCCGAGGCGGCCGGGCTCGAAGCGGTCGTGGACCGCTGCGTGAAGATCGAGCACGCGCGCCTGTTCGGCGGCTTGAATTGGTGCGGCGTGAACACGAAGGTCATCTCCGCAAAACGGCCGCAATGGCTGTCGTACTGAGCGCGACAATCCATGGCTGACCGCAAATTCGGCATCGAAACGCTGGCGCTGCACGCAGGGCAGATCCCCGATCCGGCGACAGGCTCGCGCGCCGTGCCGCTGTATCAGACCACGTCCTACGTTTTCGACTCGGCCGATCACGCGGCAAGCCTCTTCAATCTGCAGACTTTCGGCAACGTTTACACGCGGCTCTCCAATCCGACCACCGCCGTGTTCGAGGAGCGCGTCGCGGCGCTCGAAGGCGGGCGCGCCGCCGTGGCGACCGCCACCGGGCAGGCGGCCGAGATGACCGCGATCCTCACGCTGTGCGAAGCGGGCGACCACATCGTTTCGGCTTCGACGCTCTACGGCGGCACCTACACGCTGCTCGAAGTGAACCTCCGGAAGCTCGGCATCGAAACGACCTTCGTCAATCCCGACGACCCGGAGAATTTCCGCCGCGCGATCACGCCGAAGACCAAGCTGCTCTATGCCGAGACCCTCGGCAATCCGCTTATCAACATCGTCGATCTCGAGGCGGTGGCGAAAATCGCACGCGAGGCGGGCGTCCCGTTCATGGTGGATAACACCGTGCCCTCGCCATATCTGTGCCGCCCGTTCGAGTGGGGCGCGGACATCGTGGTGCATTCGGCCACCAAATACATCGGCGGACACGGCACGACCATGGGCGGCGTCATCGTGGAATCCGGAAAATTTCCCTGGGCGGACGAGAAAATTCGCGACAAGTTTCCCGGCATGCACGAACCCTCGCGCGGCTATCACGGCGTGCGCTTCTACGAGACTTTCGGCGATTTCGGTTACACCATGCGCGCGAGAATGGAGACGCTGCGCACTTTCGGCCCGACGCTCTCGCCTTTCAACGCGTGGCTGCTGCTGCAGGGACTGGAGACTCTTCCCGTTAGGATGGACCGGCACTGCGGGAATGCGCTCGCCGTGGCGAAATTCCTCCAGGACCACCCTCGCGTGGCGTGGGTCAACTACCCGGGTCTGCCCAGCAACAAGTACCACAAGCTCGCGCAGAAATATCTGTCCAAAGGAGCAAGCGGTCTTTTGAATTTCGGCGTGAAGGGCGGAGCGAAGGCGGGCGAGAAATTCATCGAGGCGGCGACCTTCATGAGCCATCTCGCCAACATCGGCGACGCCAAGACCCTCATCATCCATCCGGCCTCGACCACGCACCGGCAGATGTCCGAAGACGAACAGGCGAAAGCCGGGGTCACTCCTGACATGATTCGCATTTCGGTCGGACTGGAAACGCTCGACGACATCCTCTGGGACATAGATAATGCGCTTTCGGCCACGGCCGAGGCCTGAATCCGACGAAAGAACGAAAGAAATGCTCCAGCGAACCGCAAAACCGATCGCATTCGACACGCCCTACCCGACCCACCGCCGCCCCACGCTTGCAAGAAACGTGGTCTCGACCTCGCAGCCGCTCGCCGCTCAGGCGGGCCTGCGCATGCTGCTCGCGGGAGGTAACGCGGTCGACGCCGCGCTCGGCGCTGCAATCACGCTCACGGTGGTCGAACCGATCTCCAACGGCATCGGCAGCGACGCGTTCGCCATAATCTGGGACGGAAAGCAGCTGCACGGCCTGAACGCCTCGGGGCGCGCGCCGGCCGCGTGGACGCCGGAATACTTCAAGGGTCAGAAGGAGATGCCCTCGCGCGGCTGGAACAGCGTGTCGGTCCCAGGTTGCGTTTCTGCCTGGGTGGAGTTATCGAAGAAATTCGGCAAGCTCCCTTTCGAAAAACTCTTCGAGCCCGCGATCGAGTACGCGGCCAGCGGATTCCCGGTTTCACCCTTCATCGCCGAGCGCTGGAACCCGCAGGTGCCTGAGCTGCGCAGCCAGCCCGGCTTCGCCGAAGCATTTCTGCGCGACGGCCGCGCCCCGCGTGCAGGCGAGATTTTCCGCTTCCCGGACCAGGCAAGGACCCTGGAGAAAATCGCCGCCACGAAAGGCGAAGCGTTCTACCGCGGCGAGCTCGCCGAAAGAATCGAGGCGTACGCCAAGGCGACGGGTGGCGCGATGACCCGCGCCGATCTCGCCGCGCACACGAACGACTGGCCGGGCACCATCAGCCAGGACTACCGCGGGCTCACCGTGCACGAGATGCCGCCGAACGGCCAGGGTATCGCCTGTCTTGCGGCGCTCGGCATCCTCTCGCACTTCGACCTCGCCGATCAGCCGGTGGATTCCGCCGACAGCGCGCATCTTCAGATCGAGGCGGTGAAGCTCGCGCTCGCCGACGCCCACCGTTTCGTCGGCGATCCGAAGGCGATGCAGATGACGCCGAAGCAGCTTCTCGATCCCGATTACCTCAAGTCGCGCGCCAAACTCATCGACACAAAGCGCGCGCAGGACTTCGGCGCGGTTTCGCCGCCCAAGGGAGGCACGGTGTACCTCACCGCGGCGGACGCGAGCGGCATGATGGTGTCGATGATCCAGTCCAATTTCATGGGTTTCGGCTCGGGCGTGGTCGTGCCCGGCACCGGGATCAGCCTGCAGAACCGCGGCTCGGGTTTCGTTCTCACGCCCGGCCACCCCAACCAGGTGGCGCCGGGAAAGCGCCCTTTTCACACGATCATCCCGGGTTTCGTCACGCGGAACGGCGCGCCCGTCATGAGCTTCGGGCTGATGGGCGGCAGCATGCAGGCGCAGGGCCACACCCAGATGATGGTGCGCATGGCCGACTACGGCCAGGGGCCGCAGGGCGCGATCGACGGGCCGCGTTTTCGGGTCGTGCAGGGCCTGGATGTCACCTTCGAGGACGAGTGGCCCGAGGCGACGATCGCGGACCTCGCCGCACGGGGCCATCACGTGATGAAGCTGCCAGAAGACTATAACGCCTTCGGCTGCGCCCAGATCGCGCACCGGCTCGAGGACGGCTATCTTTGCGCCTCCGACGCCAGGCGCGACAGCCTTCCCGTGGGATTCTGAAGCGACGGATCGCGGCCGGCGCCGCGCCGCCTAGGGTAAGGAGGCGCCTTGCGCGCCCGCCGTCCTGGGCTCCAAGGCTTTTACGAGCGCAGCCCGCGCGAACATGTTCGCCGCCGGGTCGTCTATCGTCTGATAGGTCCGCACGATGCGCTGGACGGAATCGAATCCGGCCTTGTCCAGGCGTCCCTGCTCGTAGAAGAGGGACGCAGTGACCATGATCCCGAGCCGCTCCACGACCGGACTCTGGTTGATCACCGGAGTGGCGGTGGCCTTTTCCAGATACTGCGCGTAGAACTCCGACCACTTGAGCTTTCCCGATTCTGCGAGGGGCTCGTTCTTCCTCACCCAGTTGTCGACGTCCTGGATGCCGTAGGTTTCGCTGAACATCGCGCAGCCGCACAGCCACAGGGCGACCATCGCGGTCGCGGCGCTGTGCGTGAAGATGCTTGGGAAGCGGCTCATCGTGGATCCCAATGGTAACTCACCCGCGGAGCACGATGCCAAGCATCGCGGGTAAAATGCATCCGGTTCCGGCCGCAAGCATCCTTCAAACGGGAAATCTCATGAACAAAATCCACAATCCAAAATCGGTCGCCGCTCCGATCGGCGTGTACTCGCACGGCATAGAAGTGCCGCCCAATGCACGCTGGCTCCACGTGGCGGGCCAGATCGCGGTGCGCCCCGACGGGTCGGTTCCCGCCACCATCGAAGAGCAAAGCGAGGTGGTATGGCAGAACATTCTCGCGGTGCTGGCCGACGCCGGCATGGGCATGGGCGACGTGGTGAAAATCACCTCGTTTCTGACGCGATACGAGAATTTCCCGAGGTTCGCCCAGGTTCGCGCAAAATTCCTCGGCAGTCACCGACCAGCCTCCACGCTGCTCGTGATCTCCTCCCTCGCGAAGCCGGAGTTCCTGGTCGAAGTGGAAGCGATCGCGGCAAAGGCGTCGGCGCCGGGCAAGCCCACTCGACGTCCTTCCGCGCGCCGCACGGGCAAGGCGAAGCGGCGCGCCAAGCGCTGACCCTTTTCGCACCGAGAGGCATCCGCTCATGCTGAAGCTTTGGGGCAGGATCAACTCGATCAACGTGCAGAAGGTGTTGTGGGCGCTCGACGAGTTGAAAGTTCCCTATGAGCGCAGCGATGCCGGAATGCAATTCGGCGTCGTGAACGAACCTTTCTACCGCAAGATGAATCCAAACGGGCGCGTGCCGACGATAGAGGACGACGGGTTCGTGCTGTGGGAATCGAACGCGATCGTGCGGTATCTCTCTGCAAAGCACGGCGCGGGCACGCTCTCGCCGAACGACGTCCGTCAGCGCGCCGACGCCGAGCGCTGGATGGATTGGACCACGAGCACCGTCGCGCCGGCGCTCACACCCGCATTCTGGGGTCTCATCCGCACGCCTCCTGAAAAGCGCGACATGGCGGCCATCGAAGCCGAAGCGGAAAAAGTCGCCCAGGCCTTTCAGGTGCTCGATCAGAGCCTGGAGGGGCGCGATCACGTCGCCGGAAAATCGTTCACCATGGGCGACATCCCACTGGGGACGTTCGTCCATCGATGGTACGCGCTCGCGGTGAAGCGCCCGAAGCTGGCCCGGGTCGAAGCTTACTATCTAAGGCTGCAGCAGCGGGCGCCGTACAAGAAACACGTCATGCTGCCGCTCAGCTAACGAGCTGTTGAAAAAGGGGGCATCTACAGCCTACTGACGGATCAGGGCGGCGAGCCGCGCCTCGCGTTCCGGTCCGTCCAGCTTGGACAGCTCGCGCACGGCAGCATAAAAGACCGGCAGATCGTCGTGTTTTTGGGCGAGCAGTGCGCGGAACGCAGGCACGAGCTCCGAGTAGCTCGCGACCGATGCGAGCAGCGCATTGTTCACCCCGTGCGAGAACATCCGGTCGTAACCGGCAAAGCCGCCCCATGAAGTCTTGAGCGCCAGGTACTCGTCGTGCATCTCCGATAGGATGCGCTTCTTTCCCGCGCGCTTTTCTTCGGGCTCGCCCGGCCGATCGTAGAATACGGCGAGTCCCCTGCGGTACCTGATCACGAGAGCGATGAATTCCGTGCGCCTGCGCCGGGAGTCCTCGTAGGCCGCGCGCTGCGCGGGCGTTCCCTCGCGTTCGAGCCAGCGGTGTACCCCTTCGTCTTCCACCGTCACGGCGAAGGATTCGTTGAACATCGTGTCGCCTTTCACGTAAGCGACCTGGTGGGCGAGCTCGTGAAATACGATGCGCGCGATTTCGGGCTCCGGGAACCGGATGAAAGTCGAGAGCACCGGATCGCTGAACCAGCCGAGCGTCGAATACGCCGGAACGCCGCCGATGTAGACATCGTAGCCCTTGTCGGCAAGCGAGGCCGCCTGCCGCTGCGCATCCTCCTCCGAGTAAAAGCCTTGATAGCTCACGCACCCGGCGAAAATAAAGCACGACTCGACGGGCCTCACCGAGAATTCGGGCGCCGCAAATACATTCCAGACCACGTAGGGCCGGCCGATATCGGCGTAACGGCGGTAGCTGTCGTTGTCCGGAAGTGCGAGTTCGCGGCTGGCGAATGCCCGAATGGCGAGCACCTTCGCCAGTTTTGCGCGAAGCGGTTCGGGCGTGTCCGCCACACGCATGCGTTCCTCGATCGGAACCGCGAGCCGCATCACCTCCAGGTGCCCGCCCACCGCCTGTGCATAGTATTCGAACGAGACGCAGCCCGAGACCAAAAGCAGGGGGACGAGAGCCGCGAGCCGCTTCATCGCCGGAATGCGCCGGTCCTGAGAAACGCGGCGGTCTGTCGCGCGA
>Ga0193726_1002936_pt1 | contig 11151 bp, 11 predicted proteins | sample H2c1metaG_FD_144928 | JGI IMG/M metagenome (GOLD analysis project Ga0193726, IMG submission 144928) | Soil microbial communities from a riparian zone of the East river system, Colorado, United States - H2c1 | ecosystem: Environmental > Terrestrial > Soil > Riparian zone | place: USA: East River... | reverse complement strand
GTTAATTGAAATATTAGAGGCTGAAGGCGTTAAAACTGATACCATTATAAAAGATAACTCAAGACCCACCACGATTAAAACCCGTGTTTTAGCCGGACGGCATCAGCTGGTAAGGATTGATAAGGAGGTTACTGACGCAGTTTCCGTTTTAATAGCTAATGAGCTTACTGATAAGCTTATTGAAGTAATTGATAATGCAGATATTATCATTTTCTCCGATTATAATAAAGGTCTATTTTCGCCGGCGCTTACTCAACGGCTTATAAAAATTGCCACCGACCATAAAAAAAAGGTAATTATTGATCCTAAAGGGCTTAATTACGAAAAATATTACGGCGCTTATTTAATAAAACCCAACAGGAAAGAACTTGCCGAAGCAGCTAAAACCGAATCGATAAAAAACATTGAAGAGTTACAGGAAGCGGCGAAAACCATTTTTGAACAAACTCAAACCACTTATTTAGTTGTAACTCTTTCGGAAGAAGGCATGGCAATTATTACTGAGCAAACCAGTAAATTACTACCCGTAAAAGCAACGGAGGTTTTTGATGTTACCGGTGCAGGCGATACAGTTATAGCTGCTATTGCTTATTTTATAGCATCCGGATTCACTGTTGAGGAGGCTTGCGATCTTGCCAACCACGCCGCAGCAATAGTGGTAAGGCATGTAGGCAGTGCAACTACTACAATTGATGAAATTATAAAAGACATGACTGAATAGTTTATTGGTTCACTTGTTCAATAGTTCATTGGTATATTTGCGGCAGCTAATCTTAAATTAATAAATACGTATTTCGAAAATTAAATCCGAAATCGAAATTCCGACATCCGAAATAAAAAAATGGTTATTGAAGAACTAAACGATCATCAGCAGCTTATAAAAAAGGTAATTGAACAACTCTCGGGCGATATTGAAAAAGCCTGCGAAATGATCGTATCTGCAATACAAAACGGCAATAAGGTGTTAACGGCCGGCAACGGTGGCAGTGCTGCTGATGCGCAGCACATTGCAGCCGAATTGAGCGGCCGCTTTGTTAAACACCGTAAAGCTTTGCCAGGTATTGCATTAACAACTGATACGTCGGCGTTAACTGCTATAGCTAATGACTACGGCTACGATCATGTCTTTTCAAGACAGGTAGAGGCATTAGCACAACCGGGTGATCTGTTTATCGGTATTTCAACAAGCGGCAACAGCCAGGGAATCTTGAATGCATTTGAAACTGCCAGGAATTTAGGCTGTAATACATTGGGGCTTTCCGGCTGGACCGGCGGCAAAATGAATGGCCTGTGCGATTTAAATGTTATTGTACCATCTGAAATTACGGCACGCATCCAGGAAATGCACATTTTGATAGGGCATATTCTTTGTAAAGCCGTTGATGACTTATTTTAACCTTACTTACCATAAGACTTACGAAGTTTAAAAACTTCGTATTTAGAAAAAGAGTTATTAAAGAAGATCCAGCCTCTAACTGAGCTGAAAACCATGGTTAATACATGGCAGAAGGAAGGCAAAAAAGTTGTTTTTACCAATGGTGTTTTCGACCTGCTTCATATTGGCCACGTTACTTATTTAGCAAAAGCTGCCGAATTAGGCGATAAGCTAATCATCGGTTTGAATACCGACAGTTCAGTTAAACGCATAAAAGGCGAAAGTCGCCCGATAAATGATCAAAACAGCCGGGCTGCATTATTGGCCTCTCTATTTTTTGTAGATGGTGTTGTTTTGTTTGATGAAGACACGCCACTTAACTTAATCAGTTATTTGTTACCTGATATATTGGTAAAGGGCGCCGACTATTCCATTGAAAATATTGTGGGAGCCAAAGAAGTTATAGCAAATGGCGGCGAAGTAAAAACCATTACTTTTGTTAAGGGTTATTCATCAACCTCAATTATTAAAAAGATAAAAGAAAGAGAATTATAAAATGATAAGCGGACTTTGTAATAAGGTGTTTTTAAAGGCGATATATGATTATCATTTATATAATGATATAAACGCGCATTACGAAAATCCTTATGAAGTAACCTCATTTGAAAACCTGCTTTACACCAAATGCTGGATAGATGCTGCCCAATGGCATATGGAAGATGAGATCCGCAACCCGGTTATTGACCCTGTTGTGGCTTTGAAATGGAAACGCCGGATTGATAAATCTAACCAGGAGCGTACAGACCTGGTTGAAGAAATTGACAGCTATTTCCTTAATAAATATAAGGATGTTAAGCCTGTTAATTCGGCTCGTATAAATACCGAAAGCCCCGCATGGGCTATTGACAGGCTCTCAATTCTTGCATTGAAGATCTATCATATGCATGAAGAAAGCATCAGACCAAATGTTAGCGAAGCAGATCTGGATCAGCGCAAAACAAAACTGGCTATCCTTTTACAACAGCAAACAGACCTTTCACTGGCAATTGACGAGCTGATTGAGGACATCCAAAAAGGCGAAAAGTACATGAAGGTTTATCGCCAGATGAAAATGTATAATGACCCTGGGCTGAACCCTGTTTTGTATAACAACAAAAAATAATGCCTGCACCAAAGCATATATTGGCTGTACGTTTTTCGGCAATGGGCGATGTGGCTATGACAGTTCCCGTTATAAAAGCCTTGCTAAATCAAAACCCCGAACTAACAATTACTTTTGTTTCGAGACCTGAATTTGTTGATTTTTTCAAAGACATTCCCCGGCTCACCTATTTTTCAGCCGACCTGAATGTTGATTATAAAGGGTTTGCAGGAATAGTAAAGTTATTCAGGGTGCTCAATAAAGCTGCAAAATATGATGCCCTTGCCGACCTGCACGACAATTTAAGAACCAAACTATTAAGAAAACTCTTCCGCCTTTCGGGACTGACTTATGCCTATATTGATAAAGGCAGGGCAGATAAAAAACTATTAACCCGTTTCCCTGATAAAACGCTGAAACCGCTTAAATTAACAACAGAGCGTTATGCAGATGTATTTGAAAAGATAGGGATCCAGGTAAAGCTTGATCATCAACTGATAAAAAATCCGAAGCGGCTTACTGATGAAATACTTGCCTTAACCGGCGAAAAAAACAAGCCCTGGATAGGCATAGCTCCTTTTGCAAAACATAAGGGCAAAATTTATCCATTGGAGCGCACTGAAGAGGTTATTAAACTATTAAATAATAAGGATCTAAATTTATTCCTTTTTGGCGGCTCGCTACTTGAGGAAGAAATTTGCTTGCAATGGCAACAAAATTATAATACTGTTACCTCATTGGTTAGGCGCATAACAATGGAACAGGAGCTTGCACTGATAAGCAACCTTGATGTGATGATGAGCATGGATTCGGCAGGAATGCACCTTGCATCGTTGGGAGGCATTCCTGTTGTTTCTGTTTGGGGCGCTACGCATCATTATGCAGGCTTTTTAGGTTATGGCCAGTCAGAAAGCAATATAGTTGCCGATGATATTGAGTGCAGGCCGTGTTCAATTTATGGTAACAAACCCTGCTTCCGCAAGGATTATGCCTGTTTATACAATATCCGGCCTGAAACAATTGTTAACAGCCTGAGCAAATTTATAAGTTAAAAAACATGCCCTGTCAATAAAAAGAAACCACTTTATTTAAAACAATTTATATAAAAATAACCTTCATTTAAATACCAATTAATTGTAATTTGTAACGTTTTTATTTAGACACCAATTGCACGAATTTATTCGGATTTCACGAATTAATGATTTATATAATTCGGTCAAATTCGTGATCATTAGTTAACATCGCCATGAAAAAGTTATTGCTAATACGACATGCCAAAGCGGAAAAAGATACCGCAGTTAAGGATTTTGACAGACCGTTAAAATATATCGGCATGCAGGATGCTGCTTTTATGGCTGACAGAATTAGAGATAAGTCTATAATTCCGGAACTGATTATAACCAGTCCCGCTTTAAGAACCAAAACTACTGCCGAAATATTTACTGAACATTTGAGTTTACCACAGGCAGGAACAAAAAAAGCCATATATGAGGCCAGTGAAAAGACCTTATTAAAGGTAATTAATGAATTTCCTGATGAGTGCGATTTTATCGGGCTTGTTGGGCATAACCCTGGCATAGCCTATATCCTGCAATATTTAACCGGTGAAACCAGGGAAGTTCATACCAGTACAGTCGCACTAATTGATTTTGAGATAGATGACTGGGCTTCGGCCAGCAAAGGATTAGGTAAATTGGTTTACTATAGTTCGCCTAATGAATAATTAGTCATTAGGCATTGGTCATTTGTAATTAATAGTGTAATATATAATGAGTGGTGTCTGTCCTGAATTTATCACTAACTTGTATAGCCAATGACCAATGACCTTCCTTAAGAGATACAATAAGTCTTCCCAGGTAACGACCTGATATACCCCTGCATTTCCATATTCAACAAATTCATAGCCAGCTTACTGGTTGGCATACTGGCTTTTATCGACAGGTCATCAATAGCCAGCGGCCCGTTATTTTCTTTTATAAAATTAAATATAAGGCTTTCGTCTGATGACAGATCAAGCGGCAATACAAATTGCTCAATAACCCGCTTTGAACTATCTCCTTTTTCCCAGCCTAAACTATAGGCAAGATCGGCAGTACAGGTAAGCAACTGAGCTTTATTGTTGCGGATCAGGAAGTTGCAGCCCTCAGAAAACTCATCCCCCAGCCTTCCCGGGAAAGCAAAAACATCCCTGTTATATGAGTTTGCAATCTCGGCAGTGATCAATGCACCACCCTTTATACTGGCTTCTATTACAATTGTAGCATCTGCTATGCCGGCTACTATCCGGTTACGTTGCGGAAAATTCTCCCTGTCGGGTATAGTTCCTGACGGATATTCTGATAACAAGCCTCCGTTTTCCAGCATCTTTTCGGCAGTGGCCCTGTTTTGGCTCGGATACATCCTATCCAGCCCATGCCCTACCACACCTACTGTTGATACGTTTTGCTTTAAACACTCTTTATGCACAGCAACATCAATACCCAATGCAAGCCCGCTTACTACCACCACATTATGTTGTTGCAGTTCCTCAACCATTTGGCGGCACAGCTGTTTGCCGTATTCGGTTGCGTTACGGGTGCCAACAATGCTTACAATGTGCTGCGTATTAAGGTCGGCATTGCCTTTGGCATATAGCAATACGGGCGAATCACTACAATTTTTTAACCGTTTGGGATATTTGGCGTCGGTATAAAATATAACCTCTATCCCATTCCTTTCAATAAATTTCAGTTCATCTTCAGCCTTTTTAAGCGCAACACCAAAATCGAGCTGACTAACCGTTTTCTCCCCTATTCCCGGCACTTTTAACAGTTTAACTGCCGAAGCACTGAATACCTTTTCAGCATCACCAAAATGAGCTACCAATGATTTGGCTAAAGTAGGGCCGATATTTTTTACGAAAGTTAAGGCAACACGATGAAGTAGTGACATATTTAAGCTATTAGCGGTTAAATTATCATTACCGCATTATCCCTCTAAAATATAAAAATCCTAACAATTTTAGCAAAAAATATAAAACTGTAAAAATAGTTTGCAAACTATAAAAATAGTTTTACCTTTACCTAACTATAAAAATAGTTTACTATGAACATTAAGGAATTAACAAAAGCCGAAGAGCAGGTAATGCAGATCTTATGGCAACTAAAGGAAGCCATTGTAAAAGATATTATTGAAGAAATGCCCGATCCTAAGCCTGCTTATAACACTGTTTCCACGGTTGTAAGAGTGCTGGAAGGTAAAGGATTTATTGACCATAAAGCTTATGGCAACTCGCATGTTTACTTCCCGGCTATAAGCGATGATGAGTACAAGAAGTTCACTTTTGATAAAATGATGAAGAACTATTTCAGTAATTCATACAAAAGCCTGGTATCATTTATAGTTGATGAAAAGAACCTGGATGTAAAAGAGCTGGATGAACTAACTAAATTAATAGATAACCTTAAAAACAAAAAATCATGAGCTGGCTGCATTATCTTTTGGAGGCAAATATTTACCTGGCGGTATTTTATCTGTTGTATTTTGTTTTGTTAGATAAGGAAACGCATTATAAGCTAAACAGGATCTACCTGTTAGCTACCTGTATTTTATCATACCTGATCCCACTGATTCAAATCGGAGCGCTGAGATCATATATGGATGGCGGCCAGGTTATCACCATTATAACCAACCCCAATTTTAAGCCGATTGGCACAACCGGGATATTTCATTTTACTTTGCTGGGCAGCCTTTTATATGCCTATATCCTGGGCGCCGCCGTTATGCTGGTAATATTTACATTTAAGATCATCCAGCTAATAAAGCTAACCCATGCTCAAAAAAATGTGCTGGATGATAAGTATAAGCTGGTAACTGTTAAGGATTCAAATACAGCTTTTTCATTTTTCAACTATGTTTTTATAGGTACGAATGTATCCGGAGCCGATACAATCATCAGGCATGAGCTGGTGCACATTAACCAAAAGCATTCGTTTGATATTGTTTTTTTGGAGCTGATTAAGATCGTTAGCTGGTTTAACCCCTTTATATACCTGCTGCAAAGAAGCCTTAAAACGGTACACGAATATATAGCCGATGAACAAACAGCCGCTTATGAGAACGATGCGCTCACCTATTCGTCATTTTTAGTAAACAATGCTTACGGCATAAGCGGCTCATCCATAACGCATTCATTTTTCAATTATAATTTACTAAAAAAGAGGATCATTATGTTAAACCAAAAACGCTCGGGTAATTTAGCAAGGCTAAAGTACCTGGCAGTAATTCCCGTTTGCGGGGGGTTACTCTGTATGTCGACGCTGGCATTTTCAAAAACTTATGGCTGGGTAAATATTTTGCCGGCAAACAAATCACTTAGTTTACAAACACCGGTAACCAAAAACCCGGATGTTTTAAAAAGCAAAATTCCTGATACTGTAATGTGGTTAAAGTTAGATACCAGTAAAAAAATTCCGCCACCACCACCGCCACCTGTACCACCAAAAAAATCTAAATCAGGCAATAAAGTTAAGGTGACAGACGTAAAACTTTCAAGCCAACCAACATCTTCAGCAGATGTAAAATCAGACAATCGTATAACTATAACTGATGTAAAATTGGCGCAGGCATCTACAACAAATGATATAAACGTTAAAGTAAAAAATGAAATAGCTGACGCAAGGGCTAAAGCTGGGGACACTCAACAAAAAATACCGCCTCCGCCGCCACCTGTTATGCGTCCCTTAAGCCCCTTCGACGCGTTAAGTAAATATGTGGCAAAATATACCAGGTACCCGGCAAAGGCCTTCGAAAATAATCTTGTGGGTAGTATTATTGTTCAATTTACGGTAACAAATGATCATAAATTAACCGATATTTCCATTTTAAAAGGAATTGGCAGCGGTTGCGATGAGGAAGTAAAAAGGGTGGTAAATGCTTTTTCCGGTACAGTTAATACCAACCCGGGGAACTATAAACTTGCCGTTACTTATTACATAAAAGGACTGGAAGCGCCAAAAACAGCCAGTGCTGATCTGTTTGAAAAAGATCCTTCATTTGTGGGTGAAATTATTATAGCAGGATATCCTTCGAAATAACTTTTATTCCTCTTTTAATATGAGGAACAATTGCTAAACGGCTAAAACCGCTTTGGCAATTTGTTATTATAAGTGATTACACAGATTATTTAAAATGATTTCACCGATTCCGATTGAATTATCAAACGTCAATGATTCTCTTTAAATAACATTAACATTCGCCAAAGTTGGTGCAATCACTCTCAGAAATTATTATAATTCCTTTAAAAAAATCGGTGTAAATCCTTAAAATCAGTGTAATCCCGGTTCCGGTCACCCTTTAATATAGATCACCTGCTTGGTTTCAAAAAATTCCTCTTCAAAATAATCTTTCAGGTAATATTGGGTTACCTTTAGGCCTGATTCTTTAATTTCCTGTTCAAGATCTCCCCCCTTTAAGTAAAGAATTCCATTAGGAAGTGCGTTTTTTGATTCTTTTTTAAACTTGCCGCGGATCCATGGATAAAAATCCTTCAGTTGCGTTACAGCCCGGGATACTATAAAATCAAACTTTTCATCAATCTGTTCGGCACGCTGATGGGTAGCTTTAACATTCTTCAAGCCCAGGGCGGTTGAAATCTCCTGTACTACCTTTATCTTTTTACCGATGGAATCAACCAAATGAAACTGCGTTTCGGGGAATAATATGGCTAAGGGAATGCCGGGAAATCCGCCGCCGGTACCTACATCAAGCACATTTTCTCCAGGTAAAAATGATAATATTTTAGCTATGCCTAGGGAATGTAAAACATGGCGTTCGCCAAGCAAGTCAATATCCTTACGGGATATCACATTGATCTGGTTGTTCCAAAAGGTGTACAATTCGGGCAGCCTGTTAAAATGCTGCTGCTGTTGCGCAGTAAGATCGGGGAAATATTTAAGCAGATCGTTAGATATCATCCCTGTTAAAGCGATTAATGATATTTCCAAGCAGGTACCTGGCCCTGAATAGCTGGGCTTTAACCGTACCTAAGGGCAAGTCGAGCTGCTGGGCAATTTCTTCGTATGAGAGCTCATCAAAATAGCGTAACGTAATCAGGTTCCGGTAACGCGGGGGTAAGCTCTCTATCAGTAATTTAAGCTCCTGTGTTTGTTGTTTTTTTATAGATGTCTCTTCCGGGTTAAGCACATCAGCCTTAATTTGCAGCTGTTTTTCCTCTCCGTCCTCATCCGTCATCCCGTGGATCGACATTGTATTCAATTTTTTTTTCCTGATAAAATCAATACAGTTATTAGTGGCTACACGGAAAAGCCAGGTACTAAAAGCGTAATCGGGCTGATATTTATCAAGTTTTTCAAAGGCTTTAGCAAAGGTTTCAACGGTAAGGTCCATTGCATCCTCTTTGTTATTCACCATTTTTAACACCATAAAATAAATGGAATCCTTATACCTGTGCATCAGATCAGCATAAGCTTTTTGATCACCCTGGCGAGCCCTTACAACAAGGTGAAAATCATTCTTTGCGTTCTCGGTAAAATTCGAATTTATTTCCATTGAGTGGTTTTTATAAATGTTCCAATTAATCCAAAGGTATTCAGATAAATATAATAAACCGCATCAAAAAAGGGCAGATACCATAACAAATCCTTGCCATCCAATCGTTTAAATAGCTTACTATATATGATCAATTGAAAAATCAACCTAAACATAAACAAACCTAAGGCTAACAACGGTTCAAAGTTGAAAACTAAGCATAATGTTAATAAAATATAGAAAAGAAAGCCGCTTACCGCATCAATGCTCAGCATCCGGCGGTGCCTTTTCTTATATAATTTACCAACCCCGAAGTGACGTTTTTTTTGGCGGAATAACGACGATAACGTAGTTTTTGCATCAGTATAGGTAAATGCTTCGCTATTAATTTCAATTGCCGTATTGTCTGATCTGGCATTTTGATTTACAAACAGATCATCATCGCCCGATATAACATGCATGTGTGCTGCAAAGCCTTTAGCACCAAAAAATAACGTTTTGGTATAAGCCAGGTTTCGCCCAATACCCATATAAGCATCACCGTTTACTGCAGACGACAAATAGTTTATCGCTGTTTTTATAGTTTCGAAACGGATAAAGGGATTTAGAAAATTACGGGTCTTTTTATAAGGCGAGTAACCCAATACAATTTGAACGGGATTATTAAAATTTGCAGCCATGTAAGTTATCCAGTTATCCGAAGCCGGGATGCAATCGGCATCAGTAAATAACAAATGTTCGTTTTTTGCGGCTTTTATCCCTAGTGTTAAAGCAAACTTTTTTCCTGTTTTAAACCTATCATGCTCTGTAATTGTTACAATTTTTAAGCGAGGGTAGGCTTTGCTAAACTCCTCTAAAACCTCATCAGATGAATCGTAAGAGCAATCATTTATAACAACAACCTCAAAATCCGGGTAGTTTTGCTCTAAAATAGCAGGCAAATTTTCGCGTAAATTATTAGCCTCATTGCGTGCGCTTATAATTACTGATATGGGTACAGACGCTTCCGGCAGTGTTTCAGAGGGCTTATAGCGGGTTAGCCGGCTTTGATTAGTAACCAAAAAATATAGCTGAATTAAAAAACAAAACTGGAATAAAATGAATAATGCTTCGCGTATGTATGTTTCCAAAACCCTCTTTAAAATAATCGTGCAAAGTTGTTAAAAATTGTTGGAAAGTTGTAAGGTTATAAGGTCGTAATGTTAAATAAATCAAAAGATTCGCTCACTTATTCATAACATTTTAACCTTACAACATTGCAACCTTACAACATAATTAATTTACTAATTTTGCATTCGCAATAATGAAATTTAACTTAACAGCACAAGATCCGCTTTCAAAGGCCCGGGCGGGTGAGATCACTACCGATCACGGCACCATTCAAACACCTATATTTATGCCGGTTGGCACGGCTGGAACTGTAAAAGCAGTACACCAGCGCGAGCTTAAAAACGATATAGAGGCGCAGATAATTCTGGGCAATACTTACCACTTATACTTAAGGCCGGGTTTAAATACCCTGGAAAGCGCAGGCGGGCTCCATAAATTTAATGGTTGGGAAGGCCCTATATTAACAGATAGCGGCGGCTACCAGGTTTATTCATTAACCGAAGTACGCAAAATAAAGGAGGAAGGTGTTACTTTTCGTTCGCATATTGATGGATCAAAACACCTTTTTACACCTGAAAATGTAATGGATATTCAGCGGATAATTGGCGCTGATATTATTATGGCCTTTGATGAATGCACACCTTACCCCTGCGAGTATAATTATGCCAGGCGATCAATAGAAATGACGCATCGCTGGCTTAAACGCTGTTGCGACCGCTTTGACAGTACGGAATCTAAATACGGATACAGCCAAACCTTGTTTCCCATTGTGCAGGGTTCGGTTTATAAAGATTTGCGTGTAAAATCAGCAGAAGTTATCGCTTCATTTGAACGCGAGGGCAATGCAATTGGCGGCCTTTCTGTTGGCGAACCGGCAGAAGAGATGTATGCCATGACAGAAATTGTTTGTAATATATTACCGGAGCAAAAACCGCGTTATCTAATGGGCGTTGGAACTCCCGTTAATATATTGGAAAATATTGCTTTAGGAATTGAT
>Ga0193726_1002935_pt1 | contig 11153 bp, 12 predicted proteins | sample H2c1metaG_FD_144928 | JGI IMG/M metagenome (GOLD analysis project Ga0193726, IMG submission 144928) | Soil microbial communities from a riparian zone of the East river system, Colorado, United States - H2c1 | ecosystem: Environmental > Terrestrial > Soil > Riparian zone | place: USA: East River... | reverse complement strand
ATTGCGCCGACAATCCCGGAACCACAGCTATCGCCTGCCGTGTTAGATGAATTTGCCAAAGACCTAAAAGAAACGAAGGCGCCAAGCCCTGCCGTCCGCGCGATCGACCTGCGGTTAATCCTGTGAACGCTGATGACCTGCGAGTTGAGAACGAACGGCTAAAAGCCCTCATCAACACGCCTGAAACGGAGCATTTTATCGAAGGTGTCAGACGCGAGGCCGCGCATCAACGCGAACGATGGGGCGCACCACACGATCGCGAGAAATCCGCGGAACACTGGTTTTGGCTCGTCGGCTATCTCGCCGGGAAAGCGCTGCGCGCGGCGATCGACGGCGATATGGAGAAAGCCAAACATCACACGATCAGCAGCGCCGCGGCGCTGTCGCACTGGCATACGGCGATCACCCAGGATGGCACGGGTTGCGGGTTGGGTCGCGATGCGGACCTGCAGGCGCACAATGACGGGCGCCAGGCACACGAAACGGCATCACTTCAACGCGACGCATGCAGCCACGGCAATGCATACGGAGGCTGCAAGTTCGGTTGCTAACGATCACGCGGCGCGGAACCAATGGCGCTATACGATCCGGGTGTCGTGCTCTGTGCTGCTTGTTTGAACGTGGCACCTACGCGCGATTTTTTGACGCTGTTGTTGTGCGATGCGTAGAGGCGCGTTGCGCGTTGCGATGTGTGCCACACATATGCCACACATACACACACATCAATCGTACGTCGCGCGGGCCGTAATCATTCGACCAATCAAGGTGTTGGGTCCTTCCGACCGGGTGCCGGCCTGCGGGTACCGGCGGGCGCGACTTGGCTCTAGTGTCTACACTGGTAACTAGGTTACCAGCAATCGGTTACCATGCGCGCCGGTAACCTGACACTGACGCGAGGCAGCGAAAGCGATGACACGGCCGGCATGTTGGATTGTCGTGACCGCCGACGAGGCGGAAACGCTCGCGTGGCCGCCGCCGCGCGACCTGGGCGGGCTCGTGCTCGCCGGCGCGCACCGGTGCTGCGATCAAGCGGTGCTCGTGTTGGCGGAACCCGAACGCGAACGCATGGCCTCGAATGAGGCCGGCCGCGGTGATAGGCTGCGCGTCCCTGGCCGCGGCGGTAGCACAACGGTCGTGCGGCCGCTATTCCCTGGCGGTAGATGCCGGTTCAATTCCGAGCCCGCCGCTCCACCAGGTCGCGCGATCGACGACGACGAGTGACGTCGATGGGCAGTCCAGCGAGCACCGTGCAACACCTGGCGCATCGCATCGAGCTGTGGCCGATCGACAAACTGACTCCCTATGCGCGCAACTCGCGCACGCACAGCGACGAAAGCGTGGCGCGGATCGCGGCCTCCATTCTGGAGTTCGGTTTCACCAACCCGATCCTGGTCGCCGACGGAGGGATCATCGCCGGCCATGCACGGCGGCTCGCTGCGAAGCTGATCGGCCTCGCGCTGGTGCCGGTCATTGATTTGTCGTATCTAAGCCCGGTGCAGCGGCGCGCGTACGTCATCGCCGACAACCGGCTCGCCGAGGACGCCGGCTGGGACGACGAGCTGCTCGCCGAGGAACTCCGCGCCCTGCAGGCCGACGGCTTCGATTTGTCGCTAACCGGCTTCGATGACGACGAGCTGGCGCAATTCCTAGACGACGGGACCGACGCGCCGCGCGAGCCAACCGAGTGGCACGTACAGCGCACGCCGGTGAACCCGATCACGCGGCCGGGCGACGTGTGGGTATGCGGCCGCCACCGTGTCATATGCGGGAGCGCGACCGATCCGGCGACCTGGCGATCGTTGACCAACATCGGCGCGGGCGCGGTGACCTTCACGAGCCCGCCCTACGGCGTGGCGCCGGCGGCGGAGCTGCGCGACCACTACGTACCCGGCCGGGAGAAGCGCCAATCGCTCTACGCCAATCATGACGATTCGCCGGCGGACTGGCCGCACCTCATGCGGGACTGGTCCGGGCTCGCGCTCGAGCATACGGGCATCGTCATTTGCAACGTGCAGATGTTGGCTGACAATAAGCGCGCCTTGGTGCGCTGGTGCGCGGAGCTATCCGAGCACCTGGTCGATGTCGTCATATGGGACAAGGGCAACGGGCCGCCGCAGATGCAGGCGAACGTCCTCAACAATGCGTTTGAGTTCCTGATCTTCCTGGCGGCCGAGCCGGGCGCTTCGAGATCCATACCGCTCGCTGCATTCCACGGTAACCAACCCAACATTGTGCGGATCGGGACGCACGAGCGTAGCGAGCTAAACGAGCTACACCGGGCCATGATGCCGGTCGCGCTCGCCGAGTGGGCGATCGGTCTGTGCTCAAAGGCCGGCGAGTTCGTCGATCCTTTCGGCGGCGTCGGCACGACGTTAGTTGCTTGCGAACATCTGAACCGCCGCGCGCAGATCATCGAGATCGATGCCGGTTACGTCGATGTCAGTGTCAAGCGCTACCAGGAACTGACCGGCCTGGACGCCGTGCTCGAGCGCACCGGCGAATCGTTCAACCAACGCGAGCATGATCGCGCCGAGGTGGGATAAATGGCCGAGCTACTATCGATCCGTGCATATGCCCGGCTGCGCGGTGTGTCACATGTGGCCGTGCTCAAGGCAGTGAAAGCCGGGCGCATCACACTGACCGAGGGAAAGATCGATTCCGCGGTTGTGGATCAACAATGGAAGGCCAACACCAACCCCGGCCAGAGTCAAGCGGTCGCCTCCAAGGCCTCAGCGGTCACCCTCGAGGCGGTCAAAGCGGCCGCCGGCGGGGGCGAGGGTAGGCCTCCGGGGGGCCAGAGCGGAGCCAATGGGGCGGCAGTCGGGCCGGTCTATGCCGTGCAGCGGGCGATCCGCGAAGGCTACATGGCACGCCTCGCGCGCATCGAATACGAACTGAAGTCCGGCAAGCTCGTCGAAGCCGACAAGGTCCGCGTCAAGGCATTCAACGCGGCCCGCCGCGCGCGGGAAATGTTGTTGGGGTTACCCGATCGGCTGTCGCCGCAACTCGCCGGGGAAACTAACAGCTTCGAGATACACCGCATTTTGACCGAGGAATTACGGCGAATCTGCACCGATATATCGCATGCTCCAGCCATTTGAGGAAGGTTGGTCCGACGGGTGGGAGATCGACCCGCTGTTGCCACTGTGCGAGTGGGCAGACAAACACGTCATTCTGGGTTCCAAGGATTCGAGCGAACCCGGCCCGTACCGCACGGCCCGCACGCCATACGTGCGCGAGATTGCCGAATGCCTATCGCCATACTCGCCGATCGAGACCGTTGTGTGGCAGGCGGGTTCCCAAGTGGGGAAAACCCGTGTTGGTCTGAACTGGGTTGGGTACGTCATTGACGTATCGCCCGGACCCATGTTGCTCGTGGAACCGACCGTGGAAACGGCCAAGCGGGTGAGCAAACAGCGCGTCGCGCCGATGATCGAGGCAGTGGATGTGCTGCGGGCGAAAGTGTCGGCGGCGCGCGAACGCGACTCGGGCAACACGATGATGGAAAAGGAGTTTCCGGGCGGAATCTTTCTCATGACGGGCGCCAACTCCGCGGTCGGGTTGCGGTCGATGCCGATCCGTTTCCTATTCCTGGACGAGACCGACGGCTACCCGCAGGATGTGGACGGCGAAGGCGACCCGTCCGACCTGGCCGAGAAACGCACGGCCACGTTCGCGCGCCGCAAGATCCTGAAGACCTCAACGCCGACCATCAAAGGGCTATCGCGCATCGAAGCCGATTACCTCAAGTCAGACCAACGCCGGTACTTCGTGCCGTGCCCGCACTGCGGTTTTTTCGACTGGATACGTTGGGAGAACGTCACATGGCCGGACGGGCAACCGGAGCTCGCGCGGCTGCGGTGTATTTCGTGCAATGCGTTAATTGAAGAACGCTTCAAAACGCAGATGTTGGAGTTGGGCCAGTGGCGGCCGACGTCGAAAGACAAACGCGACCCGAAAGTGGCGGGGTTTCACCTGTCCGCGTTATATGCGCCGATCGGGTGGCGATCATGGGTCGAGATCGTCGCGGCGTTCATCGACGCAAAAAATGATCCGAAGAAGCTGCAGGTATGGATCAACACCGACCTGGGCGAAACGTGGGAAGAACGCGGCGACTCGATCGAGAGCGATGACCTGCGCAAGCGCATGGAAAACTACGCCGCGGAAGTGCCCAACGGTGTCGGCGTGTTGGTGGCATCCGTGGATGTACAAGGCGATCGCTTGGAAGTCGCCGTCAAGGGCTACGGCGAACGCGAGGAATCCTGGTTGATCGCGTTGGAACAAATCCAGGGCGACCCGGCGAAAGACACCACATGGTTCGAGCTGGACCGCTTCCTGGCCAACCGCTATACGCACGAGAACGGTCGCCAGATGATCGCGGACATCATTGCGGTTGATTCGGGCGGGTTGCATACCGATCACGTCTATAAATACTGCAAGACGCGCGCGGCCCGTCGCGTGCCGGGCGGCCTCCAACACGTCTACCCGATCAAAGGCGTCGGCGGCGCGGGTAAGGAAATCCTCGGCCGTCCGTCCACCTCCAATCGCTACCGCGTGAAGTTGTACCCGGTTGGTGTTGATACGGCGAAGGACACCATATTTTCCCGCATGCATATCGTCGATGCCGGGCCGGGTCGCCTGCATCTGCCGGCGTGGGTGGACGATGAGTATCTCGCGCAGCTCACCAGCGAGAAGGCGGTACGCAAATACAAGAAAGGTGTTGGTTCGGTGCGGGAGTACGTGAAACTGCGCGAACGCAACGAGGGCCTGGACCTGGAGGTGTACGCGCTCGCCGCGTTGTACATGCACGGTCGGCAGTTCGTCGCCAACCTCGGCCGCCGGGCGCGCGAGCTGGCCGCGCCGTCCAACGAACCGAACCCGCCGGATTCCCCGCCCCCCGATGGAACGCCGCCGGGTAAGCCAGGGCGCCGGCGCAAGGGCGGTGCCAACTGGTCGGGCGTCAGCGGCCGCGGGAGCTGGGTCAAGGGGTGGAAGTGATGCAAGTTGCATCAGTGTGATGCAGATTGCTGCGCCCGCTGCGCATCCCAATTGACTTACAGCCAACGGCGCGATATCGCCGACGATCGCGGCGCGTGTTGGGGTTCTGCAGGCGATCGACCGATTGGAGTATTTTGCGTGATCGCGGCGCGATCGGCGATATTCCCCGGCCGTGAACGCACCAACCGAACCGCCTGTTGCAACCTGCTGGCCGAAGTTCCTGACCGCAGGCGCCAGTTTCAAGGCTGATCGCAGCTTTTCTGACTATGCCGTCAGCGATTGGACGTACTCGGTGACGTTCGCTGGCGCACAAGTCAAGAGCTTCAACGCGCCGCCGCAAATTACGGCCGACTCAACCGGCAGCACGTACCACGTCGTGCTGGCGCCGGCCGATACCAAGGTGTTGAACCCCGCCGGCGGCGATCGCCTGCCGTACCACGTCGTCGAACGACTGACAGCGACGGACGGCGAGGTGTACGAGGTCGGCTCGTACCGGTTGATGGTGCATCCCGACGTCGGGAGCGCCGCCGGCGGGACTTTGGTCTCGTTTGAGGAACGCATGCTCGTTGCGCTGCAGAACACGCTCGAAGCGCGGGTCATGGGCGGGGCGATCGAGCACTACTCCGTTGCGGGTCGATCGATTACGAAGATCTCGACCCGTGAACTCGAAACGATGATCGGCCGCTACAAGATGTTGGTGTGGCGGCAACGGAACCCCGGCCGGCTCGGCGTGCCGGGCACGTTCTCGTTTCCAACCACCGGCGGCGGGCCCTTCCCGGCCGGCAATAGGTGGCCGCGGTGAAACGGGGCGGATTCCTGCGGGGCCTGGCGCGCGTCGCAGCCCGTGTGTTCGCGAAAGTCGCGTTCAAACGTTCGGTGTTCAAAGGCGCGGAGCTGTCGCGGCTCTGGTTTGATTGGATCGCCTCGCCGATATCGGCCGACCAGGAGTTGTATAACGACTTCCTGCGGCTGCGTTCGCGGGCGCGCGAGATGCGCCGCAATCATCCGCTCGTGAAAAATTACCTACGCATGTTGGAAAACAACGTCGTGGGTCCTGACGGCCAACGCCTGCAGGCGCGCGTGCGCAACGCCGACGGCAAGCTCAACAAGCGGATCAACACGTCGATCGAGGAAGCCTGGGCAGACTGGAGCGATACGGTCACCGTGGACGGCACCATGGGGTTGGTGGACGTGCAACACCATCTGCTGCGCGCGATCGCCGTCGATGGTGAAATCTGCGTCCGCAAGGTGCGCAGCTACAAAGACAATCCCTACCGCTACGCGGTGCAAGTCATCGACCCGGATCTACTCGACCATCAGTTTTTCCGCGGGCCGGGCACGGGCGCCGGGGAAAACGAGATCCGGTTGGGTGTAGAAATCAACGAGTGGGGCAAACCCGTCGCGTACTGGTTTTGGGACCGGCATCCAACCGACATGATCAACATATCGGCGCGCAAGCGTATTCGCGTGCCCGCCGACGAGGTGTTGCATCTGTTCATTGCGGACCGCGTCAACCAGTCCCGCGGCGTGACCTGGCTCAACTCGATCATGATGCCGTCGAAGATGTTGGACGGCTATATCGAAGCCGAAGTCGTCGCCGCGCGCATCGGCGCGAGCAAAATGGGTTTTGTGCAATCGAAGGACGGCGCCGACTTCGTCGCGCCCGAAGACGACGAAAAGCTCGACATCGAAGCCACGCCGGGCAGCTTCGAGCAGTTGCCGCCGGGCACCGAGTTCAAGGAATGGAATCCCGAACACCCGAGCACGGCGTTTCCCAACTTCCTCAAGTCGCTGTTGCGGTGGATCGCTTCCGGGCTGGGTGTGAGCTACAACGTGTTGGCCAACGACCTCGAAGGGGTCAACTATTCGTCGATTCGCGCCGGCCTGCTGATGGAACGCGACGAGTGGCGCAAGCTGCAAAAATGGTGGGCGCGTCGGTTCCTGAAACCGCTGTATGTCGAATGGTTGGAATTCGCCGTGTTGTCCGGGCAGCTGACGCTCGACGCGCGCGACTGGCGGTTGTTTCTGCGGGTCAAGTTCATTCCGCGCGGCTGGGACTGGGTCGATCCACTGAAAGACGTCAACGCATCCATCGCGGAAATCGACAACGGTCTCAACTCCCGGACGCGCATCTGCGCCGAGCAAGGCCAAGACTTTGAGGAAATCGCCGAGGAACTGGTTGTTGAGCAGGATTTGATCGCAGAGTTGGGCCTGGAGTTGACCGGTGTCGGCGTCGGCGCCGGCGCGGCCGCGGGCGACAAACCCGCCAACGCAGCCCAGGAAGACGACAAAGACGCGGATGCGGACGCGGGGCAGGCCGCCGGACGCGCCCGCCGGCGACGACTCGCGTCGAATCAAACACAGCGGCTCGCGCTGGTGCGCGGCGTGACGGCAGAACGGGAGACGTCATGAAACATACAGTTCAAGCGGCAGTGTCGGCCGCGCTACGCGGCGCCGGCAACGCGCCGGGGCAGACCCTCGACCAGGTGACCGAGCTGCCCGTGCAACGGCGGCCGTTCACGGCCACGATTACGCGCCGCAAGAAGCCGGCGGCCGCTCCGATCGCGGACAAAACCGCCGGCGGCCGCGGCGCCGGCGAGGAAGACGACGACGAGGGCGACGATCTCGAGGAAATCTACGACGTCGCTTTGAGTTCCGAAGCGCCGGTCGATCGCTGGTACGGCCGCGAGGTCCTGGACCATTCGCCGGAATCGGTGAATCTCGATCGCGCGGCGGACGGACTCAACCTGTTGTGGAATCACGATCCCGACAAAGTCATCGGGCGGCTAACCAACATCCGCGCGAAAGACAAAGCGCTCAAGGCGAAACTGCGGTTCTCCAAGACATCGGCGGGCCGCGACGCCAAAACGCTCGTCGATGAAGGCATGCGAGAAATGTCGCTCGGCTACAGCGAAGCGACGCCGGCCAAGGCAGACGAGCCGTCGGTCTATCGCTGGACACGTTGGACTCCGATGGAAGGATCAATGGCATCCGTCCCAGCGGATTACACGGTTGGTGTTGGTCGGTCTGCAAACGAACTTAAATACCCTGTTCATCGCCGCTCGCGCGGCTCGGAGGCTTCCATGGACCCTACGCAAACGGCCGCAGCCGCCGCAGCCGCTAACCCCGGCGCCGGCACTTCTTCCGCTCCCGCAAACCCGAATCCGCCGGCGGCGGCGGCGACGGACAGCCAACGCAGCAACACGCGCGCGGCCGAGATCGTGCGGCTGGCGGTGTTGCACAACCTGTCGGATCGCACGGCCGAATGGATCGAACAGGGGTTGACGCTCGACCAGGTCAAAGGCGCGATTCTCGACGCGCGGGCGAGCAAAACCGGCGGCGGCCCGGCGGCCGGCACGGGCACCGGCACCGGTGTTGACCTCACGCCGAAAGAGCAACGCAATTACAGCTATACGCGGGCGATCATGGCCGCGGTGCAACTCACCGAAGGCAATCGCAACGTGAAGTGCCTGGAGTTGGAGGTGTCCGAAGCGATCGAACGCAAAATGCCGGAAAGCTACAAACGGCACGGCGGGTTGTTCATCCCGACGAGCCTGCGCAACGAGGGTTTGACCGAACAGTTTGGCGCCGTCGGAACTGCGTTGTCGCCGGCGGTGCGCGCCCGCATTGAGGCGTTTCTGACGCGCGCAACCGGGACGATCGACTCGCAGACGGTCAACCAAATCAAGGAAGTTGTGTTCACCGAGTACGGCGGCGAACTGATCAACATTCTGCGCAACCTGGCGCTTGTGGTGCGCATGGGCGCGCGGGTGTTGACTGGGCTGTCCTCCCCGATCGCGTTCCCGCGGCAGACGCAGGACGTGACCGCAACGTGGGTGCCGGAAAATCCGGGCGTTGACGTGGCCGACTCCAACATCAAAACGGACCTGGTCACGATCACGCCGCGCACCTTACAGGCGGCAACGAAGTACTCGCGGCAATTGCTCGTGCAATCTTCGGTGGACGTCGAAGCCATGGTGCGCGAGTCGATCGCGGCCGCGCATGCGTTGGCCTATGACCTGGCGGCGCTCCACGGCACCGGGACCAACAATCAGCCGCTCGGCATCTACAACCAGCCGAACGTCAACACGGTGGACTTCAGCAATGCGGCGTTCGGCGACGGGTCCAGCCATCTGGCCTGGACCGGTATCGTCGAGATGGAGCGCGTTGTAGCGTCAACCAATGCGTTGCTGGGCGCGCTCGGGTTCCTGACGACGCCGTCGATCGCGGCCCGCGGCAAAACGACGTTGAAATTCCCGGGTGCGGCGATCGCGCAAGGCGGCCCGATATGGGAAGGGACCATGCTCGAAGGCGAAATGGACGGCGTGCGGTCGATGACCACCAACCAGGTGAGCAAGACACTCGGCGCCGCCGGGGCGCCCTCGGGCGGCACCAATCACGGGTTGGTATTCGGGAACTGGACGGACCTGATCATTGGGCAATTTGGCGGAGCCATGGAAATGATCGTCGATCCCTACACGTTCAAAAAGCAGGGGTTGATCGAGGTCGCCAGCTTCCAGATGTCCGACGTTGCCGTACGGCATCCGGTGTCATTTTCCGTCGGCATCAACTTGCTTCCGTAGGGAACCGCGCCAGTGCCCCAGTTCGTCGCCGAAACGGTCTACGTGTTAGCGCTGCAGGGTTTTCTCGCGCGGCCCGGACACGCGGCCTTGGCGGGCGAGCTGGTCAAGGTCGAGCCCGATGTGGCCAACCGCGCGATCGCCGCCGGGCAAGCGCGGCTACCGACCGCTGAAGACTTGCGAGCGGCCGACGCGCCGGCGCCGCCGATTGATCCGAAAACACCGGGCGCCGTGCAAACACGCGACCCGGTGGCCGTGAATCGAGATCCGCCTATCCGCAAAAAAAGGAGACTCTAATGGACCTGCAATACACGCACCTCGCCGCCGCCGGCGCCCTCGCCAAACTACTGGCGGCGCAAGATTGCGTCGGCTCGATCGCCGCGCAAACCGGTGTCGCCTTGCCGCCGACGGCGCGCGGTACGGCCGCCTGCATCCTCACCGTGGGCGCCGCCACCGCGGGCACCACGCCGACGTTCGATTTCCACCTGGAAACCTCCGACGACAATTCAACCGGCTGGGTGGCCATTCCCAACACGACGATTGCACAGATTGCCGGCGTCAACACCGGCGGCGTTGCCCTGCTGCTGTCGTTTCGGCCAGGGGAGCAAAAGAAGTATGTTCGAGCGGTTCCCGCGGTTGGTGGCACGTCGTCTCCGAGCTACCCGGCGTCCGCGGTGTTGTTATACCTTCCCTGACACCCGCGTATGCCGACCTACGCCGATAACGATCTCGCCGCGATCATCGCGGACGCACAGGCTACGGGTATGGCGGTCACCATCGTCATTGGCACGACGCAACTGTCAGGGTTCGTTGATTTTGAAGGTCGCGATGTGTTGTTGTCTGGTGGCGTATCCGGGGCCTCGGCGACCGACATCACGGTCGCCGTGCAAACGTCCGCGCTACCGAGCGGCGGTCTCAAGAATCGCACGCCGTTGACCGTGGACGGCGCGCCCATGCGGTTGCGGGATTCACAACTGCGCGGCGACGGCGGTCTGACATACCTGACGTGCGAGCAGGTCCCGTGAGCGCGTCGGTCCGCGACAGAATCGTCGATGCCGCGATCGCGGCGTTGAATGCGTCGGCGGCGAAACCAACCGGTGCGCCGGCCGTGGACGATACCCGCATGGAACCGTACGCCGTCAACGAGCTCCCGGCGGTCACGGTGTTCGAGCTGCGCGAGGAAGACGAGTACGAGAAGTCCGGCCGCTGGGCGTATTTCCTCAAGCGAACCATGACGTTGCGCGTTGAAATTCGCGTCGCGGGCGACCCGCCGCGCAAGGTCATCGATCCGTTGTACGTGTGGGCGGGAAAAGCGCTCGCCGGCCAACAATTCGGCGGGTTGGCTGAGGACTGCATCGAAGCGCTGTCGGAATGGCAGTACGCCGACAACGATCAACCCTATGCGTTGCTGTCGGTCGATTTCCGAGTGTTTTACGTCACGCTGAAGGCCGATCCGACGGCCACGCAGTGAGTTGCGTTTGGGCGTTTTGAACCTTACGGAGTATCCACAATGACGGCTATCACAGGTCCCTACAGCCAAGCGCCCAACCCGGCGAACGTGCTGTTGGGTCGCGG
>Ga0193726_1002934_pt1 | contig 11153 bp, 8 predicted proteins | sample H2c1metaG_FD_144928 | JGI IMG/M metagenome (GOLD analysis project Ga0193726, IMG submission 144928) | Soil microbial communities from a riparian zone of the East river system, Colorado, United States - H2c1 | ecosystem: Environmental > Terrestrial > Soil > Riparian zone | place: USA: East River... | reverse complement strand
GTTTCATACTTACCGGTTTTAGTTTTTTTTGCCTTTGGATCCAGTTTTAATTTATCAAATAAAACTTCACCTAATTGTTTCGGGGAAGAAAGATTGAAACGTACGCCTGCTTCACGATAGACATTCTCTTCTGCCAGGGCAGCTTCTTTTTCAAGCGCTTTTGAGTACTCGTTCAGGAAATCCACATCGACACGAATACCTTCAAACTCCATATCTGCCAAAACTTTCACCAATGGGTTTTCGACTTCTTCAAAAACTTTTCTTACTACTTTTGAATTCAGCAATGGCTGAAAAATATTTCTTAACTGCAAAGTAATATCCGCATCTTCTGCTGCGTATTCAGTGATCTTTTCAATCGCCACATCTCTCATATTACCCTGGCCTTTTCCTTTCTTCCCTATGAGTTCCTCAATATGAACGGGTTCATAGCCGAGATATTGAGCACTTAGCAGATCCATACTTCTTTTACCTTCCGGATCAATTACATAGTGCGCAAGCATGGTATCAAATATTTTTCCTTTGATTTCTACGCCGTACCACTTTAAAACCAGCATATCATATTTAACATTCTGACCGATCCAGATCCTATCAGGATTTTCAAATAACGGATCAAATTCTGCGAGAATTTCAATAACTGCATCCCGGTTAGGCGGCGCCGGAACATAATAAGCTTCACCAGGTTTCCAGGAAAAACTAAGTCCAACCAACTCAGCATTATTTGCGTCAATACCGGTGGTTTCCGTATCAAAAGAAACTTCTTTTTCACCCAATAGTTGGGTTATAAGTGACATTCTTTTTTCTGCTGTATCTGCACACATGTAGAGATGAGAAGTATTCGAAATATTTTTTTCGGCTATAACAGGAGACGGTTCGGTTTCCTCAATTTCTTTTGTAACAGGAGCTGCCACTGCGTTTCCGAACAGATCCTGCTGTACGCCTTCGGGAACCGCTACCTGTCCATTCGCTCCTGGTAGTTCTTCTCCGAGGATTCTTTTCGCAGCTGCTCTGAATTCCAGGTCAATGAATATTTCCCGGAGTGCATCCCTGTTCCATTCTTTCAGTTTAAAATTTTCTTCATGAAACTGTACGGGAACATCTGTGATGATGGTGGCCAGTTTTTTACTTATAACAGCCAGTTCTTTACCAGCCTTTACTTTTTCTCCTACGGCGCCTTTAATTTTGTCAGCATTTGCCAGTATATTTTCAAGCGTATCATATTCTGCCAGAAGCTTCGCTGCAGTTTTTTCTCCAATACCCGGAATACCCGGAATATTATCTACTGCGTCACCCATGAGTCCGAGTATATCTATCACTTGCGAAATACTTTTGATATTCCATTTTTCCAGTACTTCATTGGGCCCGATAATCTCTACCGTCCCACCCTGATAACCTGGCTTATAGATTTTAACGCTTTCACTCACTAGCTGTCCGTAATCCTTATCAGGCGTAACCATAAACACTTCATAACCAGCCACAGCAGCCTGTTTGCTAAGGGTACCAATCACATCATCGGCCTCGTAACCATCCAGCTCCACAATAGGAATATTGAATGCGCGAACGATTTTTTTAATATCGGGAATCGCAATGACCAGATCTTCCGGCGCTTCCTGGCGGTTTGCCTTATAGTCGGTGAAATCAGTGTGTCGTTCTGTGGGTGCCTCCGTGTCAAAGCAAACAGCCATATGCGAAGGCTTCTGATTATTTATGAGTTCGACTAACGTATTGGTAAATCCAAATTGCGCATTTGTATTTTTCCCTTTCGAACTAATGCGCGGTGCACGAATCAATGCATAGTAAGCCCGAAAGATCAATGCCATAGCGTCAAGCAAAAACAATTTCTTGTTCATTTCAATCTTAATTTTTCAATTCGGTTAATTTCTTTTGAAGGGAAAACATATTGTCACGCAGGCGGGCTGCTTCCATGAAATCCAGATCCCTTGCGGCTTTTTCCATTTCCTTTTTAATTTTTGAAATGGCTTTTTCCATCTGAGGAATAGTTTTGTATTCAGCTTCTTCTTCCGCAGCGACAGTTATAAGATCCTGATCTCCAGCAATGGCATAAGGATTTTTTGCATCAAAACCCTTGATATCAAGTACAGATGTAGATGCAAATACATCCTGCCTGGATTTTAATATGGTTCTGGGAGTAATGCCATGCAGTTCGTTATATCTTACTTGTTTTTCGCGACGACGACTCGTTTCATCAATTGTTCGCTGCATGCTTTCTGTCATTTTATCTGCATAAAATATGACAAGACCTTCCACATTACGGGCGGCCCGGCCGGCAGTCTGGGTAAGTGATCGTTCATTTCTTAAAAATCCTTCTTTATCGGCATCAAGAATAGCTACCAGTGTAACTTCCGGCAGATCCAGTCCCTCTCTCAAAAGATTAACACCTACCAATACATCAATTTCACCCAGCCGGAGTTGGCGAAGAATTTCTACTCTTTCCAGCGTATCCACTTCACTATGTATATATTTTGATTTGATATTGAGACGATGCAGGTATTTATCCATTTCTTCAGCCATTCGTTTGGTGAGAGTCGTCACCAAAATCCGGCCCCCTTTTGAAATGCGCTTATCCACTTCATCCAGCAAATCATCAATCTGATTGACACTGGGCCTGATTTCAATTGGCGGATCCAGTAAACCTGTTGGCCTGACTACCTGTTCAACTACAACACCACCACATTTTTCGAGCTCATAATCTCCGGGCGTTGCAGATACATAAATCGTCTGATCTGTCATAGTTTCGAATTCGTGAAAATTCAGCGGCCGGTTATCGAGTGCCGAAGGCAGCCTGAAACCATAGTCTACAAGTATTAATTTTCTACTCCGGTCTCCGCCATACATACCACTCACCTGTGGAATGGTCTGGTGACTTTCATCAATCACGCACAAAAAATCTTTTGGGAAATAATCAAGCAAACAGAAAGGTCTTGTACCTGGCTTCCTGCGATCAAAAAAACGCGAATAATTCTCAACTCCGTTACAATACCCAAGTTCGCGGATCATCTCTACGTCAAAATTGACGCGTTCGCTCAGCCGCTGAGCTTCAATAAATTTCCCCGTGCTTTTGAAATATCCCACCTGGGCGGCCATTTCGTCCTGGATTTCTGCGAGCACCTGGCTAATCACATCTTTGGGGGCAAGGTAAAGATTGGCGGGGAAAACGGCCGCATTGTCCATGGGCATGATGCGTTTCCCAGACTTCAATTCAAAACTTTCAATCTCTTCGATCTGGTCACCAAAGAACGCTACACGGTATCCATAGTCTAAATAAGGGAGGTTAATATCAATGGTATCTCCCTGTACACGAAAAGTCCCTCTTTTAAATTCAAACTGATCACGTGAGTATAGTGAGTTAACAAGTGCGTGCAAGAAGCCCTGACGGGAAATAGTTTGTCCGCGTTTTATGCGAACGATACCGTTTTCGAATTCTTCGGGGTTACCAATACCGTAAATGCAACTTACGGATGCTACGACAATAATATCACGTCGGCCACTCAACAGCTGAGTGGTCGCCTGCAATCGGAGTTTATCAAGTTCTTCATTTATCGAAAGGTCTTTCTCAATATAAGTATCGCTTACCGGCATATACGCTTCCGGTTGGTAATAGTCATAATAGGAAACGAAATAGCCGACTGCGTTGTCAGGGAAAAACTGTTTAAACTCACCATAGAGCTGGGCGACCAATGTTTTATTATGGGTTAGTACCAGCGTAGGTCTTTGTACCTGTTCTATTACTTTGGCGATGGTAAAAGTTTTGCCTGATCCTGTTACACCGAGCAGTGTCTGGTATTTTTCTCCTTCTAAAAGCCCTTTTGTCAATTGAAGAATGGCATCCGGCTGATCGCCTGCAGGAACATATGTTGAATGGACTTTAAATTCCATTTTTTATAATTTAGAGAACCTTAAAGTTAAGCAATTTGAGTCTCAGGAATAACGGATAAACATAGCTTTTTCCAATTTGGATATTATGGATTTCAATTTTATGAAATAATGAAAAAGAAATGCAAAAATTAAAAATGGCGATACATTTCAACCAATGTTTGGTTTCGGCAAAAGAGGTATAATATTTTATATTGACCTTACTTTAGTTTAGGACTCTCGGCCTTTTTCATTTCCTTGCCAGCCTTATTAAACGGGTCCCAGGAAATTTTGATTTTACCGTCATCACCCTTTTGAGCCCGGAGACGCGCACTGACACCGGTTTTGCTGAAAATACCTCTGTTTCTGAGTACAGAATCCTTATTAGCTTTGAGATTGCTGAGTGGCACCTGAATACTCAGATCGGGGCCCGTTTTAGTATTATAGGCCCCTTCCACAAACATAGTAATAACAGAGGACCGGATTTCCATCCGGTTGATTTTAATATTATTCCCATTTATTTCCAACAAATCGTGGAGGTCGGCAAACTGGATATCGGAAAAATTCCGGCTCTTGAAAACAGTTTGCTGTATTTTTTGTACCGGCTCAAAATTCATCAGCTTGCCATCATGCATATTAAATTTTACGAACCCTTTTAACTCTTCGGGTATGAGTTGGGCCTTCGTAGTAAATCCGCCCTGTAAGGTAATATCGGCCGTTAGAGTACCGGCGATGTTTTTATCAGTGGGGGATTTCAATCCGAAACTATTGAAGGCATAAAAAATCTTGCTCACATTTACATTGTTCAACTGCGATTTGAAAGAAAAAGGATTGGCTGAAGGATCGTTACGAACGATACCCTGAATAGCTATGCTTCCCCCGGCATGCTGTAAATCGATTTTTTTCAAACGAATCGCATTGTCGTCCATTTCCATATTAGCTACCAAATTATTGGCAACAAATTTTTTATAAATCAGTTGTTTGGCACTAAGGTCCAAATTAAAGTTTGCCGCTCAAGTAAATTCGTAAATTCTGTAAGAGTTTTTGCGAGGGAGGATTTATTTTTCTTTGGAACCACTTTTGTATGCTGTTGTTTTAAGTAGGAAGTGAAATCGTTAAGATTTAATTTATTTGACTTTATTGCCCAGTCGAGCGTAAGCTTTTTGTTTTTCTGATTGATAAGATAAAATACGCTTTTAACACGTCCGGACATTATCAGATCGGTGGTTCCTGAATATAGATTCAGGTCGTCAATGATAATGTCTTTCTGGTCGAACCGAATCACTCCCTGGCCTCTGGTGAATTGTAAATTTCTCGGGACATAGGTCAGAGCTGCAGAATCCATGTTAAAATTTCCTGAAATCATTCTGGAGCTATCATAGTTTTGTTCCAGTGAGCCTTGATAAATCATGTTTATTTTTCCCGAGCCCTTATTAAATGACAAGACGTTTTCATCAAAAATAGTATTGATATTTTCCAGGGGGAAATCGGAACTGATTTGCATATTCATTCTGGGATGTATAAGATTTCGGATAACGATTGAGTCGGACTTGAAATCAATTTTATCCCAGCTGGCTTTGAAAGGTGAAAAATGCATAACGGTATTTGAATCTTCATGTCCGCGTCCTTTCACCTCTTCATTATTAAAAGTCGCAATAAATGTAGCGCCGTCAATCTTTACAAGGGGAGTAACCAGGTTTTTGTTTTCAACGTTGAGCCGGAGATGAATTAAAGGAGTTTTATATTCCGGTTCCGAATTGTCCATTGAGCCGGTCATATGCGTTATGTTTTCTGAAATATCGTATTCCCCGAGTTTAAGGCGAATGTTTTCAGACAAGAAAGTAGAAGCTTTTTTAAATGAGAGATTATCGGTTACCCAGGAAAGTGTAAAGGGTGTCGGTACTTCAGCCAAAAAGAATTTTCCGGCCAGGATAAAAGGCTGTCCATCGATGGCAAGTTTAATTTTTTCAAACTGCAGTACTTTTGAGTCTTTGTTGAAGAAAACCTGAAATTCTCCTGCCACTGTTTTATTTGCCAGAAACGGACCTTTTTCCTGATTGAATGTCATTCGCTGAACTTTACAATCCAGGTCAATATCAATTTTTAATGAACGATCCCCTGGATCTCCGTGAATCTTACATTCAAGATTCCTGATTTCATAACCGAAGAATTTATTATTATCTTTTTTATCGATCGCCAGGGTACCGTTGTTGATTTGCAGGATGGGGTAATCTAAATTTTGTGGAGCGTCTTTTTTCGGTGGGTCATTCTTTTTAAATACAGAGGTATTGGTATAACCGGATGTATCGGTATAAATATAGATTTTCGGGTTTTGCAGCTGAACCCTTCCAATGTTGATTTTTCCGACAATCAGTTTGAAAAAGTCAAGTGTGGCGTAAACCCTGGTTGCAGAAATCAGATCATGGCGGTGTTGAGACCAAAGGCTGTCTCTTAACGATAGCGTGTCAATTGTGAAAGCAATCCGGGGGAAAGTGTGCCTAAATCCGATATTGATATCCCCGATGTGAAGACTTCCACCATTCAGGCCTTTCTTAGCTTCTGATTCTATATATGCAATGACCTGCTTTTTATGTTGCTTAAGGTAAATCCATCCACCAATAAAGGCGAGTAAGACGAGGGCAATTAATACGGAAAGTATCCGTAAGCTGATTTTCAATGTTTTATTCACATGATCAGGTTGTAAACAGCTGGGATTTTGATTGAATTAAAGATAAGGAGATTGAATTATCTGGGTGGTCTTTTCAAATAAAGGGAATAATCCGGTTGTATGACTTCGTAATCCTGATGCATAAGGGGAGAAGTCAGTAGAAAATCGGCTGTGGAACGGTCACAGGCAAAAGGAATATTCCAAACCACGCCTAATCGTAATAAGGCCTTGATATCCGGATCATGAGGCTGTGCTTCCATGGGATCCCAGAAAAAAATCAGTACATCAATTTTTCTTTCAGCTATACGGGCGCCAATCTGCTGGTCACCACCCAGTGGGCCACTCATAAATTTGGTAATAGGAACGGCAAGGGCCTTCTCAAGCATTTTACCCGTTGTGCCAGTGGCGAAAAGACGGTGCATGGAAAGGACAGATTTATTGTAAACAGCCCATTCGATAAGCTCGGTCTTTTTATTATCATGAGCCACCAGGGCTATCCTTTTACTGGCAGCCATTTTATAGATACTCATTTTGATGGGTTTAAACACAATTTAAGCTTTAAGCGTAAGGTTGAGGTTCATGGCTGAAAACCCAGACAGGAGTTTTATTCGATAATCAGGATTGAAAAGTATGAACGAGGAGTCTTAAGAATGGGTTTGGCCCAAAAACGGAATTTAGGTGATAAAACTTCTGCATTTTTTGTTTATAACGTTTTTTACGTTCAGCAGCTAATTGGAAACTATGCCTTCAAATCCTTTCCGGTAAAGGGTTTCAGCAAACAAACCGTCTACACGGGACACTACATTCTGGTTAGAGGTTCGTTATACTTTCATTCCAATTTTGGGAAATGGCATAGATTTTGTCCACAGCTTATCCACATTCACCTATTATCCCATGAAGCGACTTCAGTTATGGTTTGTGTCAGCAATCATTTGCTGCACAGCTTTCGGACAATCTGCCAATGATCATATCAGGCGTATAAATATTACTTCGCCCGAATCGAATAGTACTTTTAATTTATTTACTGTAACGCCATTGAATGGTCAGGCAGTAATACGCTGGTCTGCTTCACCGGTTAATTCGGATGATTTTTTTATTGTTGAGAAAAGTTCAGACGGTCTTCATTTTGAAGTATTAAGTGCATTGGACGCTTCAGCCGGAACGGATACTGTTTATTCCTTAACCGATAATTCAGTAAACGCCGGCATTGTATCTTATCGTATTCGTATTACTGGTAAGGATGGAAAAGAGTTGTGTTCGAAAACCGTAAATATGAATTCCGCTACAGTGGCTGACTTTAAATTTTATCCTAATCCGGTTGATAAACTGTTAATCGTTCGTTCATCACATGCAATGAGTATACAGGTAGAAGATGTCTATGGCGTGGTAAGGTTTGTACAGGAACTGGGAGCAGGAATGCAAATTGTTAATGTGTCAGCATTACAAAAAGGTAATTATATTCTGAAGGCAACAGATAAAGAAACGAATACCGTGATTTCAGAACAGCTTGTAAAAAATAATTAAAGATTCCGGGGTAATTGGTTTGAGATCTTGCAGATGTGAATGTTTACGTATATCTTTACCTCGGTTTTTCATAGGATATTGGATTTTAAAACGGGGTTGAATTTTTATTCTGACCCCTTTTTTTATGCGCATGGTTTCCATGTGTAAACATCAACTTTTTAATCAAAAGCGGCTTATTTATTCCACTTCACACAAAAAAATAAGGCCGCTCTTTCGAACAGCCTCTATACTTACCAACCCAAGTATTTAATAGACCAATTTATTTTTCAGATACAGTGCCTTCCTGGGTTTCTTTAATCTTCGCGCGAATCTTCGCTTCGATTTCGGCGGCGAGTTCCGGATTGTCGAGCAACAATTGCCGAACACTATCGCGACCCTGTCCGAGTTTATCAGTTCCATAACTGAACCAGCTTCCGCTTTTATTAACGATTCCAAATTCCACGCCCATATCAATTACTTCTCCCATTTTCGAAATGCCTTCACCGAAAATGATATCAAATTCCGCGCTTCGGAATGGGGGCGCCACTTTATTTTTAACCACTTTCACTTTTACATGGTTACCAATTGCTTCTTCACCATCTTTTATCTGGGCCATACGGCGAATATCCAGGCGAACAGAGGCATAAAATTTTAAGGCATTACCACCGGTGGTCGTTTCAGGATTTCCGAACATAACCCCGATTTTTTCACGGAGTTGATTGATGAAAATACAAATAGTGTTTGTTTTACTGATGGTAGCTGTCAGCTTCCGTAAAGCCTGCGACATTAAGCGGGCATGAAGCCCCATTTTACTGTCCCCCATTTCTCCTTCCAGTTCCCCTTTGGGTACCAATGCAGCGACTGAATCTATTACAACCACGTCTAGTGCACCGGATAGTATGAGCCGGTCGGCAATCTCCAGGGCCTGTTCACCATAATCCGGTTGGGAGATCAGGAGATTATCCACATCCACACCCAACTTCTTGGCATAATTACTGTCAAATGCGTGTTCGGCATCAATAAAGGCACACATACCGCCTTTTTTCTGTGCTTCGGCAATAACATGGGTCGCAATGGTAGTTTTACCGGAAGATTCAGGTCCATAAATTTCAATCACCCGGCCACGTGGCAATCCACCAATGCCCAGGGCCACATCGAGACCAATGGAACCGGTAGAAACGACTTCCATTGGTTCTGTACTTTTTTCATTCATCATCATCACACTGCCCTTGCCAAAGTCTTTGTCTATTTTATCTATTGTTAACTTAAGTGCTTTTAATTTTTCTGCGTTTGACATTGCGTATTTTTTAGTCGTTTAAAGTAGTTGATTATTCAAAACTAGGATAAATATCTTATACACACTAATTTTTTTAGTAAAATAAAACTAACTATTTTGGCCTTATTTTAAAAAAAACCGTTTTTGATCTGTACCCGGTGCTGACCCCGTCCCGCTTCATGCGGGACGGGCAGATCCGGCGGTTTTATTGTAAAAAGAGTAAAATTATGAATGAAAGTCAATACCCTAATGTGGTAAATTTGAAATATGAACCGCATAGACAGGTTATTTGGCATTCTCACTTTACTACAATCCAAAAAATTTGTACCCGGCGAAAAAATTGCGGAGAAATACAATATCAGTGTGCGTTCTGTTTACCGGGATATCAAAGCCCTTAATGAACAGGGAATTCCGGTCAGTTTTGAGCCTCATCGGGGATATTTTATTGTAAACGGTTATTTCCTTCAGCCAGTTTCTTTCAGTACCGAAGAAGCAAATGCCCTGTTATTGATGGAGTCCATTGTATCTGCCTTTGCTGACAAATCCATTCATCAGCATTATTCGTCTGCGTTGACCAAGATAAAGTCCGTTTTGCGTTCGTCTCAGAAAGATTCGATCGAAAAGCTGGCCGCCAATATTAAACTTCAGGTACCCGTATGTTTCGTACAGAGTTTTGATTACCTCACACGAATTCAGCAGGCAATCGCATCTCAAAAAATCCTTGAGATCGGATATACAAATAAGCAGGAGGAAGTTTCTGTCAGGAAACTGGAACCTATCGGACTGATATTCTACGCTCTCAGCTGGCACCTGATTGGCTGGTGCCATAATAAAAAGGATTATCGGGATTTTCGGGTTTCACGCATCTTGCGTCTTCATTGTACGGAAGAAAATTTTTCCATTCCGAAACATATGCCGTTGGATGATTATATGAGCCTGCTTCCTGTGAAATATTAATTTGGACAATAATTCTGAGTCTGCCATAGGGCTGTCAGTAGCCGGTGTTTTCTTTGTTTAAATAATTAAACAAATAATATGAACACAATTACCAGTTTTTACGAAAAACAATTGAAAGCAGAAGCAGATATCACCCGCAAAATACTGAAAATCGTACCTGACGATCAATACAATTGGAAACCACATCAGAAAAGCATGAGCATTCGCCAGTTAGCAACCCATATTGCAGAATTGCCCAGTTGGATTCCACTTGGCATCAATACAGAAGTTCTGGATTTTGCGGCGGGAGACTATCAACCCACTCCGATAGACAATAATAAAGAATTACTAAAAACATTCGAAGACAATCAAAAACAGGCATTGGAATCCTTGTCAAAAACAAATGATGAATTTTTGCAAAATCCCTGGACGATGAGAAATGGAGAGGAGATTTATATTACCATTTCAAAAGAAGAAGTCATCAGAATGGCTATTTCCCAAACCATTCATCATCGTGCACAAATGGGTGTTTTTTTGCGGCTTCTGAATATTCCCATACCGGGAAGTTATGGTCCCAGCGCAGATGAAATGGGTTTTCAGGCCTGACGATTAATCATCCATTGATCGTCTGTTATCGTTCAAAGAACAGAAAGCAATGTTAAAGGTTTAAATAGATTAAACTCCGGTTTTATAATATGGTCTATTGAGACGTAACGACACTTTTAAAATAGAAATTATGAAATCAAAATTATTACTCTCCGCTTTTTTTATCGCTTTTCTGGGAATCACAAACGTTTCCATGGCCCAGGATGGGTTTGCTAAAAACCATCCTCGCCGGTCAGAAGTAAATCAGCGATTACAAAATCAGGATCATCGCATCAATCATAAAATGAGGAATGG
>Ga0193726_1002933_pt1 | contig 11154 bp, 8 predicted proteins | sample H2c1metaG_FD_144928 | JGI IMG/M metagenome (GOLD analysis project Ga0193726, IMG submission 144928) | Soil microbial communities from a riparian zone of the East river system, Colorado, United States - H2c1 | ecosystem: Environmental > Terrestrial > Soil > Riparian zone | place: USA: East River... | reverse complement strand
TGGACTCGATCCAACAATCGAGAATTAGACGAAAAAATGTTCGCCCTGTGTCTCGTTAGATCGACGTTTCTTCGTCGACCCCGCGTTTGAGTGGACAAATGCCACGTTTCTTTGCATTCGCGACGAAGTCCAGGAACTCACGGGCGGGTGTTGCGAATTTCATGGTCGCCGCCTTTTCGAGCGCCTGTGAGATGTTGAGTCCGCTCAGATAAACAAGTTTAAATGCGGCCTTAATTTCCTCTCGCTCCTTTTCGCTGAAGCCCGCGCGGCGCAGGCCGATCACATTTACTCCGAATACATAATTCCGCTCAGCCGCGACGACGAACGGCGGAATATCTTTGCCAAAGGCGGAGCTCCCTTGAACCATGACAAGTCGCCCGATGTGCATGAATTGGTGAAATGTTGATCCGCCACCTAGAAACGCGCCGTCATCGACCCGAACGTAACCGGCAAGCAGACAATTGTTAGCGATAATGACATTATTTCCGATCTCGCAATTGTGGCCGATGTGCGCGCCAACCATCAGAAAATTCCTGTTGCCGATTTTTGTGGCGCTGTCCTCGGCGGTCCCGCGATGAATGGTGCAGTACTCGCGGATGATGTTGTTGTTTCCGATCTCGACCTTCGTTTTTCGTTGGAGCGAAAACGATACATCCTGCGGGGGCGCGCCGATCACTGTGCCGTGTCCGATAAGATTGCCAGAGCCAATCGTGACTTGTCCTTCAATGACGACGTGCGATTGCACGATCGTTTTTTCACCGATGGTCACCTGCGGTCCCACGACTGAATACGGTTCGATCTCCACATCGACGCCGATTTTCGCGGCCGGATCGACAAGAGCGGTAGGATGAATCTTCGCACTGCGCATCTGGTTTCGGGATTTCGATATTCGGATTGGATTTTCCGTCTTACAACACGCCTGCTTCCTTGAAGCTAAAGTAACCGGGATTTCCTTCCGATGGCGCGCCGATGATGATGTGATCGAGTAATTTAATTTGCAACAGTTCCGCAGCTTCAGCCAGGCGTCTTGTCAGGTTGTGATCGGTTTGGCTGGGCGAAGCATCGCCAGACGGATGATTGTGCACGACGATCACCGCATAAGCTGAATAAGTAATGGCTGGTCGAAAGATTTCGCGCGGATGAGCAATGCTCTCATTCATGCTTCCCACCGACACTGACTCGACGCGCATCAAACGGTAACGCGTGTCGAGCAAAACAACCCGGAGCGACTCAGTTCGCAGCATGCGCATTTCACGTCCCAGCAATTCATGAATCAATTCCGGCGAATCAAGCTTTTGTTGGAACAAAGGTTCCTGGGCGAAACGTTTTCCCAGATTAAACGCCGCTACCAATTCCAATGCCTTGGCCGGACCAATTCCCTTGATTGCCCTAAGCTCGTTAACAGAACAGCGGCTCAATTCCGCGAAGGACTTGTATTTGTTCAGAAGTTCGCGAGCGACCTCTATCACGTTCATTCCACGCCGGCCAGTGCGCAGCAGGATTGCGATCAATTCCGGATTGGTCAGCGCATCGGGACCTCGTGCGAGTAATTTTTCACGCGGCCGCTCATCCTGCGGCATCTCGCGGATTTTCAGCTGCGCCATTTATGTGGGAGCCGCCTTAGTTCCCCGACATCAGACGCGAAGTTGATCAAACATTTCACACAGCGCGTCGCCGAGGAAGAATAGTGCCTCGGCGTAAGGATTGGACCCCATTCCATCCAGCCCGCCTTGCGCCTCTCGAATCAAATCGCTGCCGGCCGCAATTGATTCATTTAGCGCGCCGTTAGTCGCCCCATTCTTCAGGAGTTCAATCATTTCCTCGACTCGCTCTTCGAGCACAAGCTGGCAACAGCGCTCCCGTTCAAACTCTGTTGCCGAGCGCAGGAAGATCAAGACCGGCAGCGTGAACTTGCCTTTGCGAAGGTCGGTCCCGAGCGTCTTGCCGGTTGCTCCTTCGTTCCCGGCAAGATCAACACAATCGTCATAAATCTGATACGCCGTCCCAATTTGAAATCCGAAATTCTTGAATCGTTGGATCACACTTGGGTCCGCCTCGCTGATTACGGCAGCCAGCTCCGCCGCTACCGAAAACAGGGAACCCGTCTTCATTTCTACGATTCGCAAATAATCCTGAACGCCCAGGTTGAGATCGAATTTGCGCTGCGTCTGGATCATTTCGCCGGAGCAGACCGTTGCAGCCGTGCGCGCAATCGCACGTCCAATGTCGGCGTTTTCAAAACTTGTCGATAACGTGAGTGCATGTGCGAAGAGGCAATCGCCCAACAAAACGCTCAACGAATTTCCCCAGCGCGCATTCGCAGTTGGCTGCGCGCGACGGCGCTCTGCTTCGTCCATGACGTCGTCGTGCATAAGTGTGGCGATATGAATCAGCTCGACAATGACGGCAAGATCAATGTGTCCCGAGTTGATCTCCCCGGTTGCGCCACCAGCCAGAAGCGTCAGCAGCGGCCGCAAACGTTTACCTCGGCCGCCGAGTGCGTACACAACGTAGCCTTCGATTGCCGGATCGAACGCTGCCGCTTGTTGCGCAATGCGGGCCTCGACTTTTTCAAGATGCGGCTGAACCAACGCCGCCACTTTGGCCAGCGAACCGGCGGAAGAAGAGGTCGCCGCAGTCCCAGTCAGGCTCGGCCGTGAGCGCGCGAAGAGTTCCACGAGGCGAGAATAGCGGGGCGGGTCGTGTGTTGTCAAAGCAACACGAGCGTAATTTTCAGAAAACACGCCCCTGGTTGCTGACAGCTTACCCAGGGGTACTCAGCGTTTTCGCAGCCAACTTTCGGTACCGTACTTTTGTTCGGCGAGTTCTCTAGCCCGATTCAAAATTTCTTCGTCGACCTTTCGCTCGCAGCAGTGGCTGGACAACGTTTGCGCGAATTGCTCGGTCAGGCTGTTTTCAAACTCGATTCCCTGGATGCTTCCTTGTTGCAGCAATCCGCGGCGTGTGCGGCGTTGAGCTGCGCCAGCAATTTTGCGACCATCAATCATCACGTCCGCGCGCACGGGGTTTGCAAAACAGCTGTAGCCGGCGTCGCCGATGACGGTTCGAGTGGCCACCGTCGCGCTGCCTGGGCCGCGGTCAGCGTCCGCGGCTACAACTGCAGGTTGTCCTGTTTCACTCAACGCATCGCACAAAGCCCGATGAATCTTCTCATAAATCGATATCGCTGATTCAGCAAAAGCCGTGTCGCTGGCGGGAATCACGAGAGAATACGTCAGATCTTGTCCATGAAACACAATTCCACCGCCAGTCCAACGCCGAACCAAATCGCGCTCGCACTGGTATCTGGCGACATTGGCAAATCGGCCAAAGTATCCAAATGAGAGAGCAGGGAATTGCCAGCGATAGAAACGAATTTGTGGAATCGTGACGAATTCGAGGAGCGCTTCATCGATTGCCATGTTCATCGCCGCCGACTGCGCGCCAGCTTCGCGATAAATATCAAGACTGGAGAATAGTCTTTTTGTCCGCACGAGTCCTATTTTGTCATTCCGACCCACGTAGCAGATCTCTAACTCTCAAAGGCAACGGCTAGAGATGTCTCGACTCTCCTCCACATGACAATTAGCGGCCTATCTCATCCAAAATCTTCTCCACAGCTTTGCGCGGATCTGGATGCGCTGTGACAGGCCGGCCTATGACAAGATAGTCCGCGCGAGCTTCGATCGACTCACGCGGTGTCATTGTTCGTCTTTGATCGCCAGCTGCCGACCAGGTCGGTCGAACTCCCGGAACAACGATTTTGATCTTATTATCGAAGTCACGACGAAGAGGTTTGATTTCGTGTGGACTGGCTACAACTCCATCGATTCCTGCATCAACGCCCAATTTCGCCAGGCGCAGCACCTGATCGTCGACTTTGTCATGAACTCCAATTTCGCGCAGTGTCTCTTCTGTCGAACTCGTTAGAACTGTCACACCCAGGAGTAAGATATTGTTGGCTCGTGCCTCGATCGCGGCACGGATCATCTCACTGCCGCCGCTCAAGTGAATGGTCAGCATTTGCACGCCAAGCCGGCCCGCGGATTCGACGGCTCGGGCGACGGTGTTTGGAATGTCGTGCAGCTTGAGATCGAGAAAAACCTTGGAGCCTGTGGACGAAACAGCGCGCACGATTTCCGGACCTTCCCCGGTATAAAGTTGGAGCCCGATTTTGAAAAACGAGATTTGGCCGCGCAGCTTCTCAACGAGCTCAAGCGCTTCCGTTTTTGTCGGCACATCCAGTGCGACGATGATTTTTTCAGCTGCTTTTGTCATTCCGACGAAGTCGAGGAATCCCGTGACATCACCTTTGGCTGGCATGCCGGAATGTCTCGACTACGCTCGACATGACGATATGCAAGTTTTCGCTCCTGCGAAGATCAATCTGTCGCTGAAAATCCTTGGTCAGCGGGACGACGGTTTCCACGAACTCAAGACGCTCATCGCGCCGATTTCGCTCTACGATGAACTCAGAATCGATAAAAAGCGTCCGGGAAACGGAATCAAGTTTCGCTGCGACGATCGATCAGTCCCACAAAATGACGACAATCTAGCTGTTCGCGCGGCGAAGGCGTTCTTTGAGACAACTAAAATCGAGCCTGCGATTTCCATCGAGCTCTACAAGAAAATTCCGCATGGCGCCGGACTGGGGGGCGGGAGCAGCGACGCCGCTTCCGTATTGCTGGCGCTCAATGAACTCTTCGAAGCGAAATTATCACGAGAAGCGCTCACTGAAATCGCGGAGCCAATTGGATCAGACGTACCATTTTTTCTGTTTCAATCCCCAGCCTTGTGCAAGGGACATGGCGAAATGGTCTCGGCGCAGAAATTAAACACACAGTTTTCGATCCTGTTGCTGAAACCAGCGTTTGCTGTCTCAACAGCGTGGGCATATTCGCACTGGCGAGATTCTCGAGAAATTCCGGGAATTCGTTACGAAGCGCAGGAATTCGCTGATCAGACTTTTGTGAACGATCTCGAACGCCCGGTTGTCGAAAAGTTCGTCTTTCTCGCGCAATTGAAAATGTGGCTGTTCAGTCAATCGGAAGTCGGCGCTGCGCTCATGTCTGGTTCCGGCTCGACAATGTTTGCCGTGATGCGCTCAAATGCAGACGCGGATTCTGTGGCGAAACGCGCCAAAGCAGCGCTCGATCCGGAACTGTGGACCTGCGCGTGCGAAACGCTCTGATCTAAACCCGCGATCGGCGGCGACCAGAGTTGCGCGAATATTTCACTGGCCTTCGTTTGGGTTCGATTTTCGAAATGCCGGTGCCGCTCTTTACTTCCATGATCTGGTCGCGCAAAAGCGCCGCGCGCTCGAATTCGAGATTTGCCGAGGCTTCCTGCATCTCGTCTTCCAATTCGCGCAGCAATTCGGTCACATTAAAATCGCCGCCGGCCTCCTGAATGACGGAGGCGGCGATTTCTCGCCCGCGAAGAATAGTGTGCAGACTTTCCTGCACGGCTCGCCGAACCGTTTGCGGAGTGATGCCGTGCTTCTCGTTGTATTCCAGCTGTTTCGCGCGCCGGTATTCCGAAATCGATATGAGCCCTTCCATGCTTTGGGTGACCTGATCTGCAAAGAGCACTACTTCACCGTTCACATGTCGTGCGGCGCGACCTGCGGTTTGAATGAGAGAAGTCTCGCTGCGCAAAAAACCTTCCTTGTCCGCGTCCAGAATGCACACCAGCGAAACTTCGGGAAGGTCGAGACCTTCGCGGAGCAAATTGATGCCCACGAGAATGTCGAAATCCGCCGCGCGCAATCCGCGCAAAATTTCCACTCTCTCGATTGCGTCGATATCACTATGCAAGTACCGGACTTTCAATCCGACATCGCGTAGATAGTCAGCCAAATCTTCCGCTGTCCGCTTGGTCAGGGTTGTCACCAGAACTCGCTCGCTCTTTTCCACGCGTTGACGACAGAGCTCAATCGTCTCGTCGATCTGATTCTTGAGCGGCTTAAGCGTGATTTTCGGATCGAGAAGTCCAGTCGGACGGATGATCTGCTCGACAACGAGCTGTGCACCGGGCGTATGCACGTCGAATTTTTCCGGAGGTTCGTCTGTACGCGAAACCCGAACTTCTGAATTGGACCTTGAGCGTCGGGCGCCAGCTCGCGACTTCTCGGAATTGAGCGTCGAGCGTTTTTCGCCGGCTACAGCAAAGGGCACAGGTTCAGCTTCACCGATCCTTTGTCGCCGGTGCGGAATATACCCTTTGTTTCCAGCCACGCTGTTTTTGATTTCAAATTCTGCCGGCGTTGCGCTGACGTAAATGATCTGGTTGGTAATCTTCATGAACTCGTCGAAATTGAGCGGCCGATTATCGAGGGCGCTGGGCAGTCGGAACCCGTAATTTACAAGGACGCTCTTGCGCGAGCGGTCGCCTTCGTACATTCCGCCAATCTGCGGGATGGTGGCGTGCGATTCATCGATGACGACCAGAAAATCTTTCGGGAAAAAGTCGATAATCGTGTACGGCTTGGAGCCCGGCGGGCGTCCGGACAAATGGCGTGAGTAATTTTCGATCCCGTTGCAGAACCCCATTTCCTGCAACATCTCCAGATCGTATTCCGTGCGCATCCGCAACCGTTGCGCTTCCAGAAGTTTGTTTTGCGACTCCAATTCTTTGATTCGCTCTTCCAGTTCTTCGCGGATCGTGCGCAATGCGCGATTGAGTTTGTCCGCCGGTGTTACGAATTGTTTAGCGGGAAAAAAGGTAATGACGGACAACGACTCGTGCGAGTGCCCGGTCAGAGGATCGAACCGCGTAATCGCCTCAATTTCGTCGCCGAAGAACTCGATCCGGATGCCTTCTTCATCAGCCGAAGCGGGATAAACCTCGACCACGTCACCCCGGACGCGAAATCTGCCGCGTGCGAAGTTAACGTCGTTGCGTTCGTACAACATATCGATCAAGCGTCCGAGCACCGCTTCCCGTGAAATGTGCTGGCCGCGTTTTACCGTCAGCAGCATCTGTAAGTAGTCTTCCGGAGAAGTGACGCCGTAGATGCAAGAAACACTGGCTACCACAATGGTGTCGCGGCGCGAAAGCAGCGCGCTTGTCGCCGCAAGTCGCAACCGCTCGATCTCTTCGTTGATGGAGGAATCCTTCTCAATGTAGGTGTCGGAGCGGGGGATATAAGCCTCCGGCTGGTAATAATCGAAATAACTGACGAAATACTCGACAGCATTCCGCGGGAAGAATTGCTTGAACTCGGAGTAAAGCTGCGCGGCCAGGGTTTTATTGGGCGAAATGACCAGGGTAGGTCGGTCCAGCTCCCGGATCACGTTTGCGACCGTGAAAGTTTTGCCCGAACCGGTGACGCCCATCAGCGTCTGGTGACGGTTACCAGCTTCAATGGCCTTGATCAGCTTGGCAATCGCCTGGGCCTGGTCGCCTCGCGGTTTGTAGTTCGATTCGAGCTGAAACGGCATTAAACAATCTAGCAGCGACTGCTAATAATTCCCAGTGCCCGGCTGGCGGCGATGAGTTTTAAGCACTCCAGATTTGTCGCAGGACTCTACGGAAGTTCCCGCCGAGGATCAGTTCGATATCTGCGTCGCTGTACCCACGGCGAATCAAACCGTCCGTGATGTCAAACACGCGCTTATAGTGGTTTACGCGATCCGTATCCATTTTGTCGCGGAAGGCGTAACTGGATTTGTAGAGGCTCCTTAACCATTTCTTATAGTCCTCTGGGAGCGCGTCGTAACCATCGAGATCGATATCGCTGCCTATGCCTACGTGTTCGACCCCGACCAGCTTGGCGACATGATCGTAATGGTCGAGCACGTTCTCTATCGTCGTGGGTTCCTTGGGAGAGACGAAATTGCGGACGCCAGTGATACCCATGACTCCGCCTTTTGCTGCCATCTTGCGGATCGCTTCGTCGGTTTTGCACCGCGGCTGGTCAGGATTAAGTGCGCGACAATTTGCATGAGTGACCAGGACAGGCGCTTTGGAGATTTCGAAAGCATCAAGTGTAGTGCGGTCGCCGCAGTGCGCGACGTCGACCGCCATGCGCACCTGATTCATCCGATCGATTATCGAAACGCCGAAGTCACTGATTCCGTCGTCGCGCCGCTCCGTGCTTCCGTTGCCGATCAAGTTGCGGGTGTTATAGGTAAGCAGCGACACACGTTGCCCGAGTTGGTAGAAACGATCGACATCGTCCGGGCTCCGAAAATGCTCCGAGTTCTGCAGACCAAGGATAATGCCGATTTTGCCGGATCTTTTCGCAGTGTCGATGCCTGCCGCGTCATCCACGCGCATCAAGTGCTCTCCATGATGCGCAATAAATCCATTCCACAGACCGAGAAACCACATCACTTGGTCGTATGCATTTGGTCCGACCGTTCCTACTCCGACGTGCATCACATCGGTTCTGGAATCTTTGAAGCGCTGAAAATCAGCAACAGTAAATGTCTCGGGGTTCGTGAACCAGGTGGGGCGCTTATCCCCCTTGAATGGTGCCAGCACTCCAAGCAGCGTGAAGGGGTTAAGCATATCCACTACCGTGCTGCGCTGGACCAGATCGATGGCGCGGGCTGAGTATTTGGTTTCGCTTTCCGTGAAGAGCTGAAACTAGCTGCGATTGATCATCGGGACGGTTAGTGTCGCCGCGGCAACACCGACCAAGCGTTTCAAAGACTGGCGTCGCGTTATCATGCTTCGGTCCAATATGATAATTTGTGTCGGCATTGGCAACGGCGTGATGCATAGTAGAATGGCAGACAGTAGCGGTTATGAATTTTACAAGCTGCTTGGCAGGCTGAAACGATATGTCCACTGGCGTTGAGGCCGGCCATCGGCTGGAGATTGGCCATGTCTTGTTCATGGACGTGGTCGGCTACTCAAAGCTACTCTTGGATGAGCAGCGCGAGCAGCAACAACACCTGACTGAAATCGTCCTTAACACCGAGCAGGTTTGCGCCGCGGAGGCGGCAGATAAACTGATTCGTCTTCCTGTTGGGGATGGGATGGCGCTGGTTTTTTTTAGCAGTCCCGAGGCGCCGGTGCGATGCGCGATCGAGATCAGTGAACGGCTAAAGCAATATCCTCAGTTGAAGCTTCGGATGGGGATTCACAGTGGACCTGTCAATGAAGTTCGTGATGTCAATGATCGAGCGAACGTTGCAGGCGCTGGAATTAACATTGCACAGCGGGTGATGGATTGCGGCGATGCAGGGCACATCCTTCTCTCCAAGCGGGTCGCCGAAGATCTGGCGCACTCTCGCCAATGGCGCACATATCTCCATGATCTGGGCGAGTGCGCCGTAAAACATGGTGTTCCCATCTTTATCGTGAATCTCTACACGGATGAAATTGGGAACGCGCAATTGCCGGAGAAGATTAAACAGTGGCAATCGGAGCAAGCCGCGCAGGCAGCAGATGGTTCACCGGTCCTTCCACGCAAATATGTGTTGACCGCGGCCGCTGCTCTCTTAATCGCCGTCGCCAGCTTTAGCGTCTGGGTCTATTTCAAACAAGCCCCAGTAACATCGCTAGTACCGGAGAAAACTATTGCGGTGTTGCCGTTCCAAAATTTTAGCCCGGATAAAGAGAATGCATTTTTCGCAGACGGCGTTCAGGACGACATCCTCACTAGTCTGGCAAAGATCAAAGATCTCAGGGTCACTAGCCGTTCGTCTGTGATGAAGTTTCGCGACGTCGCGGAGCAGAACCTGCGCCAGATCGGCAAAGCGCTTGGCGTGGCAAATGTCCTTGAGGGTAGTGTGCGGCGGGAAGGGGACCGGGTAGTGGTCAATGTGCAATTGGTCGATGCGCAGAGTGCCCGCCAGATCTGGGCGAACCGTTACGACCGCACGCTCGCAGACTCGCTCGGATTACAAGGCGAGCTGGCCAGTGAAATCGCCGACGCTCTGCGCGCTACATTGAGCACGGACGAGCAAGCGCGAGTGACAGCCAAGCCCACGCAGAATCCGGATGCATATGTGTTCTATTTACGGGCGAATCAACTTTCGCGAAACCCCGACACTCTGCTGGAGGATTACAAAGCTGCGGAGCAACTTTACATGCAGGCGATTGCGCTCGACCCGGAGTTTGCGCTTGCCCACGCCCGGCTCGCGTCGGTTTGTGCCGAGATTTTCCATTATTACGAGCCGACCGAGGATTGGAAAACCAAAGCTCGCACCGAAGCGCAGATTGCTCTGCGTCTCCAACCCGACCTGGCAGAAGCGCATCTTGCCCTTGGCCAATGCATTTACTGGATGGACCAGGATTACCAGCGCGCTCTTGAACAATTCGATACCGCTGCCGGTTTATCGCCGAGCAACGGAGATATTGTGCGTTTGATTGCGGCTATCAAACGCCGGCAGGGTAAGTGGGAACAAGCGCTCGAAGAGTACGAGCGGGTTGCAAAGTTAGATCCGCAAAATCCTAATACAGTCCGGGAACTCATCTTTACGAACACGGCAATGCGTCGTTGGCCGGAAGGTGCGCGCTGGGTAGAGCAACTTCGCGCAATGGCGCCCGCCTCGATCGTTGCAAAGATTCAAAAGGGCTACGTGGAGTTTTGGTGGAAGGGAGACACGGGTCTATTGAAGTCCTTGTTGAACCAGGTGCCTCCCGGTGTCGATCCTGATGGCAGCGTTACTTCGGTACGATGGGACGTCGCGATGCTGGACCGAGATTACGCGGCAGCCAGACGCGTGATTGATGCCTCGACTGCCAAAGAGCTTTCATACACGGGGGAAGGCTCAACGCCACGGAGTTTCTTTGAAGGCTCCATCGCCCTGGCGCAGGGGGATATCGCAGGAGCGCAAAAACATTTTGAAGATGCTCGACCTGTTTTTGAAAACGCCGTCAAAGAGGCGCCTTTGAGTGCTATTCGACATGCTAACCTGGGCTGGCTCTACGCGTTCATGGGGCGCAAAGAGGATGCGATCAGGGAGGGCCGCCGCGCGGTCGAACTAAAGCCGGAATCCAAGGATGCGGTCGACGGCGTGATTGTGAATTGCTACCTCGCGTTGATTTATGCTCGCGTTGGTGAAAAAGACATGGCGTTTCCGCTCCTCCAGCGATTGCTGAAAACCCCGGGCGCAGTGGATAGCGTCGATTATAGCCTCACCATCAACGATCTGAAACATCGCTGGGAATGGGACCCGATTCGAAGTGATCCGCGTT
>Ga0193726_1002932_pt1 | contig 11155 bp, 20 predicted proteins | sample H2c1metaG_FD_144928 | JGI IMG/M metagenome (GOLD analysis project Ga0193726, IMG submission 144928) | Soil microbial communities from a riparian zone of the East river system, Colorado, United States - H2c1 | ecosystem: Environmental > Terrestrial > Soil > Riparian zone | place: USA: East River... | reverse complement strand
GCACACGATCGTCAAATCGGAATACTCGGTAGCGTTCCGTGCCGGCAGCACCACATCGTACTCACCGGCGAGCAACAGCACTGGGCGGAAACGGTGTGTCCTCACATCCGCTGTGCATCCGTCCTGCAGGCTGAGGCGGCGTCGTCGAGTGGGTGAGTTGATGCGCCTTCGTCGCCGAGAAGTGTCGTCGTGTCGCAGATTCCGCAACGTGTTCCGTCGACTGCGGGCGGGTATGTGCCTACACGGCCGGCAGTCGCCGGACATCAGTGAACTCGGAACTCTTGCATTCTCCGATCTGGGCATGAAAGGGCCGCATTCGGGGAATACCCACGCCGACATCGTCAAACGACACGTGGAGGCGCCTGGATGAAGTTTGAGTTGAAGAAATCGTCGAACGGACAGATCCGATTCAACCTGGTCGCAAGCAACGGACAGATCGTTGCCACGAGCGAAACGTATGAGCGCAAGCAATCCGCACTGGACACCATCGCATCGATCAAAAAGAACGCGGGCGACGCCGACGTCAACGACCTGAGCGACTGAGCATCCTTGGCCCCACACCGCGACAACTGTCCCCAATTTAGCGAGACCGCGAAAGGCTAACAACCATGATCATTATCGGCATCATTTTGCTGATCATCGGTCTGCTGACCAGCATCCCGATTCTGTGGACGATTGGCATCATCGTGCTGATCGTCGGCGCGGCGCTGTTCCTGCTCGGCGCGGCCGGACGTCAGGTCGGCGGACGCAAACATTATTGGTAGGCCTTGGCGTGCCGGCAGATCCCATCGTCGGCAGCCACCACGCTCGAGAGACAGGCCCCCAGCAACCGGAATCGGCGGCTGCCGCTTCGCTGCGATAAGCGATGCGGCAGCCGCATGTGAGCCCGGTCGTGGATTGCCGTCGCCTCGGGGGCGTTAGGCCACGTTCGATCGTTGTGGTGGGGGGAGGATGTCGTCGATGGTGACGTTGACAGCGACGCGTTCTAGTCCGACTGTGTCGCGCAGTTCAGCAATCACGTGATGTTGTACGTCTCGGGCAATGTCGACGATCGGCTGGCCGTAGGTCACGCTCAGGGCGATGTCGACGACGGCGGAGAGTCCGAGTACACCGACCGCGGAGTGCGGGTGGCGGTGGTTGTGGGTGCCGGCGTCCGCAGTCGCGGCGGCGCGGGGGTTGCTGCTTCGGCCGAAGGCGACGCGGACCCCGGGCACCCGCATCGCTGCCCGGCGTGCGATGACGGCGACGACGCGGGAGGCGATCCGGATGGCACCGTCTTCGACGGTTTGCAGCGTGTACCAGACGTTGCGGGCGAGTTGGTCGATCTGGCGCATGACAGCTGCGGTGATGCCGGCCGGCTCGGAGATCGGTTGCCGGGCCAGATCGCGAATAGGGGCCCAGATTTCGGTCAACTCGCTGAGTGTGGCCGTGCAATGTGGACACTGCTGCTGATGTTCGCTGCGGTGTTCGGCGTGGCCTTCGGCGACCTGTTCGAGAAGGTCGTCGATGTCGGTTCCACAGGGCAGGGCGCGTTCGCCGGCCGATCCGGCGGGGGAGGAGCCTTCGGTCATCGGCTGGGTCACCTCCATTCCTGCAGCGTTTCCGCCAGTGTGCGCCGTGCGCGGTGCAGATGGCTACGGACGCTGGGAACGGTGGATTCGGTGATGTCTGCGATCTGGGCGTAGGACAGCCCCTCAAACTGATGCAGGACCAGCGGAATCCGTTGCACATCGGGTAGCGCGGCGACCGCCGCAGTGACCGCTTCGGCACTGGCCGATCGTTCGGTTTGTTCGGCCGGCCCGATCTTGGTTTCAGCCACTTCTGCAACGGCCGCCAACGGCGTGACCGCTTTCGTGCGCGTGATCCGGTTGAGGCATTTGTTGGTGACGATCCGGTACAACCACGTTGCGTAGGACGACTCGGCCTTGAACTGGCTGAGTCGTTGCCACGCCGTGACGAAGGTGTCCTGGGTGACATCTTGGGCATCCTCGTGCCGGCCGAGCATACGCAGCGCGGTGCGATAGACGCGGCCGGTGTGTCGTGAGACGAGCTCCTCGTAGGCGTCGACGTAACCGAGCCGGGCCTGGCGCACGAGGTACACGTCGTTTACTTCTGTCACTCCCGCCCCTCCCGCCAGCTGTTACCCACGAATCCGGCACGTCGCCGCCGGTATATCCGACGGATACCCAGCGTTCGCGCTCATCAGGCAGTGACCGGAAAAAATCTTGGCGGGCGTTGCGACGTATCGCTGGCGCCGGTGTCCAACTGTGTGAAGGCCCGAAACCAACAGCGGCGGCCGCCGCTGTTCGCCTAACAGATTGAGACAGTCACATGACACAGACAGCGACCCGCCCCGAGCACGACAACTCGCAGGGTCCCGTGAGCGCAGAGCCAGACAAGGCGGTAGTTCGGCAGAGCAGGCTGACCAACGACGACGGGAAGATCACCGTCGCGCAGGGCGTGGTACAGAAGATCGCGGCGATGGCCTGCCGCGAAGTCTCCGGGGTGCACTCGATGGGTACCGGGTCGACCACCAGCCGCGCGTTCGGCATGATCCGCGACCGGATCCCGGGCAGCACCGGCCTCAACGTCGCACAGGGCGTCGGTGTCGAGGTCGGCGACACTGAGGCCGCGATCGATTTGGACGTGGTCGTCGAGTATGGCGTGAACATCTCCGAGCTCGCCCGCGGTGTTCAACGCAACGTGAAAACCTCGATAGAACAGATGACCGGCCTGAATGTCGTCGAAGTCAACGTGAGCGTCAACGACATCTACCTGCCCGGCAGCGACGACGACAGCAATGACAGTGCGGCCGAGTCACGAGTGTCATGACGTTGCCGCCCATCGTGGGGTCGACGAGCGGAGTCGTGAACGGCGTCGACGTCGACACGATCGCGTCCGCCGCACTGGGCTGCGCCGGCGTCGATGACCTTATCGGCGGGCCACCTACGGGCGCGGCCACCTACCTGCCCGGGCGCCGTGTCAACGGCGTTCTGGTCGAGACGCAGACGGTCACGATCCAGATGAGATCACGGTGGGGTCACGACATTGCCCACGTCGCCCACGAGGTCCAGCTAGCGGTCGCGCCGCATGCCGGCAGACGCCGTGTCGATGTGGTCATCGCCGAACTTGGCGACCCGACCGACGCACGCAGCACCGCCACAGTGCCTCAACCACTTGAGGAGGAACGGTGGACGAACAGCACGCCCGGCTCCGCGCAGCGCGTCGGGCATTCATTAGCGCCCATCATCCCGATCGCGGTGGCAACGCCGACACCCTTATCGCCGGCCTCGCCGCGTTCGACCGGCAGCCCACGCCCCGCGCAAACTGTCCACCCGCACTCGTCGTGGTCCAGCGACGCTCACCGTGGCGACGTCTGACCTCGCCGGTCAACCGGTGGCATCGACGACCACCACCGCGGGTGCAGTGATGCAGGCGATGCACCCGAGTCTCTTGGAACCAGAATGGAACAGATCATGACGCGCACTATCTTCGGTACAGCCGTCGGCATGGCCTTAGGCTTCGCACTCATCTTCGGCGGCTTCGGCCCGATGCTGGTCGTGGCGCTATTCGCCATCATCGGATTCGTGGTCGCGAAGGTCGTCGCCGGCGACATCGACATCAGTCAGTACGTACGCGGTACACGGAGCAACCGATGACCACCGCCGTCGCCGACCGGACCACCGCGGTCACGGACGAGTCGACACCCGATCAAACCCCGGGCTCGGTGGTCATTGCCGACAGGGTCATCGCCAAACTAGCGGCCCGCGCAGTGCTCGACGTGGCCGATGCCGGCGCGGCCGCCCCGCGTATGTGGGGGCGCAAGCTACCGAACAGCGGACAGCTGGGAGTCCGTGAATCCAGCCTCACCGGCCTGCCGCACGCGTCTGCTGACGTGGACGGCACTGTCGCGTACATCGATCTGGCCATCAGCGTACGGTGGCCCGCCTCGCTGCCGCGCGTCACGCAGCAGGTCCGGGACCACGTCATCGACCAGGTCCACGACTTGACGGGGCTGACCGTGGCGCAAGTCCGGATCGCCGTTACCGCGTTGATCACCGCGACCTCCCCGTCGCGCGTCCGATAGGCAAGGGAAACAGCTCGTGAAAATCGTTAACCGATCGCTGGCGCTGCTGCTCGCTCTCGCGGTCATCGCCGCAGCCGTCATCCTGATCATTGAAGTCATCGCCTACCGCGCCGGGGCACACACAGCCGTCGTCGACTGGCATCGAATCTACGACTGGGCCGCCCGGACCAGTTGGGGGGCCTGGCCAATTCGGACAGCCGGCCCCGTGCTCGCGGTTATCGGCCTCGCGCTGCTGATCGCGCAGATCCGACGTCGCCGTCCCGAACGTCTCGCGGTGGCCAGCGATAGCGACGCCACCGACGCCGCGATCACCCGCCGCGGTGTGGCTAACACCGTCCGCCATGCGATCGACGACCTCGACGGCGTCAGCGAAGCCCGGGTCGAGGTCCGACGACGCATCACCGTCAATGCGCGCACTCGCGCCGACCAACCCATGGGTGAACCCGACCTGGTCGCGCACACGGCGCGCTCCGCGGTGGACGCCCTACAACTGCGGCGACCCCCGACCGTGTCCGTTCACGTAGCCACACGGGAGCGATGATGCACGCCGACCGCACCAACCGCGCGCTTCTCACAATTCTGGGTCTCCTGCTGCTCCTCGGCGGCGCCGCACTCATCGTCGCCGGTACCGGCACCAACCTCTACGGCGCTCACTTCAGCCGCCGCCATCTGCTCGACAACCCGGCCGCCCACTATGCCGGCACGCACAGCAACTGGTTCTGGCCAGCGATAGCATTTCTCGCGTTCCTGCTCGCGCTGCTCGCACTACGGTGGCTCGCCGCCGTGTTGCGGCCGCAGCCCCGGACCGGCGACATCGACATCACCGCGGCGGCCGCCACCGGGCGGACCCACCTGGACTCCGGGGCACTCCGGGACGCCCTCACCGGCGAGATCGAAACCTATCGCGGCGTCGACAACGCACGCGTGCAGGTCCTCGGATCCTCAGACGCTCCACGGCTAGCGGTCACCATCCGCGCGACTCGGGACGCCAACCTCGCTGCCCTGCGTCGCCGCCTCGAGACGCGGGCGCTACAGCATGCCCGACAAGCTCTTGACGCACCTGGCCTGCCCATTCATCTCGATCTCGACGTCACCAAACAGCCGGGGAGCCGGGTGAGCTGATAGCGACACGCCGCGCGGGTCGCAGCGCCGGTCCGTACAAGCCGTTGGGGCTCTCGCCCGACGCCGGTCCCGGAACGGTGACCGACGACCTGTTCGCGCAAGCGTGCAGCCGCGGTCACGACGACGACGCTCCAAACGCTGCGCACGAGGACCAACGCCGACACGGCTAACCCAGATCCCTGGCGAAACCGGTTCGTCAGCGGGCGACGATCAACAAGTGAAGGAGTGTGGAGAGGCGTCATGGGAATGATGAAGGTCGCCGCAGGATTCGCGGTCGGATACGTGTTAGGGACCCGAACGGGTCGCGACACCTATGAGCAGATCGTCGATGGCGCACGCAAGCTCAGTAACCAACCAGCCGTCGACAGAGCGCAGGCGAAGATCGAAGACGCCACGCCTGCGGCAGCGGATGTAGCACCGACGAAGGCCAACGATAGCCTCAGCTCAGGCGGCGACGCTGTTGCCGCGAAGGTGAAATCGTCGCGTAACAGCGGCACCGACGACAGGGCGGGGAACGCAAGGCTTGGCAGCGCGCCGAAGGAGGCGTCGACGGCCACGCCGATCTACCGCGACACGCTGGCCGACAACGGCAATCCGGCGATCTGACAATACGAACGCGGGGCACGGCTGGCGTGTTGTCGGTCAACGCCCGCGACACCCGTCGCTGATCGAGGACAAGCACCTTTATCGGTGACGACGGGTCCACGAGTGCGGCATTGATCGTCGGAATCACGGGGGAGGCATCTTTCGGCCACCGAACGATGCCTCCCGCGCGGACTATCGAGCAAACCAGTTGGTCTGCGTCCACCTGTCGGCGTGCAGCACACGCCGAAACAATCTCGGACGAGGATGCGACGTTTTCTTGTCGGTGGTGTCTAACCATGTGAAGGCGGCAACCGTAGTTGGCGAACATGAACGACCCGACGGTTCCGTGCAAGTGCAGGCTGACAGCGGCGCGCCGGCACGAGCGGCCGCAGCACCGCCGCAAATAAACGGACCTCGGTCCCGACGAAGGAGCGCATCATGCAACTCGATAAGTCCCAAGTTCTTGACATGCTCAAGTCGCGAGGCGACAACAACCAAGCCAGCAAGGCTGCATCGGAACTCCCCAACAAGGTCGACACAGACCAGCACGCCGATCTGCTCTCGAAGTTCGGCATCAACCCGCAGGACTTGCTCGGGAAGATCACCGGCGGCATTTAGGCCCACCAGGTGGCGGCAACAACGCCTGATGCGGTCGGCGACAGCGCGGCATCGACGCTGCGTCGTCGTCGACGCGCTTGCGTGAATTGGTCGTTGTGGCGTGCTGGCAACGCGATGTGGCTCGGGCCGAACTCGGCAAACCGAAGCGTCGATGTCGACGCCTGACGTGGGGACCGGCAGGCACGAAGCCGGAGCCACGGGCATGAGGCTTGTCTTTGCCGCCGCACTGACCCTTGCACATAGGTGAGGCTCGACATGACGAAGGCCGCGCGTATTCCCCGTGAGGTAGGACGGTTCGTGGAAATACACAGTTCTGTCTATCGGTCTGCGCTGCCGCGATATTCGGCCGTGACTCTGCTTCACGTATGGGCCGTCGTCACGAATTCGTTGATCGAGCGTCGACCACGTCGATGCGTCGGCCTTGCGGCAGTTGAGGTCCGCACCACCATTTCGCACTTAAAGGGGGCAGAACATGAACGACGATCGAACGTCTGACGCGGCGGGCGCTGCCGGTCGCCGGACCGCGTCTGGTGCGCCTGCCGTCCAGGAGTCGCGCGCCAACGATGAGTCGCGCGCCAACGATCATTTGCCGACCAGGCCGACGGCGCAGGACGGGCCGGCCTCGCCGATCGACCTTGGCAAGCGGTCATGGTGGGAGGTGTTGAAGCGAACCCGCAAGCAGGTCGGCGAGGACAAGCTCACGAGCTGGGCGGCGGCGCTGACGTACTACGGCATTTTGTCGATCTTTCCCGGATTGCTGGTGTTGATCGCCGCGTTGAGGTTGACCGGGCAATCCACGACCGACAAGGTGCTGACCAACGTCACGGCGACCGCGCCGGGACCGGCCCGCAGCATTCTGACCACGGCGATAAAGAACCTGCAACAGGGTCAGTCGTCGACGGCCGGTATCCTCGCCATCGTTGGTCTTCTCGGTGCGCTGTGGTCGGCGTCGGGGTACGTCGGGTCGTTCATGCAGGCGGCGAACTCAATCTATGACGTGCCCGAGGGCCGCCCAGCCTGGAAGAAGCTGCCGACCCGTCTGGCGATCACGATCGCCACGGGGATCATCATCAGCGCCACCGCGCTGGCCGTCGTGTTTACCGGCACCCTGGCCCAGCAGCTCGGAAAGGTGCTTGGGCTTGGATCCGCTGTCGTGACCGTCTGGGACATCGCGAAGTGGCCAGTCATCGTCGTTCTGATCAGTCTGCTGTTCGCGCTGTTGTACTGGGCCGGGCCTAACGTCAAGCACGGTGGCTTCAAGTGGATCACTCCGGGTAGCTTGCTGGCCGTCTTGATTTGGATCGCCGCATCGGCCGGTTTCGCCTTGTACGTCGCGAAGTTCAGCTCCTACAACAAAACGTACGGCAGCCTTGCCGCGATCATCGTGTTCCTCGTGTGGTTGTGGATCACTAATCTGGCGATTTTGGTCGGCGCGGAATTCGACGCAGAGATGCAACGGGGCCGGGCGATCGTGGCCGGCCATGACCCGCACGACGAGCCGTACATGGAGTTACGCGATACCCGCAAGATCGATGAAGCGACCGACACGGACCTGTAGACGCGCGGCTTGACTCATTGACCTTCTTGAGTAGTGAACGTGAGAGGACGAAATTGTGAGTATCGATGAACCGTCATTGGCGCGTCATAACGGCGCGGCGTCAACCGCTGATCTGATCAGCCGGGCGACGGCGCAGGTGTCCACATTGGTACGTGACGAGCTCGCGTTGGCGCAGCAAGAGTTGGTCACGAAAAGTAAACGTGCCGGTATCGGGGGCGGTCTGTTCAGCGGTGCCGCAGTTTTAGGCATGTACGGGCTCGGACTACTGCTGACGCTAAGCGTGGTGGGCCTGGATCTGGTCTGGCCGCTGTGGCTGTCGGTCCTCGTCGTTGCTGTCGTCGTGTTTGCTGCCGCCGGGGCAGCGGCGCTTCTGGGAAGAAGCAAGTTGAAGCGGGTGACCCCGCCGGTGCCAAGCCAAGCCATGGCCGGCGTATCAGCAGATGTGCAGGCGGTCAAGACAGCGGTCCGGGAAGGACGACAGTCATGAGTCAGGCAACACCCACCGATCCGTCGGCGTTGCACGATGAGATCGAGCAGACCCGCGCAGATCTCGGGGAAACCGTCGAGGCCCTGGCAGCGAAGGTGGACGTGAAGGCGCGCACCAAGAATGCGATGGACCAAGCCAGAAGCCAGGCTATGACCGCGGTCAATGACGCATCGAACCGGGCCACCAATCACGCCCGAGCCGGAATTGGCCAGGCTAAAAGGGTATCGACTGAACTCGGGCAGCGCGCAAAAACGCAAGGCCTCGTGGTGCGGCGGTCGGTCCGGGACAGCAACCTTCCAACGATGGCCACGAGGCCGACGGCATGGGCGGCAATAGCCAGCCTCGCCACGGTCGTCGTGGCAGCTGCTTGGCTCGTTCGTCGGCGGCGGTCATGATGAACCTCGCTGCGAAGATCGCCTACAAGCCGGTCAGCCTGGGGCTGGGTGCCGTGGCCGGGATGCTGTCCGGGCTGATCTTCAAGCAGATCTGGAAACAGGCGGCCCATGACCATGACGCCCCCACCGCAACCGATGAGGAACGAGGCTGGGGCGAGGTGCTCGCCGCCGCCGCGCTACAGGGCGCAATTTTCGCATTGGTGAAGGCGGCCATCAGCCGTGGCGGCGCCACCGGAATTCGCAAGGCCACTGGACGGTGGCCGACATAGTCGCGGACACTGTGGACACGATCTGGCGCGATGCGTGGGCACGTATCCGCGCCGCACCTGTCCAGTGACCGACCGCGCGAGGAGAATGTCGGGCCGTCAGATGCCAGGCTCAGTAGGCGGACCCGGTCGATGCACCAGCGTCGCAGCCACCACGCATGAGGATCGAGTCGCGAGCGTCGCCAGCAGATCGGCCGGGTCCTCGTAGACCTGGACCGCGCGGGCATCGGTGAGCGGCGGTGTCGCATTACGTGGCGGAGGGAACGGCGAACCACGGTCGGGCGATTGGTCAGATCGCTTGCGCTAGCTCGGTGAACGCGGCGGCGAGGCGTCGTGGTTGTCTGGCTTCGGTGCCGAGTTCGTGGTGGCCGCGGCGTAGGTTCTGGACGAACGCGAGTCCGGTGATGATGACCGTCGCCGTCGGGTCGGTGCGCAGGCCGCGCATCGGTCGGAGCCGGTGTTTGAGCTGGCCGTGATCGGCTTCGATGCGGTTGTTCGCGTAGCGTTCGACGTGGTGCCAGGCTGTCGAAACCAGCTCGTCGACGGCCAGTGGGCGCGGGTCAGGCTATCGGATGACACGGTGTTCCTGGGCATGTTCGCTGGTGGCTGGCGGGTCTTTGCCGCTGGCTGCACGCCGCGGGGTGAGCGTCCGTATGACTGCACCGTGCAGGGTGGCTGACATGCGGACCCTGTTCGTGGCACTGCTGACCATCGTCGGCGTTGGGTTGGCGTACTTCATCACGCTGGGGCTGCTGCACCGATGAGCCGGGCATCGACGCGGCGGTTCCTGCGCGACAATTCCCTGGCGCTGGTGTTCGGGCTGCTGTTCATCATTGCGCTGGCTGGCCAGGCGATCGCCGGACATGCCGATTTCAACAGTCAGCAAGTCACCGACGGTCTGCCACCGATCTCGTTGGGTCGATATCTGACGTCGGCCGACTTTTCGATCAGCACCGTGGTCTTGGCATCGAAATGGTCATCATCGGGCTTCAACGCGGCGAGCTCCATGCACAGCACGTCGGCGACGTGGTGTTCTTCGTAGGACTCCAAGACGTCGGCGTCGAGGTCGGGAAGACGTCGAACCTCGGGGTACAGGCATTCGTTTTCGATGTAGGTGTGGACGGTCAACGCTTCCAAGATCCCGTCGACGATCTTGCCTTTCGTGACGGCGGCAGTCGCACCGGCCTGCTGGAACTGTTTGAAGAGTCGGCGGATGTCCTTGTGCTCCGCCTTCAACAACACGCGCCATGAGCCACCGACAGCCCGGCCGACCTCGCACGAGTCTCTATCCACCCGCACCTCGCCTAGTTCGCCTCGAGGGGTCGGCCCGCTGCTCGATGGTGACAAACGAAGTGTCAACCGATGTGCACAGCGGCCGTCGACGCTCCCGGCATCGTCATTGTCCTGGCACCGTCATGAGCGGCCCTCAGTGAACCAGCGCGAAGTAGATCGCGACGTGCTGGCAAGCGCGGCGAGCAGCCTGAATGCGTGGAACACCTCGTGACGGCCGAACGTCTTCGGCCATCATTTATCGGGTGAGCCTGCGGGCGATTTCTGTGACATGGCGTAGATCCGAGCCGCAACACCCTCCAAAGACATTGAGCCACGGCATCGAGTGAACGAGGCCGAGGTATCCATCGGCCAGCTCGTGGACGTCGCCGTCGTCGAGAATCTGAGCCTGGTCGAGTTCTGCGTGGCTCATTCGCGACGCGTTGCAGCGCAGCCCGTGGATACGGCGGGTCCAGGCGGCGTCTGCGATGATGTTGGAGAAGTGGTCGGGATGGGCGCAGTTGACCATGAAGTAGGCGGCGGCACCGTTGGTCGCGGCATCGACTGCCTCGATGGCGTGGCCGAGGGGCTCGCCGGTCGGTAGAGACCCGTTGGTCTCGACGGTGAACGAGACGACGATCGGAAGCCTGACGGCCTCGGCCGCTCGGACTACGCCTACCGCCTCATCGGATGGGGGGAATGTTAGCGCGGTAAACATGTCGATCTCCGCGTCAGACGATTCACCGGACTGCATAGCGGTGAACTACT
>Ga0193726_1002931_pt1 | contig 11155 bp, 6 predicted proteins | sample H2c1metaG_FD_144928 | JGI IMG/M metagenome (GOLD analysis project Ga0193726, IMG submission 144928) | Soil microbial communities from a riparian zone of the East river system, Colorado, United States - H2c1 | ecosystem: Environmental > Terrestrial > Soil > Riparian zone | place: USA: East River... | reverse complement strand
GACCATCAGAACGATGATCCGTTTTTGGCGGGGATGTTGCGTTGGGCATTCGGGACGGCGGCTGCGAACTTCGCCGAGGACGAGTGATGCGATGCGCCAGCGCGAAAGGCATCACAGCGTCAACGTGTTCTTTCAAAACTCGATCCCGGTTGTGAAGAGCAGCCTGTGCACAACTTGCTCGTGCTATGGCCAGGTCAGCACGGAGCGAACTCACCCCGAGATCGCAAACGGCTTGGCTGATGCGGTCCAACGTTTCCTGCGGAATCAGAATGGTAACAAGCTGAGCTCGTGCTTTCGCAATCTGCGCTTGGATACGAGACTGCTCATCATTCCATCGACTCACAAACGCGATGGGATCTTTTTCATACGAAAGTCGCCGCTCGACAACTTCCCGTCTCTCAGCGGGATCTAAAGATGCTGAAACATCCACAACGAGCGCGAATCTATCGAGCAATTGCGGCCTCAAGGAGCCTTCTTCCGGATTCATACTGCCCAGAAGAACGAATCGTGCGTGGTGTGTAGCGCTGAAGCCTTCTCTTTCGACATTGTTGATTCCGGTCGCGGCAGTATCGAGGAGAGCGTCGGCTAGGTGGTCCGCCAACAGATTCACTTCGTCCACATAAAGGACGCCCCCGTCGGCTTCTGAAAGCAGGCCGGGGCGAAGCGACGGCTCGCCCTTCAGGGTGGTGTTGAGATTGATGCCACCCAATAGACGGTCCTCGGTTACACCAATCGGAAGATTGATAAACGGAGACGGCGCAGGCAGCAATTCTGCAAGGGCCCTCGCGGCGGTGGTTTTTCCGGCACCCTTGTCGCCTCGCAAGAGCACCCCAAGACGCCAGTCCACTGCCGCGAGCAACACAGCGTTCTTCAGTTGTGCCTGGCCGACGATCGCTGCAAATGGATAGGGTGGCGCCTTCATATAGTCTTTCTCGTCTTCTCGCCGCGGGCTTCGAGAAGAGTTTCACTGTCAAGCAATACCTGGCGCAGAGCGGCCGTTGTTTCTTCGTTCGGTTGCTCCCACATGCCGCGCTGGGCAGCTTCGAGCAATCGCTCGGCCATTGCATTCAGTGCCCAAGGGTTCGATTCCTTGAGAAACCCTTGCGTGTTTGGGTCGAGCACGTAGTGTTCGGCCAGCCCTTCGTACACAAAATCCGGCGCAATGTGGGCCGTCGCATCGAAACCGAAAATATAGTCGACCGTTGCCGTCAACTCCAGGCCGCCTTTGTAACCGTGCCGCTTAATACTCTCGATCCACTTCGGGTTGATCACGCGCGAGCGGTAAACGCGCAAAGATTCCTCTCTCAGATCCCGCACTCGAACCGCATCCGGACGCGAACTGTCTCCGAAATACGCCTTCGGTTGTATTCCCGTTAGAGCGCGAATGGTTGCGATCATGCCGCCGTGGAATTGAAAGTAATCGTCCGAGTCGAAGATGTCGTGCTCACGATTGTCCTGGTTGTGCAAGGCAACTTGGACAACCTTCACTCTCTCTGCAAAAACACCACGAGCATCCACGCCGTTGACAGCTTTCCCGTATGCGTAGCCTCCCCATTCGAGGAACACTTGTGCAAAATCTTTGTCCGACTCCCAATGGCGCGTTTCAATCATCGCTTGAATGCCAGCGCCATATGTTCCCGGTTTCGCGCCGAATATTCGATATCGCGAACGGGCCTCAGCCTCTTCCACTCCGTGTTCAGCGTTCTGTTCCAGATCGTGGAGATAGTGCTTTCGCGGATAGTTCTGATCCAGGGGCTCATCCGTGTTAATTACCAGCGATACCGCCTCGTCCATCATGTCGATCAGGTGCGGGAATGCATCTCGAAAGAAGCCGCTGATGCGCAAGGTCACATCAACGCGCGGCCTGCCCAGCCTTTCAATCGGAATTAAATTCAGGCCGTCGGGCCGGCGTGATTGCCTGTCCCAATGCGGCTCGACTCCAAGAAGGGCCAGCATTTCGCTGACATCGTCGCCGTGAGTCCGCATTTGCGAGGTTCCCCAGGCACTCAATCCGACTGTCTCCGGATAATGGCCCTCTTCTTTCCGGTATCGCTCGACCGCTTCGCGGGCCAATTGCTGACCGACTCTCCATGCAGCTTCCGAAGGCAAAGCACGAGGATCGACGGCGTAGAAGTTTCTTCCTGAGGGAAGGATGTGGGCCATCCCGCGAGTGGGTGCACCCGCCGGTCCTGCCGGCACATAACGGCCTTCGAGAGCGTCGAGAACATGTTCGACCTCGTCGCTTGCAAGTTCGAGCTTGGGAACGATCTCCTGGCAGGCAAAATTGAGGGCTCGATCCACTTCACTGGAAATAGTACCCAGCGCAGCCTCTTGCACAGCCGTTATCACTTTGCTCTGGAAACCCAAAGCCTCGAGTCGCACAAACATCTCCAGAGCGATTTCGTCGAAGGTCTCAATTAAATCTGCGTTTGAATGGCAGAAAGTCGTTTGACAAGTTAATGGAGTTGCCAGTTTGTCGCCCGGAGAATCCAGAAGAGCCTTGTAGTCGAAGCCAAAATGGCGAGCGATCGAGTCCGGCAAGCTGGGGACACCGGCATTTGTGAGGCGTGTCATCGATCGCAACATGTCGGGCAGCGGAGGAACATTACCGAGAATGTGCAGACCATTGCGGATTTGCGCCATGCCAAGCTCGCAGAGATAGCCGTCGATATCCTCGATAAGGTGGGCGACTTCGTTTCCGCTCATCTCGGAGAGAGTTACGGGAACTCCCTCCGGCGTCAGCTCTTCGTCCCATTCATGCTTATGGTCGCCGTGGCCACGAGTAAGCATCCCGTTGAGATCGAGATCAGTTTTCAGGTTGGTTTGCTCAATGAGTTCCCATATCTGTTGCTGAATGAAAGGCAACTTTGAAGCGTCCAGCTTTTCGACGGTGTAGTACTCATTGACGAGTTGGTTTAGAGCCGCGAGCGGACCGTAGGTCTCCGCACGCGTCATCGGAGGCGTCAAATGGTCCACGATAACAGCGTGCCCGGCGCTTAGCCTGGCTCCCTTCGCCCGGATCGTTGATGATGAAGGGATAAATCAGCGGTAGGTTTTGCAAGAGCAGGTCTGGAAAGCATTCGCTCGACAATCCAACAGATTTTCCGGGAAGCCATTCGAGAGTTCCGTGCTTGCCGACATGTACAATCGCGTCGGCGCCCCAACCGCCTTCTGCCACGGGCGTAGAAAGCCATTGATAAAAGGCGGCATAATGATGGGTGGGGGGCAAATCCGGCGTGTGGTAAATAGCGTCTGGATTCAAGCCGTAGCCTCGCGGAGGCTGAAGAGCTACTAAAGCGTTGTTTACGCTCATGGCGGCGAACCAGTAGTCCTCCTGATCCGTCCACGGTTCGGAATCGGTGACCGCAATTTGGGAGGCAAGCGCCCCGAGAATCTTCTTGTCGGTCTTGGATCGAGACGTTCGCAGCGTGTAGCCGTACTCAGCGGGAGAACCCCAGAAATCCATCATTTTTTTCCGGGCTGTTTCCGGATACTTCACAAACTGTCGGTTATAAGCGGACCGCGAGTATCGATGTACCCTCTCGACATCCAGGGGATGCGCGTCATCATAGCTGCCGCGCGAGAGGAGATCGTGGATTAGAGCGTCCGACGAGTCCGGCAACTCGCCGATCGAATAACTTCGGCCCTTCATGGCGCGAAGGAGATTCAGCAAACTTGCGGGCGTATCGAGACCCACGGCATTTCCAACCTGAGCGGCTTTCGACGACGAATTCGTAAGAACAAAAGCCAAGCGCTTGTCGCGGTTCGGAAGACGCTGCAGTCGCGCCAATGAGGCGGCGATTCCCGCCACTCGGTCGATACGCTCTTCGTGCGGAATGTAAAGATCGCCCGAGTCAGTGCTGGCACGCTCTTTGAATGAAACCGGGACGGAAATAAGTCGTCCATCAAATTCGGGCAGAGCCACATTAATTGCGGTGTCCAGGGCATTGAGCCCGCGCCGCGATATTTCCCAAGTTCCTCTCGACATTCCGCTTGGAATCGCTTGGATTATCGGGAGGCCAAGCTGCTCCAAAACACTGACATTGTCGCCCGCTATAGTGACGTCTCCGGTATTGACGTTACCCATCGCAAAGGACAAGGTTGCGACAATGACATTCGCGCGTCCCTGGATAAGGCGAAGGACCGCTGGAATGCCGTCCTGCAATGTTTTGAGGCTTGAGGTAAACACGCAGAGTGCATTCAATCCCCGCGATTCCAGTGCGTCGGCCAACGCATTGACAAACGCCGTGTTTCCGCTCAGCAGATGTGCTCGATAGAACAGGACGGCAGCGGTTGGCTTTTGCGGATCGGCCTGCCGCAGCCAGTCGGCGTATTCCGCATGTTCCATTTCCGGCAAGTAGACGCCATGCTCCTGTTGCACGGAAGGCGGAACATGACCATGCCCAGTCAATAGAAAGCGGTCCGACAAAAACTTGAAGCACTCGATGAGATTTCCCGCTCCGCCATTGCCCAGATAAGCAGTCACGGATGCGATCACATCTGGCTCAACATTACTTGCTTGCAGAAATTCAGGAATCAATTCGCCGGTGCCGCTTGCCACAACCAGGAACTTGTCTCGTTCGAGACACATCGTCCGTAGAATCGGAAAACCAGCCACGGAGGTTACCGGCCCGTGAAGACGCAGGACGATGATCCTCGAGCCTGACAGAGAACCATCGATCAGGGCTTGCATTTGATCTTCATTGCGAAGAGCGTTCAGCGAATAACCAACAACGTCGATCCCATCGGGAAGACTGGCGCGCGCGGTTTGCAAAGTCAATAAATCCGTATCGGCGTGGGTGAGGAGCGCGATTCCTTGTGCGTTCTGAATTACATTCGCGGCGGGCGCAAGAGCGGGCACAGCGGGACGTGCATCCCAATCGTAGAAGTTGAAAACATGCTCAATTAGCTCTTCTGGCGGTGGCAGATAACGATCTGCCTTAAGCATCGTCTCGATGTACTCAAAAATTTGTCGAACCACCCACGGGCTGTTGACGGAATGGAACCAGACTGACCTGCCGTCGAAAACCAAGCTCGCGACGTTTGCCAGCACGCACGGACCCAAGCAGCCGGCTTTGGTCAAATGCACATTGTTCCGCATCTTGCGGCGCAGCCATTCCTCTTTGTAGACCTCTGCCGGAGCTTCGGCATAACCTCGATCGGTCCTGCCGCAGCAGCAACCGTTAAAGCAATAAGACAAATGCGCTCGCCGCTGCACGATGTTGACTGCGCGTCCATCCGATCGAGTTACGCGTTGACGATGCATGGCGGACATTTCACTGCTCTTTCTAAATCCGCTCTCTCACCAGCCAGACAAGATAAGGTCCGCCCAACAGTGCTAGAGTCACTCCTGCCGGGACTTCCGCGGGTGCGAGAACTACTCGTCCGACTGCGTCGCACAATGCGAGAAGAGTTCCTCCCAACAGAAACGCGCAAGGCATGAGGATCCGATGGTCGGAGGTGATTCGTGCCCGGACAATATGCGGAACGATCAGTCCCACAAAGCCTATCGGGCCGGTCAACGCAATTGCGGCTGCGGTCAGCACAGACCCTGAAACATATCCCTTGACCACGAGCGATGGCACGTTCACGCCGCGAGAGGCGGCCCATTGCTCATCCACGGAAAGCAGGTTCCATCCCGAGGCCTGAGCGATTACGAAATAAGCCGTGGCACTTACCACCAGAACGAAAATACCCAGCGATGAATAGCTCGTGGCATCAACGCTGCCGATAAGCCAGCGAGAAATCGAGAAAGACCGTGTAACGCCCGCGAGGCTATAAAACAGCAAGATAAACGAGGAACACACGCTGTTCACTGCGATCCCAGTCAATAACAATCCGAAAGTCGAAATATGCCGATGCCGGGCTGCGGCGCTCATGACCACCACCAAAACCAAGAATGCGCCTGCCAAAGCGCCGACCCAGGTTGCGGGGATACCCCAAATGGTTTGCCATCCCAGGCAAATGATGACTACTGCCCCGAACGATGCCCCGGTGGACACACCGAGTGTGTAGGGCGTCGCGAGAGAGTCTCTTAGGACGGCTTGAAACAAAGTTCCTCCCAGCGAGAGTGCTCCTCCAGCAAACAGTGCAAGCAGCGTTCGGGTGAGCCGCAATTGAACAAAGATGAACGCATCGGGAGGCTGTTTTTGCAGCACTCGACTCAAACTTAACGGGCTGGGCCCGATCCACGGCAAAATGACGGCCGCAAGTCCAAAAGCCAGCACACAAAGCAGTACTTTGCGTTTTGCCGCCGCCTGATCATCGCCGCTCACTGATACCAAACCCACGGATTGCCATTCGGCCCCGTTCCCATTTCCAACCGTCGCGAGAGATATCCAAGCCATCCCGGTTTTTGCGGGGCCTCGCCAGTCGCGATGTCGACCACGAACTTGTGATTTGAAATGACAAGAAGCCGGGAACAGTAGGTCAGTGCTAGATTGATGTCATGGGTGACGGCGATACAGAGTTTTCCGCCAGCCGCTTCCTCCTTGAGAAGCTGGAAACAACTCAACTGCTGATCGATATCCAAAAAGACGGCTGGTTCGTCCCACAGCAACAGGCGTGCCTGTTGGGCCAAGCACGCTGCCAGTAAGACACGCTGTCGCTCGCCACCGCTCAAGGTGAAGAACCGCCTTCGGCAATCTTGCCAGCACGATGTGCGTTGCATCGCGACCTTCGCGGCTTCCAGATCCTCGGGAGAATCAAACCAGGATGTACGATGCGGATATCGGCCCATAAGCACCAATTGTTCAACGGTGTACGGCAGGTCGGTTCGAACCGATTGCGGCAAGTGAGAGACCTCATGGGAGAGTTGGTCGGACCGCCATTCAGAGAGCGGCTTTCCGCGTAGTAGCACTTGCCCATGCGACGGTTCTCGCAGGCGAACAATCAGATCCATCAGCGTGCTTTTACCCGCCCCGTTACATCCCATCAGACCGATGAATTCGCCTTGGTGCGCTTCAAAACTCACATGCTCCAATACGATTCTGCCTGGAAAAGAAAACGAGACGTCTTGTGCTTTCAGCAGTGGCGTCATTGCGGTTTATGTCCCTGAAGCAGCGCAAACAGCTCGGCTGCCGCTTCGATCGCTCTCGGTCCCGGAACCACAAAAGCCGTTGACGAAATGCAGTACACTTGGCCCTTTTGCACCGCCCTCAGATACGGAGCCTCGCGCCAAAGAGCCTGATTCGCTTCAACCTTTTTTTGTCGTTCCTCGGACGATGTCCCCATGTCCCCCATGTCAATAATCACGTCGGGATTCAGCCGGAGAAGTGTCTCTAGAGAAACGCGAGGATAGGCGGAATTGGATTCGGCTGACATGAGGTTTTTCCCGCCCGCAGTCTCAACCAATTCGTCCAGAAAAGAGTCCCGGCCCACAACAACCAGATTGGACAGAGCACCGGGAGTTCGTCCGATGACCATCACCACGCTTGGATGAAGTCGGCCTTGCGCTTCGCGGTGAATCTGACTCATCCGAGTCTTCAGGCGATTGACAAGATCTTGGGCCTGCGGCTCAGTAGCCGTAGCTTTCCCAATCTGAAGGATTTCGGAATAGGTGTCTTGAATTGCTCCGCGATCGACTTCGGCAAATGTGATGCGCAGGGCGGTCAGACGATTGGTCAGGTCATTGGGCAGTTTGTGTACGATCACCAGATCCGGCTGCAGGCGTGCGATCAATTCAGGATCCGGATGAAGAAATGTGCCAACCTTCGGCAAGGAAAGAACGCTCGAAGGATACTCGCAATAGTTGGACACTCCTACGACTCGCGGCCCCAAACCGAGTGCAAACAGAACCTCCGTTATGCTGGGGGAAGTCGAGACGATGCGCTGAGGTTGAGCTTGAGCGACGCCCGCAAAGACAAGTGCGAACACCACAGAAAGGAGCGCCTGGGGCGGAAATCCAATGGGACGGGATTTTTCGGGGCGACCACCCTCTGGCAATATCGCGGAAGCACTCTCCCGATTTTGAGGAGCAATAATACCCCGCGAAACAAATGTGAGAAGTGAATGGGTGCGCATACTTCCGGTTCTCCGCAGAAGTCAGCTCTTGCTTCTCAGGTAGGTCTCCTGACTCGGAGGCAGCAGAATTTCTGCGAGCCGTTTCACCTTCCCCGGCAAAAGTCCGAGTGGTATAACGAAACGGCATTCCTCACTCACAGTGGCGGGACCGTGCCGGTTTCGCACCGGCTTCCCTTTTATGCCCGTTTGGGCACCTAAGATAGAATCCGTTATACCACAGGGGAAGGAGGTGTATGGCGCTGGCGGCGAATCTCGAAGAATTGGCGGTTACGCATGAGTACCGCTTGGTTCGGACCGGGCGTTTTCTGATCACCGAGCTATTGAAGCCCCACCGCGTACTGAGCACTTCGACGCGCAACGGCGGTCAGACTGAAACTCTGCGCTATCTCGTCAATCATCAAAGTTGCGAAGGCACCGATCATCGCGAACGTCATGCCCACATAACCGGAACCGGGCCCGAAAGCTACCACGACGCCGCCTGCGGCGAGATGGGGCTCGAAGGAAACCTCGCGGCAGTCATGGGAACTGCGGCCAACATGAACTATGCTGCGGTCGCGCAACGCCGTGATGACGCCATGCTGGTCACGGCGGTGGTTACAGCGGGTGTCCAGGGGAATGCTGCTTGTGCGGGAGATCCCGCGTCATGGCGCGAAACGGACGCCGGCTGGGAAAAAGTTCCGACCGTCGCCGGTACGATCAACACGATCCTCCTCATGAACCATTCCCTGACCGAGGGCGCGTTAGCCCGAGCCGTCGTAACCATGACAGAAGCAAAAACAGCCGCACTTTATGAGTTAGCGGTCAGCAGCCTGTACTCAAAAAACCTGGCAACTGGGACTGGCACGGACCAGTACTGTATCGGCGCACCGCTCGATGCCGACAAGCCTCTGACCAGCACGAGTCCGCATGCCAAACTCGGAGAACTTATCGGACTCGCAGTGAAAAACGCGACGCTGGAAGCACTTCGCTGGCAGAATGGGCTGGAGCCCAGTTATACGCGCTCGATCTTTGTGGCGTTGGGACGCTACGGATTGAAAGAGTCAAAGTTCACCGAGGACCTGGCACCCTTAATGACGGAGAGAGAGCTGGAACTCTTAAAGAAGAATTTCAAGTCGGTGGTGTACGAGCCAAAGGTCGCTGCCGCAGCATTCGCGATCGCAGCGATTTTAGACCGCATTCGTTTCGAAACGCTTCCGGTTAATGCAGTACAGGACGTCTTTCGTCAGCAGGTAGCGATTCTCGCCGCGAACCTATCGGCCAAACCCGAAAGCTGGCCGTATTTTTATACGCAGCTTTCTGAGGCAGATCCCGCCCGACCAGTAGGGGCCGTTCTTTCGGCGCTTGCGCTAGGCTGGTCGTCCAAGTGGAAGTAGACATACTTCGTCCGCAAGCCGCGCTCCTCGCGGGAGCGGTATTGATCGACTTTCTAATCGGCGACCCGGTTTATTCCGCTCATCCCATTCGCTTGAGCGGCCGCACACTGAGTTGGCTCGAAAGTCTTCTGCGAAAACTCGGAGCGGATGGATATGGCGGCGGAATCGTACTTTTTTTTCTGCTGACGGTTATCTGGGTTGGAGGCACCACCGCCTGGTTGGTGGAGTTGCAAAAATGGAACCACTACGCCGCGTCATTTTTTCACTTGTTCATGGCCTACTCCTGTCTGGCTCTCCACGATCTTGTGCGGCATGCCTGGGCCGTTGAGGCCGCGGGCCGCCGGGGCGACCTGAGCGGAGCGCGTACATCCATTTCAAAGCTCGTCGGACGAGATACTGACCGTATGGACATCGCCGCCTGTCGCCGTGCCGCCATAGAGAGCTTGAGCGAAAATCTTACGGATGGCTTCGTCAGTCCTCTTTGCTGGTATGTGGTTGCGGGACTGCCCGGGCTCGTGCTCTTCAAGGTCGTGAGTACGATGGATTCCATGGTGGGTTACAAAACTCCGCAATACTTGAAGTTCGGTTGGTGCGGAGCTCGGCTGGATGATCTGATGAATTTCGTTCCCGCGCGAATCACGTGGCTATTGCTCACGCTTTTCTCGTTCATCATGCCCGGCTGTTCGGGAAGGAAAGCATTCAGCGTTGGCTGGCAACAACACACGATTCTTCCCGGACCGAATTCAGGATGGAGCGAAGCGGCGACCGCTGGCGGAATTCAACGCAGGTTGCTCGGTCCCATTTGGGCAAAGGGCTCGCTCGTTACCGACGTCTGGCTGGGTGATCCCTTCGATCCGCCAGCGGGAAGCGGTTCCGACCTGCCTCGCGCCGTGATCCTTAACGTCGCCGCCGGAATACTAGCGGCGGCCTTTGCGGTCCTGCTGGCAAGCAGACGGATTTGACGTCTGGTTCTGCCGTGTGTAATTCTCTTGGTGTTCTCAGGCGCCCCAAAGGGGCTTCATAGGGAAGCTGGTGAAATCCCAGCGCGGTCCCGCCACTGTTATGAGGTATGCCGTTTCGTAGTCCCACTCAGCGATGCTCGCTGGGGAAGGTGAAACGGTTCATGGCGAAAATGCCATGACCTCTGAGCCAGGAAACCTGCCGAGAACGGTGTGCGACTTGCCTGCGGAGAACAGGAAGCGTGCGAATCGTCTTTCGACCCTCTCGCCGCTCCAGTTCAAAGAAAATTCCGCAGATCCAGCCTGCCACCAATATCTTTTAAGGGAGCAGCCTATGAGTATCGCGACCAAACGCGGCGATGCCGGACAGACCGGTCTTGCCGGAGGCATTCGAGTTTCAAAATCCAGTGTAAGGGTCGAGGCTTACGGCACCGTCGATGAATTGAATGCCGCCATGGGTCTCGCCCGTTCGCTCTGTCAAGACGAAGATTTGCGGACCCGGACCGCAACCATTCAGAAAGAACTCTTTCGAGTCGGCTCTGCGCTGGCTACGCCTGCCGAAAGCGCCAAGGCGCAAGTGCCGGTCACGGCTGAGTTGGTAGATGCTCTCACCGAGCAAGTCCATCAGATCGAATCCATCGAAGGCGTTCTCTCCGACTGGTCAATTTCGGGGGAGCATGCCGCCGCCGCGGCCTACGATGTGGCGAGAACTGTTTGTCGCAGGGCTGAGCGCAATGTCGTTCGGCTCGCCGAAGCGGGACAAGCAGTCGACCCGAATGTCTTGGCCTACCTGAATCGTCT
>Ga0193726_1002930_pt1 | contig 11160 bp, 10 predicted proteins | sample H2c1metaG_FD_144928 | JGI IMG/M metagenome (GOLD analysis project Ga0193726, IMG submission 144928) | Soil microbial communities from a riparian zone of the East river system, Colorado, United States - H2c1 | ecosystem: Environmental > Terrestrial > Soil > Riparian zone | place: USA: East River... | reverse complement strand
CCTGGAGCAGCCGGATGACCTCGTAACCGTGCCGCGGCGCCTCGTCGAGCAGCTTGAGCAGGTACAGCCGGAGCCTGCCGTGCCGGAAAATCGGGCTCACCGTGCATCACCTGTCCTGCCTCGCCGACGACGAACCGGACCGCGTCGGGCTGTGCTCTCACTGGCTGGGTGGTGGCGGGCCGTGCTGCCGCGCAGCGCCGCACCCCCCTCCAGATACGTTATGTCGCGTCAGCCAAAAGTCAAGATGTATCGTGACTACCGCGACCCCAACAGCTTACTCGTCGACGTCGTCGTCCAGCCGGGCGAGCCAGCTGGCCAGCCGGTCGACCTCGGCGGCCGATTCCGGGAAGGCATCGACGAACTCCGTCAGCCGCTCGGCGAGCCAGGTCAGCGTGACCTCCTCGTCCCCGCGCCGCTGGCTGAGCTCCTCGATGCCCCGGTCGGTGAAGTACACCCCCGCGCCCTAGCCGTCGATGTGCAGGGCGGCCGTCACCAGGCCCCCGTGCTCCTGGGCGTGGGCCTTGGCCGAGCCCGCAGCCGGCGCCGAGCTGGCCGGGAGGGTGATCGGGAACACCGGCCGGCCGAGCACCTGCGGGAGGGCCAGGCCCATGGAGGGCCAGGCCCCCATGTTGGCCGGCTCCTCCTGGGTCCAGGCCACCTGGGCCGCGGCCGGGTAGCGGCTCAGCTCCGCCGCGACCTCGGCGGCCGGCAGCGGGTAGAGCCGCTCGACCCGGACCAGGGCGATGTCGTCGCGGCCTTCCTTGGCGCGCCGCTCGGCCAGGTCGTAGTAGATCTTGCCCGCGCACAGGATGACCCGGCGGACGGCTGCCGGGTTGGCGCCCGCGGCCAGCGCGGGATCGCTGAGCACCGGCTGGAACGAGCCCGAGGTGAAGTCGGCCACGGCCGACGTGGCGGTCTTGAGCCGCAGCATCGACTTCGGCGTGAACACGATCAGCGGCTTGACCCGGTCGGACAGGGCCTGCCAGCGGAGCAGGTGGTAGTAGCTGGCCGGCGTGCTGGGCATGGCCACGGTCATGTTGTCCTGCGCGCACAGCGACAGGAACCGCTCGGGCCGGGCCGAGGAGTGGTCGGGGCCCTGGCCCTCATAGCCGTGCGGCAGCAGCAGCACGACGCCCGAGCGCTGGCCCCACTTCTGCTCGCCGGCGCTGATGAACTCGTCGATGATGGTCTGCGCCCCGTTGACGAAGTCCCCGAACTGCGCCTCCCAGCAGACCAGCGCGTCCGGCCGGGCCACCGAGTAGCCGTACTCGAAGCCGACGGCCGCGTACTCCGACAGCAGCGAGTCGTAGATGTAGAACTTCGAGTTCGGCCCGTTGAACCGGCGCAGCGGCGTGAACTCCTCGCCGGTGTGCCGGTCCACCAGCACCGCATGCCGCTGGCCGAACGTGCCGCGCCGGGAGTCCTGGCCGATCAGCCGGACCGCGTGCCCGTCGACCAGGGTGGACCCGAAGGCGAGCAGTTCGCCGGTGGCCCAGTCGATCTCGTCCTGCTCGATCATGGCCGCCCGGCGCTGCAGCTGGGGCAGCAGCCGCGGGTGCGGCGTGAAGCCCTGCGGCAGGTCGTACTGGGCGTTGATGATCGCCTTGATGGTCTCGGCCGGGATGGCCGTGGCCACGGCGCCGTGGTCGGCGGGCGCGGCTGGCGTGACCTGCGGCCGGGTCACCGTGCCGGGCTCGGCCGGCCGGCTCAGCGCGTCGCGGGTCTCGGTGAAGGCACGCTCCAGCTCCTGCTGGTAGTCGCGCAGGGCCTGCTCGGCCTCCTCCATCGTGATGTCGCCGCGGCCGATCAGGTTCTCGGTGTAGAGCTTGCGGGTGGAGCGCTTGGCATCGATCAGGTCGTACATGAGCGGCTGGGTGAACGAGGGGTTGTCCGCCTCGTTGTGACCGCGCCGCCGGTAGCAGATCATGTCGATGACGACGTCCTTGCCGAACGCCTGCCGGTAGGCGAACGCGAGGTGCCCGACCCGGACCACGGCCTCGGGGTCGTCCCCGTTCACGTGGAAGATGGGCGCCTGGATGGCCCGCGCCACGTCCGTCGAGTACACGCTGGACCGCGAGGACTCCGGCGCGGTGGTGAAGCCGACCTGGTTGTTGACCACGATGTGCACCGTGCCGCCGGTCCGGTAGCCGCGCAGCTGCGACAGCTCCAGCGTCTCGGCGACCACGCCCTGGCCCGCGAAGGCCGCGTCCCCGTGGATCATCACGGGCAGCACGGTGAAGCCGTCGGCGTCGCCCATGTCCAGCACGTCCTGCTTGGCCCGGACCACGCCCTCCATGACCGGGTCGACCGCCTCCAGGTGGCTCGGGTTGGCGACCAGCGTGGTCGGGATCTCGCCGCCGCCCGCGACCCGGTAGCTGCCCTCGGCGCCCAGGTGGTACTTCACGTCGCCGGAGCCGTGCGTGGTGGCCGGGTCGAGGTTGCCCTCGAACTCGTTGAAGATCTGCGCGTAGGACTTGCCCACGATGTTGGCCAGCACGTTCAGCCGGCCGCGGTGGGCCATGCCGATGACCGCCTCATGCAGCTGCGCGTGGGCGGCCTCGGTCAGCACCGCGTCCAGCAGCGGGATCAGCGACTCGGCGCCCTCCAGCGAGAAGCGGCGCTGCCCCACGAACTTGGTCTGCAGGAACATCTCGAACGCCTCGGCCACGTTGAGCCGGGACAGGATGCGCAGCTGCTCGTCCTTGTCGGCCCGCCCGTGCGGCCGCTCGACCCGGGCCTGGATCCAGGCCCTCTCGTCCGGGTTCTGGATGTGCATGTACTCCACGCCGACGGTGCGGCAGTAGGAGTCACGCAGCACGCCCAGGATCTTGCGCAGCGGCATCCGCGGCTCGCCGCCGAAGCCGCCGGTGGCGAACTCCCGCTCCAGGTCCCACAGGGTCAGGCCGTGCCGGTTGATGTCCAGGTCGGGGTGGCGGCGCTGGCGGTACTCCAGCGGGTCGGTGTCGGCCATCAGGTGGCCGCGGACCCGGTAGGCGTGGATCAGCTCGTGCACCCGGGCGGCCTTGGTGACGTCATCCTCGTGGCCGGCCTGGATGTCACGCTCCCAGCGGACCGGCTCGTACGGGATCTGCAGGGCCTGGAAGACCTCGTCGTAGAAGCCGTCCTCGCCCAGCAGCAGCTGGTGGACGACCCGCAGGAAGTCGCCGGACTGGGCGCCCTGGATGATCCGGTGGTCGTAGGTGGACGTGAGGGTGACGGTCTTGCTGATGGCCATCCGCGCGATGGTCTCGGCCGAGGCGCCTTGATAGGCCGCGGGGTATTCCATCGCCCCCACGCCGACGATGCATCCCTGACCCTGCATGAGCCGCGGAACGCTGTGCTCCGTGCCGATCGTGCCCGGATTGGTCAGGCTGATCGTGGTGCCGGCGAAGTCCTCCACCGTGAGCTTGCCCGAGCGGGCCTTGCGGACGATGTCCTCGTAGGCACCCCAGAACTGCCGGAAGTCCATGTTCTGCGCCGACTTGATGGACGGCACCAGCAGCTGCCGGGACCCGTCCTCGCGGCGGATGTCGATGGCCAGGCCGAGGTTGATCTCGGCCGGCTGGACGAGCACGGGCTTGCCGTCCACGTCGGCGTAGGCGTTGTTCATCTCCGGCACCACGGCCAGGGCGCGCACCAGCGCGTAACCGATGAGATGCGTGAAGGACACCTTGCCGCCGCGACCGCGGGCCAGGTGGTTGTTGATGACGATGCGGTTGTCGGCCAGCAGCTTGGCCGGGATCGCGCGCACGCTGGTAGCCGTCGGCACGGTCAGGCTGGCCGACATGTTGGTCACGGTCCGGGCGGCGGCGCCGCGCAGCCGGACCTGCTCGCCGGACGGCGCCGGGGCGGGCGCGGGCGCCACCGGAGCGAGCCGGGGAGCGGCCGGGGCGGCGGGCGGAGCCGGGGCGGCCAGGGGCGCGGACCCGTTAGGGCCGCCCGCGGGCCCCGGGGGCGGCGCGGGCGCGGGGGGCGCCGGGGCCGCCTGCTCGGGCGACGGGTGATAGTCGGCGAAGAAGTTCCACCACGCTCGGTCGACCGAGCTCGGATCCGCCTGGTACCGCTGGTAGAGCTCATCCACGAGCCACTGGTTGGGCCCGAAGTCAGCGCCGGCCTCTACGACCTCGGCGGCATCTCCCGACCCGCTGGCTGACCCGTTCGCAGACTGTGCATTGAGATCCGCGGTTGCGCGCGGAGACCCAGAAGACACGGCGGACATCGCCCTCTTCCGAAACTGGAGTATCTGAGGTGTTCCCCGCTCATTAAGGCTACCCGGAAGCCGGGATGCTCTCTTCCGCGGGGACGGAGCACAGCTTACGCGGACAGACGATCCCGGCCGTGGGGTTCCAGCCAGCTCACATACGGCCCCTTCGGGACGATCCGCGACGGGTTTATCCATTCCTGCGTCTGGTAGTAGTGCCGCTTGATCTGGACAAAGTCGGTCGTGTCGCCGAAGCCGGGGCGCTGGTAGAGGTCGCGCGCGTAGGCCCACAGGTGCGGGTAGTCCGCGATCCGGTGCAGGTTGCACTTGAAGTGCAGGTAGTAGACGGCGTCGAAGCGGACCAGCGTGGGGAACAGCCGGATGTCGGCCTCGCACAGCTGGCGGCCGAGCAGGAACCGGCGGCGGCCCAGGCGCTCCTCCAGGGCGTCGAGCGTGGTGAACACCGCGTCGAACGCCTCCTCGTAGGCGGCCTGGGTGGCGGCCATGCCGGTCCGGTACACCCCGCTGGAGACGGCGTGGTGGATGAGCGCGCCGATGGCGTCGATCTCCCGGCGCTGGGACGCCGGGTACAGGTCGGGCGCGCCGGGCCGGTGGAACTCGCTGAACTCCGTTTCCAGCATCACGCTGATCTGCGGGAAGTCATTGGTGACGATGCGCTGCCGCAGCGTGTCCCACAGCAGCGGCACCGTGCAGCGGCCGGTATAGCCGGGATCGGTGGCCAGGTACAGCTCGGCCAGCCACTGCGCCCCGGTGGCCGGGTCGCGCCCGCCGCTGCTGTCGGGGAACCGCCAGCCGCGCTCGCCGGGGATGGGGTCGGTGACGGTGAGCCCGATCACCCGCTCGAGGCCGAGCAGCCGGCGCACGATCAGCGTGCGGTGCGACCACGGGTCGGCGAGCGAGGCGTAGAGCTGGTACCGTCCCGGCTGCGCCGTGTAGCCGCTGGCGCCGTCGCGGGTGACGCGGTTGTTGAACATCGCGGGCTGGCGCGGAAAACCGCCGCTCACGACCATGCCAGGTGTCGGCAGCGCGACGCCGTGCATCTATCGCCTCCCTTCCCGCTCCGGGACGTGGCCGACCGATGCTGTCCTACTATGTCCGGACCAGCTCGCGCAAGGGGGTCTTAACCCGTGAGTTCTCTGGCGAGCGGGATCGCCGGCCTCAGCGGCTGGCTCGCCTACCTGGTGGTCGTCGCGCTGGTGTTCGGCGAGACGGCCGTATTCATCGGCTTTTTCGTGCCCGGCGAGACCGCGGTCGTGCTGGGCGGCGTGCTGGCCAGCCGGGGTCATCTCACCCTGTGGCTGCTGATCGTGCTCGTCGTCGCCGCGGCCCTGGCCGGCCCCCTGGTCGGGTACGAGATCGGCCGCCGGATGGGGGACCGGCTGTTCGCCAGCCGGGTCCTGCGCCGCGTCCCCGGCGGCGTGGACCGCACCCGGGCCGTGCTCCGCGACCGCGGCGGGCTCGGCGTGCTGCTCGGCCGGTTCGTGGCCATCGTGCGGGCGATCATGCCCGCCGCGGCCGGGGCGGCGCCGGTCCGCTACGCCGTGTTCCTGCGCTACAACCTGATCGGCGGCGTCATCTGGGGCGTCGGCTACACCCTGCTGGGCTACCTGGCCGGGTCCGCCTACACGGTCATCGAGAAGCGCGTCGGCGCGGGCCTGGCCGTCGCGGCCGCCGTGCTCATCGTCGCGGCCCTGGCCGCCTGGGCCATCCGCAAGTTCCGCCGGGACCGCGCCCGCCCGGCCGTCCCGGAAGCAGCCGTCCCGGAAGCAGCCGTGCCGGAAGGCGATCGCCCCGGACAGCCGTGATCCCGGTGCCCGGGGCCGGAGCCGGCCCCGGGCAGCCGGGATCACGTGATTCGCCTAGCGGCTCCCCGCCAGCCACCGGGCGTCGGCGCCGTCGTCCAGGTAGCCCTTGTCCAGGCGGCCCTTGTCCAGGAACTCGCCATCCGCCGGGAACGTGCCGTCGCCGCCGAGCCACCCGCCGTCCGGCCGGTCGCCCGGGCGGGCCCCTGTGCCGCCCAGGCCAGCCGGCCGCCCGATGCCATCACCATGGAAGTTCAGTAGCCGCCGAGTCGCGGCCTGCAGTACACCGCTGGGCTGGCGGCTCAGGCTGAGCGCCGCGTCCTCGCGGCGGCTCGCGTGGCTCACCAGCAGCACGCCGACGACCGGCGCGGTCACCGCAGCGATCGCGATGACTAGCAGGATGATCATTCCTACCTACTTCCCGTAGTGGCAGCACCGATCGGCACGGCACCCGACGCCGCTGGCTCATGTCCCGCCATTCGATCTGATGTAGCCATCATCCAGCTCATACCAATGAGTGGGCTGTTTGAAACGAGCGGAATGGGTATCATCTACCTATCCAGATGGTGAGAATCATCGGCAGGAGTGACCTCAACCCCGGGAGGCGAGCACGTGGCTCAGGCGAAGTACCAGCAGATCGCCGACCGGCTGCGTGACCAGATCACCCGGGGCACGCTCGCGCCGGACGACCGCCTGCCCAGCGAGCCCGACCTGGTCCGGCAGTACGACGCCTCGCGCAACACGGTCCGCCTCGCCCTGGCCCTGCTGACCAACCAGGGACTGGTGGTCACCCGGCAGGGCCTCGGCACCTTCGTGCAGGCCCCGGCCAAGCCGTTCACGGCGCTGCTGTCCCGGGTCAAGCTGGCGCCCGGCGGCCATCACGCGTCGACCGCGCTGCCCATCGTGGGTCCCGATCCGAGCAAGCCCGAGACGGTCCGGTTCGTGGTCGAGACGCTGCCCGCCACGGCCAGCGTGGCCGAGAAGCTGGAGATCGCCCCCGACGACCCGGTCATCGTGCGCCGGACCCGGCAGCACGTCGACGATGTCCCGTGGCTGATGCTCAACTCCTACTTCCCGATGGACATCGCCGGCCAGACGGCGCTGGCCCGGGCCGGGCAGATCCCGCAGGGCTCGGTCAAGCTGCTGGCCGAGCTCGGCCACCAGCAGGCCGGCTTCGTCGACGAGATCGGCGCGCGGATGCCGGACGCGGCCGAGCTGACCTTCTTCGAGCTGCCCGCCGGGATGCCGGTGATCGTGGTCAACCGGACGTCCTACAGCGCCGAGCGCCCCATCCGCCTGACCCGCTACATCTACCGCGGCGACCGCGTCCGCCTAGCCCACGTAGTAGGCAACATCCCCCCCACCTACCGCCCCGCCACCACTTGACGGCTTAGCGTTCGGATATCGCGCCATTTTGGGGGTAAAAGTCGAACGTTAAGGCGAAACCCAGCTCCGCATTAGCCGCCGCGGGCCAGCAGGGGGACGAACACCGCGGCGTTGACCGTGCCCGCGCCGGAGGCCAGGTCATAGCCGGGGGTGGCGCGGTAGCCGGGGACGGTGGCGCCGTTGTCGCCGTGCACCGCGTTGTCCCCGGCCAGGACGTCGGTGATGCCCGTGCTGCGGGCCGCCAGCATCTTGTACAGCGCCGGGTTGATCAGGCCCAGCGGGTGCCCGGCCACCTGGTTGGCCAGGGCCACGATGCCGGCCATCAGCGGGGTGGCCAGGCTCGTGCCGCAGCTCGTCTGCCAGCCGCCGCCGCCCGGGAAGGTGCCGTACACGGCCACCGGGCTCGAGCACGAGGCGTCCATGGAAATGTCCGGGATGCCGCGGTGGCTGCCGGTGACGCGCGCCACGCCGGCCTGGTAGGACGGCCGGGCGAAGATGGCCGACTGGCCCCCGCCGCCCTGGCTCCAGGCGCTGTCAGGCGCCAGCCGCTGGCCGTCCCGGCCCAGCTTCAGCTGGGTGCCGCCGACGGCGGTCACCAGCGGGTCGGACGCGGGCCACTCCACGACCGGCCGGCTGTAGACGCTGTGCATGTCGAGGGTCTCGCCCGAGGCCCCGTTGTCGCCCGAGGCGGCCAGCACCGTCACGTGATCGCGCGCGGCCAGCTCATAGGGGCCGCGCTGGCCCAGCAGCTGGGCCGGCGAGCTGAAGGTCTGCTCGGTCGCGCCGAAGCTCTGGCTGATGACCTGGCCGAGATGGTGCCGGAGCACGTAGTTCTCGGCCGCGACGATCTGCGGGAACCCGGCCAGGCCCTCGGTCTCCGCGGTCGGGGTCTCGACCAGCACGATGGCCGCGGCCGGGGCCATCACGTGCGCCCACTCGACATCCATGCTGGTCTCCGACGCCCAGCCGGACCGGGTGGTGTTCTGCCGGTAGGCGGGCACCGGCCCGGCGGGCTGGATGACCTTCAGCGAGGCCGGGGCCCGCAGCCCGAAGGCCGAGTCGAAGCTGGCCAGGTCGGCCGCGATCGTGGGCGAGCCGAAGGAGTCCACGATGACGATGGTCTGGCCGGCGCCGTCGATGCCCCGCTTCTGCAGCGGGCCCAGGTTGTACGCCGCCGTCAGCTGCGCCGGGCTGAGGGCCACCGACGGGGGCTGGGGTGCGCTCGGAGCCGGGCTCGCGGACTGGGCGGCCGGGCTCTGCGCAGGCGGGCGGCCGGCGGCACTGGCGCCGCCGGCCGCCGACCCGCCGGTCGCCGAGCACGCCAGCCCGAGACTCACCGCGGCCAGCGCCCCCGCGCCCGCGGCCATCCGCCGGGCCCGCCGGGTCCGCCGGGCCCGTCCCTGACCATCTGACCGCACTGGCTCGCTCACCCTTAACCGAATGTGACGACCTGCCGCACTACGTTTCCCTCACGCAACGCGCTGACGGCCCGGTTCAGTTCCCCGAACGCGATCCGGGCGCTGATGAGCGCCTCGATGTTCAGCTTCCCCGCGCGCCACAGCGCGACGAACCGGGGAATGTCCCGGCGCAGGTCGCAGCCGCCGTACATCGAGCCCATCAGCCGCTTGGCGTCGCCCGCCAGCTCGCCCGCATTGAACGCCACCGTATCGTCCCGGCTGCCGATCCCGACGATGACGACGTCGCCGCCACGCCGGGCCAGGCTCCAGGCGCCGCGGATGGAGGCAGGCCGCCCGACCGCCTCGAAGGCGTAGTCGAAGCCGCGCCCGCCGGTCAGGTCGGCCCGCAGCGCCACCGCGTCCTCCGGCGTGGCCGCGTGCGTCGCGCCCAGCTCCAGGGCCTTGGCGTGCTTGCTGGCCAGCGGGTCGACGGCCAGAATGACGGCCGCCCCGGCGATGGCCGCGCCCTGGATGGCGGCCAGCCCGACGCCGCCGCAGCCGACCACGGCGACGGAGGTGCCCGGCCGCACGCCGGCGGTGTTGATGACCGCCCCGACGCCGGTCGGGATCCCGCAGCCCAGCAGCGCCGCGTACTCGAACGGCACGTCATCGTCGATCACGATCGCGGCGGCCTGCGGCACCACGATCTCCTCCGCCCACGTGCCGCAGCCGGCCATGCCGGTCGCCCGGGTGCCGTCGGGCAGCTCGAACCGGGGCACCCGCGGGCCGGCCGCCGCCGAGTAGGCGGGGCACAGGAACGGCTGCCCGCCCGCGCAGGTCGCGCACTCGCCGCAGGACGGCGTCCAGCTGACCACCACGTGCTGGCCCGGCCGCACGCCGGTCACGCCCGGCCCGACCTCGAGGATCTCCCCGGCGCCCTCATGGCCGGGGACGATGGGCAGGGTCGACTTCATGACGCCGGACATGACCGACAGGTCGGAGTGGCAGACCCCGGTCGCCCGCAGGCCGATCCGGACCTCGCCCGGCCCGGGCCCGGCCACGGTGACGTCGCTCAGGACCACTTCCGACTCCGGGCCGGCTTGGCTCAGGACTGCTGCTTGCACGCTGGTCGCTCCTTACTCCACGATCCGCAGGGCCATCTTGGGACAGGAACTGACCGCGTGCCGGACCTGCTGCTCCAGCCCGGCCGGGACCTCGCCCGCCGCGATCTGCAGGTTGTCGTCGTCGTCCACCTCGAACACCTCGGGCACCAGGCCCGCGCATACCGCGTTGGACTCGCAGGCATCCCAGTCCGCTTCCACGCGCATGCCGCACCTCCCTGGTCATCGGCGGCTGATTTACCCGCCGGCGGCTGAATAGTCCGGAGTAGAGCATGACCCTCGCGCGCGCGGCAAGGCGGCCCCAGGCCAGACTGGGCACATGGCCCACGTGACCGCCCAGCCCGTCCCGCCCCAGCTGCCGGCCGCGCTGGCCGCGGCCGCCGAGCAGGCCCGCGGGTTCATGCCGCCTGACGAGGGGCTCGCCCTGTTCGAGACCGCGGCCGCCTACGCCGTCCGCGGCCCGGTCGCCGAGATCGGCACCTACTGCGGCAAGTCGACGATCTACCTGGCCGCCGCGGCCCGGCAGGCCGGCCAGGTCGTCGTGACCGTCGACCACCACCACGGCTCGGAGGAGAACCAGCCCGGCTGGGAGTACCACGACGCCGGGCTCGTCGATCCGGCCACCGGCCGGCTGGACACGCTGCCGCATTTCCGCGCCACCCTGGCCGCGGCCGGGCTGGAGGAGCACGTCATCGCGATCGTGGGCCGGTCCGCGGCCGTCGCCGCGCTGTGGGGCGCCCCGCTGGGAATGCTGTTCATCGACGGCGGCCACACCGACGCGGCGGCCGTCGCCGACTACGAGGGCTGGGCGCCGCGGGTCGCGCCGGGCGGCGCGCTGGCCATCCACGACGTCTTCCCCGACCCCGCCGCCGGCGGCCAGGCCCCGTACCGGATCTTCCAGCGCGCGCTCGCGTCCGGCGCCTTCACCCAGGTCCGGGTGGCGGGCTCGCTACGAGTGCTTGAGCGGACCGGGGACGGGATCGGCTGACCCGCAGCCGCAGGCGGCCGACAGCGCGGCGGGCAGCTCAGCGGGCCGCGGCCCGGCGGTGAGGTCGGCGAAGATGCCCGCGCCGCCGGTGGCGCCGGACAGCGCGTCGGCGGCCAGCACCACCGTGGCCGCAGTCCAGGCGCTCTGCTCGGCCGGGAAGTGGGCCTGGTTGACGAACTGCCAGCCCGTCCAGTACGCGCCGCTCGGGTCGCGCAGGTGCTGGATCTGCTCCAGCAGGTCCAGC
>Ga0193726_1002929_pt1 | contig 11160 bp, 10 predicted proteins | sample H2c1metaG_FD_144928 | JGI IMG/M metagenome (GOLD analysis project Ga0193726, IMG submission 144928) | Soil microbial communities from a riparian zone of the East river system, Colorado, United States - H2c1 | ecosystem: Environmental > Terrestrial > Soil > Riparian zone | place: USA: East River... | reverse complement strand
ACCTTGCTGGCGACCTGGGGCATCGCGATCCTGATCCAGCAGGCAGTGCGGCTTGAACTGGGTCTGTCGTTCTTCGGTATCCATGTCGCTGGACTGGGGCCTGGGCTTCAGAACGTCAGCGTGCCGGCCGCCCTGCAGGGAACGTTCATGCTCGGGAGCGCCGAGATCAACCGCTACCGCGCCTTCATCATTGTCGTGACCGCGGTGCTCACGGCCCTGACCTGGTTGATCATGTATCGCACTCCGATCGGCACGCAGGTGCGTGCGATCATTCGCAACCCGAAAATGGCCGCGGCTTGCGGCATCGACGTGGCGCGCATCAACGCATTGACGTTCGCGTTCGGCTCCGGCCTCGCAGGCGTCGCGGGCGTGATGATGTCCGGCTTCAAGACGGTATTCCCGGACATGGGCACGCCGATGGTGGTGGACGGCTTCATGGTTGTGGTGATGGGAGGGGTCGGCAGCCTGCTCGGTTCGGTGTTTTCGGCCGGAATCCTCGGCGAGATCAATGGGCTGGTCGCGGCCGGCACCAACGACATTCTGGCGAGAGCGGTGGTGTTCGGTGTGGTGATCATGATCATCATTCTGAAGCCCAAGGGCCTCTTTTCGCTCAGGGGGCGCTGAGCGATGTCCGAGAAGCGCCGCTTCGAAATTGCAATCTATCTGGCGTTCTTTGCCTTCATCATGTGCGCGCCGTTGGTGCTCGAGCCGTTCTGGCTCAACCGCATCGCCAAGTATCTTGTGTTCGGCATGCTCGGCATCGCGGTGGCGCTGTCGTGGGGATACGCCGGCATCCTCAACCTCGGTCAGGGGCTGTTCTTCGGCGCAGGCGCCTACATGCTGGCAATGTCGCTCAAGCTCGCCAGCCCGACGAGCCTGCAGCAGGGCTCGGACAAACCGGTGCCGGATTTCATGCTGTGGAACGCGGAGCCGGGATCGCCCACCGAATTGTGCTGCATCAACAAGGCGTCGTTCCTGTGGCTGCCGTTCCAGCATCAGTGGTTCGGTGTCTTCATGGGAGTAGTGCTGCCGGTGGCGATTGCCACCATCATCGGAACCATCGTGTTTCGCAAGCGCATCGCCGGCGTGTTCGTTTCCATCATTACGCTCGCGCTGGTGCTGCTGGTGCGGCTCGTGGTCATCGATGCACAGCCCATTACCAACGGCTTCAACGGGCTGACCGATCTCGGTTGGTTCAAAATCGGGGAATTCGAGTTCGACCCCTACATCGTACCGACCTACTATCTCGTCGCCATCGCGCTGTGCGTGGTGCTCGCGAGCGCCCGCTTGCTGGTCGAAACCCGCGCCGGCCTCATCCTGCAGGCAATCCGCGACGACCAGAATCGTGCCCGCTACCTTGGCTTCGACGTGCCGCTTTATCAGACCTTCTTCTTCGCGGTGTCGGCGGGGATCGCCGGTCTGGCCGGAATGTTTTACGTCGTCGTGTCGGAGTTCGCCTCGCCGACTTTCATGGACCTCACTTTTTCCATCACCATGGTGGTCTGGGCCGCGGTCGGCGGCCGTTCGTCGATCCTCGGCGCCTGTATCGGCGCCATCGTGATCAACATGATTTCAGCGACGGTCAGCGAGACCGCAGGCTTCGCCGAGGCGTGGAAGGTCATCATCGGACTGATCTTCGTGCTGGTCGTGCTGTATCTGCCCCGCGGTTTCGCCGGGCTGGCGCACGATCTGGTCGATCGCTTCCTCGCCCGCGGCAAGGCCCCGTCGCATCACGCAATCGGGGCTTCCGACGCCTCGCAACTGGCGGAGTGAGGAGGATGGCTCAGGTCGCGCTCACCATCGATGGCCTTGGTGTTGACTTCGGCGGGTTCAAAGCGGTCAATGCTGTGTCGTTGACGGTCGAGGATGGCGAACTGCGTGTCCTGCTCGGCGCCAACGGCGCCGGCAAGACGACCTTGATGGACCTCGTGTCCGGCAAGACCAAGAGCACGGAGGGGCGGGTCTTTCTGCATGACGCCGACATCACCAATTGGGAAGAGCACAAAATCGCGCGCGCCGGCGTCGGCCGAAAATTCCAGATCCCCAGCATCTTCAAGGATCTCACCGTACGCCGCAATCTCGAAGTAGCCAGTTGCCGCAATCCCGGGGTGCTGGCCAATCTGCGCTTCGGTTTCAGCAAGCAGGCTGAACAGGATGTCGATCGTGTTCTCGACCTGATCGGTCTGACGGAAGAGTCCAACCGGCTGGCCGCCTATCTCAGCCACGGGCAAACCCAGTGGCTCGAGCTGGGCCTCCTGATCACGCAAAATCCAAAAGTGATTTTGCTCGATGAACCCACCGCCGGCATGACCCAGGCGGAAACGCACAAGACCTCGCAGATCGTCAATAGCCTCAAGGGCAAGCATACGCTCATCGTTGTCGAGCACGACATGGCGTTCGTGCGGGAGATAGCCGAACGCATCACGGTGCTGCATCTCGGTTCGGTTCTGGCGGAAGGCAACGTCGAGGAGATCGAGACGAACCCGAAAGTGCGGGCAGCCTACCTCGGATCGAAAGGGATAGGCTGATGCTCAAGCTGACCAACGTCGACAGCTATTACGACCGCAGCCACATCCTGCATGCGGTGTGCCTCGATATCCCGATTGGGGAGGTGACGGCCGTGCTCGGCCGCAACGGCACCGGAAAGACCACGTTGCTCAAGACATTGATGGGCCTCACCGACCGGATGGAAGGCCAGATCAGCCTCGACGGAACCGAGATCGGAAAGCATCCGACCTTCCGCCGCGCCCGTGCCGGCATTGCCTACGTTCCCCAGGGCCGCGAGATCATTCCGGATTTCAGCATCCGCGAAAATATCCTGATGGGCGCTTTCGCCCGGGCCGACGGCAAGCGCCAGATTCCGGAACTGGTGCCGGAGCTGTTTCCATACCTGATGGACAATCTCGAACGTGCCGGCGGCGTTCTCTCCGGCGGGCAGCAGCAGCAGCTTGCGATCGCGCGCGCGTTGGCCGCCGATCCGAAGATCATCCTGCTCGATGAGCCGAACGAAGGCATTCAGCCGTCGATCGTCGAGGAAATTGAAGCCGTCATCATTCGCCTCAACAGGGAGGTCGGCCTGACCGTCGTCCTGGTCGAGCAGAATGTCCTGTTTGCGCGCCAGGCATCTCACCGCTTCGCCATGATGGAGAAAGGACGGATCGTCGTGGCCGGCGCGATTGCCGAACTGAGCGACGAAATGGTGCACCGGCATATGGCGGTGTGACGCAGATCATCGTGAGAACCAGCCCGAACAGGTGCCGAGGAAAAGAAGAATTCTAACCGTCAACCAACCGCAAGGAGAGCCACATGCTGCACGGCGATATTTCATCCAGCAAGGACACGGTCGGCGTCGCCGTCGTGAATTACAAAATGCCTCGCCTCCACACCAAGGCGGAGGTGCTGGCTAACGCCAAAAAGATCGCCGACATGGTGGTCGGCATGAAAACCGGCCTGCCGGGAATGGATCTGGTGATTTTCCCGGAATATTCGACCCACGGGATCATGTACGACTCCAAGGAGATGTACGACACGGCGTCGGTCATACCCGGAGAGGAGACGGAAATTTTCGCGGAAGCCTGCCGCAAGGCGAAAGTCTGGGGCGTTTTTTCGCTCACCGGCGAACGCCATGAAGAGCATCCGAACAAGGCGCCGTACAACACGCTGATCCTGATGAACGACAAAGGCGAGGTGGTTCAGAAGTATCGCAAGATCATGCCTTGGGTGCCGATCGAGGGCTGGTACCCCGGCAATTGCACCTACGTATCCGACGGTCCGAAGGGCATGAAGATCAGCCTGATCATCTGCGACGACGGCAACTTCCCGGAGATTTGGCGCGACTGCGCGATGAGGGGTGCTGAGCTGATTGTCCGCTGTCAGGGCTACATGTACCCGGCGAAGGATCAGCAGGTCGTCATGGCGAAGGCGATGGCATGGGCAAACAATGTCTATGTCGCCGTCGCCAATGCAGCGGGTTTCGACGGCGTCTACTCCTATTTCGGTCACTCGGCGATCGTCGGCTTTGATGGCCGCACGCTGGGCGAATGTGGCGAGGAAGAGTACGGCATACAATACGCCCAGCTTTCGGTGTCGCTGATACGCGATGCCAGACGCAACATGCAGTCGCAGAATCACCTCTTCAAGCTCGTGCACCGTGGCTATACCGGCATGATCAACTCGGGCGAGGACACCCGCGGTCACGCCATCTGCCCGTACGAGTTCTACAAGAACTGGATCACCGATCCGGAAGGTACCCGCGAGATGGTCGAAGCGATGACGCGAACGACCGTCGGGACCGAGGAATGCCCGATCGAGGGAATTCCGAACAAGGTGGCCGCTCATCGTTGAGCAACACTCGAAGCTGCGCGCCGGCGTTCTTGCGCCGGCGCGCAAGGGTAGGGGAGGAGTTCGCTTGTCCGGATTGGCGTTCTGGCCTTCGGCGACGATCCGCATCAAGCGACGCATGACTCATAACAACAATCATCAGTTGCTTCGCCGTCGGCGTTGCGATGGCGAACGAGACATCGAGATGTGACCCCGCAAACCCACTCATTGAAGGATGTTGTGCTATGACCGGCAGTGTTACGAAACAAGGCTCCGTAGTCGATAATCTCCACGTCGCCGAAGATCAGGTCGATCATCTTCTCGGAGACGAATACGAGCACGAATCCGTGCCGATGAGCGCGCGCCGCAGCGCGTTCTCCGTCACGCTGGTCTGGCTCGGCTTTCCCATGATCATCACCGGCGCCATGACAGGCTCGATCCTGGTGCTTGGCATGGGTTTCTCGAGAGCGCTCACGGCGATGATCATCGGCAATCTCATCATGTTCGCCTATGTCGGGTTTCTCGGCCTGATCGGAACCAAGCGCGGCATGAACTTCGCCCTGATTGCCAGCATCGTGTTCGGCAAGAAGGGCTACGTCTTCGCATCCGGCTTGCTGTCGAGCCTGCTGCTCGGCTGGTACGCGGTGCAGACGGGAATCACCGGCGCTCTGGTCAGCTCGACCTATGGCTTGAACTATGTGGCCATGACGGTGATCGCCGGGCTTCTCTATATCTGTATCACTTTCGTTGGCGTGAAGGGGCTGCACTATATCGGGTTGGTGTCGGTCCCGCTGTTCGTCGTCCTCGGTTTATGGGTTGCGTTCGATGCCGCGTCCACCAGTACGGCGTCGGCGATCTTCAACTACGCCGGCAATAACGGCGTCGCCACCATGTCCATGGGTGTCGGTCTCACGGTGGTGCTTGCGCTGTTCATCGACGCAGGCACGGTGACTGCGGATTTCAATCGATGGGCCAAGACACCGGCCGCCTCGCTGGCGTCGACCTTCAGCGCGTTTCCGTTCGCCAACCTGATTGCGATGCTGGTCGGCGGCGTGATGACGGCGGCGCTTGCGGTACCGAACGCGAATCCGTTCGGCGCCGACAATATGTTCGGCTACATGAACGGCAAGCAGATGGCATGGCTGAGTGCCCTGGCGTTCGTGTTCCTTTACGTCAACCTGGGTTCGGTCTGCTCGCACTGCCTCTATAATGCGGCGACCGGTTGGTCGCGCGTCCTCGGCAACCACATGCGCGTGATGGCGGTGATCCTTGGTGTCATCGGCATTATCGTTGCTGCTGGCAATGTGTGGGCGTTCTTCATCCAGTGGCTGTCACTGCTTGGCATCCTCGTACCCCCGATCGGCGCGGTCATCCTCGTGGACCAGTACCTGATCCGGCCGAATGCGCAGATAGAGGCCGACTGGCGGCCCGACGCGTTCTTCGCCTGGGCGATCGGTTCGGCCTGCGCCTTCATCGTGGAGGAGGGGATGCCATATCTCTCGACCGCGATCTCCGCGGCGCTGGTTGCGAGCATCGCCTACTACGCCATTGCCAAATCGCGCGGCGCCAGCGTGGTGGCGACGAAGCCGCTATGATCGTCGGTCGGCCTTCACGGAGGCCGATCCGCTCTTCCAGCATGAATCAGAAACAAGGGCATTGGCCATGAGTCTCGACTACGAAATCCACAATCTGGGCGACGTTAAGCTGCAGCGCGGTGCGACGCTGCGCGACTGCAAGCTGGCTTACAAGACGTTCGGCACGCTCAGTCCGAAGAAAGACAACGTCATCGTCTATCCCACTTGGTATTCGGGGCAGCACTACGACAATGAATGGCTGGTGGGCGACGGCCGTGCACTCGACCCGAGGAAATACTTCATAATTATCCCGAATATGCTCGGCAACGGCCTGTCATCGTCACCGAGCAACACGCCGGAGCCCTATAACGGTCCGCGCTTTCCGCTGGTGACCGCCTGCGACAACGTGCGCGCGCAGTACCGTCTCGTCACCGAGAAGTTTGGCATCGAGCATATCCGGCTCGTCACCGGCTGGTCGATGGGCGCGCTGCAGACGTTCCACTGGGGGGCGCTCTATCCCGGCATGATGGACTTGATCGCGCCGTTCTGTGGTTCGGCGAAATGCTCGCGTCATAACTTCGTGTTTCTGGAGGGGGTCAAGGCCGCGCTTACTGCCGATGCCGCGTGGAAGGAAGGCTGGTACACCGCGAAGCCGCAACGGGGTTTGCGCGCGGCGGCGCGGGTCTATGCCGGCTGGGGTTTTTCGCAAGCGTTCTATCGCCAGAAGCTGGACATCGAGGCACTGGGCTATTCCTCGCTCGAAGATTTTCTGGTGGCGTTCTGGGAAGGGTTCTTCCTGCCGAAGGATCCAAACAATCTGCTGACCATGCTCTGGACCTGGCAGAACGGCGATATCGGCGACAACGAACTCTACAACGGCGACTTCAAGGCGGCGCTCGGTGCAATCAAGGCCAAGGCCTATGTCATGCCTGGCCAGACCGATTTGTACTTTCCGCCGGAGGATAGCGAGTTCGAGGTTGCGCATATGCCGAACGCCAAACTTGTCACCGTTCCTTCTGTCTGGGGCCACTTCGCCGGGGGCCCCGGCACCAATCCGAAGGATGTCGAATTCATCGATGCGAGGCTAAAGGAGCTGCTTGCATCGTAAGCGCCAGCGCCGGGATGAATGTTCCGGCCATGCATTTTCCTGGGAAGGATATCTGAGCATGCTGAGCATCAGTCACATTCTTCGCACGTTTAACCGTTGAAAGGGCCTGGCGCGATGCTGCGTATCGATCGTGTCCTGGGCAGCCGCCTGGAATCCGAATATTCGGAGGAGATTCACCGCCTCGAGCACCGCGGCGCGGTGGATCTGGTCAATATCCCCGTAGCCGATCTGGCGCGCCGCCGGCTGCTGGCGACGACGCGCGGGGGCGAGGAGCTTGCGATCGCGCTGCCGCGCCATCAGAAGCTGTTCGACGGCGCCATCCTTTTGATCGACGGCGAGCGTGCGATCGTTGTTCGCGCCGCCACGGAGCGATGGATGCGCCTCGAGCCACGTTCGATCGGCGATGCGATCGAATTGGGTTATCACGCCGGAAATCTGCATTGGCGAGTTCGCTTCCAGGGCGAGGTCTTGTTTGTTGCGCTGGAAGGGCGGCCCGAGGACTACACCGCGCGCCTTGGCGAGATGATCTCCGCGCGTCGTATCGGTGTCAGCATTCTGGACGAAGAAGTGCGCGACGGGAGCACCGAAGGCGGCGCGCAGATCGATGACGGCCCGGCCGTTGAAAAGAATCACTTTCATCACGATGGCCATTGACGATGTTGCCGCTGCTGCAGGCGATCTGGCAAGCCGATGGAACGTTTCCGAGCGGAGCTTTCGCCTTCTCCTATGGTGTCGAGGGCGTGGTCGACTTGCGCTCCGAACTGGATGGGGTCGCACTTGCTGAGTTGACGGCGACGATCCTTCGTCAACGCTGGGAGACGTGTGACCGCATCGCGCTGGTGCAGGCGTTTCGCGCCGCCGGCAATCTTCACGCCATCGCAGCGATCGATCGGGACGTGGAAGCATCGACGTTCGGTAGCACGATGCGTGACGGCTCGCGACGTAACGGCGGATCGTTTCTGGCGTCGCATGCAAGGCTCGGCGATGCCACGGCGTTGCGGTTGCGCGATGCCGTCCGCTCGGGCGTCTGCCTTGGCCACATTGCCGTCATGCAGGGAACGGTCTGGCAGGCGATGGGTCTCGACGAAACACTGGCGCAACTCGCTTCCGCCTACGGCGTCGCCTCAGGTGTCACGGCCGCGGCGGTGCGGCTTGGCGCGATCGGCGCTTTGGAGGGTCAGAAGGTCCTGCGCGGATGCCTTGCCTTGATCGATGCGCTGGTTACTCAACCGGTGCCGCATGATGCCGGACTTTCGAGCTTCGCTCCATTCCTTGAGATCGCCGCGGCGCGGCACGCGCGCGCCGATCTTCGCCTGTTCGTTAACTGAGAGGTTGTGAACGATGCTGCTGACGCCCACCGAGCTCGAGCGTTTGACCATCTTTACCGCGGCCGAACTGGCGCGCCGGCGGCGTGCCAAGGGGCTCAAGTTGAACTATCCCGAGGCCGTCGCCATCATCACCGACGAAATCCTTGAAGGAGCGCGGGAAGGGCGATCGGTGGCCGATTTGATCGGACACGGATCGACCATTCTTTCGACCGACGACGTATTGTCCGGCATTGCCGCGATGATGAACATCATCCAGATCGAGTGCGTGTTTCCGGATGGCACCAAGCTGGTGACGGTCCACGAACCAATCCGGCCCGCGCCTGGTTCGCAGGCCGATACGGAACATCCAGGCCTCGTCACCGCGGCCGATGGCAGCATCGATCTCAACGCCGGCCGCCGCTCGATCAAGCTGAAGGCGCGCAACACCGGCGACCGGCCGATCCAGATCGGTTCGCACTTCCATTTCTTTGAGATCAACAAGGCAATGGAGTTCGACCGGGCCGCCGCTTTCGGCATGCGGCTGGATATTCCCGCCGGCACCGCGGTGCGGTTCGAGCCCGGAGCCTGGAAGGAAGTCTCGCTCGTGACATTCGGCGGCCGCAGCGAATTGACCGGCCTGAACAACCTGACGAACGGATTGAGCTCGGACCCTGCCGTGCGCGACGGGGCACTTGAGCGGGCCAAGAAGCGGGGCTTCAAGGGGGCGTAGCATGAAGAGCATCGACCGCCGTGATTACGCGGCGCTTTACGGCCCGACCACGGGTGACGCCGTCCGGCTTGGCGACACCGCGCTGACGGCCGTGGTCGAGAAAGACCACGCCGTGTATGGCGACGAATGCCTGCATGGTGGCGGCAAAACCCTTCGCGACGGGATTGGTATGGCCGGTATCACCAGCGCAGAAGGCGCGCTCGATTTCCTTTTGTGCAACGTCGTCGTGATCGATCCGGTGATCGGGATCGTCAAGGGCGATCTCGGCATCCGCCATGGCCGCATCGTCGGCATCGGAAAAGCCGGCAACCCTGCCATCATGGATGGCGTTGATCCGCGTCTGATCGTTTCCAGCGGCACCACGGTGCGGGACTGCGAAGGGCTGATCGCAACGCCGGGTGCGATTGACGTTCACGTTCATTTTGACAGCGCGGGTCTGGTCGAGCACGCGCTGGCGAGCGGGATCACCACCATGATCGGCGGTTCGCTTGGACCGATTACCGTCGGGATCGATTCCGGCGGACCCTTCAACACCGGAAAAATGCTGCAGGCCGCGGAAGCATGGCCGATGAATTTCGGCTTTTTGGGCCGCGGCAATTCGCACCGCGAACCGCCGCTGGTGGAGCAGCTGGAAACCGGGGTGATGGGCCTGAAGCTTCACGAGGACTGGGGCTCGATGCCGGCGGCGATCGACACCTGCCTGCGTGTTGCCGACGAGCACGACTTTCAGGTGCAGATCCACACCGACACGTTGAATGAATCCGGCTTCGTCGAGGACACGCTGGAGGCCATCGGCGGCCGTACCATTCACATGTATCATACCGAGGGGGCCGGCGGCGGCCACGCGCCGGACATCATCCGCGTCGCCGGCGAGATGCATTGCCTGCCGTCGTCGACCAATCCGACCAATCCCTTCACCGTGAACACATTCGATGAACACCTCGACATGACGATGGTGTGCCATCACCTCAATCCGGCAATTCCCGAAGATGTGGCGTTCGCGGAAAGCCGCATCCGCACCCAAACCATCGCGGCCGAGGATGTGCTGCACGACATCGGCGCCATCTCGATGCTCGGCTCCGACAGCCAGGGCATGGGCCGTATCCACGAGGTAATCTGCCGGACCTGGCAACTGGCATCGAAAATGAAGGAGCAGCGCGGCGCGTTGTCTGAGGATCGTCCGGGCTTTGGCGACAACGCCCGCATCCTGCGCTATATCGCCAAATACACCATCAACGCCGCGCGCACCTTCGGGATATCAGGCCACGTCGGCTCGCTGGAAGACGGCAAGCTCGCCGATATTGTGGTCTGGCGTCCGGCCTTTTTCGGCATCAAACCCGAACTCGTGATCAAGGGCGGCTTCATCGCATGGGGTGCGATGGGCGACAGCGCGGCCTCGCTGATGACCTGCGAGCCGATCCTGATGCGTCCGCAATGGGGCGCGTTTGGCAGGGCGCCGGCGGCCTTGTCGGCGTGCTTCGTGCATCCGCTGGCGATCGCGCGCGATCTGCCGGGCGAACTAGGCCTTTCCAAGAAAATGCTTCCAGTCGGCGGCACACGAGGGCTGTCGAAGCGCGACATGTTGTGGAACGATGTGTGCCCAAAGATTTCCGTCGATCCGGAGACCTTCGATGTCTTCGTTGACGGCGTGCTCGCCACCTGCGAGCCGGCAGACGAAGTGCCGCTCGCATGCCGCTATATGCTGAGGTGACAAATGCTGCATGCCATTAACAAAGAGAATACGACGCCCCAGGTTGTATCGCCGGCGGCCCGGGTCGGAATTGGCGGACCGGTCGGATCCGGCAAGACGGCGTTGATCGAGGCACTGATCCCGGTATTGCGGCGCCGTGGCGTCGATCTTGCGGTGGTCACCAACGATCTCGTCACCAAGGAAGATGCCGAACGGCTGCGCCGCTCAGGCCTGATCGATCCCTCGCGCGTATCCGCGGTCGAGGCAGGGGCCTGTCCGCACACCGTGATCCGCGAGGATCCGACGTTGAACATCGCGGCTGGCGATGACCTTGAGGCCAGATTCCCCGGCGTCGAGCTGATCCTGTTCGAATCGGGCGGCGATAATCTCGCCTCGACCTTCTCGCTTGATCTGGTCGACTGGTGGATGTT
>Ga0193726_1002928_pt1 | contig 11161 bp, 8 predicted proteins | sample H2c1metaG_FD_144928 | JGI IMG/M metagenome (GOLD analysis project Ga0193726, IMG submission 144928) | Soil microbial communities from a riparian zone of the East river system, Colorado, United States - H2c1 | ecosystem: Environmental > Terrestrial > Soil > Riparian zone | place: USA: East River... | reverse complement strand
AATATTTATTGCGCTCCCTGCCACTCGCGGGTGGGCGATGGCAACGGCATGATTGCCCAACGCGGCTTCATCCCGCCGCCCTCGTATCACACCGACCGCCTGCGCCGAGCCCCGCTGGGATATTTCTTCGGCGTGATCACCAACGGCTTCGGCGCCATGCCCGATTATGCAACGCAGATTCCGCCGCATGATCGCTGGGCCATCGTGGCTTACATCAAGGCGCTGCAGCTGAGCCAGTCGGCGACGATGGGCGATATCCCCAAGGACCAGAAGGTGCCGTCGGAGCCGGTGACCTTCCAGGGAGAGCCGGGATCGGGGGCGACGCAGCCGGTTCTGGTGCCGGCGGGAGCGGAAAAGGAAAAGGAAAAGGAAAAGGAAAAAGGAGAAGCAGCGAAATGAGCACGGCGCACATAAACGATGTCGATCTGCTGGCGCCGCCGGTCGCGCAGACTCTGCAGCAGAAGTCGCTGGTGGTGGGCGTGGTGTTTGCTGCCATCTCCGGCATCGTCGCGGTGGTTTCTCCGCAGAAGTTTTTCCAGGCTTACCTGCTGGCGTACATGCTGTGTGTGGGCGTCACGCTCGGCTGCCTGGCCTGGTTGATGATTCAGCATGTCACCGGCGGGGTCTGGGGAACCGTGATCCGGCGTCCGCTCGAAGCCGGCACCCGCACTTTGCCGCTGATGGCAGTCTTGTTCATCCCGCTGATTTTCGGCATGCATCGCCTGTATGTTTGGACGGACGCGGCGGAAGTTTCAAAGGACAAGCATCTGCAGATGCTGGCCGCGGCCTATCTCAATCCCCGCGGTTTCGTGCTGCGGGCGGTGGTTTACTTCGCGGTCTGGGGCTTGCTGGTGTACGTGCTCAATCGCTACTCGGCAGAGCAAGACCAGCCTTTGACCCGCGATGTCGGTAAGAGCATTCGCAAGCTGAGCGCGCCCGGGCTGGTGCTGTTCGCCTTGACCGTTTCCTTTGCGGTGATTGACTGGGTCATGTCTCTTGATCCGCACTGGATCTCGACCATCTATCCCCTGATTTTCGTTGTCGGCCAGTGTTTGTCGGCGCTGTGTTTCATGGTTGTGGTGGAGCGCATCCTGTCCTCGTATCCGCCGGTGCTGCTGTTTCTGAAGCCGAAAGAAGTGCACGACCATGGCAAGTTCATGCTCGCTTTCATCATGCTGTGGGCATATTTCTCGTTTTCGCAACTGCTGATCATTTGGGCGGGAAATTTGCCCGACGAGATCACCTGGTACACGCGGCGTTTGCACGGGGGCTGGCAGGGAGTCGGGTTATTCCTGGCGGCCTTTCATTTTGCCGTACCGTTCTTGTTCCTGCTGTCTCGCCCCTTCAAGCGCAGCCCCCTGAGTCTGGTGTGGCTGGCGGGCTGGATGTTGTTTATGCGCTGGGTGGATCTGCTGTGGCATATCGAGGCTAACTTCAACCAGACGATGTCTTCGGTCAGCGGACTGGATGTGGCCGCCTGGATCGTCGTCCCGATCGCGATGGGCGGCCTCTGGCTGGCGCTATTTTTCCGCAATCTGAAGGGGCACACATTGCTGCCGCTGTACGACCCGAAGTCGCGGCTGCTTTTGGAACCGGCACATGAGTAAACCAGCCAATCACCCACAACACGAGCCGGCGGGATTCGAACTCCGGGATATGAGCCCGGGCGGTTTGTACGGTTTCTTTATCGGACTCGCCGTGGCCACGGGCGCGGTCTTCTTCATCATGCTGGGGGTGTATCACTTCATGGATTCGTATGAAAGGAGCCACCAGAGGCCCATGAGTCCGATGGCCAAGGCGGAGCAGGATCCCCGTGACACCAACGCTCCGGTGGTGACCGAGCATCTTGAGCAGGTATTTCCGCAGCCCCGGCTGGAGACCAGCGAGCCCACCGAGATCAGGGATTTCCGCCTGAAAGAAGAGCAGCAGTTGCACAGTTACGGTTGGGTGGACCAGTCCGCGGGCACGCTGCACATCCCGATCGATCAGGCGATGCAACTGATTGCCGAGCGAGGCTTGCCGACAACCCCCAGGACCGGGACCGTGCCTTTCTCGATCGTGAACACGATTCATGAGGCGGCAGCGAAATCCGACCACAGCGGTGAAGCGCCTGCCGCCAAGCCGGCGCATTGAGATCGAAAACAGTGGGATTGCAAACAGTGAAGAGCGGTCGAGACAATTCGGAGTGGTTGCGAGTGATGGCGGCAGCGCTCGTGCTGTCGTTTGCCCCGATCCCTTCCGCTCTGGGTCAGGCCATGACCCAGGGGATGATGTCGCCGCCCGCAACCATGCGTCCGCCGGGTTTGAAGAATGTTGGCATCCTGCAGAATCTAAATACCCAGATTCCCGCCGACCTCACCTTCCGCGATGAGACCGGCAAGACCGTCAGGCTGGGCGATTACTTCGGCAAAAAGCCCATGATCTTGAGCCTGGTCTATTACCGATGCACCATGTTGTGCGGCGAAGTTCTGAACGGGTTGGATACCGCGTTGCGAGTGCTGAAGTTCAATGTGGGCAAGGAATTCGATGTGCTCACCGTGAGCTTCGATGCAAAGGACACGCCCGAGATCGCGACCCTCAAGAAAAACGAGTATTTGAAGCGCTACCAAAGGGCGGGCGCGGAACAGGGCTGGCACTTCCTGACCGGGCAGCAGCCGGAGATTGACGCGCTGACCAAAGCCGCGGGTTTTCAATATCAGTACGATCCCAAGTCCGAGCAGTTCGCCCACGCCACCGCCATCATGATTCTGACGCCGGAAGGCAAGATCGCCCAGTACTACTACGGCGTTGAATTTGCGCCCAAGGATTTGCGGCTGGGCATCATTCAGGCCTCGTCGAACAAGATCGGCACCCTGGTCGACGAAGTATTGCTGTACTGCTACCACTACGATCCCGCGACCGGGAAGTATGGGGCGATGATTTTCAGAATTCTGCGGCTGGCAGGAGCGGCCACGGTCTTGGTGATGGGGGTTTTCCTTGGAATGCTGATTCGGCGTGGGTCCCCGGCCGATGGCAAGGGGCACGGCAGGTCTCATAACTATGTTTGACAATTTTCCACTTTGGCCCGCACAGTCGTCGACCTACGCCGGGAATGTAGACCTGCTCTACATTTTTCTGGTGTTGCTCTCGCTGTTTACCTGCGCGGCAATTTTTATCACCATCTTTGTGTTCTCGACCAAGTACCGGCGCCGCCATGGACGCCTGCCCGAACCCATTGAAGGTTCCACATTCCTGGAAGTGACCTGGTCGATCATTCCCCTGGGCGTTTTCCTGGTAATTTTTGTCTGGGGTGCCATCATCTACTTTCAGGAACGCACCCCTCCGCAAGGTGCCACCGAAGTTTATGTGGTGGGCAAGCAGTGGATGTGGAAGCTGCAGCACCAGGAGGGGGTTCGCGAGATCAACGAACTGCATATTCCGGTGGGCCATGACATTAAATTGATCATGACCTCGCAGGACGTCATTCACAGCTTCTACATTCCGGCGTTTCGCATCAAGCAGGACGTGCTGCCCGGTCGATATACCACGGCGTGGTTTCGCGCGACCAAGGCCGGAACCTATCATTTATTCTGCTCGCAATATTGCGGCACCCAGCATTCCGGGATGATTGGACAAATTGTGGTCATGGAGCCGGCCGAGTATCAGGCCTGGCTGACCACCGGCGGGAGTTTTGGATCGCTGGCCGCGAACGGAGCGGCATTGTTTGCGCAGCTGGGATGCCCGACCTGCCACCAAACGGAATCCCAGGGCCGCGGACCGAGTTTGGGGGGCGTCTACGGCAGGCCGGTCCAGCTGGAAGATGGCCGAACCATCACCGCCGATGAGAATTACATTCGGGAGTCGGTGGTCAGTCCGAGCGCCAAAGTGGTGAGTGGATTCAAGCCCATCATGCCGGTTTTCCAGGGACTCGTGAATGAAGAGCAACTGAATGAGCTGGTCGCGTATGTAAAATCGTTGAATCAGCCCCCAGCGGGAACGGCCGGCAGCACGCTGATGGCGTCGCCGGTCACGCAGTCCCAGGAACCCAAGGAATAGCAATGGCAACAACCGCAAATCTTACGGCAGAACGCGAGAACTACCTCAACCGGGAATACGGGGTCAGTTCATGGCTGCTCACTGTTGACCATAAACGAATTGCGCTGCTGTATCTCGCGTCGATTACTTTCTTCTTTTTTGTGGGTGGTTTATTTGCCCTGCTGATCCGGCTGGAGCTGCTCACTCCGGCAGGCGATCTGGTGATGGCGGACACGTACAACAAATTATTCACCATGCATGGCCAGATCATGGTGTTCTTCTTCCTGATTCCGTCGATTCCCGCAACCCTGGGGAACTTTCTCGTTCCCATGATGATTGGGGCGAAGGATCTGGCATTCCCGCGCATCAATTTGCTGAGCTGGTATCTATACATCATCGCCGGCACCTTGATGATGCATTGCGTCCTGACCGGCGGAGTGGACACCGGCTGGACCTTCTATACGCCGTTCAGCACGGCGTTCAGCAATACCAAGGTGATTGAGGCGGGACTCGCGATCTTCATCAACGGCTTCTCGTCGATCCTGACGGGATTGAATTTCGTGGTCACCGTGCACCGCATGCGGGCGCCGGGAATGACCTGGTCGCGCCTGCCGCTGTTCATCTGGTCCACCTACGCCACCAGCGTGATTTTCCTGCTGGGAACCCCCGTCATCGCCATCACCTTGTTGCTGGTGGTTTTCGAGCGCGCCTTCAACCTCGGAATTTTCGATCCCAATCGCGGCGGAGATCCCCTGTTGTTCCAGCATTTGTTCTGGTTCTACTCCCATCCCGCGGTGTACATCATGATCTTGCCAGCCATGGGCGTGGTCAGCGAGATTGTGCCCTGCTTCTCGCGGAAGCGCGTGTTCGGCTATCACTTCATCGCGATGTCGAGCATCGCGATTGCGGTGTTCGGCTTCCTGGTCTGGGCGCACCACATGTTCGTCGCCGGGATTTCGCTGTACTCGGCGCTGGTCTTCTCCGCGCTGAGCTACCTGGTTGCGGTACCGTCGGCGGTCAAGGTCTTTAACTGGACGGCCACCATGTACAAGGGCTCGGTCACGTTTTCGACCCCGATGCTCTACGCGTTTGGCTTCATCGGACTGTTTACCATCGGGGGATTGACCGGATTGTTTCTGGCCGCGCTGGGCCTCGATGTCCACGTGCACGACACCTACTTCGTCATTGCGCACTTCCACTACATCATGGTCGGCGGCGCGGTCATGGGATTTCTGGGCGGCATGCATTTCTGGTGGCCCAAGATCTCAGGGAAGCTTTATCCCGAAGCCTGGGGACGGTTGGCAGCCGCCATCGTGTTTATCGGCTTCAACCTGACCTTCTTCCCACAGTTCATTCTCGGCTACATGGGGATGCCACGGCGCTACTGGCAGTATCCGCCGGAATTCCAGGTCTTGAACGTGCTCTCCACCGCAGGCTCCACCATCCTGGCCGTCGGGTACATTTTGCCGATGGTCTATTTCACCTGGTCCCTGCGATATGGAAAGCCGGCGGGCGACAATCCGTGGGGCGCTTCGGGCCTGGAGTGGCAGACCCAGTCGCCGCCGACCACCTTCAATTTTGACCAGACGCCGATTGTGACCCGCGAAGCCTACGACTACGAAAACATGCCGCTGCCAGAGGAGGTCTCGCTTGAGCGATAGTCCAATCGTTCTCGAACACCCTCACGAGCCGCATCAGCAGCACCATTTTGCGGACATGGAGCAGCAGAAGCATGCTGCATCACTCGGCATGTGGTTGTTCCTGGCTACGGAACTCATGTTTTTCGGCGGCATGTTCTGCGCCTATCTGATCTATCGCTATTCGTATCCGGTGGAGTTCGGAGTGGGCAGCCGCACCTTGAATCTGCCGCTGGGCGCGGCCAACACCGCCGTCCTGATTTGCAGCAGCTTGACGGTGGCGCTGGCCATCCGCGCTGCGCAGATGGCCAAGCGCACTTTGATGGTCGTCCTCCTGCTGCTGACCATGGTGTTCGGCCTCACCTTCCTGGTCATCAAGGGCTTCGAGTGGGCGGAAAAGTACGAGAAGCACCACATTCCCGGAGCATCATTTCAGCTGAGCGCGGAAGACATGAAGGGCGTGAGCGTCGATCCCGAGAACATGCAGGATTTCCAGCAACGCACGCAAACCTTCTACTCGCTCTATTTTGCAATGACCGGTCTGCACGCCCTGCACATGATTATCGGAGTCGGGCTGTTCCTTTATCTGACCTATGCCGGATGGAAGGGCCAGTACGGACCGGGATATTACACGCCCCTCGAAAATGGCGGATTGTATTGGCACTTTGTCGATATTGTCTGGATTTACCTGTTTCCGTTGCTCTACCTGATTGACCGAAATTTACAAAAGTGAGCGCCATGTCTTCTGAGAAATCCGGACATTCCGAACACATACTGCCCAGCACCATGTACTGGGGGATCTGGCTCCTCCTGATCGTCATGACCGTGGTCACCGCCTTCATCGCGAACGTTGATCTCGGCCGGTTCAACACGGTTGTGGCTCTGGTGATTGCCACCTTCAAGGCTTCGGTCGTTGTGCTCTTCTTCATGCACGTGAAGTACACCAGCGAGAAGCTGACCAAGGTTGTCATCATTTCGGCGATTTTCTTTTTGGTGATTCTGCTGTCGCTGAGCATGGCAGATTACGGCACCCGGCTTATGCACTAGGCGGCCTGGGGCCAGGCGCGCGACAGAGGATCCCTCGCCCGGCGGAACTCCGGAATGATCCGGAGGGAAAAGGATTCAAGTCGAGGCAGTAATGTAAGATAGTTTTTTTCTACAGCGGCTGCGGCCCACCCATGCAGGACAAGTTCACTGAACTCGCCCGGATCGCCAAAACTTCCAGTCAAGAAATTGATAGCGCTGGCCTGGAGCATGCTCTCCAGCCCGCCCTTCGCGGGGACGTTCGTTTCGACCACGGCAGCCGGGCGCTCTACGCCACGGACGGATCGAATTTTCGCCAGGTTCCTATCGGCGTGGTGCTTCCCCGCGACATCGACGACGTCATGGCCACGGTTTCTCTCGCCCGCCAGTACGGCGCCCCCATCTTGTGCCGTGGCGCGGGGACTTCGCTCGCCGGACAATGCTGCAATGCCGCGGTGATTTTGGATTTCTCAAGATACATGGCGGAAATCCTGGAGATCGACCCGGAGCGCCGGGTTGCCCGGGTACAGCCCGGGGTGGTGCTCGACCGTCTGCGCAATGCGGCCGAAAAATACCATTTGACCTTCGCCCCGGACCCGGCCACGCACAGCCGGTGCACCCTGGGCGGCATGATCGGCAACAACTCGTGCGGCGTGCATTCGGTGATGGCGGGCAAGACCGACGACAACGTGGATGCGCTGGATGTGCTGACCTACGATGGAGTGCGCTTCCAGGTGGGCCCGACCAGCGAAGAAGAATTGCCAAAAATCATTCGCGAGGGTGGCCGGCGGGGGCAGATTTACGCCGGACTGAAGGTCCTGGGCGAGAACTATTCCGCCCTCGTGCGCCAGCGTTTCCCTGATATTCCGCGGCGTGTTTCTGGATACAACCTGAATTATCTGCTGCCCGAGAATGGCTTCAACGTCGCCCGCGCCCTCGTAGGATCAGAAGGCACATGCGTGACCGTGCTCGAAGCCACCTGCCGTCTGGTCGAGAGTCCGCCAGCGCGGGTGCTGCTCGTCATTGCCTATCCGGATATTTACGAGTGCGCCGATCACGTCCCCGAAATTCTGGAGCACAAGCCCATTGGACTCGAGGGGGTCGATAACCTGCTGGTCGACTACACCCGGCGCAAGGGAATCAACTCCGCAGGGTTGGCGTTGCTCCCTCCAGGTGGAGGCTGGCTCCTGGCGGAATTCGGCGCCAGCACCGCGCCGGAAGCGGAGTCTCAGGCGCGAAAGCTGATGACGGCGCTCGGGCGCTCCCCAGGTCCTCCCCAAATGAGGCTGTTTACCGGCCGCCAGCAGATCAAGTGGGTGTGGGACGTGCGGGAGTCCAGCCTGGGGGTTATTTCCTATGTCCCGGGCGAGCCCTTGAGCTGGGAGGGTTGGGAGGATTCCGCGGTCGCTCCCCAAAAGCTTGGCAAGTATTTGCGGGAACTGCGCAAGCTGATGGACGCCTACCAATATCGCGGCACCCTCTACGGGCACTTTGGCGATGGCTGCGTGCACAACCGGATGAACTTCGATTTACAGTCCCACGCCGGCATCGCGAAATACCGAAAGTTCATGGAAGAGGCTGCGGACCTGGTGGTCAGTTACGGCGGATCCCTTTCGGGGGAACACGGCGACGGCCAGCAGCGCGCGGAATTGCTGCCAAAAATGTTTGGGCCGGAACTGGTGCAGGCGTTCCGCGAATTCAAGGCGCTGTGGGACCCGGACTGGAAGATGAATCCCGGCAAGCTTGTCGAGCCCTACAGGCTGGACGAAAACCTGCGCCTGGGCGCCGGCTACCATCCCTGGGAGCCGGACACGCATTTCCAGTTTCCCGAGGACCGCGGCAGTCTGGCGCACGCCACGTTGCGCTGCGTGGGAGTGGGGAAGTGCCGCCAGGATGAGGGCGGCGTGATGTGTCCCAGCTACCGGGTGACCCGCGAAGAGGAGCATTCAACTCGCGGGCGCGCGCATCTTCTCTGGGAAATGGCACAAGGCGAAGTCATCAAAGACAAGTGGCGCGACGAACAGGTGAAAGATTCTCTCGAGCTGTGCCTCTCTTGCAAGGGTTGCAAGAGTGATTGCCCCGTCGGCGTGGATGTCGCCACCTACAAAGCCGAATTTCTGTCGCATTATTACGAAGGGCGCAGGCGCCCGCGCAGCGCCTACGCTTTTGCCCACATCGACATCTGGGCGCGACTTGCTTCCCAGGTGCCGGGCCTGGTGAATCTCGCGACGCAACTGCCGGTGCTCGGCGATCTCGCCAAGCTGGCTTCGGGGATGCCGCAGCGGCGCAAAATTCCGGTCTTTGCCCCGCAAACTTTTCGCGAGTGGTTCCGAAGACGCGAGCCCCGCAACCTGGAAGGCGCTCCGGTCCTGCTCTGGGCCGATACCTTCAACAACTATTTCCTTCCGGACACCGCCAAGGCCGCGGTCGAGGTCCTGGAGGCGGCTGGTTGCCGCGTGCTGCTTCCCGGCGGACACCTTTGCTGCGGACGTCCTCTGTACGATTTCGGAATGCTCGACCGGGCAAAGAGGTTGCTGCTTGAAACCCTGGACGTGCTCGATGCCGACATTGGCGCCGGCCTTCCCCTGGTCGTTCTGGAACCGAGTTGTGCCGCCGTCTTCCGCGACGAGCTTCTTAATCTCTTCCCCCAAGACGGCCGGGCACGAAAGCTCTCCCAACAGACTTTTCTGCTCAGCGAATTTCTGGAGAAAAGGGCGAAGCACTTCGAATTGCCCAAGCTCGATCGCAAAGCCCTCATCCATGGGCACTGCCATCACAAGTCGATCATGACCATGACCGACGAAGAATCCGTGCTGCGGAGAATGGGCATCGACTACCATGCGCCCGCGCCCGGCTGTTGCGGCATGGCCGGCTCATTCGGTTTCGAGGCCGGCAAGTACGACGTCTCGGTTGCCATCGGTGAACTGGAGCTGCTCCCGGCAATCCACCGGGAGCCGGCGGGCTCGCTGATCATCGCCGATGGCTTCAGTTGCCGCGAGCAGATCGCCCAGTGCACCGACCGCCGCGCCCTTCACCTCGCCGAGGTGATCCAGATCGCCCTGCGAAACGAGCTGCCACCCGCGGACGGATCTTTTCCGGAGCAGGCGCGGGTCGAGGAGCAGAGAAGGGGCGTGTGGCGCTCGATGGGCAGGACCGCCGTTGCCGTGGCTGGAATGGCCGCTGGCGCCGCCTTGTGGTGGGCCCTGACCCATCGGGACTGAATGTAAGTTGCTGAATTCATTGGCCGAAGCCGGCGCCTCGCCAGAAGGCTTTGAATCTGGGAAAATAGAAGCATCGGCTGGGGTCTCCTGCAAGCTTGGTCCTCATCGTCATCCTTCCGCCAGCCGGCGGTGCCAACCATGATCCGGAACGAACCAGCGCTCACAGTGGCGGAAAGCCCGGAACCGGCGCGGCCAGCCTTGGCTCCAGCGTCGATCCACGGTTCGGTGCTGGTACTGATCCAATTCGACGTTTGCGAGGAGATTAAACTCGACGAGCTGAGGCAGATCTTTGGCGCGCGTACTCTGCACCAACCCAGTTTCAAGCATCCCGCCCCGGGCTATGTTCGCTATCAGCGGCCTCCGGTGGTGGAACCCATCGAACCACTGGTGCTCGAAAGCGGCGAGCGTCTGGAAGGCCAGATTAAATATTACGATTACGGCGTTCTGAGCGTGGTCTTCGAGCTGCCGTTCTCCGGGGACTGGGACATGCTGATTCGCCTCAGCAGCCGGTGGGTTTGGGATGTTGACTTCGAACGGCATGCGTCCCACATTGTTCGCCAGAAGCTGGAACGCTCCGCGCCGGCGTTGGTGAAGCCCTATCCGGAGTGGCTGAGTGAAGATTATTTCATCTTCCATGTGCGGGAGATCGACGGCTCGCCGGATGCCGCGAAATTGATCGCCTCTGACGGCGCCAGGATCGCGCAGGTGGTTCGTGGCGAAACCTCGCAGCTCTCCGAGGGCGAGCGCAACGAAATCTTGCAATCGCGCACTTCCTACTATCCTCACGATCTGACCGTGATCGGCTGGAACGCGGCTTTCCTCTACGACAGCGAAGCTGGGGCCGAGACCGCCATACAGTTATTGGAATATGCCAACTCGCAGTTGCTCGAATTCCGCCACTATGATGAGCTGCTGACTCGGGAACTGGAAGGCGTGTATGCCTTTCTGGACAAGGGCACTGGCATGCTCGCCCGGTGGCGCCTGGCGCGCGCTGCCTCGAAGCTTCACACCGTCCTGCTCGACGTCAGCGAACTGACCGAACATGCCGATAACGCCATCAAGTTTCTCAGCGACATGTTCTCTGCCCGACTCTATAAGCTGGCGGCATCCAAGGTCGGCGTGCCCGACTACAAGGATCTGGTCACACAGAAAGTGCACACCGCCGAAGAGCTTTATCGCTTCATGGTCGACCAGTTCAACCAGAGCCGGGCCTTCGTGCTCGAAGCTCTGGTCGTGATTATCCTGATCGTCGAGCTGGTTTATCTG
>Ga0193726_1002927_pt1 | contig 11161 bp, 10 predicted proteins | sample H2c1metaG_FD_144928 | JGI IMG/M metagenome (GOLD analysis project Ga0193726, IMG submission 144928) | Soil microbial communities from a riparian zone of the East river system, Colorado, United States - H2c1 | ecosystem: Environmental > Terrestrial > Soil > Riparian zone | place: USA: East River... | reverse complement strand
AGTTGTTTTCGCGATTTTTTGTCCAGGCCCTGCCGTGCACCGCCGAAGGGACGGTATGCCGGGTCCGGGACACGAGATCGTTAGTGCCTCGCGCTTACGGGACCAATCGATCCAGTTCCAACACATCATGTTCTAGTCGGCGCGCACTGCCTACCTTGCTTACACGACCTACAGCGTCTGCACGTCCACCACGCCCGAAACCGCCTTGATCGCGCCGGCGATCTGCGGCGACACCTTGAAGCGGCCCGGAAGCTTCATTTCCACTTCGGTCTGGAGGTCGAGCATCAACACCAGCGACACGTCGCCGTTGGCTCCGCTTGCCGCTGCCGGATCCGGTTTCGCCGGCGCGCCACTACGGGCAGACCCGCCCTGCGGGGCTGCCTCGGGCATCTGCAGCCGCCTGGCGATCGATTCCAGCGACCGCGTGTCGCGGACGAATATGCGCAACCCCTTCTGGGTTTTCGCCGCGGCGGCATCCAGCGGTTCGGCGTGCAGCACGCGGGCGCGGACATCCTCACCCTGCAGCTCGGCCCCGAGCTGCAACAGCACCGCCGCACCCGGCTCCAGCACCTCGCGATACTGCGCAAGCCCTTCGGAAAACAGCACGGCTTCGAAATGGCCGGTCGGATCGGACAGTCCGATGATGCCCATCTTGTTGCCGGTCTTGGTACGCCGCTCCATCCGGGACACCACCGTTGCCGCAACCTTGCCCGCAGTCGCGCCGGTCTTTACCGCGCGCGAAAATTCCGCCCAGGACTGCACCCTCAGGCGTTTCAAGACGGTGGCGTAGTCGTCCAGCGGATGGCCCGAGAGGAAAAATCCGATCGCGTCGTATTCGCGCCGCAGCCGCTCGGCCGGCAGCCACGGCTCGACCTGCGGCAGCATGATGGTCGGCGCGTCGGCCGCACCGCCGAACATGTCGTTCTGCCCCACGGTCGCAGCTTCATGGCTGCGCTGGCATGCCGCCAGGATCGCCTCCGAGCCTGCAAACACCCGCGCACGATTGGAATCCAGCGCGTCAAACGCGCCGGCCGCAGCTAAGCTCTCGATCACGCGCTTGTTGATCGCACGCGGATTAACCCTTGCGGCGAAATCGGCCAGCGAGGTGAACAGCCCGTCCTTGCGCGCCTCCACGATGAGGTCGACCGCCTGCGCGCCAACGCCCTTCAACCCGGCGAGCGCGTAATAGATGGTGCCCTCGCTGACTTCAAAAGTAGCACCCGAGCGATTGACCGAGGGCGCCTCGACCTTGATCCCGAGCCGTTGCGCTTCGGCGCGAAACTCCGAGAGCTTGTCGGTGTTGCTGAGGTCGAGCGTCATCGACGCTGCGAGGAATTCGACCGGGTAATGCGCCTTCATGTAGGCGGTGTGATACGACACCAGTGCATAGGCCGCGGCGTGGCTCTTGTTGAAGCCGTAGTCAGCGAACTTCGCAAGCAGTTCAAAGATGGTATCCGCCTGTCCTTTCGGGACGTTATTCCTTTGCGCGCCCGCGACGAAACCCGCGCGCTGTTTCTCCATCTCCGAGCGGATTTTCTTGCCCATGGCACGACGCAACAGGTCGGCTTCGCCGAGCGAATAACCGGCCATGAGCTGCGCGATCTGCATCACCTGCTCCTGGTAGATGATGACGCCGAAGGTCTCCTTCAGGATCGGCTCCAGCATCGGATGCAGATATTCTGGCTCTTCGTCGCCATGCTTGCGGGCGCAATAGGTCGGAATGTTCGCCATTGGGCCCGGACGATACAGCGCCACCAAAGCGATGATGTCCTCGAACCGATCGGGCCGCATGTCGACCAGCGCCCGCCGCATGCCCTGACTTTCAACCTGGAACACGCCGACCACATCGCCTCTGGCCAGCATCTGGTAACTGGCGGCATCGTCGAGCGGCAGGGTCGCGAGATCGACATCGACGCCACGCTGTTTGAGCAGTTTCACGGCGACATCAAGCACCGTCAGCGTCTTGAGGCCGAGGAAGTCGAACTTCACCAATCCTGCGGGTTCAACCCATTTCATGTTGAACTGGGTCACCGGCATGTCGGATTTCGGATCGCGGTAGAGCGGGACCAGTTCGCTCAGGGGACGGTCGGCGATCACGATACCCGCGGCATGGGTGGACGCGTGCCGGGTCAGGCCCTCGAGACGCTGCGCGATATCGAAGGCGCGCGCCACCACCGGGTCTTCGTCGCGAAACGCCTGCAGCTTGGGCTCGCTTGCGATCGCCGCCGCCAGCGTCACCGGCGCCGCGGGATTTTGCGGCACCAGTTTTGTCAGCTTGTCGACCTGCCCATAGGGCATTTGCAATACGCGACCGACGTCGCGCAGCACGCCCCGCGCCTGCAGCGTCCCGAAGGTAATGATCTGCGCGACCTGATCGCGACCATAGCGCTGCTGGACGTAATCGATCACCTCGCCACGCCGGTCCTGGCAGAAATCGATGTCGAAGTCGGGCATCGACACGCGCTCGGGATTGAGAAACCGCTCGAACAGCAGGCCGAACCGGATCGGGTCGAGATCGGTAATGGTCAGCGCCCAGGCGACCAGCGAGCCCGCGCCGGAGCCACGGCCCGGCCCGACCGGAATGCCTTCGGCCTTCGCCCACTGGATAAAATCCGCGACGATCAGGAAGTAGCCCGCATAGTTCATCCGGGTGATGACATCGATCTCGAAGGCGAGCCGGGCGCGGTAGTCCTCCTCGGAAGCGCCCTGCGAGAGGCCATGTACCCTGAGGCGGCTGCTCAAGCCTTCGTCGGCCTGACGGCGCAATTCCGCCGCCTCGTCGCTTTCCGCGTCCGCAGCGTTGCTGCCGGCGCCGACCGTAAAGCGCGGCAGGATCGGCTTGCGCGTGACGGGGCGGAACGAGCAGCGCTCGGCGATCTCGACCGTGGAGGCCAGCGCCTCCGGCACGTCGGCGAACAGCACCGCCATTTCGGCGCGGGTCTTGAAGCGGTGATCCGGGGTCAGTTGATCGCGATCGGTTTCGGCGACGAGACGCCCGCCGGCGATGCAGAGCAGCGCATCGTGGGCTTCGTAATCGTCTGCGGTGGCGAAATACGGCTCGTTGGTTGCGACGACCGGAAAGCCCTTGGCATAAGCAAGATCAATCAGCGCGGCCTCGGTGCGGCGTTCCTTCTCGATGCCGTGGCGCTGCAATTCGATATAGAGCCGGTCGCCGAACAGGCTCGCCAGCCGGTCGCAACGGGTTGCCGCGAGTTCAGCATGATCGGCATCGATCGCCAGCGAGATCGGCCCCTCCGGACCGCCGGTCAGGACAATCAGGTCCTCGGCGTCGCCCTGCAGCCATTCGAACTTGATGTGGGGAGACTGATGGATCGGGGTTTCGAGGAACGCCCGCGAATTCAGCCGCATCAGGCTGCGATAGCCGCGTTCCCGCGCCGCCAGCAGCACGATCCGCGCCGGCCCCGCCGCGAGTGCATTGCGCGCGCTCGGGTCCTGATCGCCGAAATCAACCGCCAACTCGCAGCCGATGATGGGCTGGATGCCATAGCCGGCCATCTTGTCGGAAAATTCCAGCGCCCCGAACATGTTGTCGGTGTCGGTCAGCGCCAGCGCCGGCTGGCGGTCGGCCTTGGCCAGTTCGGCAAGCTTCTGGATCTTGATCGACCCCTTCAGCAGCGAATAGGCCGAATGGACGTGAAGATGGACAAATCCGGCATTGGACATGGTCGCCGAAGGCTTCTGCATCATGGACTTAAAGCGATCACTGGGCTTGAGGGAGCGCTGTCAGCCTCGAAGGCCGACTCGCTCCTCAATGGTGATGCCTCGGGCTCAATGTGTCCACGCGGAATGGGCAATTGATGCCCGCCTTCCCAGTTTTCCCCAGCCCCTGTCTTTATTCCCGAACCCCTGTCTTGCGGGCCGCGCCCTGCCATCCTGGCCGGGCGCCCGGGGTTGCCTCAGAGTTGGGGAATCAGCTGCGCCCAGATGGCGATCATCCCGACGAAAAGTGTGATCGACGCCAGTGCCGCAGCCTCTTCCACGAATATCTTCAACATGCCTACCTCCTGATACGGAACATAAGAAGAACATTGTTCCTCCTTTGTTCCAGTCTGTCAAGAGGCTGGTAATCGATCGATTTGGAGGATGACCTGATCGTTAATTGGTTACTCACTGCCGCGCGCACGACCTGCACGGCCGCTGAACCAGCGACCTCTCTTCGATCGTCGCCAGTTCAAACCCGAATCGGATCAACTTCCCCGCCGCGCCGCATTCCGCTCACGGAATGGCCCTTCCAATTGCGTATGATCGAGGCGCGAATTGGATACCCGGAACACTTCGCGCAACATCGTGAGTTGACGGGAACTCGCGCGCCCGGTTTGGGTTGCATCTGAAGAATCGACAAACAAGCGGCTGGCGCCGAAAGGAGATTTTCATGCGTAACTTGGTTTTGGCTATGCTCGCGGCGAGCGGATTGGCCATGATCGGCAGCGCGCCGGCCGGAGCGGTCGGCACCCGCCATCCGTTTTGCATTCAGGGCACCGAGCACCCGGGTCTCAGCAACTGCACCTTCGACAGCTACCAGCAGTGTCAGGCCACGGCTTCGGGACGGTTTCTCTATTGCGTCGAGAATCCCTATTTCAACGCCGGCGATCCCGACCCGCGTGCCTATCGCGGTCCTCGCGTGCGCTCGGTTTATCCTTCTTACTGATCGGTGACACCCAAGGGAATCGAGGAGGCCATGCGGAGGGCATTACAGGCGCTGATGCTGTGTTGCGCCACCTCGATGACCGCCGCGCTACCTGCCGCAGCGCGGGATTATCCATTCTGTATCAAGGGCTGCGATTACGGCGCAGGACACGGCGATTGCAGTTTTTCAAGCTACCAGCAGTGCCAGGCGAGCGCCTCCGGACGGCTGGCGTATTGCGATGCGAATCCCTATTTCATCGCCAAGGCAGAACTGCAGGCTGACCGCAGCCACCAATCCCGTAGGAGATAATGATGCGTAGTCTGGCTTTCGCGATTTTGGCGATCGGGGCGGTCTCGGTAGCCGGGCCAGCAGCGGCCCAAACATACGCCCCGGGTTATCCGGTCTGCCTGCATGTGTACGGACCGATCACCTATTACGAATGCCGCTACACGTCGCTGGCTCAGTGCAGCGTGTCGGCATCCGGCCGCCCGGCCCAGTGCGTGACCAATCCTTATGTGGCGAGCGCCGATGACGGGCCACGGGGACCCTACAACCGGCATCGGCGCGTCTACTAGACCGGCGTATAGATCAGAAGCTTCAGCGCCGGATCGTCATTGGCTTGAAAGGTCGCGTACTCGAAGCGCAGCGAGCCCTTTTTGGGATGGCTGAGCCGTTTGCGGCCAGCCGAGATGCTGCCGATGTCATGTGCCTCCCACCATGGCGCAAACTCCGGGCAGCCTTGCCGAAGGCGCTCCAGCAGATCGATAAAGGCGGGATCGCCGGCCCACAGATCGTGCGTGGCGCGAAACTGGGCCACCATGCGCTTGGCCTCGTCGGCCCAGGCCGACCCGAACAGGCGTCGCGTATGCGGGTTGGTCAGCACGCTAATGAGTGTGTTGCGGTCCTCTTCCGCCAGGCGGCTGAAGGCAAAGATCTCGTCGGCGGCAGAGTTCCACGCCAGGACATCCCAGCGACGGCCAGTGACGTAAGCGGGCTGGTTGAGGCCCTCGACCAGGCGCCGGATCACGTCGGGGACGCTTTCGCGCGAGAAGGCGCGGCGGTCGGCATTCGAAGCTAAGGCCCGCAAATGAGCATGCTCCGCCTTGCCGAGCCGCAGCGCGCGAGCCAGAGCATCGATGGTGGTGACCGAAGGGCAGACGGTCCGTCCCTGTTCCAGCCGGATGTACCAATCGACACCAATGCCGGCGAGTTCGGCCACCTCCTCGCGCCGGAGGCCGGCGGTGCGCCGCCTCCGCCCGCTTGGAAGACCAACGGTCTTGGGGGTTAGCTTCTCACGTCGCGATCGCAGAAAATCGCCGAACTCGCTTCGACGCGGATCCGCCATGACCATCACGCTTTCACTTGGGAGGGACCATCCAATCCTAGGATAATACCAGGCCTTCCTGCTGTCGGAAAGTCTGCGATCATAATCGCCTCTCCAGAAAGCAGGATCATCATGAAAGCTGCAGTCCTCAGGGCGTTCGGATCGCCACTTGCCATCGAGACCTTGCCCGACCCGGTGCTGGGTACCGGCGAGATCATTGTCGATGTCGTCGCAACCCGCGTGTTGTCCTATGCCAACGAAGTCTTCAGCGGCGAGCGCAAATACCTGCTGGACCTGCCGGTGGTACCCGGACCAGGGGCAATCGGCCGGGTCCGCACCATCGGACCGGACGCGACGCATCTCGTCGCCGGTGATTGGGTCTGCTGCGACCCCACCGTGCGCTCGCGCGACGATGCGCTGAACCCCGACATCACACTGCAGGGCTGGAGCGCCCGTGACGAAGGCGGCCTGCGCCTGCAGAAACATTTCCGCCATGGCTCATGGGCCGAACAAATGCGGGTTCCGACCGAGAACGTCAAACCGATCGGTCCGATCGATGCGGCCGATGCCGCGCAATGGTGCGCGCTGGGCACGCTACTCGTGCCCTATGGGGGTCTTCTCGCGGCGAACCTGCGGGCCGGAGAAACGGTCCTGGTCAGCGGCGCCACCGGCAATTTCGGCAGCGCCGCCGTCGCGGTCGCCCTCGCCATGGGAGCGGCCTGCGTCATCGCGCCGGGCCGGAACGAACAAGCGCTGGCGGATCTCGCGCGTCGATTTGGCGACCGACTTCGACCCGTCAAACTCAGCGGCAACGAAGACGACGATCGGGCTCGAATGCAGCAAGCCGCACCCGGCCCGATCGATTGCGTGCTGGACATTCTGCCGCCCTCGGTCAGCACCACGACCGTGCGAGCTGCGATCATGACGGTGCGGCCCTATGGCAGGGTGGCGCTGATGGGAGGCGTCGGGATGTTGGGGGGCCCCGGACTGGATTTGCCTTACCCTTGGATCATGCGAAACTGCATCAGCATCCACGGTGTGTGGATGTATCCCCCGCAGGCCACCATCGGTCTGGTCAACCTGATTCGCGCCGGGCTCCTCATACTGGACAATTTTGAAGCCACGACCTTCGACCTGGACCACGCCAACGACGCCGTCGCGCATGCGGCGTCCAACAGCGGGCCTTTCAAGATGACCGTGATCCGGCCCTGATCATCTTGCTGTTCTGGAGGCTGGTTTATTCCAGTTCGACGACCTGGCCGTCCACCAGCGACACGCGGCGGTCCATCCGGCCGGCCAGCTCCATGTTATGCGTGACGATCAGCATCGCCACGTGGGTCGCCTTGACCAGTTGCGTCAGTGCCTGGAACACATGATCAGCAGTGTGGGGATCGAGATTTCCGGTCGGCTCGTCTGCAAATAGCACGCGCGGCGCGTTGGCTACCGCGCGCGCGATCGCCACCCGCTGCTGCTCGCCGCCCGACAATTCGGCCGGCCGGTGCTTGATGCGATCGCCGAGACCGAGATAGGAGAGGATTTCGGTGGCGCGTTTGATCGTCTCAGAGCGCTTGAGGCCGCTGATCATCTGCGGCAGCATGACATTTTCGAGCGCGGAGAATTCCGGCAGCAGCCGGTGCGACTGATACACAAAGCCGATCTCGGTGCGGCGAATCTGCGTTCGGTCGATGTCGGATAATCCGGAAGTAGGCGCGCCGCCGATATAGACCTCGCCGTCATCGGGGGTTTCGAGCAGGCCCGCGATATGCAGCAGCGTGGACTTACCTGCACCCGACGGCGCCACCAGCGCGACCGACTGTCCCGCCCACAGCGCGAGCTTGGCGCCGTTGAGGATGGTCAGTGTCGTTTCCCCTTGCGTGTACTGACGTTTTATCTCGTGGAGATAGACGACCGGTACATCTTCCGCCCCCTGCTCCATCTCGCCCTCACTCGTACCGGAGCGCGTCGACGGGATCGAGACGGGCGGCACGCCAAGACGGATAGAGCGTGGCGAGGAAGGACAGCGTCAGCGCCATGATCACGACCGCGCTGGTTTCGCCGAAATCGATTTCGGCCGGCAGCTTGGAGAGAAAATAAAGCTCCGGCGAAAACAATTCGGTGCTGGTGAGCCAGGATAAAAATTGCCGGATCGATTCGATATTCAGGCAGATCAGCATGCCGACGAAAAGCCCGGTCAGGGTGCCGACCACACCGATCGAAGCGCCCGTGATCAGGAACACCCGCATGATCGATCCCTGCGAGGCGCCCATGGTGCGCAGGATCGCAATATCGCTGCCCTTGTCCTTCACCAGCATGATCAGGCCCGAGACGATATTCAGCGCCGCGACCAGGACGATCATGGTGAGGATCAGAAACATCACGTTGCGCTCGACCTGAAGCGCGTTGAAGAAGGTCGAATTGCGCTGCCGCCAATCCACCAGAAACACCGGTCGTCCGGCGGCCTCCGTCACGGTCTTGCGATAGACGTCGATCTTGTCCGGATTGGTGGTGAACACCTCGATCGCGGTCACGTCATTGGGACGATTGAAATAGGCCTGCGCTTCCGGAAGCGGCATGAACACAAAGATCGAGTCATATTCAGTCATGCCGATCTCGAACACGGCCGAGATCTTGTACGGCTTGATGCGCGGCGTCATGCCCATCGGGGTCACCGCACCCTTCGGCGCCACCAGCGTGACGCTGTCTCCGGCGTGCAGCGACAATTGATCGGCGAGCCTGCGGCCGATCGCGACGCCCTGCCCTTCGTCGAACCCCTCGAGCGTGCCCTGTTTGATATTCTTGGCGATCGAGGTCAGGTTGTTGAGATCCTCGGAGCGAATGCCGCGAACCAGTACGCCTGCTGCGTTGAACGGCGAGGATGCCAGCGCCTGACCATCCACCACAGGTGCAGCGAGGCGTATGCCGCCGACCTGGCTGATGCGCTCGGCGACATCCTTCCAGTCGGTCAGCGGCGATTCCAGCGGCTGCACCAGAAGATGGCCGTTGAGGCCGAGAATCTTGTCCAGCAATTCCTTGCGGAAGCCGTTCATGACGGCCATCACGATAATCAGCGTCGCAACGCCGAGCATGATGCCCAGGAACGAAAAGCCGGCGATGACGGAGATAAAACCTTCCTTGCGACGTGCCCGCAGATAGCGTCCGGACAACAGCCATTCGAATGGCGCGAAAGGTGGGGTTCGAGTGGGCTCGCTCATGGATTCATCCATAGTCCGATTTTCACACGATTCGGGCCAATTGTGGCCGCAACGACCGATCTCGCTGCATCTGCAGTGGATAATTCGTCACGGGGCCAGCCGGGCCACGACATCCGCCGGGCTCAGATTTTCGCGCGACCCGTCGCTGCGCCGCTTGATCTCGAGCTTGCCTTCGGCGAGCCCCTTCGGACCCACCAGAATCTGCCAGGGAATGCCGATCAGGTCGGCGGCGGCGAACTTGGCGCCGGCGCGCTGGTCGGTGTCGTCGTACAGCACGTCGACGCCCTTGGCCATAAGTTCACGATAAAGCCGTTCGCACGCGGCGTCAGTGTCATCAGAGCCCTGCTTCAAATTCAGGATCGCCGCCTTGAACGGCGCCACCGCTTCCGGCCATTTGATGCCGGCATCGTCGTGGCAGGCCTCGATGATCGCGCCGACCAGCCGCGATACGCCAACGCCGTACGAGCCGCCATGAACCGCGACCTCGGCGCCATCGGCGCCCGTGACCATGGCCTTCATGGTTTCAGAATATTTGGTGCCGAAGTAAAAGATCTGCCCAACCTCGATGCCCCGCGTCTGCACTTTCTTCTCGGCGGGAACTTCGCGGTCGAAACGCGCAGCGTCGTGGACGTCCTCGGTTGCGGCATAGACCGAGGTCCATTGCTTGATGATCGGGCTGAGATCGCCGTCATAGTCGATCTCCTCGCCGGGCACCGGCAGATTGAGCACGTCGCTGTCGCAATAGACCGCGGACTCGCCGGTCTCCGCCAGCACGATGAATTCGTGGCTGAGATCGCCGCCGATCGGGCCGGTTTCCGCGCGCATCGGGATCGCCTTCAATCCCATCCGGGCGAAGGTACGCAAGTAGGCGACGAACATCCGGTTATAGGAGCGCCGTGCCGCCGCCTCGTCGATGTCGAATGAATAGGCATCCTTCATCAGGAATTCGCGGCCGCGCATGACGCCGAACCGCGGACGCTGCTCGTCGCGGAATTTCCACTGGATATGGTAGAGATTGAGCGGCAGGCTTTTGTACGATTTGACGTAGCTGCGGAAAATCCCGGTGATCATTTCCTCGTTGGTCGGCCCGAACAGCAATTCGCGCTTGTGGCGGTCGGTGATGCGCAGCATTTCCGGACCGTAGGCATCGTAGCGGCCGCTTTCGCGCCACAACTCCGCCAATTGCAGCGTCGGCATCAACAGTTCGATGGCGCCGGCGCGATTCTGTTCCTCGCGGACGATCTGCTCGATCTTCTTCAGCACCCGCAGGCCCAGCGGCAGCCAGGCATAGATGCCGGCGGCTTCCTGTCGCATCATGCCCGCACGCAGCATCAGGCGATGCGACACGATTTCCGCCTCTTTCGGATTCTCTTTAAGGATGGGAAGAAAGAACCGCGATAATCGCATGGGCACACTCAAAGAATCGGTAAAACACGGGAAGTCGCCAGTGAAACCGGATCGGGTGTGAAAACACAAGGGCGGGCTTCAATCAAGGCCGCTAAGGCAGCGGATTTCCTGCTGTTTTGCCGGTGATCTTAACCGGACGATTAAGGCACCAGCGGGAACAGCTTCATCCACCCCTTCAACGCGCCGGCACCTCGAATTCGTCTTCCAGCGTGCTCCTTTGAAAATCGATCACCAAAGCGTCAACGCGCAGATGCCAGCGGCCGGCAAAGGGGATCGGCACGTCGCGAACCGACCAATAGCCGTCCGCGCCCCGCACGGCCCTGCGTTCCAACGGTTCGATGCCGCGTTCGGGCAGGCTCAGCGTCAGCAGCCAGCCCTCGACACCATCGGTCTCACATCTTCGTGCCGGACGGCATCTTTTTCATGTGCATCTGACCGTCCGAATTATCTGCGCCCGCGGGGGCCTGCGCACCCACGCCCTGCACCTCGAACGACAGGTTCACGTTGCCCGCTTTTTCGAACTCCAGCGTCAGCGGCACCTTGTCGCCCTGTTTGAGCGGGTTTTTGAGA
>Ga0193726_1002926_pt1 | contig 11164 bp, 9 predicted proteins | sample H2c1metaG_FD_144928 | JGI IMG/M metagenome (GOLD analysis project Ga0193726, IMG submission 144928) | Soil microbial communities from a riparian zone of the East river system, Colorado, United States - H2c1 | ecosystem: Environmental > Terrestrial > Soil > Riparian zone | place: USA: East River... | reverse complement strand
CTTTCTTGCACGACCGGGAGACTCTTGCGGTCGCTAGCTTCTGGAAAGCCCGGTGTTTGCGCAAGAAAGGGGAATACAACGACGCATTTGACTACACTTTCAATGCTCGCAAGCTGGCCTTGGAATTAGGCCATCCCAAGATGGCGGCCGTCATGAGCGTGCTGGAAAGCTGGCTCTTGTTCCAGAAAGGTAAGTCAAAGAGTGCCGAGCGCATTTTGCGCGAAGCTGAGGAAGAACTATGCGACACCGATGATTACATCACCTTGGCGAATATCTATTCGTCCTATGGGCGAATGGCGAGGCGCGAGGGTCGCTACGATAACGCGATCGATCACTTTACCAGGGCGATTGCGGAGTGTCGAAAGAGAGGGGCCCAGCATCCTCACCTCGCTCGATCTCTCGCAAACATGGCGCTTGTGAAACGCTTAGCGTCCCTGCATCTCGTAAAGAAGATCGACGCCCGGGTAGAGCGCCAGCGCAAATCAGGGACGCGAACGACAAAACGGAGCAGCCTCGACCACAGGTCCACCCTTGAAAATCTGCGTCAGGAAGCGATTGCTCATCTTAATGAGGCTGCTGCTATCTATGAACATCACGGAAGCCATCACGGGGCTGGGACAGTGCGCCTGATCTATGGATATTTGCATCTCGACGACGGTGATTTTGATCACGCCGAAAGGGAGGCAGAAAAGGGATTTCAGTTGGCCCAGGACAAAAACGATCACATTATCATGTCGCGTATCCGGCTGTTGCAGTGCATGATCCACAATTCGAAACTGGAAGAAGAGATTGGAGAACAATCCGATCAAGAAGCTCATGCGCGAGCTGCGATCAAGTTTGCCAATGAGGCAATTGAATTCGCAAAGCAGACCCAGGATCGCCGCCTGCTGGCCAACGCCTACGTCTGGGAGGGGTTATCGCACTGCAACGAAGTTTTGGACGATCCTGATGCTGCGCGGAGATTTTATAACTTAGCCCTGCCCTTTGTGAAAGGCGATGAGGCGGGGCAGTTGCGGGATGATCTCTATACTCTTCAGGCGAGGATCATGCGCAGCGAAAAAATTGACGGCAAGCTGCGAGCGTGGTCTCAGGGACTGATCGGTGAGGAAAGTTTCCAGCACATTCTCGACGAATTTTCGGAGCTTATCATTTTGAAGATCTGGGAAAGTGAGGGATGCAAAATTTCCCGCGTGGCGACTCGTTTATCAATCTCCCCAAAGAAGGTACGACGCATTTTGGACCGAGTCGGAGCCAGAGGAAAGAACCGTGGTGAGGTGTGATCTCTTCAAGCACAACAGCCTCTTCAGCCCGACGGCTCGTGCTGAAGATAAAGGCCCTCTGGCACTCGGATAGAACTCCGAGTGCCCGGCCGATCGGCCTTTGCTGTTATACGCGATTTCTCCATTCGAATCGAAACTTATGTATAATCCGCCGATGCAAGGAGTATCGTGGAGCACAATTGCGCTCGGCTCGCTGTTGCTCATCTCGGCCCGCTCAATGGGAGGACAGGACGTGCATTCTCCGCAACCGGAAAAGTCGAAGCCGCCTGTCAAAATGGAGCAGCGCGGGCGCATCCTTGGAATCGGCGGTGTCTTCTTCAAATCCGCTAATCGTGATCAGATGCGCGAATGGTATTCGAAGCATCTTGGACTCGCTGACAAAGGCCAAGGCGCGATGCTTCCGTGGCGCGAACACGACGACCGGCAAAAGGAACACGTTACAGTTTGGACTGTTTTTCCCGCCTCCACTAAGTATTTCGATCCCAGCCCCGCACCGTTCATGATCAACTACATCGTGGACGATATGGATGCTTTGCTCGACCGCTTAAAACAAGAGGGAGTAAAGATTGACCCCAAACGAATGGATGAATCCTACGGTCGCTTTGCCTGGATCTATGACCTGGATGGGAATAAGATTGAGCTCTGGCAGCCGCTGCCCGTAAAGCCCTAAGGGCCTTCGACTGCACTTACTCGATCGGTTTTCTGTAGCTAGGGTCCCGTAGTCGTAGAATGGCCGGAAATGCTTTGCGCCTGGAAGCTCAAGATTTCATGCGCGAGTTCAGACGATTTCTCGGTACTCGCGAACCCCTTCCTCCTCAACGCCATGCCAGATCGACCGCCCGGTTTCAGTGCCTGGCCGTTTTGAGCCTGTTACGAAGCTTTTTCATAGAAATTCTTCACTCCCTCAGCGGATGCGGGTGCTGCGCATTGTTGAGGGTTAGCAATCGAGATCAAGCGCCACGAATCCACGGTAGTGGGCTACTTTGAGTAGCCCACTACCGAATCCACGAATCACTGGATTGGTGCGGGCGCAATTCATGTCTGCGTCGCAGGCTTCGCGCCGAAGATGCCCTTGAAGCTTTCGCGGTACTGAAGGAAGACCAGCACCCACAGCACAGAGGCCACCAGAGCCGGAGGAATGCTCGCCGGCGCAAGCGTCAGGTGAAACGGCCGCGGCGCCAGCGCCGCAGAGCAGAAGGCTTTCGGCCAAAAGCATGCGGCGCAACGCGCCTTTGCTTGCGCCGAGCGCCGCGCGGACCGCCATCTCGCCTTCGCGGCGAACCGTCCGTGCCAGAATCAGATTGGCGACATTAGAACACGCGATGATGAAGACCAGCCCTGACGCTGCGAGCAGCACCAGCAGCACGGTTCTGGCCCCCGAAGTTATCTCGTCACGAAGCAACCTGGCTCCCAGATCTGGAAGTTCGCTTCCTGCGCGTAAGCTTCGGGGTGGTCATTCTTCATCGCGGAGGAAACGGAGCTCAACTCAGCGCGAGCCTGATCGAGGGTGGCTCCGGGAGCCAGACGGCCGAAAACCTCAGTCATGCGATGGATGCGGCCAGTGACCATGGTTGCGGAAAGATGATGCGGGCTGGTGACCACGTTGGCGATAATTTCGGTATCTTGCGGATATGGGACGCAAGGCTCGAGGACGCCAATGACTGTCGCAGACCGATCACCGATGCTACCGAGGCGAACGGTTTTGCCAAGGACCGAAGGATCCTTGTGAAGAGCGGTCGTCCAGAAGTGGACGTGAGAACCACGACGCCGGCAGCTTTAGGACCGTCGTCTTGAGGTCCGATGAGGCGCCCGAGCACGGGATGAAGTCCGATTACATCGAAATACGTGCCGCCAACAACGCCACCTCGAATGGAACGAGGTTCGCCGAGGCCGATCATGGTGAAGTCCATGGTGGAGAAGTCGCCAAACGCGCTCACGGTTTTCACGCTGGCACGCAAGTCTTGTAGCTCGGGTACGGAAAACGCAGCGTTTTCCTCGCCGATTCCGGGAGCGCTTTGCCGGATATAGATCAACCGGTTCTCGTCGCGGTTGACAAGGGGCTTGAGCAGGACTCCGCGCACTAGCGTGAAAATGGCAGCGTTCGCGCCGATGCCGAGCGACAGCGTGAGCACCACGGCGATCACCAGCCCTGGAGTCCGAATCAACGAGTAAGCTGCAACTCTCAGATCGTGAACGAATGACATGTTCTTACCCCTACTGATCATTCTTCCCGTCATCATTCTTGCCTTCGTCATGCTTTCCCCCTGGCCGCCCTCATCGCGAGGCATCCTTTCGCCGTCGCCGCTGCACGCTCTCCTTTATCATTTCGCTCATATCCGCAACCGGCCGTATCTCAACCGGTCCAAGTCCATACTTAAAGCCTGGAAGCTGTGAGACAAGCTGAACGGCATGATTGAGGTCTCGCGCCTCAAGGATTTGAATGCCGCCAAGCTGTTCCTTGGTTTCCGCATAGGGGCCATCCGTCGTCGCGATTTTGCCGTTTTTCCAGTACAGGGTCAACGCGGTCTCCGGAGGCTGAAGAGGTACTTCGGCGACAAGATGTCCGTTGGCGCGCAGATGATCGTCGTACTCAAAGCAATCGTCGAACGTTGCGTGTCGCTCGTCCTCGGTCATCCCTTCGAATTTTCCTGGCTCGAGGTATCCCAAACAGATGTATTTCATCCATTCCTCCGTGTTTCCTGTGACTGCTTGTTTGCTGTGACTCAGAGCCGTAGCTCATCGTCTGTTATCAGATAGTCGTTCGGCAGGCCGAAAATCGACATCTGCTCCATTTGTTCTGGCCTCGTCAGAGCACTCTGTGGGTCACGGATGCGTTCGAATGGCGGCCGGAGGTTGGGGGGGCTGGGCACTTTGTGGTTTCTTAAAGATGGCGCGCACCTCGACCGGCGGAGGACCCGCCTTCGTAGAATACTATTGTAAGAAATTAATATTTGTCTGTAAACAATTGATACTAAACTAGGTATTGGTGGAGGCGGCGGGAGTCGAACCCGCGTCCGAAAATGTTACTGGTCAAGAGACTACATGCTTATTCCATTCATGCCCTGGGCATTACCCCAGGACGTTCGCGGCCGTCGCTTAGAACGGACAAGAAACGCCGACTGCTAGCCTGTGATCTTAACTTCTCCACCCAGACGTAGCAGAGAAGAGCAGCCCTCTGTGTGACGTTCGCTCACAGCCCAAGGGCAAAGCTGTGGAAAACGGCTGCCTAATTAATTAGGCTGCGTATGCCATTTGTTGATTGGCAATTATCATTTTGCACACGATCACGGGTGCGTGCACCCCGGCATGCCTCTTGGCCGCAAGCATCTCCGTCGAAACCGTGACGCCCCCACTGGTGGGATTGGCCTGTGCAAAGAACTGCTTCCAATCTAGGTCGCCCTGGAAGGGAAGTCAAATTACCGATCGGGCGGCGACAGCCCACCCAAGAGCCGCCAATTGACGAAAACGGGGGTGCTTCGTCCTTCTCGCCATCCTTGGGGGGAGGGCTGGGTCTGAGAGGAGGGCACGAAGCGTCACGAAGAATGGGCGATTTTTTCTTCCAGCCTAGCCTTCACCTCAGGCCATTCCTTATCCAGAATACTGAAGTAAACCGTGTCCCGCACCCGGCCCGTGTGAGTGATCAGGGATTGTCGCAGTATCCCTTCTTCCTTAGCTCCGATTCGCCGAATCGCATTGCGCGATTTCTGGTTCAAGGCATCGGTCTTGAGCTCCACGCGTAGACATCCCCACTGCTCGAAGGCATGCCGGATCATTAAATATTTGGCCTCGGTATTGATGGCGGTTTGCTGCCATGCGGGGGCGATCCACGTGGATCCGATCTCGACTCTTCGATTTGTAACATCGATGTTCATGTAGCGAGTGCTGCCAATGACCCGTCCGGATGTTCGTTCCACGGTGGCAAATGGCACAGACTCGCCGCGCTGCAATTCCGCCAAAGCCTTCTCGACCTCCCGGCGAAAATCTTCGGGCCTGGCCAAGGGATAGGGAAGCCAACGGAAAGTCTCCGACACATCCTCCTTGACGATATCCCATAGAAGTGGCGCATGTTCGAGGCGGAGAGGCTCCAGTCGAACCGCCGTACCCTCCAGCATGATTGGTTTCACCAAGATCATTCGAGCTTCCGAATTCATCAACGAGAGTTCTCCTAACCCATGTTCAGCCCAACCGAAGTCTTCCTTTGCGACCTTAGTGCGCTTCGACGCGACCTTTGCGGTCGGAGCTCTCAACTGCAGAGTGCGTTCGGAATTCGCGGAGGACGCAATAAAATCATCACGGATTCACTGCCTACTCTGAAACTCATTGCCCATTCTAAACACTCCCTTTATACTTCCGCATGGGTCTGGCCGAGATAAGGCGCTTCGACTCCCCGGGTTTGGAGAACTATCTCATCGATGAAGCATACGACGAGACATTCGACAGCTCCCGGACACCCCGTCCGCATTACCAATTCTTGCTGGACACCTTTACGTCGCTGCCAGCCGAGGAAATCCGCCGTCGCAAACACTCCGCCGACCTTTCATTTCTGAATCAGGGGATTACCTTTACCGTCTACGGCCGTGAAGAGGGCACCGAAAAGATCTTTCCTTACGACCTGCTGCCGCGCATCATCACCAGCGCGGAATGGACCCACATCGAAAAAGGACTCACTCAGCGCATCACGGCGCTCAATCTTTTCCTGGGGGACATCTACAACGAAGGCCGCATTCTCTCCGACGGCATCGTTCCCCGCGAAATCGTTTTTAGCTGCAAACACTTCCGTCGCGAAATGCGTGGATTGCAGGTTCCGCGCAATGTCTATGTCGCCGTCGTGGGCTCGGACCTCATCCGCCTGCCGACGGGCGAATTTGTAGTTCTGGAAGACAACCTGCGGGTGCCCAGCGGCGTTTCCTACATGTTGACCAATCGCCGGGTCATGAAGCGAATCTTCCCGCAGCTGTTTCTACGCTACGGCGTGCGTCCCATTGAACACTACACGCAAGCATTGCTAAGCACGCTCCGTTCACTCTCTCCTGAGGGCCGCCCCGAACCCACGATCGTGTTGCTGAGTCCCGGGGTCTTCAATTCGGCGTATTTCGAGCACGCATACCTGGCACGACAGATGGGGATCGAACTGGTCGAAGGCCGCGATCTGGTAACGCACGACAACATCGTCTACATGCGGACGACCACCGGCCTGCGTCGCGTCGACGTCATCTATCGACGCGTCGATGACGACTTCATCGACCCTCTGGTTTTTCGTTCAGATTCTGTTTTAGGCGTGGCGGGATTGTTCAACGCATACCGCGCCGGAAACGTCACTCTAGCCAACGCCTTTGGCACGGGAGTCGCAGATGACAAGGCTCTTTATGCCTACGTGCCCGCGATCATTCGCTATTATCTCAACCAAGATCCAGTGTTGAATAATCTGGAGACTTATCTGCTCACCGACGCAGCGCAGCGCGATCACGTGCTGCAGAATCTGGATAGACTCGTCGTCAAGGCGGTCGGCGAGTCCGGCGGCTACGGCATGCTGATCGGGCCGCACAGCACCGCCAAAGAGCGTGAGCAATTCCGTGAGCGCATCATTGCCGACCCGCGCAACTACATTGCTCAACCGACAATCACGTTTTCACGCGCGCCCTGTTTCGTCGAGGATCGCCTGGAGCCGCGGCACGTCGATCTGCGTCCCTACGTTTTGTTTGGTGACAAAGTAACCATTGTTCCCGGCGGCCTCACGCGAGTCGCCCTTCGTCGAGGATCCCTGGTGGTAAATTCGTCTCAGGGTGGCGGCAGTAAGGACACCTGGGTGCTCAACCAATAAATCATGCTCTCACGCGTCGCTGACAATCTTTACTGGATGAGCCGCTATCTGGAGCGGGCCGAACACACGGCACGCCTGCTGGATGTCAACCTGAATCTCATGCTGGACGAGTCGGCATCCAGCGCCGACCTGCGCTGGCAGCGAGTTCTCACCGCACTCGGCAAACCGCAAAGTTTGGCTTGGAGCGGCGATGCTTATCAGATCGCCCAAATATTGACTTTCGACCCTAGCACTCGGTCATCCATTACTTCCTGCATTTCGGCGGCCCGCGAGAATGCCCGCCAGGTTCGAGAGGAAATGAGTTCCGAACAATGGCAGCGCTTAAATCACCTTTTTCACCAGGTCACACGCCACAACCCCGATGAGACCGAAAATATCCTGCCGTCGGATTTTCTATTGGCGGTGATCGAGGGTGTGCACCTGTTCCAGGGCGTGACCGACTCGACGATGAGTCATGGCGAAGGCTGGCAATTCATCCAAGTGGGACGCTACATCGAGCGGGCTTCGGCGACCACCACCTTGCTCGACATTTATCACCGCGAATTCTGGAAAGATCCAGACCAGCCGGTGGAGGGCAGTGACTATCTGGAATGGATTGGGCTCCTTCGTTCCTGCACCGCCTTTGAAGCTTACTGCAAGGTGTACACCGCCGATCTCAGCCCAGGTCGCATCATCGAGTTCCTACTGTTGAATGTCGAATTCCCGCATTCGTTGCGCTACTCGATTGACCATCTGCAGAACGCTTTGGAGGCAATCCATGGCGAGGGAGGTTCGCGGCGCTCCGGGCCGTTGACCAGACTGGGCGGACGCTTGCAGGCATCTCTCAGTTTCGGGCAGATTTCGGAAATCCTGGCACAGGACGTCGGCATGTATCTGCAAAGCATTCTGCGACAGTGTCAGGAGATTCACGAGATGATTTACGAGCTGTATATCAACTATTCAATTCAGAGTGCGCTGGCAGGTTAAGCAACACGCCGGCAGAGAGGGAACTGAATACGACATGTTTTATTCCATTCGCCATCTGACGAAATTTCGCTACGCGTCGCCGGTCAGTGAGAGCGTGATGGAAGCGCGCATGCACCCCCGCAGCGAGGGGGGACAGCGCTGCCTCACCTTCCATCTTTCAGTGAGTCCGCGTTGCCGGGTCTTTTCCTACCGCGATCATCTGGGCAATAATATTCATCACTTCGATATTCCTGGACAGCATCCCCAGTTGGTGATCGTGGCAGAAGCGCTGCTTGAGATGCAGCCCTGGATCGACCTCCCAGCTTCCTTGCCGAGCGATTCCTGGGGCGAGGTCGATTCCGCGGTCCTGCAGGGGGACTTTTCGGAAATGCTGCTTCCCAGCGAATTCGCCATACCCACTCCAGCGCTATTGGGATTGCGGGAAAACCTTCACGTAGGTCGCAGAGACAATCCTCTCAGTGTTCTTCGCGAGCTGAACGAAGAAATCTATGAGTGGTTTGAGTACGTGCCGCGAAGCACGAAGGTCGACTCCCCGATTGACGAAGCCATCAAGAACCGCCGCGGAGTCTGTCAGGATTTTGCTCATATTATGATTGCTCTGGTGCGCAGCCTGAAGATTCCGTGTCGTTACGTCAGCGGATATCTTCACCGCCGCTCCCATGACGAAGACCGTTCCGTCGAAGACGCCACGCACGCTTGGGTAGAGGCCTTCCTGCCACCGCTGGGCTGGGTTGGATTCGATCCCACCAACCGCTTGCTTGCAACCGACCGTCATATTCGCACCGCGATAGGCCGCGACTACGCCGATGTTCCTCCGACGAAGGGAATCTTTCGCGGCAAGACGGCAAGTGAGTTGTCCGTTGCGGTTCGCGTGAACGCGTCCGAGACCGCGCCTGAGCTGGACCAGGGACTGCCGGTTCCCGAGGATTGGTCGATTCTGGTGGAGAAGGCGCAGGAGCCGCCACCACCCCCCGCTCCCAAGGTTCAACAAGCGCAGCAACAGCAGCAGTGAGCCTCGCCCTGTGTCTTCCGGCCGCGCGCCCTTCCGGATCCCCCGTAGAGACGCGGTTTGCGAGGTCTTCGATCCACAGGCAGAGATCCGTAACCTGAGACCTGCAAGCTACGTAGCTACAGTGCGATTGGGCAGCGCTTCCGATATTCAGACCACCTTTTGCATCCCCAAGTCGTTTCCCTCATCTGAGTAAGCACGCCAGCCTGTAGAATGGCGTTAACTCCATGCATGTGACCGCCCAACAGTTTTGTCAGGAGATCTGCCGGTGAAGTCGCAGTGTCTGTCTTTTAACCAAATTCCGCATACCGGCAAGCTCTTCACGGATTTCCTTTCACATTCTCCCCAAGTTCGGCCGTTTTATCCGCGTTCTCCGTATTTTAGCGAATGGTTTCAAGACGAGGCCTCGCGCATTAGCTATGACTCCTCGCGCAGGAAGCGAGTTTCGGCGATTCTGGAACGCCAAAACAGAGTCTGGAATGCTTCCCCGAAAGCGTGGGAAAATATCGCTCGCCTCCGCAATGGTGCAGCCGCAGTGGTCACCGGCCAACAAGTGGGGCTGTTTGGCGGCCCGGTATTTGCGATCTACAAGGCGCTCACCGCGGTGAAGTTGGCGGAGCAAGCCTCAAAAGCTGGCGTCGACTGCGTCCCGGTTTTCTGGCTGGCAACCCACGATCATGATCTCGCCGAAATCAATCACGTAAACATCCCGGGTTCTGACGCCGCCTTGCAGACACTGCGAACATCGACGCAGGGGGTGGTCGACGCGCCCGTGGGAACGGTGCAGTTTGGCGCGGAAATCGAATCCGTCGTCGAGGCCGCTGCTGCCTTGCTTGATCCCGAAAGCAGCCACCTGCTGCGCGAATCCTACAAGCCGGGAGAGACGCTGGGCAGTGCTTACGCTCGTTTTTTTGCCCGCCTCTGCGTGGATTGGGGAGTGATCCTGCTGGACGCTTCCGATCCGGAATTTCATCAGATCGCGGCACCTCTTTTCCGCGCCGCGCTGGAACGGTCCGCTGAGCTCGATCAAGCTTTGCTCGCACGCGGCAAGGAACTGGAAGCTGCCGGATACCACCCGCAGGTGAAAGTCACGGCCTCCTCGACATTGCTCTTTGCTGTCAGGGATGGCGCCCGCATTCCAGTGCACCGCCGGGCGGGGACAACCGCCGAAGGTTCGGAATTCGTGATTGGTGGAGAAAAGGTTTCGCAAGACGATTTGCTGCGGCGCATCGACTCCTCTCCGCAAGATTTCAATCCCAATGTTCTGCTGCGCCCCATCGCCCAGGACCACCTGCTGCCAACGCTTGCCTACATCGGCGGTCCGGCGGAAGTAGCTTATTTCGCCCAGGCCTCCGTGGTCTACCGGGCCCTGACAGAGCGAACTACACCAATCGTCCCACGCTTGTCTGCCACAATACTAGACAAGAAACATCAAGCTCTACTTGAGCGTTATCAGCTAACCTTGCCGGATATCTTTCAAGGCCCGGGCGGGCTCAGCGAACATCTTGCTGCACGGAGCCTCTCCGCGGATTTGCAGAGATCGTTTGACCAGGCGGCGGCAGGATTGCAGTTGTCTTTGTCCGGCATCCGGGATTCTCTAGGCAGTCTCGATCAGACCCTGGTCGAAGCCGCCAATCATGCCGGAGCGAAGATGCTGCACCAGCTCGATCAATTGCGTTCCCGTGCCGCCCGCGCCGAACTGCGCCACAGCGAGGTCCTCGGACGCCACGCCGAACTGCTAAGCAATGCACTCTACCCGAACAAAACCCTGCAGGAACGCGAGATCGCAGGAATCTATTTCATCTCGCGCCACGGCTCTGAATTCCTCCGAAGTGTGTATGAGGCCATCAATCCTGATTGCCTGGATCACCAAATCATTTCGCTGTGAGCAGCCCTGAATTTCCCACCTCCGTCTCATCTTCAACCCCTGTCAATAACCACGGCGGCGCTGTCAAGCATCGTGCGGACGCTTTTGACTGTGTCTAAGCGACGCTTCGTTCTGTTGAATCCGGAACTGACCATGCCGGCCAAGGCTGGTGGTCCGCTAGAATCCCGCGCAGGGGAAGCTCGGCCCCCCATCGCTGCCGG
>Ga0193726_1002924_pt1 | contig 11168 bp, 20 predicted proteins | sample H2c1metaG_FD_144928 | JGI IMG/M metagenome (GOLD analysis project Ga0193726, IMG submission 144928) | Soil microbial communities from a riparian zone of the East river system, Colorado, United States - H2c1 | ecosystem: Environmental > Terrestrial > Soil > Riparian zone | place: USA: East River... | reverse complement strand
ATCAACAGCACACCGTGCTCGCAGGCGGGGCACGCGGACTTGTAAGCGCTCTCGGAATTCCAACGTTTGAGCCGGGTGTGCTGAACCCGCAGAGGGGCCGCATGAAGGTTCTTCACCGGTCCTTGCTCTTGCTCATGCCGTGGTTGCGCTGTGCCAGGATCCGGCGTTGGTTGGACCTCCTACGGCTGTTAAACTCCATGTGGGGTTTTTGAGCCAGGACAGCTTTAAGGTTCTCCCACGACGGGCCGTAGTAATCGGACTCCCTCAACATCCAGAGGAGCTGCTTGACGGAGTACCTGGCAAGGGCCTCCCGGGCCAGCACACGAGGGTCTGCCTTGACGGGGAGCGGGAGACGGTCGGTTCGCCAGCGGGGACGTAGGTAGACGTCGGTCGCACGGCCCTCGTAGGGCTCACGGTCGAGGCGCTCCCAAACGGACGGGATGTACACATAAACCCGCAGACAGTTGCCACACCTCACCCGGGCGGGAACAAATTCCTGAACGCCATGGAAATCTCCATCGACTAGGCAGTAGGGGCAGGTGTCCTTCACGGTGCTTGGAGGTCCTATACACCAATCTGTCAGAACTGAGGGCCCCCTCTGGCTCTTTTGGTGTAGCGCCCCGTTAAGTGACGACTCCCGAGATTTCGCGGCCTAAAGGTCGGGTCTTTTTGACCGTACGGTCGAGCATGATCCTCAGGGACATCGTTCGTCACTTGTTAGACCACTACAAGGACCGCTCGTGCGTGGTGGTTTACTGCCCCATCCGCGAGCTGTTCTTCGTCGGACAACAAGGAACACCACTTGGACCCTTTGGACTCTCCTGGGACGGACGGCGACTCCACCCAGCCATTTCGGCTGGTCTGGGCGACCGACATTCATCTGAATTTCCTGAAGCACCCTCATGCAGCTCGGATGTTTGGTGAGTACCTCTCCACAGAGACAGCCGCCAAAGCTTTCCTGCTAACTGGTGACATTTCAGAGGCGCCGTCCCTGGATTACCACCTGACGCAGTTAGCGATCGGCTTGAAGCAGCCCACTTATTTCGTTCTCGGCAACCACGACTACTACAAGGGCTCGTTCCAAAAGACCAAGGAGGTGGCCTCAGCGTTCCCCCTTTGGTTGGACCACGGTGAAGTGCACGGGCTCACCGAGAGGGTGGCGCTTGTGGGGAACGAGGGTTGGTATGACGCCGAGTTCGGGGATCCCATGATTCCGCAGTTTGGGATGACGGACTGGAAGGACATCGAGGATTTGGCGAAGCTCCCGGGCGTTCCTTTCGGCATGCGCCGGATCAGCACCGTTAACGGGAAGCGTGTTCGAGAGGTAGTGCTCGACAAGGCGGCTCGCCAGCGTGTCATCGACGTGTGCCGTAAGCGGGCTCAAGAGTTTGCCGAGAAGGCTAGGGCACCCCTCTTGAGCGCTCTTGCGGCGTTCGAACGGGTGATTTTCGCCACACACTACCCGCCCTTCGAAGGGTCTACATGGCACGAAGGGAATCTCAGCGATGACATGTGGAAGCCTTGGTTCAGTTCGAAGGCGATGGGTGAGATGCTGCTCGAAGTGGCGGACGCCCACCCGGCCCGAAAAATCCTTGTGCTTTGCGGACACACCCACAGCTCAGGCATTTACTCACCTCGGGAAAACTTGCGGGTCCTTACCGGTGAGTCCGTCTACGGCTCGCCCGACCTTGCGGGAATTTTGGACATCACTGACGAGGGGATTGCGGTCGGAATGAATCTCCGAAAGGCTTGGACGCTGCTGCCCGTCTTTTGATCGGTGTATGGGGAGGGGCATGAACGCCGTAGACCTCTTCGAAAATCTCGGAGTCCTGGATGCGGTGCTATGGAAATCGATCAAGAACGGATCCACCGCTAGGGTCGAGCGTCGGACGGGGGCTGTGCTACACGTCCAAGTAAAGCTGACCTTCTGTGGAACTTGGATTCAAGACAATACCTGGCCGGTCGATGCCTTCCTTGCTTCGCACAAGCCCTTACGATGACCCTTCGCCAGAAGCCATTCGAAACGAGCTATCCTAAGTGGCGCCATCTTCGGCACGGCTACACAGTGAAGATCTCGGGGATCCTGAACTACCGAAGCGACAACGGCTTCTACTCAACGGTCTCCGTCGAGGGTACGCGGCAGGACCCTAAAGCCAAGGCCACGTGGAGTGCAGATGCCTTCCGTAAAAACTTTGAACCGATCGGGCGAAAGAAAAAGCCCCGATCAGCCACAGATCGTCTCCTCGACGAGGATTGATCTTGTGGGCCTCTTAGGGAGTGATCCCTATCATTCTAGTCCTCATCACCACTGTGGCCATCATGGTGGGGACCCTACGTATACGAGGGCCTAAATAGGCGACGCCCCAAGCTGCTGTGTAGTTCCCCGAAAGGGCTACAGGCAATGCCTGGGGCGTCAGAAACAAGGATAGCTGGTATGGGATTTTTAGACAAGGGCTCTGTTCTCAAACACAAGCACCTCGGGTACGTCGTGCGAATCAACGACATCCAAAAGGGCGACTACGTGCTGGGCTGGCTCGAGAAACCAGAGCACCGCTTCACCGAGGTCTTGCTAAAGGGGCCCTGGAGCGCTTCCGACTTGGTGCGGGAGTTCAGCCCTCAGGTGCACGCTTCTCGGTGGGATCGCTTGATGGACGACCACAACATCCTCAGCGATGACGCCCACCCTCAAGAGTGAAGATGATCCCCAACTAGAGACTTGATAGGTAAATTCGCGTTCGATATAGCTTTCTTGAAATCTCCTTCGTATGCCAACACGGTTGGAGACACATATCGGCAAACTGGACCTGCCTTTCGTGATAGAGCTGGGCAAGCACGTCATCTTGCAAGCCCTACAGGACCAGGTGTCGACGTCCATCGATCCAGAATCACTGGCTTACGACCAAGAGGGGTTCGTGTGGGATGAAGGGGACATCGTGCTGGACGTCACGTTCAAGGACCGGAAGGGTTTTGGTCAGGCACGAGTGATCGTCCAGCCGGCCATCAACTCCGACTTGGACGTGTGCTTTTTGGCTGACATAAAATTCAAAGGATACCTCCCGTCCGCGGGCAGCTCTTAGGTGTAAGAGATGCTTCTCATCCTTCAAAGCAGTGACACCCCTCTTCGACCACGGGACATCGAAAGTGAAGTCACTTTCACCCAAACATTCGGTAAGCGTGAATCGGGAGTGGCCGCGTACTGGATCATCCGTTACTGCCAGGCGAGGAGAAGCTGGACTCCTTTCGAATTCGACAAGCTCGTGCATTTCTGCATGGCTCACGATTCTCGGTTCTCAAAGATCTACGACTATTTGTTGGAGGGCGTTAGCGAACTAGTTGTCAACGGCTTCATGCGATCCGAGAAGAAGGTGGTGACCCTCACGACTGGCTTCGTCGCTCGCTGTTACGGTGCGGCCCCTGTTCCAGGGCTCCCTCGTAAACGAACCTTGAGAGGGAAGCCCTCCAAGGCTCGGAGCTGCCACGAGAGACTGATCGACGACGCGGATTTGGTATGACGGTTTTACTGCTCGCGGGGATGCTTATCAGCGGTGGGTGGCTCGTGCACCACACCAACCGGACGTACGACAATCTTCGGACTTGCCGCTATCAGGATTTCTTCAGGCTTCGGCAGCAGGCTGAGCTGTGCTCGGCCGGGTACGGAGTGGTGGGTCTGGCCTCGTTGGTGCTCCCGGGCGGGGCTCTAGTGACCGCTGCTGTGTTTGGCTACGCGCTCTACCGCCGATTTCGCTGAAATTCAGGGAGGGTTCCCGCATACCTAACCCATGGACTCGAACGTCATCCGTCAAGAAGTACTGTGGATCCCGGAAAGCCGCCAGGCACCCGTCGTGGGTGACCTGAACGGCAGCACGGTACGGATCTGGACCCTGTACCAGCACATGGATCCGGACGTAAAGCCGGAGTTGCCCTACACGCCGACGCACGGGATGAACGCCTTCTTGGAGGATTACGTCCACGATTGGAACCACCAGAAGGGTGTCCTGCGGTACTACAGCCGCGGGACACCCTTCTAAGGTGTGGATCTTGGTCGAGTATTTGGCTCCTCGAAAGAGTCGTCGAAAGAGCTGAACTTTCAGGAGGGTCGGCGCATACAAAGGGTATGACGCTCTACATCCAGCTCAGTGTTTTTCGCGGCTCCCTTGGAGACTGCACCAACGGCGGTGTATCAGGTACTCATCATAACTTGTACCTCGTCGACCCCCAAGGCTCCCCCATGAAGCGAGAGCCGGACCCTCGCCTCGTGTTCCGAGCTGAGGACCGTGGCGAGGGCTACCTGGCTCTCATTCCCCTCCACACGCCGGAAGGCATGGTGGGTCCAATGTTTGGTGGAAACCTCGCCAGCGCCATCTCTGGCCCCGGGGGCGACAAGATCTACCGCGTTCACGATCGCTTCGAAACCGTCAAGGACAACCAAGCCCTTTCGACATGAGCCCGCTCCAAATCCTAAAGAAGGATTTCCTCGCCCACACGGATCGTCTTCGCTATGTGCCCGGCCTTCAAGGCCAGCGTGTGAGCGAGGACGGCATCGTTCGAATAGGAGACCGTGCGGGCCCCGGTCGGGCCTTGTCTAACACAGTCCATGAGCTTGCGCATTTCGTCGAGATCGACGACGCACGTCAGCAGACTTTTGGCTGGGGGCTCCACGTGCCGACAGTCGTTGTCTGCGGGCAGACCTGCACTGAGCCCACCACCCACAAGATGGTCGACCGTGAGCTGCGGGTCATGGCTTACCAGGTGAATCTCATGCAGGCTCTTGGGGCTCCTCCGATGCGGGTCCGAAGGTTAGTGCAGGCTCTTCAGTACATGCCGGATTTTATCCTAGTCCCTCTGGAGGACGGGCGACCCGCCTACGGAGAGGGGGCGCCTTCCCGCAAAGAGATCCCGTACGAAAAGGTGGACCCTTCTCGAATCAGTTGGATGGTCAATCGCGTCCAAGAGCTACGGGCCGAGTTCACCTTCGAGCGCTTCCGTGCTGAGTGGTTTCGAAAAATCGCCCTGTTGGGCTGAACTTCAGACTCCCTCGCTGCATATAAGGGTCGTGATGAAGGTCCGTCAAATCGTTCAGTACCAGTACGACACCGGTGCCAGGGGGCTGAGCACCCTCTTGGGCATCGTTGAAAAAGCTGGGGAGAAAACCTATACCGTGCGTTGGGAAAGCGGGATCCGAAATCGAGTTCAGCGTACCAACACCTTGGTTAAGCTCACGACCGACAAGGAGCTGCTCCAAGAAGCGGCCAAACCTTTCCCCGAGGCTTTCCGCGGGAGGGCCGGCTTCATCGAGAGCCGCATCAACCGCATCACCAAAACAGAGATCTCGCTCTACGACGCCGACAAGGCAGGGCTAGAAAGTGACCCTGAGAACCCCTGGGCGACCGTCTGTGAAGCTCACGGGAGCATCATGATGTTCGCTTCCAAGTCCGCTGCCCGGTATCACATGGCGGTGCCGGAGTGGTGCAGCACGTGTGCAAAGACCATCAACGGTGAGCCCGACGAGGACGAGTCATGAGCATGAAGGTCTACAACGCCTTCCGGATCAAGAAGCCTGAAGGACTATGGGCCCTCTTGTGGAAGATCCAGGCCAAAGCCGAGGACAACATACGGGAGTCGTTTCGACAGCACTACTGGGAACTCGTCTCCAGGATGGACACTGAGTCCGAGGAGTACTTGAAGTACAAGGCGCAGGTGTCTCGAGACACGAAGGAGGTGGCTCTCCGTATGTCGCTGGCCTGTACCACAGTACGAAACGGCTACAAGGCTAACTCCGCTCAGCCTTACCGCGACACCTACTCGCTCGATGTCGCGGTCGCCGTTTACCCGTATCGGGGTCAGGTGTACATCCGCACCTTCGTAGAGCCGTGCAGCGTGGTGGGCAAGGTCTTGGGGTTCGTACGGGAGATGCCTGAGGTGGAGGACTATCACTACCAAAATCAGACCGACCCTCCTGAAGAAGTCCCGCCCAAAGAATGGGCTAAGCGGCGGCGTGTTTGGGACGGCATCACGAAAGACCCCGGAGGGGTGGGTCGACACGTGACGCTCGAAGTCCTGAATCCCAGCAACTTCTACCGGATGGACCCCGCGATGCAGGTACGCACGGAGTGGGGGCTCAACCCGCCGAAGCTCCCTCTTCGTGAGGAGATCTGGGCGGGAGACCTACGGAAGCTAGCGTCTCTCAAGGGTGTCGTGGTCCTAGCTCGTAAGCATCGCATCCACGCCGAGGGTCACTTCACCGTCACCAAGAAATTCGAGGGGTGGGTGGTCACCCACAATGGACAGAAGCGACAATACCCCTCTCTCAATCGAGCGGCTGATTTCGTACAATTCACGTACCTACCAGAAGCCACCAAAGACATGATCCGCCACACGCTCGGAGAGCACCCCCATGCAAAGGAATGAACTGGACGAGCTGCTGCTGAGTCCAGACGTGATTGAACGTCTCGAGGCCCTTCAACAAGACGGCACGCTAGCGACACTGTTTCCTGAAGTCCAGGCGATGGTGGGCTTTGGGGGCGGTGACTCGGGCCACAAGGATCTGTGGGGGCACACCAAGCAAGTGGTGTCGCAGACGCTACGGGTGCCTCACCTGCGTTGGGCCGCTCTCTTCCACGACGTCGGCAAGCCCCAGTGCTTCACTCGAGAGGCTGGTGGGGAGATATCCTTCCACCTTCACGAAGGCGTGGGCGCTCGTCTATTCAACCGTGCGGCTAGCCGCATGAAGCTCTTCACACCCGAGGAGAAGGAGGACATTCGATTTTTGATCCAGTACCTCGGGCATGTGGAGGCTTACCACCCCTCTTGGACCGATAGCGCGGTCCGCCGCCTACGGACCGAAACTAAGGGTCACCTGGGTGATCTCTTGGCTCTTGCCCGTGCGGATATCACCACCAAACACACTCGTCTTCGAGAGCGGCATCATCGTCGGATGAAAGAACTGAAGGACCGTGTGGACGACCTCACTCGTTTGGATTCCATTCCTCCAGCGCTTTTGAAGGGTTTGGGTGTGAGGGTCACCGCCGAGTTTGGTATCCCGCCAAGCCCCACACTAGGCACTATCCTAGGTGCTGTAAAGCACGCGGTAGATGCAGGTAAACTTCCTCGTCAAGCCGACCATCAAGTTGTCGTGGACTACATCAGGGCCAACCTTGTAGACTTCCCTGGAGTGAAAGATCTGTCATGACCAAAGCGAACAAGATTTTCTGTAAAATAATCGGGGGTTCCGCGTTCATTGCGGTGCTTCTGTCTTTGAGCGCAGCCTTCGTCATCATGCCAGGGCCGGTTGCTGCTGCGGCCTCTCCAAAACCAGAACCTCCTCGCGTAGAATCTGCTCCGGACTCTTCTGTAGAGCCCCCTTTCATCACCGATGAACAGATGGCGGTCAAAGACGCGGCCACCACCCAGTGTCTCATGGAACGGAACATCCCCCTGATGGGCTTCGGCCTCAAGGTGGTGTGTGTGAAGAAAGATGCCATCTCGTGGGTCAGGTGAGCACCATCGCCATCTACGGCGGCAGCTTTGACCCTCCGACGCTAGGCCACCTCATGGTGGTGACCCACCTCTTGCTGAACGACCCGAGCGTGGACCTGGTGTACATCCCGCCGTGCTTTCAGCAACAGGGCAAGAAGCTCTTGGACTTCGAGCACCGGATGACGATGTGTCAGAAGCAGTTCAAGCACCTGCCCCGCACGCGAGTAATCCCGATCGAACAAGAGCTTGGAGGCGAGAGCCTGACGGTAAGGCTCGTTCAAGAGCTGGCGAGGCGGGAGCCCGATGCGAATTTCAAATTCGTGATGGGAGCCGACCTCTTGGAGTCCTGCCACCGGTGGGAAGGTTGGGACGAGATTGAACGCCTGGCCCCACCGCTTGTCATTGGGCGAGCGGGCATCTCACCTCGAGGCCCCAGCGACCCCACACCCATTTCACCTGTCGTCAGCAGCACAATCGTCAAGGAAGCGTTGGCTCGTGGGGCGTACCACGAGGCAGGCCGCTATTTGTCGGTCCCTGTGCTTCAACACATCGAACACCACCAGCTCTACCTCAAGGATGAAAATGTCTAAACCATGTTGCAATCAAGTAGGATGGGGCTGCTCCGTCTGTAGTCCGACAAGTGTTGTTGTGGCTGACTGTCTGGCAAGCTCGCCGGTCCAATCAAACGCCAGAGGACGCCCTGGAAACGATCTTAGCAACACCTCTCGGTGGCGAGCTGATTGCTAAAGTCCAAAACGCGCTGTCCCAACCAGCCAGCGTTTAGACCAGATCCTCTTCATCGAGAAGACGGTCCAGGGCCGAGCGCCTGACGTAGGGACGGTGAATAGCTCGGAACGCGGGTATGCGAAGCATTACCTCATCACCGTCTTCATTCACAAGGGTGATGATCGGCAGCAGGACGGCTTTGACAGTCCAGAGGACTCCGTCACTTCGAAGGTATTCTCCACCGACCACTATCTCAAGCTCCTCGATCGCATCGTAAGAGAAGTACCGCACGAAATCGCTGGTGAGAAAACGGATCGAGACTCCACCCTCAAGAGTGGCTCGAGTGTAGTCCAACCCGCCTGGGGTACGTCCGATACCAAAGACATGAATAGGAGTCCCGGAGGTGAGGTTCCACCAAGTCTCATTAGGGGCGGGTTGTTTGTCCACCAAGTTGTCTGCCGTTTCAGCCTTAGTAAAAAGGGACCCGAGGTCGACCTGCACCTCTAGTGGAATAGGTGCAGCTCCTATGTACTCGGGTGGAAAACTGACGACCGTCGTGCCCTTGGCCATCGTTACCGTCGGAGATTCACTGAGGGTGAAGTCTCGCAGGAGCTGTGCTTCCGATAAAGTCAGAGTCAGAGAAGACGTGCCCCAATCAACGGCCTGAAGCATTCGATCACTTCGAGAGGCTTCCTCTGCACTGAAGACTCGGCAGATGACCCCCGGCCGTTCCTTGTGGCGCCAGTAGGTGTTGAGTCGGCTTTCGAAGACAGCCTCGTCGTCTTGAGCGGACACGGGAGACCCTACTAACAAGATGGAGTCGCTCCCGTAGGCGAAGCTCGTGACCAATGGGATCCCTACGAAGGCGGGGTTGGCAGAATCAATCTCTCGGAAAACTCGTCGAAGAGCCGCCAAAGCGGTCGTTCCCACAAAGGCTCGGATGGGCGAACAGTATTCGTCTTCCAGAATGCCGTACGCCTTTTGTATGTCTTCTCCGAGGTTGATCCCGTCTTCAGGGACTCCTTGAGCCAAGAGGGCGATCCAGCGTGCTCGGCAGGAGCACCGGTGCACCGTCATGTCCTCGACCACCGACATTGCGGCTTTGGGATCACGGCTGACGGTGCAGTTAGGGCAGTGGGACAGTGCTCCGTTGACGGGCTGACTGATGACGGGGGCTGAACCTTCGTCTCCGGGTAGCCCCAGAACTTGATTTCTCGGGACGTGGCTGAAGCAAAACCACTCGCCGTGAAAATGGAGGCCCGACGGTAAGAGACATCCTCCGATTGAACAGGGGCCTGTGTGGGAGACCCCGGTGTAGCTCCACATGTGACGAAGGCTTGGACGGCTGACGTTGATGATGCGGCCCGTTCGAGACATGAGCTGGAAGCCGTTGGCTCCCGCTAGTTCACTCACGATGACGGCGGGAGCAGGAGGGTCCTGTCGAAACGCCCAAACGTCTCCAACCGTAGGATTTTGCTCAGACATGAAAGCTTTCTTCGGGGGTTCGCGGAAATGGCTGGCCCAAGGACCCATTGAACAGGCGATGAAGCAGCTTCCGCCAGGTAGCATTGTGGTTCACGGGGGCGCTTCCGGGGTGGACAACATCGCAGGTTACGTCGCCGAGCTGCTGGGCTTCGAAGTCCGCGTTTACCCCGCTTTGGCAGACGGGCGTGTCTGGCCCTCTGCCGGAGTGTTGCGTAACCAGGTGATGCTGGATGAAGAGCATCCCGATAAGCACGGGGAGCTGATCGCGGTAGCTTACCTGTTTCACGAAGACCCGAACCTTGGAAAGGGGACGAAAGACATGAAGCGAAGGCTAGACAAGACGACGCCCGCTATCCCAACTTTCGTTCACGTGGGACGAGGGCGATGAGGATCTCACTCAGCTGGTCGACGACCAGCTGTCGGATGTCGTCACGCTCTGCCGAACGACGGTACTCGTAGGGAAGGTTGGTCGAGCTGTGTACGAGCTGCACCTGAGGCAGCCGCCCGGGGCAATAAGGGTCGAGGATGTTGGGCGGGGATTCGAACGGCATGAGGGGTTTGGTCCACAACCAAGAGTGCTCGACCATGCCGTAGTAGCCGTCGCACCACGTGAGGTCCAAGAGTGGACCGAGAGCCCGCGTGATTTCGTGGCAGCGAATCCATCGGTTCTCTGAGTCGAAGGACGGGAGGGCCTCCACCAACTGCGTAGCTAGCGTTAGGCGTTCAAGCTCGAACTCGGTGAAGACCACCTTCTGTGAGTACCCAATCATCCCGAAGCTTTTACACCGGGCTTGACACGTTCGGCGCCTCTGGTTAGGCTCCTCGTGCCCATGAAACCCTTCTTGTAGAGTCGCCGACCCGGCCTCCAATCGCGTGCCCCTCCTCCGGGGTCGTTTCCCCACCACCGAAACGACTAACCGAAGGAGAAGACTGTGAAAAAGCACAAAGACGCGATCAAGAATCTGAGATTGAGGCTCAAAACCCTGGCCCAGGCGAAGGCAACGTTGCGGACGGATATCCGTGCGTTGACGTTCGATCTGGAGGGCAAGCGCCGGCCCGAGACGGGCGGCGAACGGCACCAAATGAAGCGGCTGTACAACGAGGGCACTCGTCCTGACGCTCGTGCCGCTCTTCTGGCGTACGGCCTGCTTCGCGGGATCCCGTACGTTCGGATGGAAGCCACCGCGTGTCCCGACAAGTACGGCTACCACTGGCTCCTCAGCTCGGTGTTGTACGAGATCCACCTCGCGATGGGAGACGACGCCGTGCTGAAAGCTGAGTGGACAGATGAACGTGTGGAATCGATCATCAAGGACGGGCTCGACCCCATCGCTCAGGAGGCAGCGTGAGCTTCATAGAGCAGGTCAAGGACCTCTACGCCCGTCTGAAGGACCTGGATCGGAAAGCTCGCCAGGAAGTCCTGGAGGCCCTGCCAAAGGCCCTGGCGGACGCCTACCACTTTTTCCGACGGGATCGCATGT
>Ga0193726_1002923_pt1 | contig 11168 bp, 9 predicted proteins | sample H2c1metaG_FD_144928 | JGI IMG/M metagenome (GOLD analysis project Ga0193726, IMG submission 144928) | Soil microbial communities from a riparian zone of the East river system, Colorado, United States - H2c1 | ecosystem: Environmental > Terrestrial > Soil > Riparian zone | place: USA: East River... | reverse complement strand
CCATTGCCGCACCTCGCCGCTTTGCTTGAGAACGCGCTTTTCGTTGGGCACGACAGTGGCATATCCCACATCGCCGCCGCGGTGGGAGCACGATCCCTTCTGCTCTTCGGTCCAACCAACCCCGATGTTTGGGCGCCAGCGAACGGAAATGTGACGGTGTTGCGAGCGCCGGAAGGCGATTTGCGATTGCTCGGTGTCCGGAGCGTAGTCGCCGCCGTTCGCGCAGCGAAGCCGCTGCCGCCTACGAGCTGATGCGCATCGGCATCAGCACATAGAGAAAGGGAGTCGCGATCTTGAGGACGCCCGGGCTCATCTCATCGATCAGGTCGAGGAAGACTTCGTCCTCGGTCAGGTTGCGCAGGGGCGCCATGAAAAACTCCGGATTGAACGCGATGGAAAAATCCCGGCCCTTGTAGACCACCGCGAGCGATTCCTTGGCTTCGCCCACTTCCGGTGTGTTGGCGGTGATGTCGATGTTGTTCTTGGTGAAGTTCAGTTTGATCGAGTTCGATTTATCGCTCGCCAGCAAGGAGACCCGGCGGAGCGAATTCAGGAACGTCTCGCGCTCGAGCGTGACGCGCTCCTTCGTCTCCGAAGGAATCACCTGCTTGTAATTCGGATAATTCCCTTCGATCAACTTGGAAACCAGAAGCGTATTGTTCAGATCAAAAGCAATCTGCCCGCTGCCAACGCTCACTTTCACCTCGCCATCATCTGTCAGGAGCCGTTGCAATTCCGTAACCGCTTTGGTCGGCACGATGATGTCGGCCTCGTGGCTGCGCGGGAATTCGAGCTCGATATCAACCATCGCCAGCCGCCGGCCGTCCGTCGCCACGAGGGTGAGCTTGTTTTCCTTGAGGCTGAAAAGGAGGCCGTTGAGGACGTAGCGCGTCTCGTCGGTCGAGATCGCGTAGGAGGTTTTCCGCAATCCGTCGCGCAAATCCTTTTGTCGAATTGTGATGACCTTCGCGTTGTCGAATTTCGGCAGGGGCGGGAATTCTTCCTCCGGCAGGCCGAGGATTTTGAAAAAGCTTTGCCCGCTGCGAATGGAAGCCGCGTTTTTCCCATCGACCTCGAATTGAACTTCGCTCGACGGCAATTCGCGGATAATCGTGAAAAGACGCCGCGCCGGCAACGTCGTCGCCCCTTCCTTTTCGACGTTCGCTTCAAAACTTCCGCGAACGCCGACATCCAGGTCGGTCGTGGTCAGGTGGACTTCGTTTCCTTTGGCCTGCAACAAAACGTTGGAAAGAATCGGGAGCGTTGTGCGGGTGCTGACGACGTTTTGCACTTGCTGCAAGCCTTCGAGCAACTTTTCTTTCGTGACGTTAAATTTCATGAAGGTGCGGAAAGCTAAGATGTAAGGCTTACGATTTTATTCGGCAACCGCAATCTCACCCGTAGCTTGGAGAACTCCCATTCCTAACGCTGCAGTGCGCTGTCGATGAATGAGATGGTCTGCCGAATGTTGTCCTGTTCCTGCATCCGGCGTTTCACCAGTTTGCAGGCATGCAGCACGGTGCCATGGTCGCGGCCGCCGAACGCATCTCCGATTTCGTTCAGCGAGGCCTTGGTCAATTCCCGGGCGAGGTACATCGCGATTTGCCGCGGAAACGCGATGTTGGCCGGGCGGCGCTTGCTCGTCATATCCGCGAGGCGCACGTCGTAATGTTCCGCCACGCGCCGCTGGATTTGCTCGATCGTGACGGCATGCCGCGCCTCCTCCTGCAAAATATCCTTCAGGAGATGTTCGACGACTTCGTTGGTCAGCTCCTTGCCGCTGAGCGATGCGAACGACGCAACGCGCATGAGCGCCCCTTCCAGCCGGCGGACGTTTGTGCGAATGCGGGTGGCCAGAAAGTCGAAAGTCTCGTCACGAAGTTTGATCCCGAGGGTGTGCGCCTTCTTGCGCAGGATCGCCATGCGCGTCTCCACATCGGGCGGCTGAAGCTCGGCGGTGAGTCCCCATTCGAAACGCGAAACCAGCCGATGCTCGAGATTCGCGATCTCGGAGGGCGGCCGATCGCTCGAGAGCACGATCTGTTTATGCCCGTCAAAAAGCGTGTTGAAGGTATGGAAGAATTCTTCCTGGGAGCGCTCCTTGCCTCCGAGAAACTGGATGTCGTCGATCAGGAGCAGGTCGGCCTGCCGGTAGCGTTTGCGAAACTTGACCAGATTGTTGTGCTGGATCGCGTCGATGAATTCGTTGATGAAAAGTTCGCTCGAAAGGTACATGACCTTGGCGTTCTTCTTTTTCATCCCGACGTATTGGCCGATTGACTGCATCAAATGCGTCTTGCCGAGCCCGACTCCGCCGTAAATGAAGAGAGGGTTATAGGTTCGGGCCGGAGATTGCGCGACCGCAAGACTCGCGGCGTGTGCGATCTCGTTGTTCGGGCCGACCACGAATGATTCGAAACTGTTCCGCGGATTAAGCCCGAGGGCGTTGCTCGATTGTTTGGCGTCTCGGGAATTCTCCCGGGCCGATTCCTTTCCTGGAATTTCCGGGAGACTCTCTCCATCCACGTCTTCGGAAGCCGAAGAGAACATTACTTTCCGCGGCGCGCCAAAAGCGGTCACGATGGCCGCCTGCAAAGCCGCCATGTGATTACTTTCGATCCAGAATTGGTAGATGTTATTTGGGACTCGAAAGGTGAACGCGTCGTCGGTGGCCTTGACGAGCTTAACCGCGGAAAACCAGCGCTTAAAAGTATCAGGGCTAACCTGGGGTTTTAGCGCTGCCGACAGTTTCTGCCAGAGCTGTGCGTGATTCTCGTCCATACCGACTTGTTAACAGCGTTAAGCAACCCGCCGCGCGAGCGGTGAAAGCGAAAGTTGCGAGGTCAAATGTGATTCGACAGCGTTGCCTCCTGGCAAGTTCCGAAGCAAGCTTTCTCGATAAATTCGGACTTCACCCGCAAAATACGAGGGGAAAATGGCATGAGAGTCAAAGTGGGCAGAACGCAGTGCGGAGAAAAAAAAGTTTTCCTTCGTAGGTTCCTTTGCTCTGGCGGGTGTAATAATCATTCTAGGTCTTTGTAATTGCTCAAAACTGTTCACATCTTATTAACACCTGCGCTCGGCTCTCTCTGCCAGCGGCTTGAGATTAGAAACCGTGTCGCGATGCGACAAGCAAAAACCTGAACTTTATTTTTGTTCGTGAATCAAAAAAATCTTGACGAAAAATCGCGACGGAGCGTTGTCCGAATCCGCTCGCTGAGGCCCTGCGGGGAAGTTGACCCAGTCCTCTCGCACGCGCAACATTGTTGCCGAATTCGCGGTCGTCAATTCACCCTGAAATGCGTTCCAATTCTTTTCGCGGAGTCAAAGGCCGAGTGAGAAAGCGTCTTTTTTTCCTGGCGGCCGCCACGGCGCTTCTCATTTCCGCGCTCCCCGCATTGGCGGTGGATGATATTCCGCCGCCCTTCGGGTTCCACTGGAATGATTCGATGACGAAAGTGGAACAGGTCCTCCTCGGCGCCAAAGCGAAGATCGTCACAAAGGAACGAAAGGAGAAGCGCGACGTGTGGACGGTCGAGGGCCTGGTGCAGCCCGGTCTCAAAGGGACGCTCTTTACTTTCAAGGAAGGTTTTCTGGTCGAGGTGGAGTTGCAATACGAATACCCGGACTGGAGTATCGAGCGTTACAACGATCGAATGGGAGAGATCCGGCGTTACTTCGACGCGAAATTCGGCACCGGGAAATTGGTTTCGCGGTCGCGCGACACCGACTCGGATGTGATCCAGACCCTGGTGGGTTACCAGTGGATCGTCGGCGGGACGATGCTCGAACTCTTCTATTTCTCCGCCCAGCGCGACCCGATGCTCTTTCGCAGCATCACGGTTACCTACAAGGCGATTTAGGGAACGTTGAAGCGTTGAAGCGTTGCAGCGTGATCGGTGTAACGCTTCAACGCCCCACCGTCTCTTTCTGCAATCGTTTTAGCCTGCTCGCCAGGCTCGCCTTTGCGACCGAGCTCATTCGGTCGATGAACAGAATGCCGTTCAAGTGATCGATCTCGTGCTGCAAGGCGCGCGCGAGCAACCCTGCCGCCTCGATCCGGACCGTTTCCCCCTCGAGAGTTTCCGCTTCGACTCGGACGGAAATCGCCCGATCGATGTCGGCGTTGATGTCGGGAAAACTGAGGCAGCCTTCGTTGCCGGAAGTGGTCTCGTCATCCAACTCCAGCCTCGGGTTGAGTAAAACCAGAGGCATCGCGCTGGCGGGATCGACGTCCGCGCCATTCAACTTCATCATGCTCGGGCGATCTTCCACCTGCGAAACATCGAGGACCGTGAGCTGAAGGGCCGCGCCCACCTGCTGGGCCGCGAGGCCGATGCCGTTCGCGGCGTGCATCGTCTCCAACATGTCGGCGGCCAGCGTGCGAATCCGCTCGTCTACTTGCTCGACGGGTTTGCCCGGGGCGCGCAGGATCGGATTGCCGTATTTTACGATCGGTAATCTCATTTCTCGCCGTGCGTGAAAGCGGGCAGGTTTTTCACCCCGGCCAGCTTCAACGCGTCCATCACCTTAATGATCGTCCCAAAGGAGGCTTTCTTGTCGGCTTGCAAGGCGAGCGCTGATTTGCGCGCCGGCGGCAAATCCCGCACGGACGTTTCCAACTGCTCTGCGCTCACAACCACGCCGTCGAGGCGGATTTCGTCGCTCTCATTCACGCTTACGATGGCGTGCTCGAACTCAGCCGTCGCATTGGCCGCTGTCTTGGATTCGGGAAGATTAATCTGAACTTCGGGCTGATCTTTTTTGAAAGTGGTCGAGACCACGAAAAAAATGAGGAGGATCGTCAGAATATCGACGAGCGAAACGATGATAATGGAGGGCGCCCGCCTTTTCCGGACTGCGATCTTCATGGCAACAACACTGAGCTGCGGGTCACGCGACGGGAGCGCTCGTCGGCACCGTTGAGCGCGCGGGCCGACCCTCCTCGCTGCCGGCGCGGCCGTAATAACATTTGGCGATCAAATCCGAGACGATCGACTCCATCTGCACGGAGAGCACCTCGACTTTTTTCGAAAAATAACTGAAGGCGATCAAGCTCGGCACCGCGATGGAGAGCCCGAAGATGGTGCAGTTGAGCGCCATGGAGATGCCGAGCGCCACCGCTTTTGTGTCGGCCGCGCCGCTGCTCAAGCCCAGGCCCGAGAACACCTGCACGAGTCCCGAGACGGTGCCGATCAAACCAATGAGAGGAGCGATGCCGGTCACGACTTCCAGGACGATCAATCCGCGCTCCAGCCGGACCAATTCGGCGCGTGCCTTCGTTTGCGCGAACTCGATATTTTCCGAACGCGGCCAGCGCATATGCTGCAACGCGGAGCGCGTGATGCGGGCGAGCGAAGAGTTGTCGTCATTCACGATGCGGGTGAGCCGTTCCGCGCTTCCGCCGGGAACGAGCCGTTCGATTTCACTCTCAACCACCAGAGGCAAAACTTTTCTTTCCCGCAACGTCAGGATGCTGAGAACGATCGTCGTCACCGTCACAATTGAGCAGGCGAGCAACGGCCACATGAAGAGGCCGCCTTTGGTGAAAAAGGTCACCATGGTCTGAACTGTTTCTGTCATGAGTGGCGGGCGAACGGGTTCATCATTGGTTGGAGTAAGCGGTAAAGGAAAAATCCACGGACATTCGGCCGTCCGGCAACGTCGCGATCAGGTCGGGCGGAATGGGAGGAATGTGCGCTTCCTGAAATGATTGCAAGCAGATGTTGGCGAAAGCTTCGTTCGCATTGTTCGAGACGACTCGCAAATTTTGCACGTGGCCCTGTGCATCCACCTGCGCTTCGATGTGCGCCGTCCCGATGCTGACCAGGTCCATTTTCGAATTCATATAATAATACCAGCGCGAACCGATCGCATCGGAAACGGCTTTTTGATATCTCCCGAGCGGTGTTCCGACGGCGTTCACGGAGGAGGGGCCCCGGTTGGAGATTCGCCCGGTAATACGGCTTTGCTCTTTTTGCGCCTGATAATTCGAAGCGGCCACTTCTGGCCTGGGCCTTGGGGCCTTTGGTGGCGCCGTCTCGGTCACCACCGGGGGAGGAGAGGATTCTGTTTCGTCCGGAGCGGTGATGGCCGGCGGCGGACTTGATTTCAACATCGCGAGCTGTTCGGGCTCCGGCGTGGTGATGGGCTCGGCGGTGGGTGCAGGAATGGGCGTTGTTGCTTTGGGCGGGGCTGTTGTCTCGGGCGCGGGGGTCGTTTCGGGTGCGACAGTTGTTTGCGGCTCAGGCTGGGGCTTCGACCCGTCGGTCGGGAGTGAATAGTTGTGCGTCTCCAGATTAACGACGGGACGATCCTTGCCATCCTGCGACGGCAGGGGCGCCTCGCCGGTCGCGGGAAGGTTGCTGGCCGCGATCGAGTTGGCGTTCGACTCGAAGGTCTGCTCTTTCGGCTTCTCGGTCGACTCCTTGGAGGGGTCGGTCTCCATGAACGGCGGATCCTTCGGCACTTCCGGAGGCGGAGTCGCGGACAGATCGACCATGGTGAGCTCGACCGGCTTGTCCTCCACCGGAAGGGCGGGGGTAGACGCACTGCCGAAGGCGGCCAGGGAGTACCCGACCACGAAATGCAGAAACAGCGATATCACGATCGCCAGTCCCAGTTTTCGGCGCTCTTTCGTTTGGTCCATCATTCAGTGAGACCGCTCAGGATCGACGGCTGCTCAACAATACTCTGGCTGGCAATTGAGAGCTTTCCAATTGGTCGGATAATATCGCACATCGCCTGGCCTAACAACATGCGCTCCGCAGTCTTCATTTCGCGGCGAGGCGGAGGGCGGCGCCGCCCTTTCGTGCGTGGTGAAACAGGTATTGCTGCGCGTACCCTCCGTGCGGTCCGAAGTAGGTCGCGCAAAAGGCCTGGAGCTGCGTTGCGGTCACTTTTCGCTTTCGGGGAAAATATTGTTGTTTCAAGACCCGCTCAATCCAGACGTCGATCGGAAACGCCTGCAACCTTTCGTAGGCAAAGAGCATCACACAATTAGCAACCTTTGCGCCTACCCCAGGGAGTTCGCACAGGGCGACCCGGAGCGCCTCATCAGAGAGTTCGCTCCATTGTTTGAGATCGGCCTCCCCGGAGGCAACGAGGCGGGCCGTCGCCAAAAGGTTTTTCGCCCGGTAGCCAAGCGCGCATGCCCGCAAATCCTGTTCGGTGAGTTTCGCGATGCGGGAGGGAGTCGGAAACGAATGCGCTTCGCAATTGGTGACGCGCTGGCGTTTCCCGTAGCGAGTGCGCAATGTCTGCGAGATCTGGCGAATATGCGCCACTTGTTTCATCGACGAGGTGATAAATGTGGCCAGACACTCCCAGCGTGGCTGACGCATGATCCGCAGGCCCCGGCAAAAATCGCCGGCTGCCCGCATCGCGGGATCGTTCGGAAAGGAGCGGCAGATTTCCGCGAGTGGATGATCGAGCGCGAAATAGTGTCCGATCGCCTCCACGGTTGTGCCGGCGAAGCAGAGACGACTTCCTCGCTGCTCCACGTAAACACCTTCGGCGCCGATCGTCCCCGCATAGCCGTCGCCGCACCTTTCCCAATGGAAGACCTGGCCGGAATCGAGCGTCCGCGCGAGATCGAAATCGGCCGCCGCGATTGCTCGCAGTGAATCAGTTCGCACGCGGAATTATGCTTCAAGGAGCGGCGGTTTCCAAACCGACGAAGAGCGTCCAAGGAGTATTACGGCGCCAGGCGCTCGCGTTCGGCGGCCTTGAGACCGCAGCTACTTGTCAAAAACCACTTTCCGCATCCACATTTTTCTGTCAGCTAGACGATGGTTATGCAGGACTCCGTCTTTAATCTGCGCCTGCTGATCGATGCAGTGGTTCTGCTCGTCTATTTTTTCGGCATTGTTGCGCTGGGCCTTTGGGCCGGCCGGCGAAATAAGAATCTTCAGGATTTTGCCCTCGGCGGCCGGTCGATTCCATGGTGGGCGGTCCTGGGCTCGATCATTGCAGCGGAAACGAGCGCCGCGACCTTTCTGGGAACACCCGCCGAAGGCTTCAAGACGAGAGGCTACTTTTATGGCCAGCTTGTTATTGGCACGATCCTGGCGCGAATCGTAGTCGCCTTCACTTTCATCAAACCCTTCTACGATTATCGGGTTCAAAGCGTTTACGAATTTCTCACCGTTCGCTTCGGCACGAGGACGAAAAACATGGCGAGTGGGATATTTCTCTTCACTCGCGTTCTGGGAATCGGCGTCCGCCTTTACCTCGGCGGCGCGATCATGGTGGTCATTTGGCGTTACCTCTTCCCGTCGCTCCCCGTGAACCTGAACACGTACGTTTGGGGTATCATTTTCGTCACCGTCATCACGACGATTTATACAGCGGTGGGCGGAATCAAGGCTGTTGTGTGGACGGACCTGATCCAGGTGGTGGTGATGTTTAGCGCCATCATCTTCTCGATTTTCCTTCTGCTCCACAACATCCCCGGAGGATTCGACACGGTGAAGGAGAACCTCGGCGGCCTCGGCAACATCAAGATTTTTCAAACCGGCTGGAATTCCCAATTGCCGTTCGGCGAAGCCATGAAAGCGATGTTTGAAGAACCGTACACTCTCTTCGCCGCGTTTTTCGCCTCCACTTTGATAACGATGGCAACTCACGGGACCGATCAGGACAGCGTTCAACGGATGCTGACGGCGCCAAACTACCGTAAATCTCAACTCTCTTTGATTCTGAGCGGGGTGATGGATTTCCCGATCGCGATGGCGTTCCTGACCGTGGGTATCCTCCTTTCGGTTTACTACTCAGTCGTTCCCGGCGTGACCCTGCCCGCCGCGGATAACGAGATCTTCGGTCATTACATTGTCCACGAGATGCCGGTGGTGTTTCGAGGCCTGATTATTGCCGGCGTTTTCGCCACGATGATGGGCTCGACTTCCGCCGCGCTCAATGCGCTCGCCACCAGTTTCACGAAGGACTTTTACCTTCCCTACATTCGTCCCGGCGCAACGGATTCTCAGTCGATTCGCGCCGCCAGGATTTCAACGGGCGTCTTCGGAATTCTCATGATCGTCGTGGCGACGGTAGCGGCCAATGCGGTCCTCCACGACGCAAAACTGACCATTATTCCGATCGCGATCGGAATCCTTGGCTACACCTACGGCGCCCTGCTAGCGGTTTTTCTATTGGGAATGCTCACGCGCAGCCGAGGCTCCGACGGCATGAATGTGGTGGCTATGATTGTGGGCATTACCTCCGTGCTTGTCTTATGCAAGATCACGATTCCGGCGTTCGATATTCTTGCGCTCTTCCGGGGAAAGCTCGTGGCCGCGGAATGGAACTTCGGTTGGTTCATGCCCGAGTGGTGGCCGAAAATCGCGTGGCCCTGGTTCGTCTTCGTGGGGTGCGTCGTCACGCTGGGCATCAGTATTCTTTTTCGAACACCGGCGAGCCAGATTGCGGCTGCCAAGGCACATGTTGCCTCCGCTTCTTCGGGGAGCTAACGCGTCGAGCGATTACGGTGCTGGCTGCTCACCCGCCAGCTTGATCCCAAGGTCCCGCAGCTGGCGCGGATCGACGTTGCTGGGCGACTGCGACATGAGATCGATGCCGCGATTGTTTTTCGGAAAGGCCATGACCTCGCGAATGCTTTCCTCGCCGCAAATCAACATGACGATTCGATCGAGGCCGAACGCGATCCCGCCATGGGGCGGCGCCCCCAAACGGAAGGCGCGCAGCATGTGGCCAAACATGCTTTCCTGATCTTCCTTGCTCACGCCGAGTGCCGAGAAAATCTTGGCCTGCAACTCCGGCTCGTGAATTCGGATGCTGCCGCCGCCGAGTTCCACGCCATTTAAAACGACGTCGTAGGCTTCGGCGCGCACCTCGCCAAACTTTTCTGCTTCAAGCTTTGCGACATCTTCGGCCTTGGGTCGCGTGAAAGGATGATGGACCGCGTTCCATTTATTTTCCTCGGCACTGAAAGCCATGAGCGGGAAGTCGGTGACCCAAAGAAAGTCGAGTTGGGTCGAGCCCGCGGTCAGTTTCTGCATCTCGGCAATGCGGGAACGAATCCGCCCGAGCACTTCGCAAACAACCTCCCATTTGTCGGCCGCGAACAGGATGAGGTCACCTTCTTCAACCTGCAGTTTTGAGCGCAACGCTTCCTTCTCAGCTTCGCTGAAGAATTTTACGATGGGCGATTTCCATTCGCCGTTTTCCACTTTGATAAAGGCGAGTCCCTTGGCGCCGTATTGTTTCGCCATCGCGGTCAGTTCGTCGCTCTGGCCAATGGTTAGGCTCGCGAAACCTTTCGCGTTGATCGCTTTGACCGCGCCACCGGCGTCGAGCGCGCCGCGAAACATCTTGAAGGAGCTCGATCGAAAAATCTCGGCCAGGTCCGTCAGGCGCATGGCAAAGCGCCGATCGGGCTTGTCGCTTCCGAATTCATCCATCGCCTGGGCGTAGGTGAGGCGTTCAAATGGAGTGGCGATTTCAACGCCTTGCGCGGTGCGAAACATGGCGGCGAGCAAGCCCTCGACCAAAACGAAGATGTCGTCGGGAACGACGAATGACGCTTCGATGTCGATCTGGGTAAACTCCGGCTGGCGATCCGAGCGCAGATCTTCGTCGCGAAAACATTTCGCGATCTGGAAATACTTTTCGATCCCGCCCACCATGAGCAGTTGCTTGTATTGCTGTGGCGCCTGGGGCAGCGCGTAAAAGTTTCCTTTGCTCACGCGGCTCGGGACAAGGAAGTCGCGCGCGCCTTCCGGCGTACTCTTGGAAAGAATCGGGGTCTCGATTTCGATGAAGCCTTTTTCATCCAGGAAATCGCGCGCCGCTTTCGTGACCCTGTGGCGGAGGCGCAGATTGCGCGCCATCTGTGGCCGGCGCAGATCGAAGTAACGATAACTCAGCCGTAGATCTTCGTTGCTGACTTCCGCATCCAGCGGGAAGGGGAGAACGTCGGCCCGATTGAGGATCCGTAACTTGTCGGGCACCAGCTCAATGTCGCCCGTGGCCAGATTCGGGTTTTCCGTTCCCGGCACGCGAGCAGACACTTTGCCTTCCACTTCGATCACGTCCTCATGCCGCAGGTGATGCGCCTGGGCGGCAAGCTCGGCATTCTCCTCGGGTCGGAAAACAATCTGCGTCAGGCCTTCCCGATCGCGCAGATCGATAAAGATCACGCCGCCGTG
>Ga0193726_1002922_pt1 | contig 11173 bp, 9 predicted proteins | sample H2c1metaG_FD_144928 | JGI IMG/M metagenome (GOLD analysis project Ga0193726, IMG submission 144928) | Soil microbial communities from a riparian zone of the East river system, Colorado, United States - H2c1 | ecosystem: Environmental > Terrestrial > Soil > Riparian zone | place: USA: East River... | reverse complement strand
ATGCCGGCGCTGGCTCCTGTGACGAGCGCCCACTTGCCGCGCCATTCGGTATTCATGAAGTTTCCTCTCGCAATAGTTTGCCATGCGCCACAGAAATCAACGAACGGAGCGAGGAAAAATAACTCGAACGGGCGGAGAGTGCTACGGTTTGTGAACGGGCGGGTTTTTTTCGCTGGGTTCCGGGGCCGCAGGCCACACGGCGTCGCGGACCCGCACACCTTCTTTTTTGATGCGGTCCATCAAACGGCGGGCCCATACGAATTCGGCTGCGAGCATTCCAAGGCCCAGCAGGATTACCGGAATTCCGGGTCCCGGCGTGACCAGCATCACGCCGCCCGCAAACAGCAGCGTAAATCCTGCAATAATCAGAAAAACGCGCCGAACCTGTTCAACCGTGCGAAGGGCCATCGCTCTTGATGGTAGCAGGCCGCATCGAACTTGCGGCAGACGAGATGCCGGTTGGTAACAGAATTGCAATTGCCGGCGAGCTTCACTTATTTTGTGGCGGCTGCGGTGGACTGGTTCTGTTTCGCGCGCGCAATGAGTTTTTTCAGCTTGCCTTCGATGGCCGCATCGCCGATGTGTTCGTCCTGCAGGACTCCGTCGGAATCGATCGTGAAGGTATGCGGGATGGCTTCGACTCCGAACTTTTTGGCAATGGCACCGCTGAATCCTGTGTCGCGGTACTGCAGCCAGGTCATCTGATTTTTCGTTATAAAGTCCTGCCACTTTTCCATATCGGAATCGAGGCTGACGCTGAGTATGACCAGGGGCTCGCCTTGAAATTTTTTGGCGACATCGCGCAGATGCGGAACAGCTTCGCGACACGGAGGACACCAGGTGGCCCAGAAATCGAGGAGCACAACTTTTCCCTCGAAATCGTCCATGGAAATGGTCTTCCCGTCGAGCGTCGTGACACTGAAAGCCGGCGCCATGCGGGCGCGCGCCAGCTCGGGCCGTTCGATGTAGCGCTCCGCGCGGCGGCGCCCGGGATCGTCGGTTGCAGCGATCTTGATGAATTTTGCAAACTGCGCTTTGGCCGCATCGTCCTGACGGAGATGCGCCAGGGCCTGGCCGTCAAGATACACCGCTTCGGGAAACTTCACGGGTACCGCGAGCGCTTTGGTGCATTCGTTATGCGACCTCGCAAACAGCTCGTCCTTATGGCGCTGGCTGGCCTCCCGGTAAAAGACCATGGCGGACTGGTAGTGAGCCAGAGCTACCGCAGTGTCGCCCTGTGAATTGGCTATCATTTCTTCGGCGCCCAGTTCGGCCGCCCTCCAGTCTTCGAACTGGACTCCATAGCGGATCATTTGCTTTTCGCAGCCGAGGCAGTGGCCACCCGACTGTTTGTCGGCTTTTTTGAATTCATCGAGAGCAATCTGCGGTTTCCGGTGCTTGAGGTCTTCCAGTGCCCGTTCGTAGGACTTGCGGGCCTTTTCATCGGCCGGCGCTTCGTTCGGCTGCTGTGCGACGGCGGACGTGACGAGAAATCCGGAAATAAAGACGGCACACACAAAGCGCATGCAGTTTCTCCGTAGACACCGTAGTTCAACTATCGCGCACGGCGGGTTGAATCAGGATGATTCTAATAACATCAATTACTGTAAATATAAATTCAGGAGTCAGGGATAACGGCCGCCGGCCGGGCTTCACATCAGTGGCAGCAGGTTGCTGTAGTCGTCGGTCCACAGGACCGGCTTTTGGTCGAGGAAGCTGTTGAAAGTGGCGCTTTTGATGACCGGGAGCGAGAGCACGGCCCGGCTGGGGGAGAGCAAGACCCAATGACTGTCGCGCGCCGGCATATAGGCAATTTCAAGATGATAGCTTTCGGCCAGGGCGGTGAGCACGGGCTTCAGATCGATGTAGCGGTTGCTGATGTGTATGGCGACGACCGAGCTGGCTCCGCGCAGGTGCTCGCGATAGACCTGCATGGCCTCCCGCGTCAGCAAGTGCATGGGAACCGTGTCGCCGCTGAACGCGTCGAGCACCAGGACATCGAACCGCTGCAGAAGATGATTGCGGGCTTCGGCTTCAAGAGACATGCGGGCGTCGCCTTCTACAAACTCCACCCCGGCATGACTATCCCCGAGGAAATGGAAATACGAGTTCTGGCCCTGCGCCAGCCGGATGACTTGCGGATCGATCTCGTAAAAACGAAAGACGTCTCCCGCTTTTCCGTAAGCCGCGAGCGTCCCCACGCCCAGGCCGACAACCCCAACGCGCAGGCCCGGGTCGCCCGTTCGGGGAAAATTCCGCAGCAGCAATCCAATACCGCTATCGAAGGAATAGTAGTAAGTCGGCTCACGGCGGCGCAGGGGATCCCGGGACTGCACACCGTGCAGCGTAGACCCGTGCGTCATGAGCACCATTTTGTCGTCCTGCACAACGCGTTTGACTCCAAAAAAATTCCGCTCGGTAAGCACCACATGCCCCATTTTCATCGGAAAATGCGCCATAAATCCGACCCCAACAGCGGCCACAAACCAGGAATAGGCGGCGCAGAGAAAAACTGCTCTGCCATCCCGTCCCAGGGTGTTCCGGGTTTTTCGCAGAAAAGTAACGAGCAGAATAAAAAATACCCCGGAGAGCAGGGCCACCTCGACAATGCGGGTCGTACGCGACCAGGCCGGCGTCACCTGGATAGTCACGATCGAAACGAGAAGCGCGGCAAGAGCAAACCCGGCCGCGAGCGCCGAAACGCTCCGCGGCAGCCAGGGACGCGAATATCGAGAGAGAGCGATGGCGGTCAAGCAAAACGTTACAACCAGGGTGATTCTGAATTCATGAACGTCCTGGAAGACGGCCGGCGCAACCAGACCTACAAAAGCTCCTCCGAGGACTCCTCCGGTCGCCATCGCCAGGTAGAAAAAAGTAAGTTGATTGCTCGGAGGTCGCGACCGCGAAAGTTCACCGTGCGCGATCATCCCCGTCGTGAATACCACGAGGCAGTAAAGTCCAATCACGGCCTGGAATCCACCTGATTTAACGAAGGCATTGAAAAGAACCAGGCCAATGACCGCCACAAAATGCAGCGGATAGAAAACTCGGCGCCGGAACAGCCGGTCATTGTCGAAGCAAATCATCAGGGTCAACAGGTACAGGACCAGCGGAAGCATCCAGAGAAACGGCATGGGCGGAACGTCACTGCTAATTTGCGTGGTAGCGGCGAGCATCATGGCCGACGGACAGGCGCTCAGGCCAACCCACAGCGCGAATCGTCTCCAGGCGACGGGTTGTGCGTCGGGGGCTCGTAGCGGCTGCATGTCTGCCCGCGGAGCAAAGTGGTACACGCGTCTGCTGAGCAGCAGGATGCCGGCCGCGAATGCCAGATAGCCGGCGGACCAGATCCACGCTTGCGTCGTGAGATGAAACATCCACTCCAGGAAAAATGGATACGACGCCAAACCGAGAAGAGAGCCAGCGTTGGAGGTGGCATAGAGTTGATAGGGTGAGGAGTCCGGCAGAATCCGCGCAAACCAACTTTGCACCAGAGGGCCGGTCGTCGACAGCACAAAAAAGGGCACGGCGACTGAGGAGCCGAGAACCAGAAGAATACTGAGAATCGGATGGGTTGAGCCGACCGGCTTCAGCGCTTCGGCGGGCAGTATGGGGCGGTGCGAGACGAGAAACTGCAAAACAAGAATCACCATCGACACGACAACGAGCGAACCGTGAATTCGCGCCTGCTTCTTCGGCTCAAACCGGGAAACCAGCCAGTGGGAGTAGGAATAACCGCAAAGCAGGAGCGCCTGAAACACGACTACACACGTGTTCCAGACGGCGGCGGCTCCGCCATACCAGGGCAGTATCTGCTTGCCGATGAGAAGTTGTATTTGAAACAAGAGAAACGCACTTATGAAAATCGTCGCGGCAAATCGTAAAGGAGGGTTGGGCTTTCCGGGTTCTCTGCGGGCAGCGTCCTTGGCTACGTTCATAAATTGGGCAGGTTCATGAATTTGCGGCGCCGAGAAATCGATAAAGCAGATTGGCACATAGTCCGGAAGCCGCCAAGCGATAAGCATTCGGTGTGTTCTCAGGCGAATACGTGGACTCCGAGGCAGATCGCCGACCCGCCTCGAGTGTCTCGCGCCACGCCATCCGCCCGTCGGGGGTCGCCGCGCTAGCCACGAAGTTGAGCGTACCCGTTTGACGCGAGCTTCACGACGGGCTTACACTCTGCCTCGCCAATTTGGAACGCTTGATTTACCCGGGAGAAATGATGACGACGGAATTGCGTGGGAAAGTTGCGATTGTCACCGGCGCGACGTCCGGGATTGGGCGTGATGCCGCCGTGCTTTTTGCCAAGGCGGGCGCCAAAGTGGTGGCCGCCGGCCGGCGCGAAGCGGAAGGACAGGACACTATAGATTTAATCCGAGCTGCCGGAGGAGAGGGCCTGTTTGTGAAGACCGACGTGTCGCGAGCCGCCGATGTTCGCGCGCTGGTCGAGAAAACAGTGGAAAAGTTTGGCCGCTTGGATGTTGCGTTCAATAACGCCGGGATCGAGGGGAGCTGGAGCCCCATCGTCGAGCAATCTGAAGAAGACTGGGACTCGACCATCGATATCAATCTCAAAGGCGTGTGGCTTTGCCTGAAGTACGAAATTCAGCAGATGCTCAAGCAGGGCGGCGGCGGCGCTATCGTCAACATGGCATCGATCGCGGGCTTCATCGGTTCTGCAGGGGCAGCCACCTACTGCGCGAGCAAGCACGGCGTCATGGCGCTGACCAAGTCCGCCGCGCTTGAAACCGCGCGCAGCGGCATTCGGGTAAACGTCGTGTGCCCTGCGGTAATCGAAACGCCAATGGGTGAGCGTCTGTGGGGCGCGCCGGAGGCCAAGAAATTTGCACTGGGCTTCCATCCCATGGGTCGTTTTGGAAGGCCCGGGGAAATCGCCGACGCCGTCTTGTGGATGTGTTCGGACGGCGCCTCGTTCATGACCGGCCAATCCCTGGTTCTCGACGGCGGCTTTCTGGCTGGGCCCAATTCTCCGGGCTAGCGGCCCCATCTCGACTCGGGCGAAGATCGAAAGCGCAAATTCGGGGAAAAAAGGTGAGATCTGTATGCATCTAATGAATCCAACCAGCGCCGAACATCGACAAGACCTGGAACGTGTCTTGCGCATTCTTGAAGACACGCAGCCGATCGATCGGACCCTGGCGGTGTCTAAGGAGGAATTTCAGGCCCGCACGAGAAACATCAATGCGGCGCTTCAGCGGCACGGGCACCAGGTGGGGATTGTGTTTTCCGACGAGCACTACTGTGGCGACGTTCCCTACCTTGGCGGCAACATCAACGTTTCCATCGAGCAGGTGGCAGGCGTTGTCGGGCCGACCGGGTTTCATATTGTTGCTGGACTTGAAGGTGGATACGTAGCCGAGCAATTGGCCGAACGAGCGGGCGCCGTGGTGCACAAAGTGGAAATGCTGCAGTTGGCCGACGAGAAGTATCCGGTCGCGGCCGAACGCCTGGAAGATGTGATTACGATGGCAGCCGGCGGGCGCGTCGATCACGTTGCGCTGCTGACACCGCGCCAGGTCATCCCGGCTGGATTGGTTCGTTATCTGGAAGATCTTTTTGGCGCAGAGGGCGTCGTGGACGCGCAGGAACTTTATTTCCGGGTCAAATACGAAAAGAGCGACCGCGAGATGCAGCTGATCGCTGATGCGGCGCGCGTTGGGGACGCGATGTTGCGGGCCATGCTCGCAGTGCTGCGCCCGGGCCGCTTGGAGAGCGAAGTAGCAGCGTGGGGCGCATGGACCGGCCGCATGCTCGGCTCTGAAGATGACGGTTTCAAAATCATGGTGGGTGCCAACGAGGCCAACCGCACGCTGATTGGGCCAGCGCTCAATCGTCCTATCGGCGAAGGCGAATGGGTGCACCTCGGCGTGGCTCCGAAACGCGACGGCCTGACCGCTTGCGTCCGCCGCTCGGTGATTGCTGTCGATCATCCTTCGAAGGTAACCGCCGACCAGCGGTACTGGTCGCGACTCGTTGAAGGCGGCTACGAGATTGGCGAGAGATGGTATCGAAAAGTCGCTGCGGAGGGCCTTCCCGCTCGTGTGCAGGAACAAGCCCTGGTCGACTACTTTAGCGCCCATTCTGAAGAAGTAGCAAAGCGGATTGGAAAGCCGATCGACCTGGCCACGCTTAAACCGTATACCGGAACGCACAACTCCGGATACACCGAATGCCAGGAATTCTTCGGCGCCATTACGCTCGATAGTCACGAGCCGCTCGGTTCACAAATTGTGACCATGCTCGACGTGGCATTGCGCGGCATCGGCAATCACTGGAATGATGTTGTCATTCCTGGGTTTGACTTCTGCGTTGTGGAGAACACGCTTGGTAAGTTTGGGACGCGTGTCGAACAGCTGTCGAAATTGCCAGTGAACGTCCAGGAATTGGTGCAGGCCCGGCCGTGATGCGCTTTCTGCGATTCTCCATATGCCTGGTCGGTATTTGCCTGATGGCTTCGACCAGCGCCTGGGCCCGGCCGCCCCAGAAAAGCGGCTCCGTCTTGCTGCTCCGCGACGGCTGGGCCCTGCAATCCTCGGCCAGCGTGCACGAAACTGGTGACGTGCTTTCCACTCCCGGTTTCAAGCCGCGGGATTGGTACTTGGCAACCGTGCCTTCTACGGTGTTAAACGCCCTGGTAAAGAATCGCGTGTATCCGGATCCCTATGTGGGGATGAATCTGCGTTCGATTCCTGGAACCAGCTATCCCATCTTCAGTGATTTTTCCGAATTGCTGATGCCGCCGGGAAGCCCGTTCCAGCACTCCTGGTGGTTTCGCACGGACTTTCAGCTTCCTGCCGAGTTTCGAGGCAAAACGCTGTGGCTGAATTTTGACGGCATCAATTACCGCGCCAATGTTTGGATGAATGGTCGCGAAATCGCATCCGCCGACAAGGTAGTAGGCACGTGGCGGCTGTTCAATCTGGACGTTTCCCCCGTTGCGCGGCCAGGCGAGTTGAACTCGCTTGCCATCGAGGTTTTTCCACCTCAGCCACACGACCTCGCCATCACCCTGGTGGACTGGGCGCCCATGCCTCCGGACAAGGAAATGGGTATCTGGCGCAATGTGCACATCGACGCCACTGGTCCGGTAGCGCTTCGTTTTCCCGCAGTGTTCACCAAGCTGAATCTGCCCTCGACAGATGTGGCAGAACTCACGCTCAGAGTTGATTTGCAGAACTCGTCCGGTCATGCCATCGCGGGAACCCTGAAGGGAAAGATCGAGAACATCGAATTTTCGCAGCCCGTGCAGCTTGGCCCTAAGGAAACCAGGCTCGTCCGGCTCACGCCAGAGAATTTCTCCCAGCTCAGACTCAAGAACCCTCGCCTCTGGTGGCCCGCCCAGGTGGGTCCGCAGAATCTATATCCGCTCGACCTTCAGTTTGAAATTGGCGGCGAGGTCTCGGACTCCAGCCACATTGAATTCGGTGTTCGCCAGGTCACTTCAGTCATTGATGAAGAGGGTCACCGGGTCTACCGCATCAACGGGAAAAATATTCTCATCCGGGGTGCCGGATACAGCTTTGACCTCCTGCTGCGTTCCTCGCCAGAGCGCCAACTGGCCGAACTGAATTACGTGCGTGATCTCAACCTGAACGCCATCCGGCTGGAGGGCAAGCTCGAGGACGATCATTTTCTCGAGCTCTGCGACCGCATGGGAATTCTGGTGATGGCTGGGTGGTGCTGCTGCGATCAGTGGGAGAAATGGGGAGACTGGGATACGGAAAATGAAAAAGTGGCTGCCGCCTCTCTGCGCGACCAGATTCGCCGCCTCGAACGGCATCCCGCGGTATTCACTTGGCTCAACGGCAGCGACTTTCCCCCTCCACCCAAAGTAGAAAGTGTGTATCTTCAGATTCTCAAGGACGCCGATTGGCCCAACCCCACCGTGTCATCGGCCTCGGGTAGGTCGACACTTGTCGGTCAGAGCGGTGTCAAAATGACCGGCCCCTACGAGTACGTGGCTCCAGCGTTCTGGTATTTGGATACCAAACATGGCGGCGCGTTCGGCTTCAACACCGAGACCAGTCCCGGCCCCGCCATCCCTCCCATCGAAACTCTTCGCCTGATGCTTCCTGAAGACCATCTCTGGCCCCCTGACTCCGTCTGGGAGTATCACGCCGGCGGAATGTCCGACACGCTTGGCGTCTTCACGGAAGCACTCAACAAGCGTTACGGCCCGTCAAATTCCGCGGAGGAGTTTTCCCGGAAAGCGCAAATGCAGGCCTTTGAAGCGCACCGCGCCATGATGGAAGCGTACGGTCGCAACAAATACCACTCTACCGGCGTGATCCAGTGGATGTTGAACAACGCCTGGCCTGGCATGATCTGGCATCTCTACGATTGGTATCTTCGTCCCGGGGGCTCCTACTTTGGCGTGAAGCGCGCCTGCGAGCCGCTGCACGTCCAGTATTCGTATGACGACAGGTCGATCGTTGTTGTGAATTCCTATTACAAAAATTTTCCTGGTCTCAAGGTCGCGGCCAAAGTGTACAACCTCGACATGACCGAAAAATTCTCGAAGGAAGTTGCGCTGGACATCGCTCCCGATAGCAGTGTTCGCGCGTTTGTGTTGCCCGAACTGGATGGACTGAGCCCAACCTATTTCGTGAGCCTGCGGCTGGAGTCCTCCGGGGACCTGATAAGCAAAAACTTCTATTGGCTTTCCGCCAAGGCAGAGACGCTCGACTGGGAACGCTCCGACCGGGATGAGAGCGGTCAATATGAGATCTCGACCTGGACTCCCACCAAAACTTTTGCTGACTACACGGCGCTGAGCACTCTACCTCAGGTGGACCTGGCCGTAACTGCACAATCGGCGCGAGGCCCGGCCGACGGTTCCACCACCGTAACCTTGCACAATCCCAGCTCCACTCTCGCCTTTGGCATCCGGCTGAAGGTAGTGCGCCCGCCGAGCGGCCATGTCAGCCGCCATGTCATTCAGGATGACGAAGTGCTTCCGATCTTGTGGCAAGACAATTATTTTTCACTGCTTCCCGACGAAACCCTTCAGATAACCGGAAGCTATAAATCAGAAGGCCTCGGCCCGTCCTCGCCGCTTATCGAGGTCGAGGGATGGAACGTGAAAACGAAAGTAATCCAGCCCTGAGAGCCTGGTTGTTCTGTCTTCTGGAGAAATGGACGCTCGGCTGACGTCCAGGGTTTGCCTGATGCGGTCAGGACCTGCTAAGTCGCATTGCCGGACGTCTCGTTTCCACTGGTTCGGGTTATCCATTATTTACGCATGAGCCGAAAAAAGAGGCCGCGGAAAAAACGCGGCCTCATCGGAACTGAGTGTCTCTGCGGGGCTACTGCTTGTTGTAGACCGAGGTGCTGTCGACCTTCTTACCGCTGGCGTCCTTGCCGCTGCTGGCAACAGTGCGGGACTTACCGTCAGAGGAAACCGCGATGCGAGCGGTGAGCGTAACCTTGCCGTCCTTTTTATTGGTGAGTGCCAGGGTGTGAGAGTCGATTCTCTTATAGGACCGAGTGTTGGCACTCGGGATCACCGGTCAGAGGTAGTCCTTGCCGTCGAACTTGCCCGTCCATTCATTGTGCGAGGGTTTGCCGTCGCCATCGACGCCGTCCACCGTGACTTTCACGCTGTCACCCGCCGCTTCATAGACTACAGTCGTATTTTTGGCGGCTCCGCTGATCTTAGACTTGGCCTCGTCCAGTTTCCAAGTACCTAGATTCACATCTTCGGCGGCGACGCAAACGGCAATGGCCGCGAACAGTACTGCGAAAGTCAACAAGCAGGTTTTTGTTTTCATATGCTCTCCTTTGCGGATTCTTTTTGCGTTCAAAAACAGTGCGGATTTCGAGTTGAATGGCCTATTTGAAGGGAAGCACTCGGATGCTAACACCGTTGCGCGATTCGATCAAAGATTTTGAACGGGCGACCGCTGCCCTCAAGCGACAAAGCGCGCTCCCGGTAAATCGGGCAACTGGTTTCAGGCGCTTCCCATGCAGGGTATGCGCGGTAGTTTGGCAGCTGTGATGTTAAACTCACTTTTTGTGCGCGCCTGCTCGGCGAAAGCCGTAACTACCTTTGGCGGCCTTGCACCGAAAAAAGAACCTCTAAGATTGATGATACCGAGGCACGGACGTGAATCTTCAATTCTGGAAAAAGAGTTCGACTGGACCTACCGCAGCCGCGTCTCTCGCGGGATTTGTCCTTGCGCACGCCGCATGGAGCGTTTCCGACCTTGCTGAAGGGGAACTTCTGGTGCCGCTCGCTATGACCGAAAAAGCGGGTCAGCGCGAGTTGCATCGATTTGAGGCTGAAACGCAGGAACAGGCTATCGCTAACGGCAAGACTGCGATGGGCAAGTTATCGGGAACGGTTGATGCGTGGGCATTCGCTCGCGAAGGTCAATTCGACGAAGGCAGCGGCCATGTTGACGTAATTTCAATTGACGCCTGGGCCAAAGGAATGACGGCATCCCTTTCCTTTGTTCAGAAATTTCGACCGTTTGCCTCCGGTAAATTTGAGCTATTGGGGGACCCCTTGGTTGTCATTGATGGGGAATTTCAGAATCCTTCGGCTTCCAGTGATCTACTTACAAAGCTTAACCGTGCCATCCAGTCTCACCCTAAAGCCGCTGAGTATTGGTCTGAGTGGTTGGTGAAAACAAGTTGATCGAGACTTCGTACGTATTGGAATCGTCCTTTATCTTGTTATCCGACTCCGCGGCATAATCGGATTTCAGAAATCGTTCCTTGGATTGCTGGCCTTATTCGAAATGATCTGGTTTATATCCTTTACCTTGGCATGGCACATTCTTAAGCCTGGAAGAATCTAAAAGTTAACCCGCCAACCCTCAAAAAGCGAAGTTGTCCCGCCTTCAGCTGAAACCTGAAAGAGAAGGCGGTCCGGCCCGCATCGAATCCCGGAACATCAATACACCTTTGGCTACATTCGTCCTGTGTCTTGAGTGTGCGTAGTAGGATTTTCTAACGTGTCCGTGCGGCGCGGCCGCGCTGGATTGACGGAGGATTTCATGAAAAAAGAATTTGCGCTCGACCCAGGTGGTCCAAAGCGCCTCACAATAATCTACCCCAGTGACCTTGCCAATGCCGAGGTCCAGTTGGATGGCCAATGGATCATGGGCTTTGCTACCAAGGCGGATTTTCAGCGCGGCACGACTTGCAA
>Ga0193726_1002921_pt1 | contig 11175 bp, 10 predicted proteins | sample H2c1metaG_FD_144928 | JGI IMG/M metagenome (GOLD analysis project Ga0193726, IMG submission 144928) | Soil microbial communities from a riparian zone of the East river system, Colorado, United States - H2c1 | ecosystem: Environmental > Terrestrial > Soil > Riparian zone | place: USA: East River... | reverse complement strand
AATCCTCAGTCCTGGCGGATTCGCCAGGAGCTCCTCGCATAATCCGGGCCCCGCTGACGCGCGTGGACGCACGGGCGCGGGTCAGGCCGGGCCGAGCCTTATGTAAGGGGGGCCATGGTGTGGCCGCCGATGAGAAGTCAACTCGGAAGGAGGCGGTCCGTCCCGGCAGCCGAGCCCGTCGCCGCGAGCTGCGGAAGTGCGCGCGAGCGCAGAGCACGCTGGACTGAGTCGCGGCGCTCACTCAGGACGCGGGTCAGGGCAGGATCGCGCGGTGCGGCGGTGAGGAAATCATCGATCTCCGCGAGCAGTGCCGGTGAGGCGGCCGGGTAGGGGAACAGCACCTCACTTAGCTGCACCCGCAGGTGATGGTTTTCTGTCGCCCAGATTCTCTCCAGCTCGAAGAGGTAGGACCCGGCGAAGGAGGCAAGCAAGGGTGCCTGCTCTGGCTGGGTGAATCCGCGGGCCACCACGGTCAGGCTTTCGGGGCCGAGGCGGCCGCTGGTGAGCAGCTTCCAGGCCGCTTCCTTGTGCCGGGCGTCCGGGATGGCCGCCCGGCACGCGGCGGCGTGGCGTCGGCCTGCGTCGGTGGGGTCCCTGGCCAGCTCGGCGTCGACCCCAGCATCGCCGGCTCGCCCGGTGGCGGCCAGCCGCTGGAGGAGCGACCAGCGCAGCTCGGCGTTCACAGCCAGGCCGGGAACTGCTGTGCTGCCGTCCAGCAGCCTGGCCACCAGGTCGAGCTGATCCGCCGAGGTGGCCGTCCAGCTGAGCAGCTGAGCCCAGGCCAGCTGATGATCACTGGCCGGCGCAGCGAGACGCAGCATCTGCCCGGCCACGTCGGCCAGCTTCAGCTTGCCTTCTGTCGCCCGCCGCGGGTCCGCCAGCTGCGTCAGGATCTGCCCGGCCTGCGTAAGCAGGGCCTGGAGCACTGACAGCGACGGCTCCCGCGGCATGCCGGTCGCCAGCATGGCCATGAGGACGGGCACCGGCAGCTCGGCCTGCCGGACCATGTCGATGACCGTGTTCCAGCAGACGGCGCGGGCCGGCGAGTCGGTAAGCTCGCCGATCGATTCGGTGACGGTGCGCAGAGACCTGGGGTCGAACCTGACGATGACATAGCCCATGTCGTCATCGTTGAGCAGGACCAGGTCCGGCTGAAGCAGCCCGGCGAGCTCGGGCACAGCTGTCCGGGCGCCGGTGACATCGGCCTTGACCCGGTGGGTGCGAGTCAGCGTGCCCCCGGAACGCTGGTACAGCCCGATGGCGATGTGGTGCGGCCGCAAGGTGGGGTGCTGCACCGGGGCGTCCTGCATAATGGCGAACTCGGTGAAGGCGCCGCCGGCGTCGGTCTGGAACTGGCAGCGCAGCGTGTTGGGTGCTGCCGTCTCCAGCCAGGCTCTGGACCACGCGGCCAGGTCCTGGCCCGAGCTCGCCGCCACGGCCGCGATCAGGTCAGGCAGCTGGGCGTTGGCATAAGCGTGCTGGGTGATGTACGCGCGGATGCCGGCAAAGAAGTCCTCCTGACCCGCGTACGCGGCAAGCTGCCGGAGCACCGCGGCGCCCTTGGCGTAACTGATCCCGTCGAAGTTCGCGATCGCGTCGCTGAGGGTAGCCGGGTCGGCGGCAACCGGGTGGGTGGACGGCAGCTGGTCCTGTGCGAAGCCCCACGCCTTTTCGCTGACCGAGAACGTCGACCACGCATCCGGGAAACGGCTCAGCCGAGACGTCGCCTCATACTCGCAGAAGTCGGCGAACGACTCGCTCAGCCACAGGTCGCCCCACCACTGCTGGGTCACCAGGTCGCCGAACCACATGTGCGCCATCTCGTGCAGCAGCGTTCCGGTGCGCATCTCGTCCATCACCGCCGTGACCCTCGACCGGTAGACGAACTGCTCGGTGACGAGGACGCAGCCCGCGTCCTCGCTTGCCTGGCAGCTGAGTTCCGGCACGAACACCTGGCCGTACTTGGCGAACGGATAGGCGCCGAGGACTCCGGTGTAGAAGTCAAGGCCCTGCCCGGTCACCTCGAACAGGGCTTCTGCATCAAGGTGGCCGGCCAGGCCTGCGCGGCAGGCAAGCTCAAGCGGGATCTGCTGGCCGGCCGGCGTCGTGTGCGACGAGGTGACCACGTAATAGTCGCCTGCCACCACGGTGGTGGTGAAAGTCGGCAGCCTGGGCGTCGGGAGAAAATGCCAGACTGCGCTGCCGTCCCCGGCCGGCTCGGGCGCTCCGGCCGCCGGCTGATTGGACAGCACGGTCCAATGCGCCGGCGCGGTGACCCGGAAGGTGAACTCGGCCTTCAGGTCCGGCTGGTCAAAGCACGCATAGGCGGTGCGGGCGTAAGCCTGCGCTAGCTTCGCGTAAATGTAGATCCCGCCGTCCGCGGAGCCCGCCGACCGGTGCATCCCCGTGCCGGAGCCGGCATAGGCGCAGTCGGCCGTGACGCGCAGCTCATTGCGGCCGGCCAGGCCCGGTAGCGTGACCCGGCCGTCGGTGTAGGCGACGGCCGGATCGAGCGGCACGCCATTCAGCGTGATGTCGTGAACCGTGTCCGCAACCAGGTCGGCGTAGCTGGTCTCGCCCGGGTTGGCGCAGTCGAAGCGCACGACCGAGACCGAGCCGAAGACCTCCTCGCCCCGCGTCAGGTCCAGCGCGATCTGGTACGAATGAACGCGCACCAGCCGAGCCCGTTTGCTGGTCTCGGCGCGGGTGATCTCAGCAGGCGCCATCACGGTCCGCCCTCCTGCCTTGCTCTGCCGAAGACCCAGGCTAGCGAAGCGCTGACGTGCAGCACGAGCCGCAATTCCGGCCTCTTCGCCACGGCCGGCGCGCGGCAGTTGGTTGGAGTTGCCCACGCCAACGACAGTGCCGGCCGTGGCCCCCGGCGAGGGCAAGTCGCCATCAGCCCGCGCATCACTGACGCCCGTGACGGGCACGACAGTCAGTGAGCCTGACACCGCATGCCGTGTTCGCCGCGCGAGTCGGGCCTGGGAGCTGACGGGGAGCGCCCGGCCGCTATCTAGCCGGCGCCGGGTGCGCGCACCGCAGTAATGGATTGACAGGCCCCGTCGGCAGAGGAGACGATGTACAAGATACATGTACGGCGTACATGTATCTTGTACGCGGCCTGGACGCCCGGGGGCGTCCGCTGATGAACGGAGCACGATGAGTACTGAGTCGGGGGCTCGCCACCTGGACCCGGTGGCGAATATGGGAATCAGGGCCCGGCGGTCCTGGCACCGGGTGGAGCGACGGGCGGTAGCCGACCACGAGCGGTGGCTCGCCGCGAAGCTGCACAGGCTGGCCGCAGCCAGGGTTCCCGTGTTCGGGGCGACCGAGAGCGCCGCCGGCCATGCGACGGCCCGGACGGCCGGGATTGTCCGCCTGCGGCTCCAGGGCTGGCAGCTGCTGCTGGCCGGGGTGGCTTCCGGCCCTCGCGGCGACCTGGAGCGCGCGGGCCGCCGGGGGCGGCTGCGTCTCGATGCCGCCGGCCGCTACGGGCGGCTCTGGTGGATCGAGATCGTGAGCGACGGCGCCGCGGCCGGCGAGAAGGTCGTCCTGCTGGGCTCCCACGTGCGGCTCACTCCCGCCGGCGGAGGCCATCACCCGGCCGCAGCACCGCCGCCGGCCGGGCTGCTGGGCGTATCGGGCGCTCGCTGACCGGCGCCGGGCCGGGGCATGACCTGTCTGGCCCGGCCCTTGCTATTGCACACCCATGGTGCGACGGTGGGGATTAGGGCCAGCGATAACATTTGCCGCCGTTCTGCACGCCGGGTCCCCGCGTGAGGCGGCTTGCTAGGCCAGCAACCCGCATTTCTGGCACGCCGTGAAGCCGCCACCATTAGCGATGAACGACCGGCCCGCGTTCGCGAAATCGAGCAGACCTACGCCCGGCAGAAGCTGGCCGTCCTGAATTTCGCCACCCGGAGGGGAATTATCAATATGAGTACCCGACCGAATATCGTCCTGGTCCACGGCGCGTGGGCTGACGGCTCGAGCTGGAGCGCGGTCATCGAGCGGCTGCAGGCCAGCGGCTATCACGTGACGGCGCCCCAGTTTCCCGAGACCTCGCTGGCCGACGACGTTGCGCGGCTGCGCCAGGTGCTGAACCGCCAGGACGGGCCGACCATCGTGGCGGGCCATTCCTACGGCGGGCAGATCATCACCGCCCTGGGCACGGACGCGCCGAACGTCGTCGGCCTGGTCTACATCTCGGCGTTCGGGCTGGATGAGGGCGAGTCGATCGGCGGCCTGCTGGCCCAGGGCAGCCCGACTCCGGCGCTCGCGCACCTGGAGATCGATAAGCAGGGCTTCGCCTGGATTCCCGAGGACGACTTCGTGAACCACTTCGCCGCGGATGTCGACCCGGTCAAGGCCAGGGTCATGTTCGCCGTCCAGCAGGGCCTCGCGACGTCCACCCTCCAGGACGTGATGGGCGTCCCGGCCTGGAAGTCGCACCCGTCCTGGTTCCTGGTCGCGGACGGCGACCAGGCCATCCCGCCCGAGGCCGAGCGCCAGTTCGCCAAGCGCATGGGCGCGACGACCGTCGAGGTCGCGACCAACCACGTGGCCATGGTCTCCCACCCCGAAGCGGTGGTGCAGCTCATCGAGATGGCCGCCACCAGCGTCCAGGCGTGAGCGCCTGAGCGCTGGCCTGCCCCGCGCCTAGCGGGCAGGCCAGCGGGCGTCCGGCTCGACGCGGAGGTCAGAGGTCTTGCTGCGCGGGGACGCGCCCGGAGGCGACGGCCCGGAGCAGGCCCTCGTGATCGATCTCGTTCTGGTCGGCGTAGGCACCGGAGAACCGGGTGATGGCCTGATCGAACGCGTCCGACCCGCCGAGGTAAGCGGCGATGGCGATGCGGTCCCCGGAGCGGGCGTGCGCGCGGGCCAGGGTCCAGCCGCACAGCTCGCCGTACAGGCCCATGCCCCGCGGGATCATGGCCTCGATGTCGAGGGAGAACTTCCAGTCCCGCAGCTGCCGGACGTAGAAGTCGCGGGACTGCCCGTCGAGCCCGTTCTCGATCCGCTGCCAGCCCAGGAAGATATCGCTGGACGCCTGCATGAGGCGCTGGCCGGCCACGACCCGCTGGCCCTCGTTGGCGTACTTGCTCGCGCCCGCGAACCGGCACAGCACCGACTCTCCGGCCTCCTTGACCTGGAGGAACAGCGGGTCGGTGTCGTGGCGCCCGAGCATCAGCACGATCCAGCAGCGGGTTCCGACGCTGCCGACCCCGACCACCTTGTGGGCCATGTCGGCGAACTGGAACTGATCGAGGAGGAACCGCCGGTCGGTCTCCAGGGTGCGCCGGTACTTGCCGATCAGGTCGGACAGCTGCGATTCGAGGAACTTGCGGTCGGACTGCGAGCCCAGCAGCTCGTCGATCGGCACCAGCAGGGGCGGGTCGGAGATGATCCGCGGCCGGCCGTCGACCATGCGGGTCAGCTTGCCGATTTCCTGCATGCTGTCCCGGGTGCGGGCCTTGGCCAGGCCCTTGCTCACCTGCTTGCGCTGCCGGGCCTTCATCCGCGACCCGACCTCCGTCCGGAGCTGGTCCATGTCCGCGTGCGCGTACCAGACCTCCAGGTCGCTCATCCCGGCGAACATGCGCATCGCGCGCCGGTAGCTGGCCACGGTGGCGGCGACGATCGCCCGGCGCTGCTTGCCCGAGAAGCCGCGGCCCCGCGCGGCGACCTCCATGCTGGCGGCCAGCCGCTTGACGTCCCACTCCCACGGGCCGGGCAGCGTCTCGTCGAAGTCGTTGACGTCGAAGACCAGCCGCCGCTCGGCCGAGCCGAAGATGCCGAAGTTGGACAGGTGCGCGTCGCCGCAGGCCTGCACGGCCAGCCCGGTCACCGGCGTGGTGGCCAGGTCGCTGGCCATCGGCAGCGCCGCGCCCCGGAAGTAGGTGAACGGGGAGACCATCATCCGGCCGTACCGCACCGGCACCAGATCCGGCACCCGGTTGGCGGACTGCTCCTCCAGCAGGTCGACCGGATCCGGCCGGTCCGGCGCCACCTCGAACAGCGCGTGGCTCTCCCGCGGCACTTCCACGCGGGCCGCCTTGCCCCGCTCGGCCCGCTCAGCCGAGGTCAGGTTCCCCAGCCCGGACTCGAGCTGATACCGCTGCACCCGCCGGGGCCGGGCCTCGGTCGTCATGACGCCCATTATCGGTTCCTCTCGTCGCCGCCACCAGCCTGCTCAGCAGGTCCGCTTCCCACCACCATGCCCGGACGGCGGGACCGGCGGCTCATCCCCGCGGGGTGATGCTTTCGCCTGCGCGGACGCCGCCGCCGGCCCGCGCGGACCGCCGTCCGCCGCAGGCCGCGGCCGCGCCGCGGGCCGTGCTCGCGCCGCCCCCCGCGGCGAACACGACCAGGAACGCCATGCCCGCTATGGGCCACATCAGCACATGCCAGCCGGGCGCGGGCGGCGGCGCGGGTCGTACCTGCTCCCAGCCGGGCATGGCCTCGCCGGCGTTCAGCCGGTCGAAGATGGCCAGCATCGAGGCCAGCTCGGGATCGGACCGGCGCAGCTCACGATCGATGCGCCGGAGCCGCCGCCGGCCGTGCGGAATCCTGTCCTGGGCATCACTCATGAATCGCTCCCTCCCGCTTCCGGGGGATTCAACGCCGGGGTCTGGAGCGGAGATAAAAAACGCTACCTGACTAAACTCTGCCCTGGCAACCGGCGGCCCACTCATTCCGCAGCGGTCCGATTAGCATGTCGAGAGATATCTGGATTATCCGCGCAAGTCCGGGCAATGGCCGGCCAGGTCACGATAAGCGGAATTAGCCCGCGCGGCGGCGGGCATAGTAATTCGCCCCCGCGGGCACGGTAATTAATGTCGGCCGGCACCGGCCGGAGCTAACCGGCGGCGGGGGAGGACTGATCTCAATGTCAGCGCTAACGGCATGGCGGTTCGCGGGCACGGAAGGGGCCGATGACGCAGTGCTCCGGCTCAAGCAGCTCGATGCCCAGGACCTCATCGACCTGGAGGACGTCGCCGTAGTCCGCTGGCCGCAGTACGCCGGGCAGCCCGCGGCTCAGGAGCACGTCACCGACGAGGGCGGCAAGGTCTCCTCCATCGCCAAGAAGCTCAGGAAGTCCGTCATCGACAGCTCGATGGTCGAGTCGGTGAAGGGTGACATGATGCCCGGCACCTCGGCTGTCGTGCTGCTGACCTCCGGTGCCGTGATCGACACCATCGCGCAGGCGTTCCAGGGGCAGCCCATGGAGCTGATCCGGTCGGACCTGTCGGTCCACGAGCAGGACCAGGTCCGGGCCGCTTTCGAGGAGCCGTCGGGTACCGACCCCGGCCCGGCCCCGGGCGATGCCCCGGATGGCCCCCGCTGACGGGCGGAGGCTCAGGCCAGGACGGCGCCGCCGTCGACGGTCAGGATCGACCCGGTGGCGAACGGCTGAGTGAGGCAGAACAGGTAGGCCTGCGCGATGTCGTCCACCTCGCCGACCCGCCCGGCCGGGATGGAAGCGGCGGTGTCGCGGTACAGCCGGTCGCGGCTTTCCTCGGTCATCGAGGCCCATAGCGGCGACCGCACGACACCGGGGGACACGGCGTTGACCCGGATCGGCGCGAGCTCGACGGCGAGCGCCCGGGTCAGCGACTCGACCGCCCCGCAGATGCTCGCCGCGACGGCCCAGCCGGGCCCGGGGCGGTGGGCGGCGATACCGGTCGTCAGGGTGATCGAGCCGCCGGGCCTCAGGTGCGGTATCGCCTCGCGGACCGCGCACAGGGCACCGAAATAGCGCAGGGCGAAGAATTCCCTGGCCTGCTCCAGGTCCAGCGTGTCCATGCTCATGAGGGCCAGCGGCTCGCCCGCGGTGAACACCAGGTGGTCGATGCGGCCCAGGCCGGTGAGCAGGCGGCGCATCTGATCGGCATCGGTCAGGTCAGCCGCCCGCCCGGAGGTGCCGGGCGGCAGGCCGGCCAGGGCCGCCTCGACGCTGGCCGGCCGCCGGGACACGACGGTGACCTCCGCGCCGCGGCCAGCGGCGGCTTTCGCGGTCGCGAGCCCGATGCCGGACGTACCGCCCAGAACGACGACCCGCTGTCCATGAAGATCCACGATGAGTGCCTTTCCCGAAGAGGTTCTCCTGCCCTCCACGGTGCGGTGCCGGCGGCCGCCGCGTCCAAGACCTGTTCGGGGGCCTGTCATACCCTGGGAGCATCAGAGGCGGGAGAAGCCATGGCCGACGTGGACCTTCGCAAGCTGCGCTACTTCGTGGCCGTCGCCGAGGAACTGCACTTCGGGCGCGCGGCCGAGGCGCTGCACATCGCGCAGCCGGTGCTGTCCCGCCAGATCAAGGCCCTGGAAGACGAGCTGAAGGCGCAGCTGTTCGCCCGGGACAAGCGGGCCACCGAGCTGACCCCGGCGGGCCGGCAGCTCCTCGCTGACGCCCGGCCCCTGCTGGCCAGTGCCGACGCGCTGCGCCGCCGGGTGGCCCGGGCCGCGCGCGGGCCGGGCAGCTTCACGGTCGGGTTCATGCCCGGCCTCATCGTCACCGACGCCGTCCGCGCCCTGCTGGACCGCCATCCGCAGCTGACGGTGAACGTGCTGCGGACCAACTGGGACGACCAGACGGAGGTCATCCGCGACGGCCGGGCCGACGTCAGCTACGTCCGGCTGCCCGTCGATCAGCGTGGCCTGCGGGTCCAGCCGCTGCTGACCGAGCCGCGCGTCGCCGTGCTCCGCGACGATCACCGCCTGGCCGGGAAGGCCGCCGTCAGCATCGCCGACCTCGCCGACGAGCACCTGCTCCAGGATCCCGATGCGGTCCCCGAGTGGCGCGACATCGCCACCGAGCTGCGCGGCCGGGACCGGGCTGACGCGCCCATCTTCCATACTGTGGAAGAGAAACTCGAGCACGTGGCGACGGGCCATGGCATCGTCCTGCTCCCGCTCTCCACCGCGGTCTTCTACACCCGTCCCGGCGTCAGTTACAGCCAGGTCAGTGATGTCGCGCCGAACCAGGTCTGCCTGGCCTGGGACGCCGCCCGCCGCAGCCCGCTCATCCAGGACTTCGCCGCCATCGCCGCGGACCACGCGCCGGTCGCCGCCCGCTCCTAGCCCGCCGCCCTCCGCCGGGGAATACGGCGGCGCCCCCGGTGTTGGATGTAGATGCAAACGCATATACCTATCGGAGGGCGTCCGTCGTGCAGTTCGGGATCTTCTCAGTGAGCGACATAACCAGGGACCCGGTCTCGGGGGTGACCCCCAGCGAGGGGGAGCGGATCGACGCCGTCGTGCGCATCGCCCAGAAGACCGAGGAGGTCGGCCTGGACGTGTTCGCCATCGGCGAGCACCACAACCCGCCGTTCTTCTCGTCCTCGCCCACGACCCTGCTGGCCTACATCGCGGCCACGACCGAGCGGCTCGTCGTCACGACCTCGACGACGCTGATCACCACCAATGACCCGGTGCGCATCGCGGAGGAGTACGCGATGCTGCAGCACCTGTCGAAGGGCCGGATGGACCTGATGCTGGGCCGCGGCAACACGGCACCGGTGTATCCGTGGTTCGGCAAGGACATCAGCTCCGGCCTGCCCCTGGCGCTGGAGAGCTACAACCTGCTGCACCGGTTGTGGCGGGAGGACGTCGTGGACTGGGAGGGCAAGTACCGCACCGCCCTCCAGGGGTTCACGTCGATTCCCCGCCCGCTCGACGACGTGCCGCCGTTCGTGTGGCACGGCTCGATCCGCACCCCGGAGATCGCCGAGCAGGCGGCTTTCTACGGTGACGGCTTCTTCGCCAACAACATCTTCTGGCCGAAGGAGCACTACATGCGGCTGATCCGGTTCTACCGGCACCGCTACGCGCATTACGGCCACGGCACCGAGCAGCAGGCGATCGTCGGCCTGGGCGGCCAGGCGTACATCGCCCGGAATTCCCAGGACGCGATCCGCGAGTTCCGGCCTTACTTCAACGAGGCGCCGGTCTACGGGCACGGGCCGTCGATGGAGGATTTCATGGAGATGACCCCGCTGTCGGTGGGCAGCCCGCAGGAGGTCATCGACAAGACCCTGACCTTCCGGGAGCACTTCGGCGACTACCAGCGCCAGCTGTTCCTGATGGACCACGCCGGCCTGCCGCTCAAGACGGTGCTCGACCAGCTGGAGCTGCTCGGCGGCGAGGTCGTGCCGGTGCTGCGCAAGGAGATAGCGGCCCGGCAGGATCCGCAGACCCCGGAGGCGCCCACGCACGCGAGCCTGGTCCGGGCCAAGTACGGCGAACAGCCGGCCCGCCAGCCCCGCCCCAACGCCAACCGGGGCGACAACGTGACCGGCGCATCTCCCTACCAGGACAGCGATTCGCCGGCCGAGGCCGGCCAGCCGAGCCCGGCATGAGCAGCCGGGCCCGGGCCGCCAACGACGCGTGGGAGGCGATGCTGACCGCCCACGCGGCGCTGATGAAGCAGTTCGCGGCCGAGGACATCTGGGAGAACCTCAGCATGCGCGAGTACGACGTGCTCTACACCCTGTCCAAGTGCCGCGAGCCGCTGCGGCTGGGGGAGCTGCACCGCCACGTGCTGCTCAGCCAGCCCGCGCTGTCCCGCCTCGTGGACCGGCTGGTCGCGCGCGGCCTGGTCGAGCGCCAGGCCGATCTCGCCGACGGGCGCGGCGTCCGCCTGTCACTCACGCCAGCCGGGCGGGACTGGCAGCACCGGATCGGCGGCCGCCACGCACTCGGCGTCACCCGGGCCATGACCGCGGCCCTGGACGCCGAGGAACTGGGCCAGCTGGAGCGAATCTGCCGGAAGCTGGCTGAGCACGGACACTATGCCAAGACCTTGGAGATGAGCTCATGACAAGCCCGCCGGACCGCTTCAGCCTCGTCGTCGTCAGCGGCGGGACGAGCGACCCGTCGTCGACCAGGATCCTGGCCGACCGGATCGCCGCGCGGGTGACCGCGCTGGCCAGCGAGCGGGACGAGCAGGTCCAGGTCGCCGTCATCGACCTGCGGGAGATCGCCACCGAGATCAGCACCGCCCTGGTGTCCCAGCTCGTCGGGCCCGGGCTCGAGAAGGCGATCGCCACCCTGGCCCGCGCGGACGGCATCGTCGCCGCCACCCCCGTGTACAACGCCGGAGTCAGCGGCCTGTTCACCTCGTTCGCCAACGTCCTGGACAAGGACCTGATCATCGCCAAGCCGACCGTGCTG
>Ga0193726_1002920_pt1 | contig 11177 bp, 9 predicted proteins | sample H2c1metaG_FD_144928 | JGI IMG/M metagenome (GOLD analysis project Ga0193726, IMG submission 144928) | Soil microbial communities from a riparian zone of the East river system, Colorado, United States - H2c1 | ecosystem: Environmental > Terrestrial > Soil > Riparian zone | place: USA: East River... | reverse complement strand
TCGACCGTGTAGCGGATTTGGCAATGCGCGCGGGCATTCGGCGCCACCGCGTTGACCGGCGCCTCCGGCCGGCCCGAGGTCATCGCCAGCACGATGAAACTGTTCCAGCCGTAAATCTTTTCAGCGGATGTCAGCCCAGGTTCGCCCCAGCCGGGATCGATTGTCGCCGCCTCGCCGCCGCCGCCGACCGGGCATCCGGCCAGCACCGCGCGCACCTCAGCCGGCATGCCGTTGCGTGGCAGCCAGTCCCGCACCAGGATTTTGCCATGCCGGTCGATAATGGTGCCGAGCGCCGAGACCAGCAGGACCGCCGGATCGGTCGTCAGCCCGCCCCAATGCCCGGAATGTACGCCGCCCGGTCGTAAATCCACCACGAGGTCGAAATGATATGTCCCACGCGTGCCGGTGGCGATCGTCGGAACCTCCGGCATCACGCGCGGCCCGTCGCTGGCGATCAGCACGTCGGCGGCGAGCGCGTCACGGTTCGCGGCGACAAATTCCCGCAACCCGGTCGAGCCGCGCTCCTCGCTGGTTTCCAGGACGAGCTTGACGTTGAAGCCAAGCTTGCCGCCACGCTCGTCCAGCACGGCCTCGAGAGCGGAAAGATTGACCGCGTGCTGGCCCTTGTTGTCGGCGGTGCCGCGGCCATACCAAAGTTCGCCCCGCTCGGTCAGCGTCCAGGGGTCGAGGCCTGGTGTCCACTGATCCTCCAACCCGCGCACGGTGTCGCCATGGCCGTAGGTCAGGATGGTCGGCAACGCGGGACTTTCGATGCGTTCGGCGGTGAGGATGGGGCCGAAGCCCTCACGCGGATTGGTATGGATCGCGACGCTGAAACCGAGCCGTTCAAGCCAGGGCCGGATCGCATCCGCGAGGTACCGTTGCACGTCCGGCAGATGCGCCGGATCCTGCGACGTGCTGGGGATCGCGACCAATCCCGCCAGCCGGTCGCGAAAACCGTCGCCGTCGAAAAACGTCAGCGCGCGTCCGATCGCGCCATCCCGGGTTGCCATGGTTCCCTCCGCCACATCAGCCGGACCACTCTACCACGTGGCCCGACCCGCGCTATTCTGCACCCCAGGGAGGAGTTTTGCCATGACATCGGTGCTGGAACAGGAGTTGTCGGCATTGACCTCGGTGGCGCGGCGTTATGATGCGCGGCACCGGCGGATTCCGCGAGTTGCGTGGCCGGACGGCATGCGCATGGCGGTCAATTTCACGGCCGATTTCGACGCGATGCTGTTGCGTCGCCTGCTGAACGAAACGCCGATGCAGCTCGCCAAGGGCGAGTTCGGCGGCCGGGTCGGCATCTGGCGGCTGATCGCGCTGTTCGACAGTCATGACATCAAGGCGACGATCTTCACCCCCGGCCGGATTCGCGAGCTGTACCCGGAGGCTTTGCGCGCCGTCCATGCCAGCGGCCACGAAATCGCCGATCACATGTGGGAACATCGCGTGCCGCGCGACATGCAACTGGAGCTGGACCATCTCCAGAAGACCGGAGCGGCGCTGGCATCGATCACCGGACGGAAGCCGGTGGGAACGCGCAGCGACCACTCGCTGTCGTTGTTGCGGCAGGAAGGTTTTATCTATACCTCGCACGACTGCGCCGACCATCTGCCGTACTACCTACGCGACACGGATGGCGAGAATGAAATGCTGAATTTGCCGTTTCATTACGCGATCGATGATGCGATGTTTTACAGTTTCGCCTGGCTCGGGTCGGGCAACGCGGCGCAGCGAATCACCGACACCGATCGTGTGCTGGAGATGTGGTGGGAGGCGTTTCTGCAACAATACCACGCCGGAGGATATTTGAATGTTTGCGTGCATCCGTTCGTTTCCGGGCGGGCGCAGCGGATCGATATGCTGGACCGGCTGATCACGCGGATGAAAACGATGCCGGGCGTTTGGATGCCGACCTGTGAGAGCGTGGCGCGGCATTGCCTCGCCGTGCATCCATAAGGAGGAACCGCCATGCCCTGGAAGGACGGTTATACGATCTCCGACGAGCGGAGTCTGTCGGACCCGGACGTGCGATGGCCAGGAGACCATCGTTGCTGTTTCAGCATCACCGTGGATTTAAGTGTCGCGTCCGGACCGGAGGGGATCACCGCGGCGGACTTCACAAGTCCCAAGACGCAGTTTGGACTGCGCGATGGTTTCGACCGGGTCAAAGACGCGCTGGATCGTTTTGGGCTGAAAGCTACCTTCGCCACACCGGCGGTGATGGCGCGGGTGCAGGCGCACGCGCTGCGCGTGCTGATCCAGGAAGGGCACGAGATCGCGGCGGAAGGGTTTCGCCATGAAGATGTATCCGCCATGGCGCGCGAAGACGAGACCGAGCGGATCGCACTGACGACGGCGGTGCTGTCCGACATCACCGGGCGGCGGCCGGACGGCTGGTTCTCACTGCCGCGCCAGGGCGATCAATTCGCTGGCGGCACGATCAGCCCGCACACGATGGATCTGCTGATCGACGCGGGTTACGAATATTTCGGCAACGGGTTGGCCGACGATATTCCGCATCATTGGGTAACCGATGCGGCCACGCGCCGGTCGATCCTGACGATGCCGTATTATTATCATTACGACGATCAGTTCTTTTTGCTGTTTCCGTCGAAGGGCACCGGCCTCGAACACGCCGATTCGTTGTTCCGCAACTGGCGGGCAGAGTTCGCCGCGCAATACCGCCGCGGGCGGCATTTCCACATGACATTGCATCCCTATGCGGTGGGGTTCGGGCATCGGGTCCGACTGCTGGAGACGTTTCTCGCCGAGGTCAGCCATCACACCGGGGTCTGGAACGTGCCAGCGCGGGAGGTCATCGCGCATTGGCGCCACCTTAATCCGACGCCGACGCTGGAACCGAGTATCTGGCGCGATTATCCGGGAAGTTTGAGTTAGGGCCGGTTTCGGAACGACCATTTTCATATGTCGTTGCGAGAAACGTGGGAACGAAGCAATCTCCCGGTCCCACCCGATGGAGATTGCTTCGTTTCGCTCGCGATGACAGGGGCGCCGACGCTGGACCGCGAGGGCCTCTCAGGCCATCGGCGGGGCGCTGCCTTTGACTTGCGTCCGATGCATGACCCGCCGCGTCGAGGCATCGAATGGATCGCGCCGGTGCATGGTGCAGCGATTGTCCCACAACACCAGATCGCCGACCCGCCACTGATGCGTCCAGACAAACTCCGGCCGCGTCGCGAATTCCCAGATTTGGTCGAGCAGCGCGTCGGACTCCCCAAGACCGAACCCCTCGAGCCACGCCATCTTGCGCCGTCCCAAATACAGCATTCGCCGTCCGCTCTCGGGATGGGTGCAAACCAGCGGGTGCATGGTTCCGGGGGCCTCTCGTGGATCATCGGTCGGCGTCACGCCCTGCCGGACATAGCCGCCGCTGTTATAGGTCCCATCATGCTTGACCCGCAGCCCCATCGCGCGCAGACGCAACGATTCCGGCAGAGCCTCGAACGCGGCGTACATATCGACGAAGGACGTGTCGCCGCCGGCGGGCGGAATCTCCAGCGCGTACAGCATGCTCGCTTTCGGTGGGGCGGTCAGATAGGACATGTCGGTGTGCCACACCGCCTCGCCGTAACCGAGACTGCCGATCGCAACGCCGTTTTCAATCACATTCGAAACGACATAAATTTCCGGCATACCGTTGGCGATGCTTTGGCCATTCTCCTGGATCGGCGCGTGATCCAGATCGCCGAACCGGCGGGAGAACGCGATCAGGTCCTGATCGTTCAGATGCTGTCCGCGGAACAGCAGAACCTGATGGTCGATCCAGGCCTGGTGGATGATGGCGAACGCCATATCATCGACAGCGCGCAGATCGACGCCGGTGATCTCGGCGCCAAGTCGTGGGGCGTCGGGTGCGCCTCGGCGAGGCACCACTCCAACCGACGGTTCAAGCAACTGGCTGCTCATTGGACGGACTCCCATGACCGGACATGGTCATCCTATCGTAAACCCGGCTGCGGGGCGATTCCGTCGTTCCCTCCGGGCGTCGTGGCCCGGCCTCCGATCGGGTTGAGACCGTCTACCGTCGCTATCGTCGCGAAGCGATCTCCAGGTCCCCACGGGTGGAGATTGCTTCGCTGCGCTTGCAATGACAGCAGATCTGGTGATGCGAACTGATCGGACTGGCATTGAACCAGCGCCGGGCCACGGCGAATGCGCGCATTACAGCGTCAACCTGCGCCAGTTGGCGATCTCGCCGATCACGCCGCGGCGGAACGCCAGAACGCAAAGCATGAAAATCGCCCCCTGGATAACCGTGACCCAGGCCCCCGCCTGCGCCAGATAATTCTCCATCGACGTCACGATCAGAGCGCCCATCGCCGGTCCGAACACCGTGCCGAGACCGCCCAGAAGCGTGGTCAGCACGACCTCGCCCGAGGTCGAGTAATGCACATCGGTCAGCGTCGCGATGCCGAACACCAGCGCCTTGGTGCCGCCGGCGAGCCCGCTCAGCCCGCACGACAGCACGAAGGCGATCAACTTATAGTCGTCGGTCCGATAACCCAACGATGTAGCGCGCGGCTCGTTCTCCCGGATGCCTTTCAGCACCTGGCCAAACGGCGAGTGGATAATCCGGTGCACCATCAGGAACCCGCCCAGAAATACCGCCGCGACGACCCAGTACATGGTCATGTCGTTGGACAGATCGATGAACCCGAACAGATAGCCGCGCGGCACCTGCTGGATGCCGTCCTCGCCGCCGGTGAATGGCGCTTCCAGGCAGACGAAATAAACCAACTGCGCCAACGCCAGCGTGATCATCGCGAAATAAATGCCGGAGCGCCGGATCGCCAGATAGCCGAGCCCGAGGCCGAGTACCGCTCCGGTCACTCCGCCCAGACCGATCGCGAAGAAGGCGTCGAGGTGCCAGGTCTTCATCGTCCACGCGGTCACGTAACTGCCCATGCCGAAAAACGCCGCGTGACCGAACGACAGCAGCCCGACAAAGCCCAGCATGAGATTGAACGCGCAGGCGAACAGCGCGGCACACAGCACGCGCATCAGGAACACCGGGTACAGCACGAACGGGCAGACGACGATCAGCGCCACCATGACCAGGAAGGCGATGGACTGCGGGCGCGAGAAACCGAACATTCAGGCGGCCTTTCCGAACAGGCCGCGCGGCCTCGCCAGCAGGATGAAGATCATCACGACGAACACGACGGTGGCGGACGCCTGCGGGTAGAACACTTTGGTCATGCCCTCGATGACGCCCAGTCCGAAGCCGGTGATGATGGAGCCGAGGATCGAACCCATGCCGCCGATCACCACGACCGCGAACACGGTATTGATGAAATTGCTGCCCATGTTCGGGTTCACCGAATAGATCGGCGCCGCCAACACGCCGGCAAACGCGGCGAGCGCGATGCCGGCGCCATAGGTTAGCGTGATCAGCCGCGGGACATTCACCCCGAACGCCTGCACCAGCGGCGCGTTTTCGGTCGCCGCGCGTAACGTCGCGCCAAGCGAGGTCTTTTCGATGATTGCCCAGGTGCCGAAGCAGACGACCGCGGCGCACAACACAACCCAGCCGCGATAGTTCGGCATGTACATGTAGCCGAGGTTGGTGGCGCCGGTCAGCACTTCGGGGATGCGATAAGGCAGACCGGAACTGCCGTAGCCGTTACGAAACAGACCCTCGATGACCAAAGCGAGGCCGAAGGTCAGCAGCAGGCCGTACAGATGGTCGAGCTTGTACAGCCGGCTGATGATGGTCTTCTCCAGGATCACCCCGAAGCAACCGACGATGAGCGGTGCCAGGATCAGGCTCGGGAAATACCCGATGCCGGCGTAGGTCAGCAGCATCCAGGCGACGAAGGCACCCATCATGAACAGCGCGCCATGCGCGAAGTTGATGATATTCAGCATGCCGAAGATCACCGCCAACCCGAGCGACAGGCAGGCGTAGAACGAGCCGTTGATCAGGCCGAGCGTCGCCTGTCCGAGCAGGGCCGACACCGACACCGTGGTGCCGAAGAACGTGAAGCTATAGCTCAGGATGCCGCCCATTCCCGTCAGACCCTCTGCTTTGCCTTCAGGCCTTTACAAGCGAGCAATGGCCGTCGGCAAGCGGACGGTACGCCTCCTCGCCCGGCGTATGGATGATCTGTTTGAAGTAGTCCCATGGGCCCTTGCTCTCGGCCGGCTTCTTGACCTCGAACAGATAGGCCGGGGTCAGATTGCGGCCGTTCTCGCGGATCTTCGTCTGGCCGAAGCAATCGTCCTCCACCGGCATCGCTTTCATCCGGTTGACCGTGGCGACACCGTCCTTCTTCGCCTCGGCGGCACCCATGTCATGCACCGCCTTCAAATAGTGCAGCGTGGCGGAGTAGCAGCCGGCGTGTACCATGTTCGGCCAGTTCTTCGGCGTCTTATCCTTCACGCGGTTGGTGAAGGCGCGCGTCCGGTCGTTCAGGTCCCAATAGAAACTCTCGGTCAGGTTCAGGCCGGCGGCGACATCCAGGCCCAGAGCGTGCACGTCGGTGATGAACATCAGCAGCGCCGCGACTTTCATCGTTTTGTTGATGCCGAACTCGGCGATCTGCTTGATCGAGTTCACCGTGTCGCCGCCGGCGTTGGCGAGCCCGATCACCTTTGCCCCGCTCGACTGCGCCGACACCAGGAACGAGGAGAAGTCGGTCGTGCCGGGGAACGGATATAGCGACGCGCCGGCGACCGTGCCGCCCGCCGCCTTCACCAGATTGGTCGTGTCGGACTGCAACTGTTTGCCAAAGGCATAGTCGGCGGTCAGGAAATACCAGGAACTGCCGCCCGCTTTCACCATCGCGCCGCCGGTCGATCTCGCCAGCATGTACGTGTCGTAAGTCCAATGAATGAAGTTCGGCGAGCACTGCTCGCCGGTCAGCGCCGAACTCGCCGCGCCGGAATTCAGATAGACCTTGTTCTTTTCCCGCACCACGGACTGCAAGGCCAGCGCGACCGACGACGTCGGCACGTCCAGCAGCACATCCACGTGATCGCGGTCGAACCATTCGCGCACGATCGACACCGCGAGGTCGGGTTTGTTCTGATGATCGGCCGAGATCACCTCGACATTCAGGCCCTGGCCGGCGGCGAACTCCATCACCGCCTGTTTCGCGCAGATGACCGAGGTCAGGCCGCCGGTGTTGGTGTAGGGGCCGGACTGATCGTTCAGCACGCCGATTTTGATCGGGGCGGTTTGCGCGCGGGCTGGTCGCGGCAGAGCGGGGACCGTCAGCGCCGAAGCGGCGGCGGTCAATACCGAACGGCGGGACAGAGTCATGGCACCAATTCCTTCAAGATTGCAGAGCGTCTTCCGATCGGGTCGATCCGGCCCGCGCTCGTCCCCGCCGGGTCATTGCGAGTGCCGCGAAGCAATCTCCCGGTCCCCACTGTTCGAGACTGCCTCGCTGCACTCGCGGTGACGGGGAGGGACGAGCACCGGCCTAACTTCTCACCAGCGGGCAGGCGCCTTTATCCAGCGGTCGGAACGCCTGATCCGCCGGCGTGGTCGCCAACGGCTTGTAGTAATCCCACGGGCCTTTGCTGTCAGCCGGTTTCTTGACTTCCCACAGATAGGCCGGGTGCAGCTTGCGGCCGTCGGCGCGAATAGATCCTGTACCAAAACAATCATCGTCGGTCGGCATTTGTTTCATGCGGGCCACCGTGGCGGCGCCGTCGAGCTTTACCTGGTCCACGCCCATGGCGCTCGCGGTTTTCAGGTAGTGCAGCACGGCGGAATACACGCCGGCCTGCACCATGGTCGGCCGCCCGCCGCCGATCTTCGGCGAAAGCCGATTGGAGAACGCCCGTGCCCGGTCGTTCATATCCCAATAGAAACTATCGGTCAGCACGATGCCCTGCGCGATCTCCAGGCCGAGCGAATGGATGTCGGTCAGAAACAACAGCAGCCCGGCGAGCCGCATCTTGATGCCGAATTCCTTGGCCTGCTTGATCGAGTTGATCGTGTCGGTGCCGGCGTTCGCCAGCCCGAGGACCTTCGCGCCGCTCGCCTGCGCCTGGATCAGGTACGACGAGAAGTCCGTGGTGCCCGGGAACGGGTACGCCACGCTCCCAAGCACCTTGCCGCCGGCGCCTTGCACGAAGTCCGTCGTGTCCCGCTGCAACGCCTTGCCGAACGCGTAATCCGCCGTGATGAAGAACCAACTGTCGCCGCCGGTCTTCACCATCGCCCCGCCGGTCGACTTCGCCAACATAAACGTGTCGTACACCCAATGGATCGTGTTGGCGTTACAGGCAGATCCGGTCAGATCGGACGTCGCCGCACCGGTGTTCAGATAAACCTTATTCTTTTCCTTGGCGATGCCGGCGACAGCGAGGGCCACACCGGAATTCGCCACCTCGACGATCAGATCGACGCCATCGCGGTCGAACCATTGTCGCGCCACGGTCGCGCCGACATCGGGTTTGTTCAGGTGATCCGCCGATAGCACCTCGACGTTCATGCCTTTGCCGGAGACGCCGTATTCCTCCAGCGCCTGGTTCAAAGCGGCGATCGCCCCCGGACCGGCGAGGTCTTTATAGGGACCCGACATATCCGTCAGGCACCCGATTTTCAGCGTCGGCGTTCCCTGGGCTCGCGCGACAGCCGGCACGGCGGCGGCGGTCGCGAGCAATGTCCGGCGGGTCAAACTCATCGCTGTATGTCCTTTCGATCTTGCTCCCCGCCGTCATGCCCGGGCCTGACCCGAGCATCGGTCGATGTGCGCACCATATCAATTCGAGCCAACGCGCTTACATCCACAGATGCTCGGGTCATGCCCGGGCCTGACGGTTTGGGTGTCATACCCCGAGATATTCGTGCAGCTTGTCCATGTTCGCATCGAGTTGCGCGTTCTCGAACATGTCCACGATCTTGCCGCGCTCCATCACGAAGTGCCGGTCGGCGACCGTCGCGGCGAAACGGAAGTTTTGTTCCACCAGCAGCACCGTAAAGCCGCGGCTTTTAATTTCCCGGATGGTGCGGCCGATCTGCTGCACGATCACCGGTGCGAGTCCCTCGGTCGGCTCGTCCAGCAGCAGCATCCGCGCGCCGGTGCGCAGGATCCGCGCGATCGCCAACATCTGCTGCTCGCCGCCCGACAGCCGCGTGCCATGCGCCGTCCGCGCGCGTTCCTTGAGATTGGGAAACAATGCGTGGATCTCATCGACCGACAGCCCGCCCGGGGCGACGACCGGCGGCAGCATCAGGTTCTCGGTCACGCTAAGCGAACCGAAAATGCCGCGTTCCTCGGGGCAGAACGCGATGCCGGATCGAGCGATCAGATTGGGCATCAAATCGATCGTTTCGACACCCTTGAACTTGACGCTGCCCTCGCGGCGCCCGACGATGCCCATGATCGATTTCATCGTCGTGGTCTTGCCGGCACCGTTACGGCCAAGCAACGTCACCACCTCGCCCTCCTGAACGTTGAACTCCACGCCGTGCAGGATATGGCTCTCGCCGTACCAGGCGTTCAGTCCGCTGATTTCAAGCATGGGCATGCTCGCTGCCCAGATAGGCGGCGATGACTTCAGGGTTTTTCGAGACTTCGGCGTAGTCGCCTTCGGCCAGCACGCGGCCGCGCGTCAGCACGGTGATGGTATCGCACAGTCCTTCCACGACCGACAGATTGTGTTCGACCATCAGGATCGTGCGGCCGACGCGGATGCGACGGATCAATTCGACGATCCGATCCACATCACCGTGCGCCATTCCCGCGGTCGGCTCATCCAGCAACATCATTTCGGGTTCGAGCGCGAGTGTCGTGGCGATCTCCAACGCCCGCTTATGTCCGTACGGCAGGTTGACGACGACCGTATCCGCCTCGCCGGTCAGTCCGACATCGTCCAGCAATGCGCGGGCCCGTTCGTCGTACACGCGCAGCGCGGTTTCCGAACGCCAGAAGTCGAAGCTGGCGCCGCGCGCGCGTTGCAACGCGAGCCGCACGTTCTCCAACGCCGTCAGATGGGGAAACACGGCGGAAATCTGGAAACTGCGCACAAGGCCGAGGCGCGCGACCATGGCGGGTTTCATTCCGGTGATATCGCGGCCCTTGAAGCGAATGGTCCCGCTGGTCGGCGGCAGAAACGATGTCAGCAGATTGAAGCAGGTGGTCTTGCCGGCGCCGTTCGGCCCGATCAACGCGTGGATTTGCCCGGTTTTTACCCGCAGATCGATGCCGTCAACGGCGAGAAAGCCGCTGAATTCACGAGTCAGCCCTTCGGTCTCCAGGATGGTTTCGCTCAACCCCGAGCAGCTCCTTGTTTTGTTGGCGCACAGTACCGGCGGCGTGTCGCACAACGGTAACCTGGGCGCAAGCAGCGCAAATCCGGCGGGCGGGTCGACCGGATCGATACCGGGGGAGAATTGGAGGGGAATATCCGGTAGCCGGTAAACGTCTTATCCAGAGGTTCGATCGCACGGTCACAGCGGGACCCAGGGGAAGCCGACACATGAGTGCGAGCATCAACGCGAATGCCACCATCGTCGGGACCCCGAACGGGCAAGGCGGCTACAACTACACGATCACGCTGAACGACACCGGCTCGACGACGATCGGCACCTTTTGGTTCGGTTGGATTCCCGGCGCGGATTTCCTGACGGCCAATCCCACACCGCTTGGGTCGCCGACCGGATGGACCCCCCTCGTGGTTCCCATCGGCGGCGGGTACTCGATCGAATGGAACGCGAATTTTTCCAATAACGACATTCCCGCGAACAGCTCGAGTTCATTGTTCTCGTTCAGCAGCACCGAGACGCCGGCCCAGTTGGCGGCGAATTCGCCACTTTTTTCGATCTACCCGAGCACGACGTCCTATGTTTTTTCAGGGCCATCGGAGACGGGTAACGCGCTGCAAATCACTCCGACGGTGGGCGGCAACGCTTCCCCGGTCGAGAGCGCGACCGGGACGCTTTCGCCGCTCGAGATCGGCCCCGGCGTCTTCCAGTTCACCATCACCCTGACCGATACCGGCACGACCCCGATCCACACGTTCTGGTTTGCCTGGGACGATATCCCCGACCAGGATTTCATGAGCGTGCTGCCGACCGGGATCGGCTCGCCCACCGGCTGGACGCCCACCGTGACGCAGCATCTCTACCCCGGCGGCGGTATCGGGTATGGCATCGAATGGGTGTCCGGATCGCCGGCCGACGACCTGAC
>Ga0193726_1002919_pt1 | contig 11177 bp, 9 predicted proteins | sample H2c1metaG_FD_144928 | JGI IMG/M metagenome (GOLD analysis project Ga0193726, IMG submission 144928) | Soil microbial communities from a riparian zone of the East river system, Colorado, United States - H2c1 | ecosystem: Environmental > Terrestrial > Soil > Riparian zone | place: USA: East River... | reverse complement strand
AAGGGGTGAAGTACTATTTGAGAGCAATGAATTGCCCGCACCATCACAAGATATTTGCCGCGGAACCAAGAAGCTATAAGGACCTTCCTTTGAGATTGGCGGAATACGGGACTTGCTATCGCTATGAGCAAAGTGGCGAATTGTTTGGACTGATGAGGGTTCGTTGCCTTCACATGAATGATGCCCATATTTATTGCACCCGGGAACAATTTTATGATGAATTCAGGGCGGTGAATGAAATGTACCTGAAATATTTTAAGATTTTTGGTATTGATAAATACGTGATGCGCCTATCATTGCATAGTCCTGACAAACTCGGGAAAAAATATGTTGATGAGCCGGTACTCTGGAAAGAAACAGAGGAATTGGTGAGGAATGTATTAATAAAAACAAATACTCCTTACGTTGAAGTTCCGGACGAGGCAGCCTTTTATGGACCAAAGATCGATGTACAGATATGGAGTGCTATTGGCAGAGAATTTACCCTGGCGACGAACCAGGTGGATTTTGCCCAGGGAAGAAGATTTAAGCTTGAGTTTACCACTCATGATAATAAGCAGGAAACCCCACTGATCGTACATCGTGCTCCGTTAGGAACTCATGAACGTTTTATTGGGTTTTTGCTAGAGCATTTTGCAGGGAACCTACCGGTTTGGTTGTCGCCGCTGCAGGTAAAGATTTTGCCTATAAGTGATAAATTCACGGACTATGCTAAAACTCTTTTAGATAAGTTGAAAAAAGCGGATATTCGTGCTGAGATAGACGACAGGCATGAAAAAATCGGGAAGAAGATCCGGGATACTGAGTTGATGAAGGTTCCCTACATGCTGGTGATCGGTGAAAAAGAAATGAATGAAGGAAAGGCCGCCATTCGCAGGCACGGCAAAGGAGATTTGGGAGCAAAATTAGTAGAAGAGTTTATTCAGGAAATAAGGAATGAAATCGATGAAAGAAGGGGTGAAGAGGTGAATATGGGATAGTGGATAGATTATTGCAGGATATCTCAGTTGAATGTTGAATAAAAATTGAAATCATAAAATAAGGTCACAAATATTTGAACAAAAATTCCTAAACCCTAAAGGAATATTAAAAACAAAACACAATTGCTCAAGGGGTGGAGCATAATTTAAAAATTGTAAATGGCAATACCGAACAAGAGTTTTCAACCAAGACCAGGCGGCTTTCAAAAGCCAGGTGGCGGCGGGTTTAACAAAGGTGGATTTAACAGGGGTCGCTTTGCTCCCCGCAAAGAAGCAGAACATCGCATTAATCATTTTATCAGGGTACCACAGGTTAGGTTAGTAGGCGATAACGTTGAAGTTGGAGTGTATTCAACGAACGAGGCCTTGAAAATTGCGCAGGAACAAGGACTTGACCTGGTTGAAATATCTCCCAATGCGGATCCACCGGTTTGTAAAATTATAGACTACAATAAGTTTTTATACGATAAAAAGAAGAAAGAAAAAGAGATGAAGGCAAATGCCAAAGTCTCAGAAGTAAAAGAAATTCGTTTTACACCTAATACGGATGAACACGATTTTAATTTCAAGGCAAAGCATGCTGAGAATTTTTTGAAGGACGGAAATAAAGTGAAAGCCTACGTACAATTCAAAGGAAGGGCAATACAATTCCAGGACAGGGGCCAGTTATTATTGTTGAAGTTTGCTGAACGACTTGCAGAAGTAGCAAACCTTGAAAATATGCCTAAAATGGAAGGACGACGGATGTTGGCGATGTTCGCTCCGAAAGGAAAGAAAAAAGCTGAGAAGAAAGACAACACCCAGGAATAATTATAATATAATAGGATAAAATTTATAAGACCGTCTTCAATAGAGGCGGTTTTTTGTTTTTGATGATCACAAATGCAGTTCTTTTATAATTTTAATTACCATTCTTATAAAAATTCTGCGGGCAAAGAGAAAATAAATATTCCTTTAGTATATTGCTTTCTTCATTCATTTAAAAACAAGCAAGTTTATATGAGAAAGCCGCTTTTCTATTTCACCCTGGGTATCCTGTTCGTGGCAATGTCAGGAATATTGAATGCACAGCAACGTGCAGATAGTTCAAAACCTGCGGGCCCAACACGCCCCCTCGGTCCCAAACCCTACAAAGAAATAATTACCGACAAAGCAAAGACCGATGATGGTCTATTCAAAGTTCACAAAGTAGATGACAAGTATTATTTTGAAATTCCTGATTCTTTATTGGGTCGCGAAATCCTGGTAGTGAACCGCATTTCAAAAGCAGCAGCAGGAATGCGCAATGGTTTCTTTGGTTATGCTGGAGACCAGATCGGTCAGAATGTGGTCCGCTTTGAAAAAGGACCGAACAATAAAATTTTCCTTCGTACAATCTCTTATGCGGAATATGCAAAAGATTCCACTTCTCCAATGTTCTGGGCCGTTACCAATTCAAATATCCAGCCTATTGCAAACGCTTTCGATATTAAAGCATTTGGAAAAGATTCATCCGGTACCACCATTTCAAACAGCAGCGTGATCGATGTAACCGATTATGCAAATGGGGATAATGATGTTTTATTTTTCAATAGCAATTTGAAATCTGCCAATCGGATTGGCGCATTACAATCAGATAAATCTTACATAGAAACTATAAGATCATTTCCTATCAATGTTGAGATCACAACTGTTAAAACCTATGCCAGGAATCCTGCTCCGCCCGGAGGCGGATTTGGAGGTGGAGGAGGAATTCCTTCAGGAGGTAACCTGACACTCGAATTAAACAGCTCGATGGTTTTATTACCAAGAGTACCTATGCAATCGCGTTATTTTGATGCGAGGGTGGGATTTTTTACGGTTGGTTATACTGATTATGATGCCAACCCGCAAGGCGTGGAGTCCATTCAATTGATCAAAAGATGGAGGCTGGAGCCAAAAGACGTTGATATGGATAAATATAAGAGAGGAGAATTGGTTGAACCAAAAAAACAGATCATATTTTATATTGATCCGGCAACACCAAAAAAATGGGTTCCCTACCTGATTCAGGGCGTCAATGACTGGAATGTTGCTTTTGAAAAAGCAGGATTTAAAAATGCTATTGTTGCAAAAGAAGCTCCTTCAAAAAAGGATGACCCGGATTGGAGTCTTGAAGATGCAAGGTATTCAGCCATCGTTTATAAACCATCGGACGTTGCGAATGCAAGCGGTCCAAGTGTTGCGGATCCGCGTAGTGGTGAGATCATGGAGAGCCACATCAACTGGTATCATAATGTAATGGAGCTTTTGCAGAATTGGTACATGATCCAGGCCGCACCAAGCGATACCGCTGCCAGGAAAATGATATTCAGCGATGAATTGATGGGAGAGTTGATTCGTTTTGTCTCTTCACATGAAGTGGGTCATACATTAGGCCTTCGCCACAACTTTGGTTCATCTTCATCAGTGCCTGTTGAAAATTTGCGCAATAAGGCATGGGTGGAAGCGAATGGCCACACTCCTTCAATCATGGATTATGCCCGCTTTAATTATGTAGCGCAGCCTGAAGACCACATCAATGAAATCGGGATGTTCCCAAGAATTGGCGACTATGATAAATGGGCAATCGAATGGGGCTACAAACGCTTTTATCAATTTAAGGATGGTGATAGTGAAAAAGCATCGCTTAATAAATGGATCATTGATAGTTTAAGAAATCCGCGCCTTTTCTGGGGCGATGGTGAAACCAACCAGGATGATCCAAGGTCGCAAACTGAAGATCTCGGGGATGATGCCGTGAAAGCAAGCACCTATGGAATAAAAAATCTTCAGTACATGATGCCTAAATTATTGGAATGGACAAAAGAGGATAATAAAGATTATTCAAACCTTACTACGATCTATGGCCAGGTCACCGGGCAGTTTAGCCGCTATATGGGACATGTGTCAAGAAATGTAGGTGGAATATATCTTACTCCAAAAGTAGTAGAACAGGCAGGCAATGTATATGAATACACACCAAAGGCAAAACAGAAAGAAGCAGTTGATTTTTTGAATAAACAATTGTTTACGACCCCTGCCTGGCTTGCAGATAGTAAGATCTTTGATCGGATAGGAGGTACCCCTCTGGTGACAATTGGTAATATCCAGGATAACATGCTGAATAGATTATTCAGTACAAATACATTAAATAAACTGATTCAGTTTGAAGCGGAAGATGGAACGCAGGCATATAGTATAACGGACCTGTTTTCCGATGTTAGGAAAGGTATCTGGAGTGAACTCGCAACCAAAAAGAAGATAGATGTTTACAGGAGAAATTTGCAGAAATCGTATGTAAATATTCTCAGTAATATCATTGCTCCTCCCAGAACTTCTGAAACAACCATCATAATAAATTTTGGAGGCACTTCACGCCCGCAATTAAATGATGAAAAATCGGATATAAAGAGTGTTGTAAGGGCCCAGTTGGTTTCGTTGCGAAATGAGATCAAAACCGCCCTCCCGGGTATGACTGACGACATGAGCAGATATCATTTGCAGGATATTGTTACAAGAATTGACAATGCCCTTAATCCAAAAGATTAATTAGTTTTTTATTTTTAAAAGCCGGCAAGTATTATTGCCGGCTTTTTTTATACTGATAATATCCACGGGAGATAAAATCTTTCATTAAAAAAATCTAACCCAATATCTTTTATAGCGGCCTTTTACGGTTGTCCTTTTTTTATTGTTTTTACAATGGATGCTTTTAATTTTCGCGCATGCAATACTGCTGCCTCATCAAGAGAATGGGAAGCATGTATGTCATTTTCTTTTTTGGCTAAGGTTGACAACTTAATGTAGAATTTTTTCAACAGCTCCAGGTCTTCGGTTGTCAGGTCTTCAACATTTACCAGCCTGTTGCTGGCATATTCACTGCTTGCTATTAATTCATTCAGTTTTATTTGCAAAGCGATCGTGTCTTTATTTTGGGTTTGCTGAATGATAAAAACCATCAGGAAGGTAATGATGGTAGTGCTTGTATTTATTACAAGTTGCCAGGTATCAGAATAATGAAAAACAGGGCCTGTAATGGCCCATAAAATAATTAAAAAGCAGGCACTCATAAAAGCAACAGGTTTGCCGGAAGCTTTGGTGACTTTAGTGGCCATCTGGTCAAAAAAGAGAGAAAATTTCGGTGTTTTTTTATTTTTAGAATTCATACTTATTACTTTTTAGATAATATGAAGAAAAACTCGGGCCAACTAATCTTTGACATTAAACCCGGCCAAAATCAAAACTCAGAATTTGCCCATTAACCCTTATTTTTGCGGCTCAAATTTTAGAACGTGCCTATTGTTTTTTCCAAAGAAACTTACTTATACTGGTACGAATTAATGCAGTTGATCCGCCAGTTTGAAATGACGGCTGAAGAGAAATATAAAATGGAGGGAAAGATCCGTGGTTTTTTTCATGCCTATATAGGGCAGGAGGCCATCGCAGCCGGTTGTATGACTGCCACAAAGCCGGAAGACCTGTTCATTACTGCCTACCGGGATCATGGGCTTGCTATTTCAAAAGGAGTGTCTGTAAATTCTTGCATGGCTGAACTGTATGGTAAAGCCACCGGAAATGCAAAAGGGAAAGGAGGCAGCATGCACTTTTTTGGTAAATCTGTAAACTTTTATGGTGGGCACGGCATAGTTGGTGCGCAGGTGGGAACAGGTGCAGGCCTGGCTTTTGCCGAGCAATACCGCGGCACAGATAATGTTGTTCTTTGTTTTTTTGGAGATGGAGCAGCAAGGCAGGGTATCGTTCACGAAACGTTTAACCTTGCAATGCTTTGGAAACTGCCTGTAGTTTTTATTTGCGAAAATAATAATTATGCTATGGGAACGTCCGTAGAAAGGACCTCCAACGTAATTGATATTTACAAATTGGCTGATGCATATGAAATGCCGGGAGATGCTGTCGATGGTATGAGTGCTGAATCCGTTCATGAAGGGGTAGTGAGAGCTGTGAAAAGAGCCAGAGAAAAAGGAGGCCCTACCTTACTTGAAATGAAAACTTACCGTTATAAGGGGCATTCTATCAGCGATCCGGGGAAATATCGTACAAAAGAAGAATTGGAAGAATACAGGGCAAAGGATCCTATTCAAAAACTTCTGAAAACGATTTACGATCATAAATTTGCTTCTGAGGAACAGGTAAAATCCATTGATTCAAGAGTTGAAAAAATGGTTCTGGATTCAGTAAAATTTGCCGAAGAAAGTCCATTCCCTGATGATAGTGAAGTGTTGAAAGATGTTTATGTGGACCCTAATTACCCATTTATTGTTGACTGATCTTTAATTATTCTAAATAGAAAATCAAATTATGGCGGTTAAGAACCAGGACGTGCATCATGACCCCAACCAATTGGTAGTTGAAAGAGCTAAAAATTTCTGGACCAGGTACAACAGGCCTCTTATGATTGTTTGCGCAGTCATAATCCTGGTTGCTGGAGGTTACCTTGGGTATAAAAAATTTTATAAAGAACCTAATGAACAAAAAGCGGCTGACGCTGTCTTCAAAGCGGAAGGCTATCACCGTAATGCTTTTTTGTCTCCCAACCCCGATTCACTTATCAAACTGGCTTTGAATGGTGATGGCGCAAATGCCGGTTTCCTGCGTGTGATGACTAAATTCAAAGGGACTGATGCAGCCAACCTTGCAAGGCTCTATGCCGGGGAATGCTACCTGGTTCTGAATGATAATGCCAATGCTGTAAAATACCTGAAAGACTTCTCTTCAAGCTCGGATTTTTTCCAGGCAAGAGCTTATAAATTGTTAGGTGATGCCTATGCGGATCTTGGAAAAAATAAAGAAGCGCTTGAGGAATACAAGAAAGCCGCCGGGGAATTTAAAGAAGATACCGAAAATTCATCTGAAGCTCTTTTTCTTGCAGCTTACCTGGCACAGACAAAATTGAATGACACCAAAGAAGCCATTGAACTTTTTAAAGAATTAAAAGAAAAATTTCCCGGTACACAAAGAGGATCAGACGCAGACAAATACCTTGCCCGGCTTGGCGTATACAAATAGGCCATCATGCAAATTGTCTCCTGGATCCTGAATCAAATTCAGCATGGCGGACATAAACAAAAGCAATCTCAAAAGACTTATAGGCATTCTTCCTAAGGGTGCCTTTGTTATTTTGGTAAAGACAGAATGGAATGCGGCAATCGTTGATGAATTGGAAAAAGGGTGTTTAAAAAAATTAAAAGAGTTAGGTGTAAAAAGGATCATGACTTTGATCGTTCCCGGAGCTGTTGAAATTCCTTTTGCAATAAAAAGTTATTGGGAACACACAAAGAAGAAAAAAAAGCCCGATGCATTTATTGCGCTCGGCTGCGTGATCCGGGGTGGTACTCCCCATTTTGAGTACGTTTGTAAAGCAATCACAGATGGCATCGTTCAATTAAACCTCATGCTTTCAGTCCCCACCATTTTCGGAGTATTGACTGTTGATGATGAAGAGCAGGCTAAAGAAAGAATAGGGGGTACCCATGGCCATAAAGGAGAAGAGGCTGCAATGACAGCCGTTAAGATGATCACCTTACATCAATCTTTCAAAGAAAACGATTAATTCTAAGAGGAAACAGAACATGAATATCCAACTCTTCATACCATGTTTTGTTGACCAGCTTTATCCGCAGACTGCTTTTAATATGATCAGGGTTTTGGAGAAAACAGGTTGTACGGTAACTTATAATTCCAACCAGACCTGCTGCGGCCAGGCTGCTTTCAATGCAGGATTTTGGGATGAGTCAAAATCTGTTTGCAATAAATTTATAAAAGATTTTGAAGGGATCGATTATGTCGTAGGCCCTAGTGCAAGTTGTATTGGATTTGTGCGAAATTATTATACAAAATTGTTTGACAATTCTTCTGTTCACAATGATGTAAAAGATCTTTCGAAACGTGTGTATGAGTTTTCAGAGTTCATGGTTAAAGTTTTGCAGGTTTTTAATGTGGGTGCTAAACTGGAAGGGAAGGCCACTTATCATGATAGTTGCGCCGGCTTGCGCGAATGCAAAATAAAACAGGAGCCCAGGAAACTTCTTGCAAATGTCAAAGGCCTTGAATTGGTCGAGCTGAATGATGTGGAAACATGTTGCGGATTTGGAGGAACCTTTGCCGTAAAATTTGAATCCATTTCGGTTGCGATGGCTGAACAAAAAGTGGAAAATGCGCTGGCAACAAATGCTGAATATCTTATCTCAACCGACCTTTCCTGCCTGATGCACCTGGATGGCTATATCAAACAAAAAGGATATCATTTAAAAACCCTGCACATAGCAGATGTTTTGGCTAGTGGCTGGTAAATTATTTACAGACGAATATCCAGGTTTCAATAAAAAATCTCTCACTTATTACCTATAACTTATTACCCTTTTCATTCAAACCTGAACCCGCGCAGGAATTCCTCAATATTCATTCTTTTTTTTCCCTCAAGTTGAATTTCTGTCAAATGAATGTATCCGTCGCGGCATGCGAACTTTAAATAAGTCCTTCTATCTGTTTCCCATTTTCCTGCACCTGGACCGGGAATGTTTATTTCTTTTTTGCTTTTGAAAACTTTCATCATTTTATCTCCTAATTCTGTGAATGCAGCCGGGTAAGGCGAAAGACCCCGAATTAAATTATAGATTTCATCCACGGATTTATTCCAATCAATCCTGCAGGTCTCTGTGTGAATTTTAGGAGCATGTTTTAGCGCTGAGTCCTGACCATGTGCAGAAGCTTGTGAGGTTTCCTGCAAAGAGCCATCAAATACACCTTCAAGTGTTTTTACAAGCAAGTGCGCACCAACTTCCATCATTCTGTCATGCAGTTCACCAGCCGTTTCATCTTCGCTGATTGGAATTTTTTCTTGTAATAAAATATTACCGGTATCAATTTCATGCTGAAGTTTAAATGTGGTGGCACCTGTTTCCTTTTCTCCATTGATGATAACCCAGTTAATGGGAGCCGCTCCACGATATTGGGGCAACAATGAGGCATGCAGATTGATCGTTCCCTTTGGCGGCATGTTCCAAACGATTTCAGGAAGCATTCTGAAAGCCACAACAACCTGCATATCCGCATTCAATGAGCGCAATTCTTCAAGAAATTCCGGGGCCTTTAATTTTTCGGGTTGCAAAATCTTCAATCCTTTTTCAAGAGCATATTTCTTAATAGCACTTTCATGGACCTTCATTCCACGCCCCGAGGGTTTGTCTGGTGCGGTAATTACCCCCACGATATTGAAACCTGCCCTTAGGATTGCATCCAATCCCGGGACAGCAAACTCAGGCGTACCCATAAAAACAATACGATGAACGGATAACGCCAGGTTGAAGGTTGTTGGTTCTGTCTTTTTTGATTTTAATTGATATTGAATCATTCTTCAATTTTAATTACTCGAAGTCTTCGTAGAGTAAATATTTCTTCCTGGTTTTCTTAAATTCCAGCAATGCCGGTTGCCAGCTCTTTCGAATTTCTTCTTCGCTTTTCCCGTCTTTTACCTGTTGCATTAACACATCGTTACCCGCAAGACGATTAAAATTATTTGCTTTTAAAAAGAAGGTATCCTTTCCTGGAAAAAGTTTGTAGGCATTGATCAACCATTTCAACTGGATGTGATTATTAATTTTTTTCAGGACTTCTTCAGGACTACCATGCAGGTTCCAGCCATGGCATATTTCATAATAATGTTTTGAAGATTTTGCGCCTTCATTAGGCCTGGGAGTGAATGCATATAAGTTTTTTGGTAATAACGGATGTCCAAAAACTTCAAAGGGTTTATCCGTTCCCCGGCCTTCGCTAAAAACCGTACCCTCAAAAAAGCAGGTAGAGGGGTATAAATAAATAGATTGGATCTCTGGAAGATTGGGTGATGGTTTTACAGGTAAAATATATTTGCTGGCGTGGACATAGTTCTGACATTTTATAACCTGGAAATGAAAAGGAGTATCGTCTGAATTTTCGGCCGTCAGATAATAATCATATTTCCGGTTGGCTTTCTCCGTTAACCATTTCTCCCCGGCGATCATGAAAGCATATTCAGCGATCGTCATTCCATAAACAACAGGGACGGGTTGCATCCCCACAAAGGATTTGAATTTTGGGTCAAGAACAGGTCCGTCAACATAAAATCCGTTTGGGTTAGGCCTGTCAAGGATCATCAAAGGTTTGCTATTCTCAAAAGCAGCTTCCATAAAGTCCTGGAGCGATGAAATAAAAGTGTAAAAACGAACGCCCACGTCTTGAATATCAAAAATGAGGATATCAATATCTTTCAAATCATCAGCGGATGGTTTTCGCTTATTGCCATAAAGAGAGACGACAGGAACACCAGTTTTTTCATCGATGTAATTTCCAACTTCTTCTCCTGCACTGGCGTTGCCTCTGAAGCCATGTTCTGGCCCAAAGATCACCCTGATGTCAATGCCTAACTTTTTTAAGGTATCAACGAGGTGAGTTTGACCAATCATAGATGTCTGGTTGGCAAAAATACCGACTCGTTTTCCCCGTATCAGGGGCAGGTAAACATTTATCCTTTCATCACCGCAAATAATTCTTCGCCCATTGTAGCTATTGATCCCAGGCTTGTTCCGGGTAGCGGGCTTTTGGGCTTTCTGCTCCTTGCAAATGAAGATACATGCACTATAAAAGAATACAAGAATAATGATTTTCATAAAATGATATTTGTCAACCTATCAATAATCAAATGTAATTATTTAGATATAGTAAATTTTTAGATAGTTGCATAAAAGAATAGGCTATCTTGCAAGCCCATTATTTCATTCCGGCATTCTTATCCTGTTCATTAAAATTACAAAGTGCACAGATCCCGACAACACCGGAAAAAATAGAACATTTTTATACGCCAGGAGGGCAAATTAAATAATGGAACGAAAGTTGGGTACGTATTTTAGAATAAAAAAAATAAACATGCAGCAGGTAAAAAAAGGAGATAATGTAAAGGTTCATTATCACGGAAAATTAATGAGTGGCGAAACATTTGATAGCTCTTCAGGTCGGGAGCCTCTTGAATTTGAAGTTGGCAGTGGGTCAGTCATCAAAGGTTTCGACGATGGAGTGACGGGAATGCAAGTGGGTGAAAAAAAGACGATAAATATTCCCGCCGATGATGCATATGGTCCCCGCAGTGAGGATATGCTGATCGAATTTCCAAAAGACCGTTTTCCAAAGGATATGGAAATAGAA
>Ga0193726_1002918_pt1 | contig 11178 bp, 8 predicted proteins | sample H2c1metaG_FD_144928 | JGI IMG/M metagenome (GOLD analysis project Ga0193726, IMG submission 144928) | Soil microbial communities from a riparian zone of the East river system, Colorado, United States - H2c1 | ecosystem: Environmental > Terrestrial > Soil > Riparian zone | place: USA: East River... | reverse complement strand
GATCGAACCTGTACAGATCGATATTGAGTTCGTCGACGGCAGCGAGACGAAATTACAGGGTCTTTACTGGATTGCAGCCGCGGCGCTCAAAGCACTGCCTGCGGCACAGTTGGCGGAGTTACGCGATCGCGAGTTTCTCGAATGGATGTATTTTCAGATGGCATCCATCGCACATGTATCCGCGCTGGTCGCCCGCAAGAACCGGCGGCTCTCAGGCGTGACGGCTGCGCGCGCCTAAGAGAATCGGACGTGGTTAACGCTGACCCGCGACCGGTTAGAAAAATCCTCATTGTCGGCGGCGGCACGGCGGGTTGGATTACCGCCGGCGTGCTTGCGTCGCGTTATCCGCAACGCGGGGACGATGGCATCTCGATTACCCTCATCGAGTCGCGTCAGCAGCCGCCCATTGGCGTCGGCGAAGGCACCTGGCCGACGATGCGCGCCACGTTGAAGCAGATCGGCGTCACCGAAACAGATTTCTTGCGCGAGTGCGACGCGTCCTTCAAGCAAGGCTCGCAATTCGTGAGATGGGTGGACGGCAACGATTCGGACGCTTACTACCACCCATTTACATTACCGGTCGGCTACGAGGACCGTAACCTCGCTCCCTACTGGCTGGAGGATCCGCGGGGCCAAAGCTTTGCCGCGAGCATGTGCTTTCAGACGGATGCCTGCAGTCGCGGCTTGGCGCCCAAGCAAATCACCACACCCGAGTTCACGGGCTTGGCGAATTACGCTTATCACTTGGATGCCGGCAAATTCGGGCCTTTTCTTCGCCAACACTGCATCGACAAGTTAGGTGTCCATCATATTTATGACGAAATCGTTCACATCGAGGCCAAAGACACCGGTGACATTTCGCACGTGGCGACGAAATCCGGCGAGATGCTCGCCGCGGACCTGTTCATCGATTGCAGCGGATTTTCCGCGCTGTTGATCGGCAAGCACTTTGGCGTCCCGTTTTTTTCCAAAAAGGATGTGCTGTTCATCGACAAGGCATGGGCAGTCCAGGTTCCGTACCCCGCCGAGGACGCCGCGATCGGCTCGGTTACCCTCGCCACCGCACAGTCTGCGGGATGGGTGTGGGACATCGGCCTCACGACTCGCCGCGGCGTTGGCTATGTTTTCTCCAGCGGCCACATGCCGGAGGAGCGTGCGCTCGAGGAATTGAAGAGCTATCTCGCCGCGCGGGGTGATCTGTCGCCGGATTTGAGCTTCCGGAAAATTGACATCAATTCGGGCTATCGCCAAGAGTTCTGGACGCGAAACTGCGTCGCGGTGGGACTTTCGGCTGGTTTCCTCGAGCCTCTGGAAGCATCGGCCATTGTCATGATCGAGCTGTCGGCGAAGTCCATTGCAAACCTGCTGCCGAGTTGCCGCGGCGGCATGCGCGAGGCTGCGCGGCTATTCAACGACACCTATCGATATCGCTGGGAGCGCATTGTCGACTTCCTCAAGTTGCACTACGCGCTGAGTCGACGCACCGATTCTCGATTCTGGATCGACAATCGAGCTCGCGAATCGATTCCGAGCAGTCACTTCGACTACTTGGAATTCTGGCGGGATCATTGTCCCTGGCACGAAGACTTTTCGCATCGTGAAGAAGTGTTCTCGGCGGCGAGCTACCAATACATCCTTTACGGGATGGGATTTCAGACCTACCCAGCAGCGTGGCTGTTGAACGACCGTGACCGAAACCTGGCACGGGAAAAGATGAGCGAGACGGCCCACTACGCCAAGTCTCTCACCGCGTCGCTACCCAGCAACCGGGAATTGTTGTCGAAAGTGCGGCGCTACGGACTGCAGAAAATCTGACGAAGCAACACCCGCCACTTGCCTGCGCCGAGGCTGCACAGAGCGATCAGACAGGTCTTTTCAGTGTGGCCGCGTCTCGTGCCAATGCCTCGATGCCTTGCCAGTCTCCCGCATCGATCATTGGCGGAGGCGCCATCCAAGACCCGCCAACCGACAAAACGTTAGGCAGTGCCAAGTAGTCCGGCGCGCTTGCGGGCGTGATGCCTCCGGTGGGACAGAATAAAATGTCGGGAAACGGCGCTGCCAATGCGCGCAGCATTCCGACGCCGCCTGCTTGATGCGCAGGGAAAAGTTTCAATACATTAAAGCCTGCCAAGCGCGCCGCAATCACTTCAGTCGGCGTCATCACTCCGGGCAACAAGGGAAATCGGGCGCCGCGTGCTGCTGCGGCAAGGTCGGGGGTCAGTCCCGGTGTCACGCCAAATTGAGCTCCCGCCCGATCGGCCGCCGCAAAATCAACGGCTCTGGTCAGGGTGCCTACACCAATGATGGCATCAGGCACGGCTTTGCGGATCGCATCGACGCAGCCGATTGCAACCGGGGTGCGCAGCGTGATTTCCAATACGCGCAATCCGCCGTCCACCAGGGCTCGTGCCAGGGGCACGGCATGAGCAAGATCGCTCAGCGTCAGGACCGGAATCACCGGCGCCATTCCCAGGATCTCTCGAATGTTCACAAGCCTTTCTCCACGAGTGTAATTACGACGTCGCCGGATGCGATACCGACGCCGGCACAATGGCTCCGGCGTGCGTGACTACCCGCGATGCGACGCGAAGTGCCGCCTGCGCAGCTTCGTGCGGCGAACTTCCTTGAAGGCGATTTGCCAAGTAGGCGCCGTTAAAAGCGTCGCCGGCTCCCGACGTGTCGATTACCCGTTCAACGCTCAGGCTGGGCAATCGTTTACGCACCTCGCCATCGGCGATGGCGCAGCCGGCCGCTCCCAGAGTCAGCGCCACCTCTGAAACGCCCATTTCCATCAATAGATCTATTTGCCGCATCGGCTCGCCCACACCCAACAACCATGCAAGGTCTTCGGCACTCGGCAGGACGATATCGCATGCCGACATCGCCGCTCGAGTGGTCTGTGCGGCCGCTTGCGGCGATTGCCACAGCCGAAGCCGCACGTTCGGATCAAATGCAATGCGTCCCACGTGCGTCCGCGCACGCCGCAGCAGCTCGATAGCCGCGGCGCGCTCGTCAGGATTGAGGATGGCAAGCGTAATACCCGAAAAATAAACGATATCGGCGCCGTGCAACAGCGACTCGCCGTTCTCCATAAGCCGCGCCAGCCAGTATCTCGCGGCGGAATCCTTGCGCCAATACTGAAAGCTTCTTTCGCCGAAGGCGTCGGTTTCAATCAAGTACAGTCCGGCCGAGCCTCCTGCCACAGGGAAGGCGAGTGCATCGTCGATCTCTTGCGCATGCCACATCCGGCGCATGGCCTCACTCATGGCGTCATCGCCGGTCGCAGTCAAGAATTGCACCTGTGCGGCGGGGAGCGAGCGTTTCAGATACACCGCAGTGTTGTAGACATCTCCTGCATACGATCGCGCGAAGCTATCCGCGCCGACGGCACGCAGCTCCACCATGCACTCTCCGATGCAGACGACGCGCGTCACGTGATCGCCGCGGAAATAGCGGCCCTCAGTGCGGAATTTGTCCGAATCGCCGGCGGAAGCAACGTCGGATCCTCGAGTGCCGCATTGAGGCCGGTCATAGTCAACTCGAGCCACCCACGGACGATGCGTGCAAGACCGTGCACTGGAGCGCCCGCCTTTGCGTTCGAGATCATGAGCGGAAATACGCGCTCGCTTAGTTTCAACGCGCCATCCTGGGCAATTTGCGAGAGGCGGTGATCGATCCGCGGATTGGCGAATCGCGGGCGCACCGTCTGCCAGTAGCCAGGCACCGCAAGCGGCGCGAGCGCGGGTGCGATTTCGGTGGACACCAGCGCTTCAAGGAACTGCGCAAGCTCAGTGTCCGCCATGGCCTCCCGGACAAAAGTGTAGCCGCGCGGCAAGCCGAGGTAGGCGAGGGCGCTGTGACAGGTATTGAGCACATGTAGCTTGAGACGACCATGGTCGATGACATCCGCGACGATTTGTGCGCCGCCGTGTTCCCATGCGGGCCGCGGGCCGGCAAAGCGATTCTCGATGACCCACTGGCTGTAAGGCTCGCGCTGTACGCAAGCAAAGTCTTCAACGCCCAAGGTCTGTTTGACTCGCGCTCGGCTCGCATCGGTGGCGGCGGGAACGATGCAGTCCACGACGGTCTGAGGATACGCCACATTGTCCCGCATCCAAGGAAGCATTTCCGGCCTGCTCCGTTCCACAAATGCGGTCACCGCGCGGCGCAGCTTCGCGCCGTTTGACTGCAGGTTGTCACAACTGATGACGGTCAGGGGGCGGCGATGGGACTGATATCGCTCCTCGAGACCCGCCGCGAGCCACCCGATCGCCGATGACGGTTCTCGCGGAGCGCTGAGGTCGTGCGCGATTTCGGCGTTCGCAACATCCAGATCGCCGTTCATCGCGAGGCAATAGCCCTTTTCGGTAACGGTCAGCGTAACAATGTGAGTTCGAGAAGAACGCAAGGCGCTCAGCAATTGCGCGCGCTGTGTCGTGGCCGTCAGCGATGCGCGGACGGCAGCCACGATCCGGTAGCCGGAAATGCTCCCGAGGGTTTCGACCGTATACAATTGCTGTTGAGCGGCCAATGCACCGGGCACGTCCGCATGCCGCAATGATGCGCCCAGGATGCCCCAATCCCCGCCATGGCTGCGCAGCGCATCCTCGGTATATACCGCTTGGTGTGCGCGGTGAAACGCACCCAATCCTAAGTGAACGATGCCGATGCTCAAGTTCAGAAAGTCATAATCTGGGCGTTGCACGGCAGGCGGCAGGCCCGCCAGGGACTCCAAATTTAGTCGCGGCGTCACAGGCGATACGCGGCTTTCGGTAATCGATAAGCGAGATCCACGGCCACCTCGGCGGCCTCGTCCTCCTCCAGCCGCCGCGTTGCAACCAATTCGGCTAGATAGGCACAATCCATCCGCCGTGCCAGGTCGTGGCGTGCCGGAATGGAGAAAAACGCGCGTGTGTCGTCGTTGAACCCGACGGTATTGTAGAACCCGGCCGTCTCGGTCGTGCTGCGCCGGTAGCGCAGCATGGCTTCCGGTGCGTCGTGGAACCACCATGGCGGTCCCAGCCGCAGACAGGGGTAATGTCCCGCCAGCGGCGCCAGCTCGCGCGAGTAAGTGCTCTCATCCAGCGTGAAGAGAATGAGAGTGAAATCGCGACGCGCGCCGAATAGGTCCAGGAGCGGTTTGAGTGCCGTCATAAAGTTGGTCTGAGTCGGAAAATCTCCCCCTTTGTCGCGGCCGAAGCGTTGCCACAGAGCATCGTTGTGGTTGCGCCAAGCGCCGGCATGCAGCTGCATGACCATTCCATCGTCGCATGACATGCGCGCCATTTCGGTCAACATCTGTGCGCGGAACAATTCAGCCTCGGCGGCGCGCGGCGGGCCGGCGATCACGCGCGCGAACAATTCCTGTGCCTGCCGCTGCGATAGGTTCGCGGTGGCCGCGGTCGGATGGCCGTGATCGGTCGCCGTCGCGCCGTGCTCCCGAAAGAACGCACGGCGCTTCCTGAGCGCTGCCAAGTAGCCCTCCCAGCCGGCGCATTCCTCCCCGGTCAGCTCCCCAAGCAAGCGCACATTGGCGATGAAATCCGCACGCTCCGGATCGGTGACATCGTCCGGGCGAAAGGTCGTAATGACACGGCCGCCCCAGTTAGATTTGGCGATCGCGCGGTGATGCTGCAGAGAATCGAGAGCACCTTCGGTCGTCGCCAGCACCTCGATGCCGAAGGAATCGTATAGCGCACGCGGTCTAAATTGCGCAGTACTCAGGGCGTCGTTGATGGTGTCGAAATACAGGTCGGCCGTGTCTGGTTCGAGTCGCACGTTCAATTTGAATACTTTCCCGAAGACGTGCTCCAGCCATAGCCGGCAAGGCGTTGCGCGAAAAACGTGATATTGATCTGCAAAGCGCCGCCAAATGACCCGCCGGTCCTTTTCGACGGGAACCTCGTCGCTCGGCCGAATGCCGAGACTCTCCAGCGTAACGCCGACGCTCATCAACATTCGCAGCAGGTAGTGATCCGGCCACAGCAGCAAACTGACCGCGTCTTCAAAGGGCGCGTTGCTCGCAAACCAGGCGGGGTCCGTGTGGCCGTGCGGACTCACGATGGGCAGCCGTTCAACCGTCGCGAAGAGTCGCACGGCAATCCGGCGCACAGTGGGATCCGCGGGGAAAAACCTCTCTGGATCAAGATGAAGGGGTCGGCTCATTCTCGGTCCGTGAAGTGGTCAGGCAACATTGCCATCCGCCATGGAAGCGGTCAAGATTCAAACTTCATGGCCGCCACGCCCGACACCCGCAAGCTTTATCAGCAAGTCGCCAGCACCATCATGGCGTCGATCATCGGCGGAAACTACAAGCCTGGCGAGCGCCTGCCCTCGGAACGAGATCTCGCGGTCGCATTCAAGGTAAGCCGGCCGACGATTCGAGAGGCCATGATAGCCCTTGAGATCCGCGGTCTCGCGGAGTCCCGGCACGGCTCGGGGATCTATGTGACCGATCAGCCCCCCGCGCAAGTGGGGCCTGGTGATTTGGATATCGGTGCGTTTGAACTCACGGAGGCACGCCGGCTGTTCGAGGGCGAGGCGGCGGCGCTCGCGGCCACGACCATTACCGATGCAGAATTGGAGGATATGGAGAGCATCATTACCGAAATGGTAGATGAGAATGCGCGCAAGCAAAAAGGCGAAATCGCCGACCGTCGTTTCCACATAGCCATTGCGCGGGCTACCCGCAACACGGCCATCACCGCGGTCATCGAGAATCTTTGGGATATGCGGCACAAGTCGCCGCTGTGCATCTATATGCTGGAGCGGGCGCGGCGCGTCGGCGTACAGCCGCGGATCGGCGAGCATCGGCGGATCCTGGCGGCGCTGCGCAAACACGATCCGAAGGGCGCGCGCAAAGCGATGCGCGACCACCTGGCGCGGGTCATCGAGGGCCTGTTGGCGGCTACCGAGACCGATGCCATCGAGGGCGCGCGTTCCAAAGCGGTGAAGAAGCGTCACGAATACACGCGCCGTCTTGCCGTTTGATTCAAACAGCATGCGGACCAGCGGCGTCCGCATGCGCTCGTTCTTCATTTACTCGCGAAAGCAATCCGAATGCCGAAGAAACGATCGTAGTCGCGCGGCAGTTCTTGTGCGTAAGCGGTTCCAACCGGCGCGGGGTTCGGGAAGGTCCAATTGCTGCGCACATTGTTCAGATTGGCGGCGTAGTGCTTGTCGAGCACATTGTTGCAGAACACCGAGAAGCTTAGATTGGAAAATGCCTGCGGGGTGAACTGCAAATTCATGTTGGTGATGCCGTAGGAAGGCTGAATCGTGCCGGGATCTCGGGTGATGGCAAAATTCTCCGCGCTCTGCCAGACCGAATTCACCGTAAAGTCGGCATCCACCGGGACACCCGGGATGTTTCGCCTGTAGTCCAAGGCGACGCTCACTTTACTCTTCGGCGCATTCGGCAGCGTCGCGCCGTCGAGGTTTTGAAAGGCAGGACTGGCCGTGCACGTCGCCGGCAAGGTCTGACCGCTGTAGCACTGACCGACCGGGTAGTCGACCGCGTGCGCATCGGTGTACGCAAAGCCCAAGGCTGCATGCAGTTCAGACGTGATCTGCGCGACGGATTCCAGTTCAAAACCGCGCGTGCGCACCTTCGGAATATTGGTCAAGATGAACGAATTTAAGATATTCGGAACGATGGTTTGTACCTGGAAGTCCTTATATTCGGTGTCGTACACCGTGGCATTGACCACCAGGCGCCGATCGAACCACTCGGTGCGCAAGCCCGCTTCGTAATCGGTTGAATGTTCGGGCCTTACGGGAAAGCTGGCGGCTTCTGCGGCGCTCAAACCGGTGACCAGATCATAAGCGACGCCTTTGTACCCGCGAGCGGCAAAAGCGAACGCCATGATGTCCGGCGTGGCCTGAAATTGCAGTCCTAGCTTGCCGGTGACCACGCTGTCGATGTTTTGCGTGGGCTGACCGAAGGCCGGGAAATGGATGACGCGGTAATAGTCATCGTAGGTGTAGCTGCTTTCTTCGCGATTGAAACGCAATCCGGTGATCAGCGATGTGCGCGGCGCAAACGTCCACGTAGTCTGCCCGAACACGGCGTAATTGTCGTACTGGGTCTCACCGCGCCAGTTGGCGATGGCCTTGGTATTGCCCACAAACCCACGGCCGAATACGCGGATGAGATCTTCATCGGAGAAGTAGGCGCCCGCCACATAGTTGAAATCGTGGACGCCGTTTGAGGAAAGCCGAAACTCCTGACTAAAGGTCTTGACGCTGAAACGGCCGCCTTGCAGCAGGCCGCCGGTCAATTGAGTGGGACTGGACGCCGGACTGGAACCTGCCGGATTGGTGTTGGTGAACGGCGTGAAATATTGCAGTGTGCTGGCGTCCGTGGTGTCGAAATCGGTCAGATCATGCAGGTGGTACTGGTCGATGCCGGTGATGGATAACAAGGTCACGTCGCCGAAGTTGTAGCTGATATGCGAAGTGAAGCCTACGTCCTCGGAATTGGCGATCGGCGCTTGGTTGACCCGGACCGTATTGTTATTGGGTCCGGGGCTGATTCCCGCGATCGCCGCAGCGGGCGTCAGTGCCGGCACGCCGAACAGCAGGGCTCCGGGGCCGAGTTTGATCAACGGCACGCCGCAACACTCGGCACGGTCCTCGTTGAAATGGACGGTGAACGTTGCGTTGAGGTCATCGTTAGGCCGCCATTGCAACTTGCCGCGAACGCCGCCGGTTCGATCGTCGTCGATTCGATTTCCGCTCGTGAGATTGTTGACGTTGCCGCCCCAGTAGCGGAAGGAGCCGCTCAGACGAAAGGAAAGGGTGTCCGTTATCGGACCGGAGATGCTCAACGAAGCGCGCTGCTCGTCGTCGCTGGTCACCTTGACGTCACCGAAGTACGTGAAGGTGTCGGTCGGCGCCCTGGTCGTGACATTCACCAGGCCGGCGGAAGCCGATTTGCCGAACAATGTGCTCTGCGGGCCGTTCAGCACTTCCACGCGGTCGATATCGACCAAATCTGTAAATGCTTGGGCTTGGTAGCCCACGGCCACATCGTCGATCACCACCAATACGCTGGGTTCGGCAGCCACGCTGAACGCGAACGTGCCGACGCCGCGAATGACGATGGCACTGTTCGCCGGTTGATCGCCGGCCGTCATCGTCATCGAGGGTGTGAACTTGGTCAGGTCTGAAAAAGCCGATACGTTGGCCTTGGTCAAGGTATCGCCGCTGACGACGTCAACCGAAATCGGCACTTTTTGCAGATTCTCGGCGCGCTTTTCGGCCGTGACCACGATCTCCGCGAGTTGCGGGCTGTCATCCGCCCATGCCGGAAGCGAAGAATTGAGGAACAAGGCGAGGGCGCCTGTCCCGCAAAGAAACCCAGGATTTACAGATGTCATTGGCTTTTACTCCCCCAATCCAAGAGCCGCCGCGATTTTTAGTAGCGGTAAATTATACTGGTCAGGCCACTTTATCAACTATTCGTAAGTCGTTTGCCCAATTTCCGCATACCGCGACCGGGCGCGCGGCAACAGCGGTAGGATGTTTTCGGGTTTCCAGGCCATTTGCCGCGCAATATGGCAAGAAAACAGTGCACGCAGCCGTGTACTGTGCTTGACTAGAGGTTTGATAACGCGTTAAAGAGGCCTTACCAATAACGTGATGGCTGGCGCAAAATGCATAAAGTGAAGAATCTGCCGATCACAGCGGCGCGAGTGATAGTGACCTGCCCGGGCCGAAATTTCGTGACCCTGAAATTGGAAACTGCACACGGCGTCTACGGGATTGGGGACGCGACCTTGAATGGCCGGGAGATGGCGGTGGCGAGCTATCTCACTGACCACGTCGTCCCCTGTCTGATAGGGCGGGATGCCCACCAAATTGAGGATATTTGGCAGTTTCTCTACCGCGGAGCGTACTGGCGGCGAGGTCCCGTCACCATGAGCGCAATTGCTGCGGTGGATACGGCGCTGTGGGACATCAAGGCGAAGGTAGCGGGTATGCCGCTGTACCAACTCCTGGGAGGCGCTTGCCGTACCGGCGTCCGGGTCTACGGGCACGCGAATGGCGAAACCGTGCAAGAAACCATCGCGCAAGCGCGGCGCTATCAAGAGATGGGCTACACCGCCGTCCGGCTCCAATCGGGAGTTCCCGGTCTGAGCTCCACGTACGGCGTATCGCGCGACAAGATGTTCTACGAACCTGCGAACGGTGCAGTGCCGACGGAAAACCTCTGGTCCAGCTCGAAGTATTTGGCCGCGGTGCCCGCACTGTTCGAAGCGGCGCGCGCAGAGCTTGGATGGGACATCGACCTATTGCACGACAGCCACCACCGATTGACGCCCATCGAAGCGGCGCGGCTGGGGAAGGATTTGGAACCGTACAAGTTGTTCTGGCTCGAAGACACCGTGGCGGCGGACAACCAAGCCTCGTTCCGGTTGATTCGCCAACACACGACCACGCCGCTGGCTGTCGGCGAAGTATTCAATAGTATCTGGGATTGCAAGCAGCTCATCGAGGAGCAGCTCATCGATTACATTCGCGCGACCGTGGTGCATGCGGGCGGCATCAGCCACCTGCGTCGCGTGGCGGCGCTCGCCGATCTTTATCATGTCAAGACAGGTTGTCATGGAGCGACGGATTTATCGCCGGTTTGCATGGCCGCGGCACTGCATTTCGATATGTCGGTGCCAAATTTCGGCATTCAGGAATATATGCGCCACACGAGCGACACCGACGCGGTATTCCCGCACGCGTACCGGTTTGCCTCAGGTTTTCTACATCCCGGAGATGCGCCGGGTTTGGGCGTCGACATCGACGAAGAGCTCGCAGCGCGATATCCATATCAACGCGCCTATCTTCCGGTAAACCGGCTCGAAGACGGTACGATGACGAACTGGTAGCGGCAAAAAGGGGAAACGAGTGGCCTGTCGTTGGTCGCGCGATGCGCTGTGCTTGATGTTGTCGCTCTTTGCGTCCAGTGCTGCCGCACAAGACGCGCGACTCATCGCGCCGCTGGATTCAGGGTGGCGCTTCACCCAAGCACCGGATTTGACGGGCGTCGAAGCGCCCGCCTATGACGATGCACGCTGGATTTCGGTCGACCTGCCGCACACGTGGAACCGCATCGGCAACGAGGGCACCCAGCGCTCGCCGCTCTCAAACAATGTCCAGGGTGTGGGTTGGTATCGCCTTCAC